>MPMA02203459.1_pt1 | contig 11555 bp, 8 predicted proteins | sample 1617361 | NCBI WGS metagenome assembly MPMA02 (sample SAMN05944807, study PRJNA350692) | marine metagenome | biome: marine; feature: ODZ; material: water; isolation source: 180 m water sample filtered on 0.2 um supor filter | place: Pacific Ocean | collected 2012-04-08 | depth 180m m | reverse complement strand
GGATAAAGTCCTGGACCTTGCCTCGCACCCATTCGTCCAGATGCTCCCAATCGGCTCTTGACTCTGACACGTCTTTGATGGTCTCATTGCTCATGGCGGTGTCCTCCTCGTCCATCGGGCCCACATGCCCGGTATTGAACTTCAGAGGTAGGCTACACCGCCATTCTCATTTACACACCTTTTGAGGGTACCTCTAGCCCGGTGGCCTGGGGGCGTCCCCCAGAAACCATTGCGGGCGGGCGGGTGGGCGAGACAACCCCGCTTCCCTGTGTCAACGCGATGTCAGGCGACGGTACGGGCTGGAAGCCGTGCCGGTTTCAGGTCAGAGACCACTAATACGGAGAATGACACGATGAGCGAACCAATCCAGCCGACCCCGATGAGCATAGGCATCATCGGTTGTGGCGTCATCAGCGGCCAGTACCTGACCAACCTGCCTCGGATGCCCGGCGTCGAGGTCTTGGCGTGCTCGGATATCGACATGGCCAAGGCCGAGAGCAGAGCAACCGAGTTCGGAGTGCCTCAGGTGTTGACCGTCGACGAGCTTCTCGCCAGCCCCGACATCGAGATCGTCCTCAACCTCACGATCCCAAAGGCCCATGCCGACGTGAGCCTGGCCATCATCGCGGCCGGCAAACACATCTACAACGAGAAACCGCTTTCGATCGAGATCGAGGACGCCGCGCTCGTCCTTCAGGCTGCCCGGCAAAAGGGCGTCGCGTTCGGCTGCGCCCCTGATACGTTCCTCGGCGGCGGGCTTCAAACGTGCTGCAAACTTATCGACGACGGCGCAATCGGCCAACCGATCGCCGCCACCGCGTTTATGCTCAACCATGGGCACGAGCACTGGCACCCGGACCCCGCGTTCTATTACCAAGAGGGCGGCGGACCGATGTTTGACATGGGACCGTACTACTTGACCGCGCTTGTGAACCTGATGGGACCGATCAAGTGGGTCTCCGGTTCGGCTGGCGCGCACTTGGCCGAACGGACCATCGAGAGCGAGCCGCGACGCGGACAATCGGTCAGAGTCGAGGTTCCGACTCACGTGGCGGGGGTGTTGGACTTCGAAAACGGCGCAATCGGGACGATCATCACCAGCTTCGACGTATGGGCGTCCCGGCTTCATCGGACCGTCGAGATATACGGTTCGGAAGGGACCCTCGCGGTGCCCGATCCGAACATCTTCGGCGGCCGTGTCGAAGTGCAGCGCGGTCGCGAGTCGGAGTGGCGGGACATCCCGCTCACTCACCCGGAGGGCGGTCGCGGGCTGGGAGTCGCGGAGATGGCCGCGGCGTTGCGCGATGGTCGCAAATCCCGCGTCGACGCCGGGCTCGGGCATCATGTCCTTGAGGTCATGCACACCATTCACGAGTCGTCGACCAAAGGCCGTCACATCTCGATCTCTAGAATGACCGAGCGCCCTGCCGCCGTTGAGCCGGGTCTGCCAGAAGGCCAGTTCGAGGCGTAGCGCAGTCGGAGTCGCGGGGACAATCACGTCAAGCCTTTGGACTCCGATAGGGCGCTCGACACGAACGTCCCCGATTGTATTGGCAATCTTTACTCGGCGGGGGCGTTGGCCTGTCTGGCTTCCTCCTCCCTCAGAGCGGGCATCACGTGTTTGGCGTAGAGCTCCATCGAGAGTCTAACTTTTTTGTGCTCCAAGCCGCCGATTCGCATCTGGGTCATGAAGTTCGAGGTGCCAAGCTTCTGCATGTACCTCTTCATGAGTTCGATGACACGCTCCGGAGAGCCGAACGCGGTCCCGCGGTTCCAGACATCTTCCACCGTGACCTGGGAGAGGGCGGAGGGGTCTCGCGGATAGTTCTCGTATCCCGACTGTGGCGCTGGCCGCCCGGGGGCTCCTGGCAACAGGCTGGCCAGAAGGTGATAGAACCATACGACGTGCTGGGTTTCGGCCTTGGCCTCCTCGTCGGTAGGCGCCACGAAAGTGCGCACCGAGAGAGGTTGGTCCTGCTCGTCGGGTTCGTGGCCATACTGTCTCATCAGCACTTTGTAGCGCTCAAAGGTTGCGGCTACCGTGTCAAGGTCGCTGAATTGGGGCGAACGAAGCAACGACATTCCGTGACGGGCCGCAACATCCACGCTCTTTTCCGACACGCTCGCCACGTAGAAAGGCGGATGGGGTTTTTGGATGGGCTTCGGGAATATCTCGGTTGGCTCTTCGATGTTCCAGAACTGACCCTCGTAGGTGAACTTCTCACCGCTCAACGCTCGCTTCATGATGTCGAAGCTTTCCAGGAACATCGCCGACGAATCTTCCTGGGGTACGCCGAATCCGCGGAACTCCGGGGGTTGATATCCACGCCCCATGCCGAGCAACAGCCTTCCGCCGCTGAGCGCGTCCACCAGGGCTACGTCCTCCGCCATTCTCAACGGATGTTGAAAAGGAAGAACCATGATCGCGGTGCCGATCTTGATCCGTTTGGTGCGTTGGGCCACTGCCGCGGCAAACGTCAGAGGGTTGCCCAGCATGCCGTAGACGGCGAAGTGGTGCTCGGGCAGCCAGACCGAATCGAACCCCAACTCTTCGGCGTATTCGATCTCGTCCAGAACTTCGTTGAACACCTGGTCTTGAGGGATGTTTCCAAAATCACTGAACAGGTAAAACAATCCAAATTGCATCGTCGTGTCTCCTTGATTGGTAACGGATCCCAAATCCAGGCAAGGGCGAGGTAGAACCGAGCGGGATTCTCTCGATAATCCGACGTGCTGGACGCGCCAAACAGATGCGGATTCGCTGGATGATACCAGATGTCGTTGGCACACGCATCATCCGCGTTTGCAACGACACGGTAGTACAGTGACGACGCGGGCCAGAGACTCGCCGTCGCTGCCCGGCGCCCGGCACGAGATGGACAAAGTGTCGCGGCCGACGGCGACAGTTGACCGTTTGGTTCAGTACACCATCACGCCGCGCACAAACGCGTCCGTGCGCGCGTCCTGCGGGTGGGTGAACACATCGTCCGGCGTGCCGACCTCGATCAGCGTGCCGTCGAGCATCAGCGCGACGCGGTCCGCTAGGCGGCGCGCTTGGAAGACGTTCTGCGTCACCAGCACGACGGTGGTGCCGCGCTCCTTCACGATCCTGGAGATCAGGTCCTCGACCACGCTGACGCTTTCCGGGTCGAGATTCGACGTCGGTTCGTCGAGCAGCAGCACTTCTGGTTCGAAGATGAGCGCTCGGGCCAGGGCGATACGCTGAGCTTCGCCGCCGGACAGTGTCGACGTCTTGGCTTTGGCCAAGTGCGATAATCCCACCGTCTCCAACATCTCGGTGACTCGGGCCTGGACGTTCTCCTCACCTCGAACCTCGAGTCCGTACGCGACGTTCTTCTCCACCGATCGCTGGAACAAGGCTGGAGATTGGAACACCATCGTCACCCGCCGTCGCATCGCTAGAGACGGCTCGCTGCCGTTGGTGCAGAGCTCACCGCGGAAGTGTATGTCGCCGACAGTCGGCGAGTCGAGGAACCCCATCATCCGAAGGAGCGTGCTCTTGCCTGCGCCGTTCGGTCCCATGACCACGGTGATCGATCCGGGCGGCACGTCCAGGTGGCTGACGCGGCAGACCTCGCGGTCGCCGTAGCGCATGACGATGTCATCGAGGCTGTAGACGGCGTCGTTCATGATTCCTGCAGCGCTCCGCCCTGCAACAGCACCCAAAGCAGGCTTGTCAGGAAGGTCAACGTCAGCAGTATCATGCCCATGGCGATGGATCGCTCGAACAGCCCCATTCGGGTGAACTGAACGGTCGCGGTCGTGAGCACCTGGGTCGATCCTTTCAAGTTGCCTCCGACTATCATTACCGCGCCAACCTCGGACAAGATTCTGCCGAAGCCGGCCAGCACGGCCACGAGCATCCCAACCCGCGCTTCTTGCAGCATGGTCATGGTTACCTGCAGGTTGTTCGCCCCCAGACTGCGCGCTTGCCTCCGGAGGTTGCGATTCACGGCCATCACGGCCACCATGGTGAATCCCGCGATTATCGGGGCTGCGATGATTACCTGCGCCAGCACCATGGCCTTCGGGGTGTACAGCCAGCCGGACCATCCCAGTGGGCCGCTCCGCGACAGGAGCAGGAAAACGACGAGCCCTACGACCACCGGCGGGAATCCCATTCCAGTGTACAGGAACGCGATTGCCAGACGCCTGGACGCGAACCGCCTGAACGCGAGCCAGATTCCGAGCGGAATGCCTACGGCAGCGCTCAGCACCAATGCGCTGACCGACACCGCGAGCGACAGCGCCACGATGCGCATGACCTCGCCGTCGGCCGTGAAGATAAGCGAGAACGCCTCTTGGACGCCCTGCCAGATGTCGTTCAACGTCTGCCTCGTGGAGTCTGATTAAGGATTGCTGGCCCTCCACTCTTCGCTGTCGGCGGTGAACAGGGACTGCCCGAACTCGGCGACGCCGAACTCCGAAATGCGCTCTTGGGTTTCAAAGCTGGTCAGCCACTCAACCAGCTTGGTCGCCAGATCGTAATTAACGTCGGGATGTCGATCAGGGTTGATCGGGATGACGCCGTACGGGTTGAACAATAACGGGTCGTCTCCCGAGAGCACCTGCAAATCGAGTTGCTCTTGTCGCGAAAGATATGTCCCGATGTCCGAGATTGTGTACGCCTGGAATTCGTTCGCCACCGTCAATGTGCTGCCCATCCCCTGACCCGTCGACCGGTACCAGTCGCCGGCTGGGTCGATCCCGGCCGCCTCCCACATCGAGAGCTCGCGGGAGTGCGTGCCCGATTCGTCGCCGCGCGATACAAAGCTGCTACCCGCGTCGGGAAGCTCTGCGGTCAGACGGGTAAACGCCTCGGAAGCGCTTCCGGTTCCCCCGATGCCGGCAGGGTCCGACGCCGGACCCAATATTACGAAACTGTTGTACATCAAATCGAATCGCTCCTTGCCGAACCCGTCTGCCACGAACGCCTCTTCGCGTGCCTTGGCGTGGACCAGGATGATGTCGGCGTCGCCGCGTTCGCCGATAGCCAATGCCTGACCGGTGCCCACGGCTAGAACCTGCACCGTCGCGTTCTCCTTCTCCTCAAAGTCTGGAAGCAATTCCTCCAGCAAACCGGAATCGTGAACGCTCGTCGTCGTAGCCAGGATCAACGTCTCCGAGGAACCGGAGCACCCGGCCATCGCAACGATAAACAGCGCCAACACGACGCAGGATAGAATCCTCGCCTTGACCGATCTCCTCCGATGGCCGCCCATCGAACTCAGCCGGACGACGGGCTTGGATGTTTTCAAACCGGGTCTACCTCAATGCCTTCCGATTCCACGCTGACATCAGGCGCGGAATCACCAGATGGGAGTTTAATCCTGCCTGCAGCCGTTGTCAAAATTGACCCGTGCGGACGCCTAACCAACCGACGTGTTAATTGGCGGAATTGGCTCTTCGTTCCGGTACAATTGGAAGAGGCGTCCGAACACGGTTTTTGGGCGTGCCTCGCACGGCAAGATGAGGATGGCGACATCGCGGTCGCAACGGGGTGGAGCACAGACAGCAAGGAGGATGTAGTGTAAGGCGTAACAAACCAGATTCTCAGGGTCAATCTGACGACCTTGAAACATCTCGGGCGACGAGCCCGACGAGAGCTTTTACAGGATGTATCTCGGCGGCGCCGGCTTCGTTTCTTATTTCCTGCTGAAGGAAACGCGGCAGGGAATTGACGCGCTGTCACCGGACAATCCGCTCGTGTTCGCGGTCGGCCCGGTCACCGGAACGCCGATGCCCGGCGGGTCGCGGATCTGCATCGGAGCGAAATCGCCGCTGACTGGCGGCATCGCGAAAAGCGAGCTCGGCGGTTACGTCGGCTACGAGTTCAAGCGCGCAGGGTTCGATGCGATGATCGTCGAAGGCCGTAGAGAGTCGCCCGTGTACATCTGGATCCACAACGGGGAAGTGGCGATCAAGGACGCTTCGGCATACTGGGGCCAGTCCATCGACAAAGCCCATGACGCCATCGAGGCTGAGGTCGGCGAGCGCCTCGTGCGATCGATGATGATCGGACCCGGCGGCGAGAACCTGTCGCAGATCGCGTGCGTGGTCGGTGACCTGCGCAACGCGGTTGGTCGAGGCGGTCTCGGGGCGGTGATGGGATCTAAGAACCTCAAGGCAGTGATGGTCAAGGGCAGGTCCATGCCCAGTATGGCCGATCAGAAGGCCTACCTGGATCTGGCTCGGTGGATGAACAACAACTACATGGACGTTGGCGGCCGCGACTTCCGCGAGACCGGCACCGGCAACGACGCCGCAATGATTGGCGGCAACGAGATCGGCAACTTGCTTGTCCGCAACTGGGGCGACGGCTACTTCGAAGAGGTCAAGAAGATCACGGCGACGACCGTTAAAGACACGGTGCGCGTCGACATGGAGGCGTGTCCCGCCTGCCAAGTCCGTTGCAAGAAGGTCGTAGAGCTCGAGAACGACCGCTTCGGCGTCGATCGCAGAGCCGGCGGTCCCGAGTACGAGACGCTGGCCGCATTCGGTTCGTTCTGCGGTGTAGACGACCTGGACGCCATCTGCAAGGCCAACGAGCTCTGCAATTTCTACTCGCTCGACACGATCTCCGCGTGCGCGACCGTGGCGTTCGCGATGGAGTGCTTCGAGAACGAGATATTCAACATCGAGGACACTGGCGGCGTCGAGCTCCGATTCCGCAACGCCGACGCGATGCTCAAGGCCATCGAGATGATTGCCAAACGCGAAGGCATCGGCGACATACTGGCCGACGGCACTCGCAAGGCGGCCGAGCGAATCGGGCAGGACTCCGAAGAATTCGCGATGCACGTCAAAGGCCTCGAACTCGGCATACACGAGCCCCGGCTCAAGCACGGATTGGCGATCAGCTACGCAGTAAACGCCATCGGCGGCGACCACATGGCCACCATTCACGACCCGCTGCTCGCGCAAGAGGGCCCGAATATGGAGAAGGCCCGAAGCATCGGCATCCCGTCGCCGCTCAGGATCGACGACATGGGCCCGGCGAAGGTTTCCGCCATACTGAAGTACCACTACTGGCGGATGTTCGGCGACTCGGCGATCCTCTGCCATTTCGTGCCCTGGACGTTCAATCAGGAAATCGACATCATCCGTATGCTCACCGGCTGGGACTTCGGCGGAACGGAGGCGCTGCAAGTCGGCGAGCGAGTGGCCACCATGGGCCGCGCCTTCAACATGCGAGAAGGCCTGACCGCCGCCAACGACACGCTGCCCAAGCGATTCTTCTCCGGCACCCCCCGAGGCGCGCTGAAGGACAGCCCGCTCGACCCCGACGAGCTTCGCCAGGCGGTCAACACCTTCTACCAGATGTCCGGCTGGGAAAGTGAGACCGGCCTCCCAACCCCGGAGAAACTCGCCGAGCTCGGCCTAAGCTGGGTCGACGAGCAGATCCGCTCGCTACGCGGCGCGGCGGCGTAGGCGCTCCAGCCCGAATCGGAGACAGCGCCCGATGTCAGTAGCGACATTCGGGCGCTGTATGTGGGTTGAAACCCTTCGTCATGGCATCCAGCACCGTTGACTGCCGGCATCTCGACCCAACGAATGGCATCGCAAGCGCGAACAGTGGACAGACCCGTCCTCGCCCCGGTCTCAGTTGGCCTCACGGCGCGAGTGCCGTATCCTTGTACGGGAAGAATCCTTCCGCCGAGGACCGTGTCGATGCCCGAATTCTTCAACGTGTTGCCTCCATCCGAGGCGTTCAATGTCGTTCGCAAGAACGTCGTCGTGCGCGCCGTGCCTGAGACAATCGCTACGGACGAGGCGCTGGGTCGAGTCACCGCCTCCGAGGTTCTGTCGCCGGAGGTGTTGCCGGCCTTTCCGCGGTCGACAATGGACGGCTACTCCGTGCGCGCCAGAGACACGTTCGGCGCGTCCGAGGGCATGCCTGCATATCTCGAAGTCGTCGGAAAAGTGTCGATGGGCAAGGCTGTCGACGTCAGCCTCTCGACCGGGCAGACCGCCGAGGCGTACACGGGCGGCGGATTGGCTCAAGGCGCCGACGCCGTGGTCATGGTCGAGCACACACAGGTCGTCAACGAGACGACTATCGAAGTCACACGCTCCGTTGCGCCAGGCGAGAATGTCGTGCAAGTCGGTGAGGACGTTAGCGAGCGCGATTCGATTCTGCCGGCCGGACAGATTCTCAGACCGCAGGACATCGGTGGACTGATGGCGCTGGGCATCACGGAGATTGACGTTTTTCGACGGCCGCGTGTCGCGATCGTGTCCACGGGAGACGAGCTGGTTCCGCCCACCGAGAAGCCCGGTCCGGGCATTATTCGCGACATCAACACGTTCACCATCTCATCGCTCGTCACGCAGGCCGGAGGAATCCCTATCCCGCAAGGGCTGGTAGCGGACGTGTTTGAAGCTCAACGCGAAGCGGCCGTCGCCGGCATCGCCGAAGCGGACATCCTTGTGTTCTCGGCGGGGAGCTCGGTGAGCAGCCGGGACATGACGGCCGACGTCATCGAGATGCTGGGCGAACCCGGCGTGCTGGTTCACGGCATCTCCATCCGGCCCGGCAAACCGTCCATCGTGGGCGTGATCGACGGCAAACCGGTGTTCGGACTGCCTGGCAACCCCGTGTCCGCGATGGTCGTGTTCGGCCTGCTCGTGAGGCCGACGATCTACCTGCTAAGCGGCTGTGCCGAACCGCCACGGCCTGCCACGATTCGCGCCCGATTGGTGCGAGACATAGCGTCGCAAACCGGACGCGAGGATCATGTCCCGGTGAAGCTGTCGATGACAGACGGCGTCCAGCAAGCGGATCCCGTATTCGGCAAATCGAACCTCATTTACACGCTCGTGCGCTCTGACGGCATGGTGACGGTCCCGATCGACGACGGTGGCCTCTACGCCGGCGACGAGGTTTCGGTGAGGTTGTATTGACGCGCGATCGTGCATTCATGTTGCCGGTTGCCTGAATCAGCAGCAAACTCGCCCGATCCACGACGGGCAGCAACCATATCAGGTGCGGCATTGGCGATTGATCGAGGTGGTTGAACGGCTTCTTCGTGTAAATGCGAGTAAATTTGTTTCGAATGGCGGCGCCAGCGGTTGGATGCGAGTTGGATCGAACTGGGATTTCGCCTTGAGCGAGCTACGACTCTCGTTCGTGGATTTCAGACGGGAGCATTGCGCCTGATGAGCCATTGAATTCCAACCTGTAGACTCAAGTGAGACTGGAGGATCGCAATGGTCACTCGACTGCGCCCACTGGAAGTCACTATAGTGTTTGAACACCGGCGCTACAAGCTGGGAGAGACGATTGATATCGACCTGGAGCTTCACGCCAGGCGAGACGTCGTGGTGAGGGTGGGCCGAGTCGATCTCATCTGCCAGGAGAATTACAAACAAACCTTTGACGTCCCCGTGACAAAGCCCGGCAGCGGTGCGGGCCCTGGCTCTCCCCCAGTATCGGTCACTGCAACCAAGCCTACCACCCAAAACCGTAGCGAATCTTACCCGCACGACAGCATGACATTCGTCTCCGATGAACGACTCGAATCGGGAACCAGCAACAAACACGAGGTCAGGCTCGAGATCAGCCATGACCTTCCTCAGCATATGTCTGACCCCACTGCATCGGGAGGGGAAGCGTCGTGGCTGCTCGTCGCTACGCTCGACGTGGCGCGGGCCCGTGACATTGCCGAGAGATGTCCGATCGACGTAGTCCTCCCGTGAAGGAGACTCAATGAGAATGCCGGAAAGCCAATGACCCAACACCAACACACGCGACGATACTATCTAAGTGACATCCCACTCGACGAGGCGCGGCAGAACTTCGCCGACGCATTGACGGCCGCAGGCGCGATGCGATTGATGCCTGCCGAGACTGTCTCCCTTGACCAGGCGAGAGGCCGAGTTACGGCAGAGCCAGTGTGGGCGAAGGTATCGTCGCCGCACTACGACGCCGCCGCGATGGACGGCATCGCCGTCTTGGCTCGAGACACCGTCGGCGCGACCGAAACGTCGCCCGTGCGTCTGAAGCTCGGCGAACACGCCGTCTGGGTGGACACCGGCGATCCGGTGCCGGAAGGATTCGACGCCGTCATCATGGTCGAGGTCGTCCACGAAGTCGACGAAACGACGCTCGAGATTCAGTCCGCCGTGGCGCCTTACAACCACGTGCGACCGCTGGGCGAGGACATCGTCGCTACCGAGTTGTTGCTCCCCGAGAACTATCTTCTACGACCCATGGACCTCGGCGCGTGTGCCGCGGCCGGAATCGCCGAGTTGCCCGTACGCCGGAAGCCCACGGTGGCCGTCATGCCGACGGGCACCGAGCTCGTGCAGATCGGCAGTCCGCTCAAGCCAGGCGACATCATCGAGTTCAACTCGCTGATCCTCGGCGGCATGGTGGATGAATGGGGCGGCAGTTCGGTGACCAGGCAACCGGTGTCGGATGACTACGACCGGCTCAAGGCGACGATCCAAGAGGCAGTGGCGACCAGCGACATCGTGGTCATCAACGCCGGATCGTCCGCGGGCTTGGAGGACTATACGGCGAGCCTCGTCGAGGATCTCGGCGAGCTAGTCGTACACGGCGCCGCGATCCGACCCGGGCATCCCGTGATCCTCGGCGTCGTCGACGGCACGCCGGTCCTCGGCATCCCCGGTTACCCGGTCTCGGCGGCGCTGACGTGCGACCTGTTCTTGAAGCCGTTGGTAGAGCAGATGTTGGGCGTCCGAGTTCCGGCGCGCGAGCGAATCACCGCAACTTTCACGCGAAAGATTTTGTCGCCGATGGGGGAGGACGAGTTCGTGCGCGTCCGGCTGGGCCGAGTCGGCGAACGACTCATCGCCACGCCGATTCAGCGCGGCGCCGGGGTCGTGACATCGCTGGTGAGAGCCGACGGCTTGGTGGTTGTGCCCAGACTTTCAGAAGGGCTCGACACCGGCCAGGGGGTCACCGTTGACCTATTGCGTCCGGTCGAAGACGTAAATGGCAACATCGTGGCGATCGGCAGCCACGACCTCACGCTCGACCTGCTGGCAAGCATGCTTCACCGCGACAACGGCGTGCAGTCGCTTTCGTCGGCCAACGTTGGCAGCCTCGGCGGCCTCGTCGCGGTCGGCAGAGGCGAGGCCCACCTGGCGGGCACGCATCTGCTGGACGAAGACACGGGCGAATACAACCTATCGTACGTCCGGCGATACGTGCAGGGCGTCGATGTCGTGGTCATGAACTTGGTGCATCGACTCCAGGGTTTGATTGTTCCGAAAGGAAACCCGAAGGAGTTGTCGTCGCTGTCCGACCTCGCCCGCGAAGACCTTGCGTTCGTCAACCGACAGCGCGGCTCTGGGACGAGGATGCTCCTGGACTTCAAGCTGGCCGAGATGGGCATGACACCCGAGCAGGTGGCAGGGTACGATCGCGAGGAGTACACGCACCTGTCCGTCGCCGCGGCGGTCGCGGGAGGCAAGGCCGACTTCGGACTCGGTATCTTGTCAGCGGCGCGGGCAATGGGCCTCGATTTCGTCCCGCTGCTGTCAGAGCAGTACGATCTTGTGATTCC
>MPMA02253556.1_pt1 | contig 11557 bp, 8 predicted proteins | sample 1617361 | NCBI WGS metagenome assembly MPMA02 (sample SAMN05944807, study PRJNA350692) | marine metagenome | biome: marine; feature: ODZ; material: water; isolation source: 180 m water sample filtered on 0.2 um supor filter | place: Pacific Ocean | collected 2012-04-08 | depth 180m m | reverse complement strand
GTTTGGGGGGATCGGGTTTTGGGGGATCGGGTTTGGGGGGATCGGGTTTGGGGGGGTGGGGTGTGGGGGAATCGGGTTGGGGGGAATCGGGTGGGGGGGGGTGGGGGGGGGGGGGAGGGGGGGGGGGGGGAGGGGGAGGGCGGGGGGCTTCGCCCTGAAGCCGAGTCGACTCGCCACCAATGCTACGCTGCTTCCATGCGCACTCCCATCACCTCCATCGTCTGCCTGACTTCTGCCGCCATCTTTGCCATCGCTTCGCTGGCCTCCGCGGGGTACGACACCCTGCGAGACTTCATGGAAGCCCTCGTCGAGCAGGGGCAAGTCGTCGGCTGCATGGCCGAAGTGACCCGGAACGGCGACGTGACGTTTCTCGATGCGTTCGGCAGTTACTCGCCCGACTCCGAGACGCCGCTTGGGATCGATGCGGTTGTTCGCATCTACTCAATGACCAAGCCGATCACCTCGCTTGCCGCCATGATCCTTGCCGAGGAAGGGAAACTCAGTCTCGACGATCCGGTGTCAAAGTACATCCCCGAATTCGCAGATGTGAAGGTGGCCACATGGCCCGATGGTGCAGCAAAGACGCGGGAGAACGCCGTGATGCGTCCGCCTTCGCGCCCCATCATGGTGCGGGACCTGCTGGTCCATACCTCGGGTCTTGGCTATCGCTTCTCGGTGCCACCGGAGTATGAGTCGTGGTACGCCAATATCTGGACAAAGGCCACAACGCTCGAAGAGGCGGCGAAGTACATGGCCGCGGTGCCGCTTGTTCATGACCCCGGCACGGCCTTTCTCTACGGCATCAACACAGATGTGCTTGGCCGCGTCATAGAGGTTGCGGCCGCTCAGCCCTTCGAAGACTTCCTGCAGGAACGGATCTTCACGCCGCTTCAGATGGACAACACGGGGTTTCGGCCAAGCGATCCCAAGGGTGTCATGCCCATCGTTCGCCGAAGTGACGAGACTGGCGAACTTGAGATTGAAGGCACGCACTTTGCCGGGGACGAACCAAGTGACAACTCGTATCTTCCTCTCGGTGGCGAAGGCCTGTACTCGACGCTGCATGACTACACCCGTTTCTGTCTGGTGATGCTTGGCGAGGGCGAGCTGGATGGCACCCGCATCGTCACGCCGCGAACTGTGCACTACATGACACACAACCATCTTGCCCCGAACATCAAGGCCGGTGACCTGTACTTCGGAATGGGTGTCTCGACTTCCGACGCAGTGCAGACTGCATACGGTCCCCGTGGTCTCGGTCGCTACGGCTGGGGCGGTGCTGCCTGCACCTATTTCTTTGTCGATCCAAGCCAGGATCTCACCGCTGTCTTTGCGACGCAACTCCGCCCCTTCAACGCCGACCTTGGGAAGGCCTTCCCCGCTGCAGTCCTCGAAAGCGTCGCGTCGGAGGAGGCAACTCAGCCCTGAGGGGGCGTTTCTTCGGCATCGTCCTGAGCGATCGCTGGCGTGTCGCCCTCGACGGTCAATCTGGCTGGGTGCCCGAACCAACTGTTGATCTCAGCCTCCCCGTAGTGCTTTTTGATGACTGCCGTCACATCCTCCATGCTGCCATCGGCCGGGATCCAGCCGCGGTAGACATCGGGGAAATCGTGAGCACAGTTGTCGCATTTGTTGGTGCTGTGGAATCGGATGGGGCACCAGAACGACTCGACGTTGCGAAGCATTTCCGAAGCCAGCGACCACACACCGGTCATCCAGTCACAGTACAGGCACCAGATCAGGTCATGTCCGACCAGATTATCAAACTTGTGACGAGTCACCATGACCCATTCGCTCTGTTTGTAGCGTGGGAATCGCACCAGCCAGACAAGGAATGGATAGACGAGGATTTCCGAGATGCGGACCATCCAGAACATCGGCACCACGATGATTGTCACCCACAAAGCCGCGTAATTGCGAGGGGCACCAACGAGATCGTTGAGCACCTTGACGATGCGAGGTCCCCGGCGGGCGACTGGGTGAGCCAGTCCATGCAGAAACGACCAAATCAGGAGCGCCAGCACCTGCGCTGAGACCGCGGCGGCCAGTCCGATCCAGCCCGCCACGATCGGCCCAACGATCAGTGGTGCGGCACTGAAGTAGGCCACGGCAAGATCCAAGCCAGGGGCCTTGCCCAGCCATCCCGAGATGGCTTTTCCCGGCGGGCCGAGTCTTGGGATGAAATGCAGGAAGACCGTGCCGAGCAGCAGTCCGATGAGCATGATGCCGCCGATGAGCAGGTAGTCGTTCATGGGCGGCATGGTATGCCTGCGATGTGCTCAGCGCAATCGTCGTTGGCATGGGAAAGTGGACTTTGGAGTAGTCCGATGGAAGGGGACCGGGCCAGATATTTGGCGATGAGGATTCAAGGCCATATCTGCGAGCCACCTCGCGGGAACGATGACTACGCGGGTGGCAGTATCGTGTCTGCATGAGCAACGCTTCCCAGTCTGCACGCATCCCGAGCCTGCCGTTGCTGGCATTCTCATGGATGCTCGCATGGGCCGGCATGAAACTCTCACTACCGGCACTTCCTGAATTGGAAGGGATCTTCAACACATCCGGGACTGCCCTCCGCACGACCGTGATGGTCTTCTTCATCTGCTTTGCGTTTGGGCAACTGGCATGGGGCATCATCAGCGATCGTATTGGCCGGCGCCAACCGTTGCTGATCGGGCTTTTTGTCGCCGCAGTCGGGTCTGGCATCGTTTTGCTGAGCGATTCTGTTGTCATCTTCGGAATCGGTCGCAGTCTCGAAGGCTTGGGGCTCTCTGCAATCAGCCCGGTAGGGCGGGCCATTCTCTTTGAGACTCGTACACACGACCGCGCCAAGCATGAGCTCGGCCGCGTCAGCATGTGTACGGCTGCGATTCCGATGGTCGCGCAGGTCATTGGTGGCTATCTGGTGGCCTATGCATCGTGGCGATGGATCTTCGCGGGCTTCTTGATGATGACGGTGCTCACTCTGCTGGCAGTATGGCGGCAGCTTCCGGAGACACATCCGCGAGGCATGAAGAAGCAAAGGCCTCCTACAGTTGCGGCCCTGCGTGACATTCTCCGAAGCAGGGCTTACTGGAGCAGCGCCAGTTGCTACATCGCGTGTTCGGGCACGCTGCTGGGCTACTACGCGGCCATGCCATTCTGGTATTCCAAGCACCTGTCCATTCCGGTTCAGATCTACCCATGGCTGGCGGGCTTCACCGTTGGTGTGTATATCGTGGCGCTGTCATTGTCGAGGCGATTGGCGGCCCGAAGCAGTATTCGTGGTGTGTTCTGGCTCGGCATGTTCATTGCCCTGCTGCCTGGCTTGGGACTGATGGCACTGTGGTCGGTCGAGCTTTCAGTCCGAACAACGGTCATCGTCCTTGTTGGCGCGAGCATGCTGCTGGCATTGGGCGCGGGACTGGTATTTCCAGAGGCCAATGCCGGCGCGGTCAAACCATTTCCTGAGAATCGCGGTTTGGCATCCGCCGTCACGGTGACGGGTGTCTTTCTGATGGCTGGCATCATGGCCTTTCTGGAGGGGCAGTTGCATCCACCCTTCCTGGGGCTGATCGGACTGACCCTCGCGGCGCCGTTTCTGCTGACGATTCCGATTGTTGCACTCCTGAACGCGAAGCGGTGAACCGGCTCTCACTTCGGTCTTTTCGGCCATGATGTATGGTTCGCCGATGCCGCACATCGAATCGTTCCTAGTGATGCTCAGCATGCTGGCGCCAATACCGCTCGATCTCTCTGAGATGGCCGACATGCAGATGACCGTGGATCGTGAGGCGGGGCAATATCTCGGACATCCATCGACGGTTCTCCTGCCGGATGGCAAGACAATCCTCTGCGTGTATCCAAAGGGGCATGGCCGTGGCGAACTGGTGCTCAAGCGAAGCGAGGACGGCGGCCGCTCATGGAGTAAGCGGCTCGACGTACCGGCCTCGTGGGCGACTTCACAGGAGACACCACATATCTACGAGATGGTCGACGCCGAGGGTGTTCGCAGGTTGATCCTGTTCTCCGGTTTGTATCCGATCCGAACATCGGTCAGCGAAGATGGGGGGGGCACATGGTCGGAGTTGTTGCCAATCGGGGACTACGGCGGCATTGTTGCCGTTGCGGACCTCATGCAGACTGCGCCCGGTCAGTACTCCGCCTTCTTCCACGACGACGGTCGCTTCCTTCGGCAGGGGGGACGCGGCACGCCGGGCTTCGAGGTCTATGCGATTGATACGACCGACGGAGGACTGACGTGGAGCCAGCCGCGGGTGGTGGTTGCCGACCCTTCGGTGCATCTGTGCGAGCCGGGGCTGGTCCGCTCACCGGATGGTGCTCGCTGGGCCATGCTGCTCCGCGAGAACAGCAGGAGCAAGAACAGCCATATCTGCTTCAGTGGTGACAAGGGCAAGACCTGGTCGACTCCCGTGGAACTCCCCGATGCGCTGACGGGTGATCGGCATCAGGCGGTGTACCTGCCCGATGGAAGGCTCTTGATTTCGTTCCGGGATACGCACGCAGAAAGTCCATGGCAAGGAGACTGGGCCGCGTGGATTGGCACGTGGGAGGATCTGCTGCGAGGTGGCAGTGGTCAATACCGACTTCGCCTCAGCGACAATCATCACCGCTGGGACTGCGCCTATCCGGCGCTTGAGCGGCTTCCAGACGGGACGGTGCTGGCGATCACCTATGGGCACTGGATCGAGGGGTCGCAGCCATTTATTCGGTCGGTGCGGCTCTCTCCAGCATGGCTGAGGGAGGAGTGCCCTCAGCGAGCGGTGCCCAGCAGCGGGGACGTGCAGGGGCGCAAAGAGCGCAAGGAACTTGGCCGGCGTTGACGCCGGGTTGTCTACTCGAATCCGATCACTCGTCGCAGTCGATGGCCAGGGTGCCGGTGCCGGAACTGCTGCCATCCCAGCCGCCGAACCGGATCAGAGAACTCGTGCCCTCATTGGACGGCACTCTGCACTAGGGACACGGCCCCCATGCTCCGAGAAGTGCAAGAAGATCGTCGATGTTGACGACACCATCACGTGTGACGTCTTCCAGGCAATAGGACGGACACCCGGCATCCGCGCACATCACCGCTGCTGACCACACGCCGCCACTCGCTTGGCAGGCATCCTCGATCGTCCAGACACACGTATTACCTACACAGCACGCGCCGAAAGTTCGGCAGCACGTGATATCGGGATCACTGCAGAGACTCCCCGATCCCTGCCACTGACCAAATGGGAAGTCATTGGCGCAGGAAAGTTCGGTCGTTTCCACGCACTCAAAGCATCCGGTGTCCTGATTGATGAAGCAGCACGCGCCATTCTCGCCCGGCGGCGGGCACTTCTCGAGGACGATGTCGTCATCGCAGTGCAGGTTCGCGAAGAACACGCCGCCCCAATCATCGCACCGACAGATCGAGGTATCGATGCACCACCCTTCGGCTTCGCCGTTTATGAGACAGCAGGCTCCCATGGGGACCTCTTCTCCTGTGCATTCGACGCCGTTGCCCGCATAGTAGCCGTTCAACTGCGCACACAAACTTGAGCTGGTCATCTGATACCACCACATACCCGAGTCAGGATCCTGGTAACAGCAGCATCCCTCCGTATTGCACCCTGCATCCTCGCACGACACCCCAGCGTAGAACATACCACCGGTGACCTCGCAGTCGCACTCACTGGTGTACTGGCAGTCTATATCGGTGCAGCACGCGCCCATAGGAGGTGTCGGTCCATCGCAGCCCACGCCGTCGCCTTGGTAGATTCCTCCAAGTGCTTCACAATCTATCTCTGTCATTTCGGTCGTGGTCCAACCCCCTGCCGCATCTTCGACGCAGCAGCAGCCCACTTCAACAAGAGGCGTGATGGCGATTTCGGCATAGTCATAAGCAGTGAACGGCTCCGATGGCATTTGAAAATCAACACGCAGCCATCCCTGTGTGCTGGTGGGCCAGTTCGGGAACACCGATGCGAACGGGATCGCGGCGGTTGCCTCCTGAACCAAACCGTCTTGGCCTGCGGCATTGTTCTGCGTCACAATCGCAATGTTGTACGAGTTGCCGCTGGAGGTGTAAATCACCACTGTGTCGCCCGCCGAATCAACGTCGTAGTCACCAAAGACAGCATTGATGTAGAGCGGCTGACTCGGATCTGCGTTGGTCACCGAGAAGTCAAAGAGCATCGTGGGCTGTCCAGTGCCGCAGATGTAGGACGCGGGCATGGGTGCATCACTGCAGTAATTCCACCCAACGCCGGTGCCCGTCACCGTGACATCGGTCCACCCCGATCCCGAAGACCCAATATCGGTGGCTCCACTCACTTCGGTATAGGCTCCCATCGGGGGGTTGCCCGTGCCTCCTGTGATCTCGACGGTTTCTCGGTTGTCGAACTCATCAGAGTTGGCGTGGGTTCCGTATTGGGGCTGGTCGCATCCGGGAACCGAGCAGTCCAGATCCGGCAGAAAGTCACCCTGCGTGAGGATTCCCATGCCGTCAACGTTGATGGGGAGTCCATTGGCGTTGACGAGGATGCCGCCTGAGCAACTGCCGTCGATCGGACAGTTTGGAGGGTCATCGAAGGGAGAGTTGAACGGCCAATTGGGTTCACCATTGGACCCTGGTGTTGTTCCGGTGAGGAATCCGAAGCCGTCCACATCGCCAATCCGAACGTAGTTGAAGGTTCCTTGGGCGAAGGTGGCGGTGGTCATTGCAAGGGCGACAACTGCCCCGAGAAGTTTGATGATCGACATGGATGTCCTCTCTGAATCGACTGGTACTTGTGTACTGGGGCTTGTGTTATAGGTCATAGCCGACTCGTTTCAGTCGACTATTTATCACATTCAGTCAATACAGCAGGCGCTGGTTGCTTGGAGGCTTGGAAGCGTATAAAGATCGTCAAAACGAATGTTTGGCAAGCGTCTCCGGGCAAGGCACGGGTTTCAGGAGCTCTTGGGTGTCTGGTAGCTGGTCCGCGATTGCAAACGGCCCGCAATTGTCCGGTGAGAATTCACGGCTTCTTTGCTGCCTCGACATGGGCACCATTCTGGTGCAACACCAGGCGATTGACGCTGCCGTCCGCATCCCGAAGAAAGCTGACCTGTGCCTCGACGTCCTTGTACTCGAAGCGGTCGTGCCCGGCCTGAACAACTGGAAGCCGCTGCTGGCCACTCAGCCGAATCGTGAGATTGCCACGATCATCCTTCACCGAGAACTCTTTGCCCGACGCCATCCGATAGGTTCCGGTGTAGTCGTCATGGTGAGATGTCTGCGGCTGAGTTGGTTGCTTCAACGCTTCCAGATGTTGACCATTCTGGTGAAGAACCAGGCGGTTGATTTCGCCGCTGCGATTCCGGCCGAAGGTCAGTTCCGCTTGGACAACGCGATACTCAAACCGGTCGCCGCTGACGGGATAGACGGGTATTGCCTCTTGGCCGGACAATCTGGCCATCAACTGGCGTTCTTCTCGAGTGATAGTGACCTCTGCCCCGGTAGATCCGAGTGGGAAGACGCCGAGAAGCTCATCCAGCGCAGCGGCTTTGGGCGGTAGTACGTCCAACGGGTATTCACCGTCGAGTGTGTGTTGACCGATCTGATCGACCCCACGATAGGCCGAGTTTGCCAGAACGATGACAGCTTCTCCCGAATCCGGCAGCACGCAGAGATAACTGGCAAATCCCCCCGTGCCACCATTATGATCCACTCGTTTGCCTTTCGCGTCGTGTCCAATCCCCCATCCCAGCCCCTGTCCCGGCACGACTGGTGTCTGGCACTTCCGCATCGCTTCATGCAACGGGGATTTGTTCTGCCCCATGTTCGCCGCAGCAAAGGTCAGCATGTCAGTCGCTGTCGAATTGATATCGCCACAGCCTGCCATCGCACTGAAGTCCCATGCCACACCTGGCTGCAGGCCCCTGTGGGCCGCAGCAACTCGTGATGCATCCTGCGGCCGAGGGCGGCAACTTGTGCTCGTCATGTTCAGTGGACCGCAAACTTCAGCTTGAACGAGATCCTCGTATGCCTTGTCCGCTCGCAACTCGAGGACGTGCCCGAGCAGCCCCATGCCGAGATTCGAATAGGCCGGTCCAGTTCCTGGCGGGTCCGCCAAGTCGTGGTCGCCGAGAAAGGCATACATGTGTTCAGGTGTGTAATCGGCGTAGGGGTTGGTTGGATCGGCTGGGTGAAAGTTGTCTGGCATCCGTGGCAGACCGGACGTATGCGTTGCCAGATGCCGAAGTGTGATCGTTTGTCCGTCTTTCGTCGGAACCTTGATTTGCGCGGGCAGATGCTGCTGGACCGGATCGTCAAGCGACAGCAGTTCGTGCTCCTCCATACGAGCGGCGATCAGTGCTGTGAATACCTTGGTGATTGAGCCGATCTCGAAGATCGTATGTTCATCGACCATTGTTGTGCCGCCCGCCTGCAGGGTTCCTGCGCTGATGAACTCCGTGGATCCATCATCATGCAGCACGCCCACCACGATTCCGGGAGTCAATCCAGCCTCGACTCGCTCATCAAGAATCGTTTGTATGTCCGGAGGCTCCGCATTCGCGCCCGTTGCCACCAATGCAAGCACAACTGTAATTGTCCGCCTGAGCATTCGGGTGCCCAGAACCGCTTTCGCGGAATCCCCAGTTCTGCCCCGGCCGTTCGTCTCATGGTTGTTCATTTGTCCTCTGTTCTCCTTCTCGCAGGTCAGTGTAAGGGATTCGGTTGTCTTGGATAATGAAAGAGAGGTCTCGGAGGTATCACGCGGATTCCTGAGGCGGGAAGCACTGGACACCCACCAATTTGGTCTTTGGATGGAGGATTTCTCGGCATGTTTGGGTGGGTGTTCAGTATTGGAGCTGGAACGACACGCGACGGGGCCGAGAGACCAATGAATGTCTTGTGATGCTGACGGCGCGCTGCTGATTACTGCTGTGGGGCGGTACGCTTTGAGGATGCGACCACTTTGAAGTGGCCTGCCAATCGGGATCGACTTACCTTCTCCTCGCAATGACGTGTGAAATGGACACGACTGACCTGATCGACACCGGTGGAGCCGGGCCGGCCTTGGTGTGTCTTCATGGATGGTGCTGTCGAACCGGAGACTTCGCTGCGCAGGTGAACCTGCTCGGCGAGCGGTATCGCGTTTTCGTACCTGATTGGATCGAGCGAATAAAGCGGGGGGATACCCCGATTTCGCTGGAGGCCGTCTGCCACGATCTTGCTTCGTTATTGAGACGGCACGGCATCAAACACCCGGTGTTCTGCGGGCACAGCATGGGGGGCTTCCTTGCTGCCAGCCTTGCCAATACCAAGATGGTTGATTGTCGGGCAGTGATTGTCATGGACAGTTCCATTCCACTGTCGATCGCCACGCAAGAGCGGTACGCCGAGTTCATCAGGCGGCTCCAGCAGGGCCCCTATGGCGAGGTCTTTCGGAGTTTCGTCGAGCAAGCCTTCTTTCTTCCCTGTGAACTTGGACCAATTGTCGAATCCATTGTTCAGGGAATGATGGCGCAGTCACCGGAGATCGCCATGGGCCTTTTCGCCGACCTTGCTTCCTTTGGGACCAGAGATCTCGTTTCCAACATCGGTGTTCCCCTTCACCTGATGGTGACGGCCTGTGGGCACTTGGATGTTGCCGGGGTACAAGCAGGAAAGCCCGACGCCACCGCATCTCGTCTTGACGACGTGGGGCACTTTCTGACGTACTTTGCCGCCGATCGCGTATGTGCCGCCATGGAGGATGCTGCGAGATAGGAGCAGCGGGCCCTTGGACGTGTGTCCGGTAGTGGTTCCACTATTGCAAACAGCCCCAGCCAAGGGCTGGGGCTGCTTGCAATAGCGGGGGCAGGATTCGAACCTACGACCTTCAGGTTATGAGCCTGACGAGCTACCAGACTGCTCTACCCCGCAGTCGAAGCGGGCATTGTAGAAGTGGTACGAAACGAGGTCAAGCAGGCCCGGGTATTGGGCCAACGGCCGGGCTTGGGCCGATATGGGAGAAGTGTCGGGCGCCACGCCATCTCGATCCGATCGTGTCCCGCCCATCGCGAGGCTCTCGCCGGGATGGCCGTTTCTACTTGCGGGGCTCATCGTGGTGGGGGCGGTCATGTTGGTACCGGCTTGGCGGGATGTTCAGAATGTGCGTCTGGAGCGAGATCGGTTGCAGACCGTGGTGGACTACGAGGCTCGCCGCGTAGAGGCGACCGAGGTGATGCTCGCGGCACTTGAATCCGGCGACCCCGAACTTGAACGTCGTTTGATCGCTTGGCAACTGAACCTGCTCCCGGCAGGTGATGTGGCGCTTGCTCGGGAGGTTCACGCAGGGGGTGTGCTTGGGTGGATCGATGACACCGTGGAGCCGGTGGCGGCGTCTCCGCCGGAGCCGACCGTGAGCAGGCTGGAGTGGATCGTGTCAGGCCCGGCACGATTGTGGGTGTTGGCGTTCGGGGTGCTGTTGGTGTTTGTGGGGCTGGTTGGGTTCGGAGGTTCGGGGGGGGATGCCAAGCCCGGCGCGATCGGAGTTTGAATGGCTCCGCGGGGGAAAGAGTCCACTCGACATTTTGCCGCAGCGCAGGGTGGTGGGGGTGACGTGGTTCTTGCAGGTGGCGGCGGTACGCCGCGTGGGGAAATAAGGCAGTGTTTGGCCAAGTGAGTCGGTTCTGGCGCTAGGGTGCTCAAGTGGATGCACCTTCGCAGACGAGACTGGATTGGCTGCGGCTTACGGCCGCCGAGGGGATCGGACCTGCAACGGTTCGGCGGCTGCTGTCGCACTATGGCGAGGTGGCGGCCGTGCTCGCCGCCGCCGATGCCGGGGCGCTGGTGGACATGGCGGACTCGCTTCCGGGGGCGAGCCGCGAGGCACTGGCTGCGGCGATTCGGTTGAGTCGGCCCGGCGATGAACTCGAGCGGCTTGCTCGGTATGGGGGTGATCTGGTGGCGTTCGATGATGTCCGCTATCCACCAGCGTTGATGAACATTCCTGATCCGCCGCCGGTGCTTCGGGTCGCGGGCAATGCCGGAGTATTTCAGGAGCCAGCGGTGGCGGTGGTTGGGACGCGGCGGTGTTCTCCTGCTGGAATCCGTCAGGCTGGCCGCTTTGCCGGTGGGCTTGCGTCGGTGGGGGTGTGCGTTGTGTCAGGCGGAGCGCGGGGCATCGATGCCGAGTCGCACCGGGCGTCGCTTCGGGCAGGGGGCCGAACCGTGGCGGTGCTGGGCAGCGGACTGGGCTGCCCATATCCGAGCGAGCACTCGGCCTTGTTTGATGAGATCCGAAGTTGTGGCGGCGCGGTTGTGAGCGAATTGCCGACCGACCGGGGGCCTCGGCCCAGTCAGTTTCCGCGGAGAAACCGGATCATCAGCGGGTTGTCCAGCGGCGTGTTGGTGATCGAAGCGCCACGCCGCAGCGGGGCGATGTTGACGGCCAAGATGGCGGTGGAAGCGCATGGGCGCGACTGCTGGGTGGTTTCTGGCGATGCAGGTCGCCGCGAAGCGCGGGGGGGATTGGAGGCGATTCGTGACGGGTGGGCGGCATGTGTGATGGACCCGGCGGATGTGCTGGCGGATCTCGGGGTGGTGGGGGTTTCTGGG
>MPMA02208369.1_pt1 | contig 11562 bp, 8 predicted proteins | sample 1617361 | NCBI WGS metagenome assembly MPMA02 (sample SAMN05944807, study PRJNA350692) | marine metagenome | biome: marine; feature: ODZ; material: water; isolation source: 180 m water sample filtered on 0.2 um supor filter | place: Pacific Ocean | collected 2012-04-08 | depth 180m m | reverse complement strand
CCAGCGCTTCGCCATTCAGGGCTGAAAGAAAACGCTGCTTGGGTGTCATCGCTTCTACGCCCATATCAAATACCCCTGTTCCTGCTACCGTGTTATTCGAGCAATACTAGCTGAACCTAACCGAAGGACTCAAGGCACGCTTGAAATACTTCCGTCTTCTGGGAGTTGCGCAGGAGATACGCCGATCACTCAGCTGACCACTACAACCTTGTTTCTACCGCCTTCCTTGGCCTGATAGACCCCTGCATCGGCTCTGGATAACGTCTCCTCTACCTTCTCGCCATCGCGGTACAAACTCACGCCAGTACTGATCGTCAGGTTGAGTACATGTTCATTCCACTGAAGCGGAGATTTTTCCAGGGTCTGCCGGATGTTCTCGAAATCAGAATCGGCCTGCGCAAGGGCTGCTGTCGACTGCTGGGATACATCAGGGAATGTGATGAAGATTCCGAACTCCTCACCGCCAAGACGGCCCAAACACCCCAACTCATCAAGGCCGTACCCGATAATATCAACAACATGCTTGATCGCTTCATCACCGCACTGGTGGCCGTAGGTATCGTTCACTTTCTTGAACAAATCAATATCACATATGGCGACTGCAACGGTGTGATCCGCCTCTCCGGCAGTAATTGCGGCCTCAAGCTGCTCGTGCCAGGTTCGGCGATTAAGACAGCCGGTGAGAGGATCATGCTCAGCCAGCCAAGTTACCCGTGCCATGGCGGCTTCACGCTCGAGCAGGTTGATGTAAGCTTGTGAGTGGTAGCGGATTCTCGCGATCACCTCGAGTGCGTTGGGTAATTTCACCATGTAGTCGTTTGCGCCCAGCGCAAATGCTTCGGCCTTGACCTCAGCTTCCTCTGTACCCGACAAAACAATGAGCGGGACTGCTGCCAGCCCTTTCTCAACTCGGAACCGCCTCACGAGTTCCAACCCATCGAGTTCGGGCATCACCAGATCCTGAAGAATCACCGTGGGCTGAACCTCGAGCGCTTTAGCAACTGCTTCAGTCGGATTCTGACAAAAATGGAACACAATATCCGATTCGCTTTCAAGCATCGAACGTACTGACTCACCGATAATTCGCTGATCATCAATCAATAAGACCACGATGTTCCTTGATGATGTGAGGCCTGTCTCCAACGCTGTTGCAACGATCGGTCTACTTGCTACGTTTGAACCGCTGGGCTTATCTCCACCGTCCAATTCGCGCGGGTCCATCGGTGCACCTCGCAGTATTGGACTAGAGGCAATCGCATCATCTCCCTTGCCTATAAGTAAACCAACTCGAGACTTGGCCTGTTCGATGTCGTCGTGCCGTTCAATTTCTAATGTCCGTATGTCGCCTGACGGGGAACCCGAGAAGACTGTCAGTAGCTCCAGTGCCACTGCTAAAATCGGCAGATGGTCAACTGCCAGAAATTCAGGGGCTTTCTGTACTTGCTTAAAGTATGTCTCCAGCATGCCGGCCAGACCGGCAATGGCGGATAGACCGACAATGCCTCCGGCGCCTTTAATCGAATGTGCACCGCGGCCCATCACTGCCAGCACCTCGCGATCTACGTTACCCGCTTTCAGATTTTGTAACCCAGATGCCATAGACGCTGCGTGTTCACCCGCCTCGGCAAGAAAAAGATCCATCATTGGTTCTTCAGACTCCAAACGGTGGTGAACCTGGGTAGAGTCCAACTCGGTGTTTACCGCAACCCCGGCAGTTTGTTCAAACGCACTGGAACTGTCCGGCATTCCCGAGATCAGTCTGCGAACGAGTGATTGCAGTTCATCGGGTGCAAACGGTTTACAGATATACCCATCGGCACCGAGAAATTCGGCGCCCGACACAACCTCTTTTTCGGCAGTCTGTGCAGTCAGAAACAGTAACGGTATAGACTGCCAATCCTCATCCATTTTGATAATGCGAACGCATTCGTCACCACTCATCTCGGGCATGTTTCGGTCAATAATGATCAAACCCGGAAACTCTGTATCGACAAGAGAAGACAACCAGTGCAGGGCCAAGGCACCGTTTTCTCTTTCGGTAACCTCATAACCCTCTGTCATACCCTCAAGAATGGACCGCGCATAGCGCCGGATTGTGACTGAATCATCAACCAGCAAGATAGATTGGTTCATCAATTTAAGACCACTAATCGTCTATTATCGATTCGAAACCTGAAATTTTTAGTGCGTCCCGCTGCGGCTGGCTAATTCCAGCAAAAGACAACTGCTTACCGTGATTCTTGGCTGAACGGTAGATCGTTACCAACCATTGGATTCCTGCGATATCGAGAGTGTCTTCAGCATGACTGAGATCAACCGTTAGTTGTCGCTCTGGCAGATCCAGTAACTGTTTGCCGATTTCTGTCACAGCGTCCAGATCCGGCCCGACCAGACGGCCCGACAGGACCAGCCTATGGCCTTTGAGGGAAGCAGTGGCTGCCATTATTTACGGGCTACGCTCGATCATTCTGGTTACCGGCGAAAAATCTCTCCCCGCACTTTCGTCAACCCGTCAATTTCGTAACCAATTTCGGTCAAGCTGAGGACTAGCCAGCCTCCTTCTTCCAGGTAACTGGCCAGCCGTTTCAATATGGCTTGCCGTAGCGTGGTGTCGAAATAGTAGAAGACATTGCGGCAGAAAATCACCTGAAAGCGAGTTTCGATAGGATAGTACCGCTGCAGAAAGTTAAGACGACGAAAATCAATCAGGCTCGCAACTGATTTACTGATCTGGCACAGATCTTGTTGATCCGAATTGATACGTCTGAAGTGACGATCCCGGAAACGTTCTGGCAGAGTATTCAGAGTCTCAGCTGCATACTGCCCACGCTGGGCCACAGTCAGCGCCTCAGTATTGACATCGGTTGCGAGAATTTTTAGATCCATCCCGGTCGACAGTTCCTTCGCAAAGAACTCCGACGCATCCAGTGCCAGTGAATACGCCTCCTGCCCGAACGAACAACCCGCGCTCCACAACCGGATTTTGGCAAGCTCAGATCTGGAAAATTTTTCTCGCAGCTCAGGGTAGATTTCACGCACCAGCAAGTCAAAATGCTCTTTTTCGCGGTAGAAGCCCGTCTTGGTTGTGGTGATCGCGTTGAAAAACCTTTGCCGCTCTTGCCCTTCCTGGTCAGCAGCAAGCATTTGGAAATAGTCCGCATAGCTATCAAGACCAAGTTCCCCCATACGACGCTGTAACCGACCATGAAGCAGATAGGCTTTATCATCGCCCAAAAAGAGTCCCAACTGATCCTGGGTAAAGCTCTGATATTCCCTGTACTGGGACTCCGTCGGCAATTCAATTCCGGTTAGCGTCATCTGCGACCTTGGCAATTGTGCTCAGGCGATCTACTGATACCAGCAGTTAAGGGTGACCGTATGAACCCGATATTCCTGATGTCATTATCGGAATGGTTTCTCATCGTTCGAATCCGAGGATTTCCCCCCAAAATCCTTGTCGACGAGTTCAGCGGGGAGATACTCCGGTTCCTCGCCGATTTCAATTTCAGATTTATCCTCCAGCTGGCGTTCTGAAGAACTATCGTCAACACCGTCTTCAGTCAGATAGGGCGCATAATACTTAAGCTCTTCTTGGTCTTCGTTGTCATCGGCCACTGCTCCACCCCGCAGAGTGCCTCGATAACGGTCATCGCCTTCCTCACCTTCATCAGAATCCTTGCGCGCCACCTGAAACGCTTTCAATAGCCGTGTAAGGCTTGACGTATCGTTCGCCATGCTGTGGCTCGCTGCCGAATTCTGCTCGACCAAAGTTGCGTTTTCCTGAGTCAGGCGCTCCATATCAGCGATGGCCTGGTTGACCTCACCAACTCCCTTGGCCTGTTCTTCAGAGGCTGTTTTGATGTTTTCCATCACGTCTGCCAATTCCCGGAACGCATTCTGGATATGGGTCAGACTGTCATTACTGCTCTCTTGTAAAGAACTCAACATTGACTCAACCTTTAAGCGCCGTTCTTCCAGACTACGGCCACCTTCTTCTACCGTACCCTGTCCTGCACTGACACTTTTCAGATTGGTCTCTACGAGACCGCCAATCTCTTCAGATGCTTTGGCTGAACGCGATGCGAGCTTACGGACTTCGGTCGCAACCACGGCAAACCCTTTACCATGCTCACCGGCACGTGCGGCTTCCACAGAGGCATTGAGCGCCAGCAAGTTGGTCTGAAATGCAATGTCGTTCATCAGCGTAACGATGCCTGCCATTTTCTCTGAATTGGAAGAAATCTCTGCCATTCCATCGACAACACGGTGATTGGTTTCCTGAACATTAGACAGCATCTCCTGGTTAGTCTGGATCGTGTCCTGTACAACATTCAGCAGGTTATTCCTGTTCTCATCAACATTCGTCTGTGTTTCCTGGGTGCGTTCATAAGCTTTTCGAGCATCTTCAGCGCTATTCTGAATGATGCTGTTCATCTGTTCCATGGAACTGGCTGTTTGCTGCAAGGCAGCACTTTGCCGATGAGTACGCTCGGAAAGATCTTTGTTCCCCGATGCTATTTCCTGGGATGCATGTTCTATATTGCTTGCGAAATCTTTTATTTCGATGATCAGATCACTCAAACGCTGTAGGAACGAATTAAACCATCCGGATAGTTGACCCAGTTCGCCGCTCTCGGAGGCTGATAGTCGCTTGGTGAGGTCTCCTTCACCTTGTGCGATATCTTTGGCGACTTCAACCAGTTCGTCGACCGGTTTTGTAATTGATCGTTTTACAAAAAGACCAATCATCAAGCTGATTAGCGCGCCAACAACCGATAACCCAATCAGGATCCTAAGAAATCCTTCGCCATCGGTCAGTATGGTGTCACTGATATTCTTTCGTTCGTTTTCAATTGTAAATTCGGCATCTAACAATGCACTGGTAATTGCACTGTTCAATACACCAAAGCCTTTCGCTAACTGTTCACTACGCTCACGGGCTTCGGTTAGCTCTCCAACTGCCGCAAATACACCCATCATACTGTCATCGAAAGTCTGCAAGCTTTCGATAATCGGGTTGTTCTCAGTTTTATTGACGTAATCGCTGAGTTTCTCTTTGGTCTGAGTGTACTGCTCCCAAACATCGCTCAGTCGCTGCTTGCCCAATTGACGAGTCAATAAACCTCCGGAAGAACCGGCTATATCACCTGCCTGATTTTCAGTTTTCCCTGTCTGGATCGTGGTTAATTGTTCAATCTGGTCACGAAACTGATAAAACAAGTTGTCTTCAATATCAGCAGATTCATCGGATCCTTTTTCAATCCCGCCAACAGCCGCAAGAAACTTAAGCCAGTCCGGGTGATTATTGTGCAGCTGAGTTTTTATCCGATACTGGAACATCAGTCGCTTGCGAGTAGACTCTAGATCGTGCAAAGCATAGACCACGGCCGGCATCAGTTCCGTTGATTTGGTTGTTTTGTTTGCAAGCACCAACGCATGTGAGGCGATCTGATCAATAAGGGGACGAATATTTTTGTTGATCGCCTTCTGAACTGCAGTCAACTCCTCGCCCATTGTGACTTCGACCGTCGTTAAAGGCGAAATCCGGGCACCCCCTCTTTTTCCGATCACTTTAAGATTGTTTACAACATCGAACTGCTTATCGACCAGCCTTCCAATATTCTGATCAATTAATTTCAATGCTTTTTCGAGCGACTTTCTCGCACGATCTGCGGTTTGTCTAGTCGCATTAACATAAAAGGGTTGAGTTAAGGCCTCTAGCTGATTCTGTCCGGCACGAAGACTGTCGAGCTCGACTTTGTAATCACCTAGAGTACTTGAGCTGTAGTTGATGCTTCCGGTTAATCCTTTAAATGAATAAAAAACAATCCCTGCGATACAACCGATCACGATCACGTTGACCAGGAATATCAACAATAACTTTCGGCTGATAGTTAGCCCTTTCATACTGATTCCTTGCGCGCACGGCGCTGATTAACACCTGACTCGGTTACAAAATAATTCACCAATTCTCCGGGGATGTCGTCAAGACTTATGACCCTGGCAGCAGCACCCTTTTCAATTGCGGCTCTGGGCATGCCGAAAACCACTGACGATGCTTCATCCTGGGCAATTGTCCACCCCCCGCTTTGGCGTATTTGAGCCATTCCGGCTGCCCCGTCTATGCCCATACCGGTCAACAATACGCCTGTGGCATTCTGCCCAGCATGGTTGGCTACTGACCCGAAGAGTTCATCAACTGACGGTCGGTGTCGATTGACGCGATCGTGATCAGACAGTCGGATTCGGTAATCGGTATTCTCACGGGCCAAAAGCATGTGACGATCACCCGGTGCAACGTAGATATGCCCCTCAATAGGTTTTATGCCATCGACGGCAACTGCAACCTTCATCTGACAACTGTCATCCAGACTCTTGGAAAAAGATTTCGTAAATGATGGCGTAATGTGTTGCACCAAAAGAATGGGCGGCATCTCACGCGGCAAAGTCCTCAGTATCCGCAGCAATGCCTGTGGCCCCCCGGTTGAGGCGCCTATGGCGATGAGTCGGTGATCTGATGATGCTTCGATTTTCGAACGCTGTTCCTGAGACACTGTGACAGGTCTCAGGGTGTCTTCCCGGAAAAACCGTGTAGCTGGCGTATCGACCCGCGCCTGACTTGCGGCTTTAACTTTCTCGATAATGAGCTCCGAGACTGCTGTCAGTCCTTGGCGTACTTCATAACGTGGCTTCTCGACAACATCCACCGCACCCAGTTCAAAACTGCGAAGTGCCGTCTCCGACCCTGCCTCTGTGTATGCACTCACCATCACCACGGGTAGTGGAGTTGATTTCATGAGTTTTTCCAAGAAGGTCAGGCCATCCATTCCCGGCATTTCAATATCCAATGTGATTACATCGGGTGACAGTTCCTGTATCTTACGCAAGCCAATCATGGCATCCGGTGCAGTACCAACCACTTCCAAACTATCGTCTTCGGAAAGAATGTTGGTCAACACCTGGCGAGCGACTGCCGAATCATCGATCACGAGTACCCGGCGAATGTCACTCATGAGTTATCTTCATCGGAAACGGTTTCACTCAGCGCCTCGAGCTCGCGAGCGGATAGCAAATGATCTACATCCAGCAGGATGACCATGGTGTCTTTAACATTCACAACACCCGCAATATAGTCAGAGTCGATTCCTGCTGTCAGGTGCTCCACTGATTGAACCTGTTCTTCTTCCAGGTGTACCACATCAGATACGGAGTCAATGATCAAACCCACCTGCTTGCCTTCGACCTCCACGATGATGATCACGGTATACCGGTCGTACACCGCATCGGCAAGCTGGAAGCGGATTCTAAGATCCATGACTGGGATTACCACGCCCCGCAGATTGATCACACCAACAATAAACGCAGGCATACCGGGAACCGGCGTCACCGCCCCTACCGGATAGGTGATCAGCTCACGTGCCCTCAGAATATCGACACCATATTTCTCGTCTCCCAGCATGAAAGTAATCACCTGTGGGCCAGAACGAAGCGTAAAATCGAGTTCAAACTCGTCGATCTCATCCGCAGCATCTATTACGGACATATGTTGGGTCCAGGTCGTTTCTTTGGATTCACTCATGATTTCCGTTACAACTCCATTCAAGCAGCGATTGCCGCAACATCGAGTATGAACGAGACTTTGCCATCGCCCATAATACTGGCGCCTGTCATCCCTGGCACTTGCACAAAGTTGTCATCGAGATTCTTGATTACCACCGGACGTTGATCAACGATCTCATCCACCATCAAGCACTGTTTGCTGTCAATGTGCTGTAACACCAGTAAAACTGCATCAGCAGGATCAGCAAATTCACAATCAATATTCAGTTGTCGATGGAGTCGCACCAATGGTAGAAACTCCCCACGTATCTCCACAAGCTCGTTATCACGCTTCATCTTTCGAATATCATCCGCCTTTGGTCTTATCGCTTCAACCACAGCCAGCAATGGCACAATAAAGGTCAATGATCCAACCCGAACAATCATGCCGTCAATAATTGCCAGTGTGAGCGGCAGCCTCATCCGGAGCGTTGTACCTCGTCCGGGCTCACTAAGAATATCGATTGACCCGAGTAGCGCCTCAATGTCGCGCTTGACACTGTCCATTCCAACGCCACGGCCTGAAATATCAGTGACTTCATCTGTGGTGGTAAAACCGGGCCGAAAAACCAGCTGAAGGAGCTGTTGATCAGACAGCTCATCGCTTTCGTCGATTAACCCCCGGTCCAAACCCTTTTGACGGATTCTCTGCACGTCCATGCCCTTACCGTCATCTTGGACTTCAACCATCACATGGCCACCCCGATGGAATGCCCGCAGCCAGATGGTCCCCACAGTATCCTTTGCTGCCTGACGCCGGTCTTCACTGCTTTCGATACCATGATCCATCGCATTTCGAATCAGATGAAGCAGCGGGCCGTGCAACTGATCGGTTACTGTTTTGTCCAGTTCAGTCTCTCCGCCTTCAATTCGCAAGCGAATTTCTTTGTTTGATTCAACTGAATAGTCTCTGACAACCCGGCGCAAGCGGGAAAATAGCGTTTCCACCTGAACCATCCTGACCGCTTGAATCTCGTCTTGCAAATCACGGACTGAACGACTGTTTTCCTCCAGAAATTCATTTAATGCACCAGCAAATGTCGGATCCAAGCGTTCGGCTTCTTCACACAGTTGAATTAGGCGAGATTGGTTGATAACAGTCTCGCCAATCAGATTCTGTAATCGTTCGAGTCGGTCAATACTGACCCGAATTGATTTTCCCGCAGTTCCATCAGCACGCCCACTGCCGCTCGCAATGTTGGCAGGTTCGGTCGTCTTGAAGCCAGTCACTGGCCCGGTAACCGAAGCTGTGAGCTCTGATGTTCCCACGGGGGTCGATTGCACGTCGTCCTCTGCCCCTGCCACTGCTTGGGCAATTTGAGCCTTGTGTGCCTGCTCAACCGTGTCAGTTTCCTCCGGCGTAGCATCAAAAGGCACGACACTGAGTTCATTACCTTCCTTAAAAAACAGTAGTGTCTGCTCAATTTCTGATCGAGAGAGCGAAGTTGTCAATTTAATACTCCACCACAGATAAAGACGGGTCGCATCGAACTCTTCGATATTGGGTAAGTTGCCCGGATGAGCGACTATTACGCAGTCACCAAGCTCAGCCAGTTCTTTAAGCAGCAAAAGCGGATCACCACCCTGCTCCGGCATCTGCGGATGGAACTTCAGTGTGACCAGATATGCCTGCGAGTTGTTGGAATCTATGGACATCAGCTCAGAAGGTACTGCTTCTCCAGTCTCTTGAACCTCATGAGCCAGTTGATTGGCCGAACCAACCAAAGCGCTTACATTCTGGACGCTGGTATCAACACGAGCTTGATCAACGGGCAACCCGGTTTGAATACCGGTTACAAACAGGCCTACACAGTCGATGGCTTCAAGCAAGGTGGAAATCACGGTCTTGTCGGCGCTCACATGGCCGCCGCGAACCTGATCCAGCAAATGCTCGAGTCGATGTGCATAATCAGCGAGATCTGGCCGCTTCACCACCGCTGCACCACCCTTGATGGTATGCATACCCCGGAAAAGTTGATCGACCAGAGCACGATCCCCGGGCCGGGCATCGAGTTCCAGTGCAGCTTCTTCCATCTGTTGCAGAAGCTCGACTGACTCCTCGACAAACTCCGCGACGGGAATATTATCTGTTGTCATAGAGTTGTCTGAATTCGATCGGGATGAATGCCGCTTAAATACAAGGCGCCTATACGCAGAAAAATTCCCGGACTATGGTTGCAAACCACAATGAGACACCCTGCTTATGACTTCATCAGGTTATAAGCCCGCTCGTTATGTGTCGCCACGTCCAGTCCGACCTTCTCCTCCTGTTCACTGACACGCAGACCAACCATGGCATCCACCAGTTCCAGAATAATGAAAGTTACTACACCTGCATAGCAAACGGTAACTCCCACACCAATCAACTGGACGACAACCTGTGCACCCAATGTGGTAATACCATTAGCAAATCCAACTCCACCCAGAATAGGTGAGGCAACGACGCCTGTGAGCAACGCACCCGCGATGCCGCTGACAGCATGGACGCCAAAAACATCGAGTGAATCATCATAACCCAAACGGTGCTTCAGCCAGGTTGCTGAGAAGAAACACACCAATCCCGATATCGCACCAAGCCCAAGCGCCCCCATCGGGCTGGCCACGCCTGCTGCCGGTGTAATGGCGACAAGGCCAGCGACGGCGCCGGATGCAATTCCCAGAATACTCGGCCGACGGTAAACAATCCACTCGGTAAACATCCAGCTAAGCGCAGCTGCAGCAGTAGAGATCTGAGTAACCGCCACAGCCATGCCTGCAGAACCATCAGCAGCCAGCGCACTGCCACCGTTGAATCCAAACCAGCCGACCCACAGGATGCTTGCACCTAGAACGGTATAAACCAGATTGTTGGGCGGCATGGGTGCTATTGGGTAGCCTTTTCTTGGTCCAAGTACTAGCGCTGCCACGAGTCCAGCAACACCCGCGTTTATGTGCACCACTGTCCCGCCAGCAAAATCCAGCACACCCATTTCATGAAGCCAACCCCCATCTACCCAGACCCAATGCGCTACCGGTACGTATACAACTGTCAACCAGATGCCCGTAAACCAGAGCAAGGCTGAAAATTTCATACGTTCTGCAAATGCGCCGACGATGATCGCCGGTGTAATGATGGCAAACGCCATCTGATAGACGATGAAGACTACCTCAGGAACCGTTCCGGTAACTGAGTCGCGCGTAACACCACTCAAAAACAGCTTATCCAGACCACCCCAAAATGCACCACTGCCACCAAATGCAAATGAGTATCCATACAGTACCCATAAAACAGATACGAGACCCGCGATAGCAAAACACTGCATCATTACCGACAGGGTGTTCTTGGCTCGAACCATACCCGCGTAAAACAAGGCCAACCCAGGTATGGTCATAAACAGCACCAGAGCTGTTGACGTCATCAGCCACGCGGTGTCGCCGGACCGAATTGCTGCATCATCGGCCAGAACTGCACTCGAAAATGCTACAACCAGTAGCATCGTGACTGCACTTAAGGAGAACCGGGTCTTGTTCATTGCCACCTGACTCCCAACATTTTAACCAATGTGAAGCAAATCCTAGATTGGTTTACGTTCTTTGAACTGCGTCATCAGAAGTATCGCAGACTCGTAATGACACAATGCTAAATTATAGGAGAAATACCCCTTACAAATAAGAGGTTGACCAGCAGTACACCAATATTGCTTCCGAGGATAGATTCAGCTTCAACATACCGGTCAGATAAGAACCATTTTTTGCGCCACCGTTTTCGCCGCTACCTAATTTACAGCGTGGTACCAGTTAATGCCGTCACGGTCCGTTTCGACCTGCAGACAACCTTGTGTCAGGAGATAGTTGAGATGAGCTATTGACTCACCAGTCGCCATGATCAGGTTGGTTTTATTGATCTCGCTTTTAAACAGTACTGAGAAAACGTCTATAGCACGCTTTGGTTCCCGGCACAGGTCTTGAAGTTTGTCGAGACCT
>MPMA02124918.1_pt1 | contig 11592 bp, 8 predicted proteins | sample 1617361 | NCBI WGS metagenome assembly MPMA02 (sample SAMN05944807, study PRJNA350692) | marine metagenome | biome: marine; feature: ODZ; material: water; isolation source: 180 m water sample filtered on 0.2 um supor filter | place: Pacific Ocean | collected 2012-04-08 | depth 180m m | reverse complement strand
GCAAGAAGCGCGGGCCCCGGGGTGCTTTGCCTCTGCGCCGCTTCCCCAACCCCACAGGCTCATCCAAACGCCAAAGACGTTTTTGCTTCAACGAGATTAGTTTGCGCCCAGGTTATAGGCAGGGTGATCGCACCCCACCTGTGAGTGCGCTGTCGTTGGGTCTATAATGTTTTCAATCTCGCCCACATACTGTATATCAGAGAGCAGGCTACAGAAAGCAACTACGCGATTTCGTGAGCCATTGGGTCTGCTCGGGCGTTGATTGCAACGGTCACTCCGGGACGCTCGCCGCTCTTCAACCAACGGATCGCGAGTAATCCGCTGCCCCTTCCCGGATGAATTTGGCTATCGACACGTACTACCGACAAGATCAATCATTGAGCACTCCTTTGCTGACAGAATCATTCGCGCAGAATCCATGGTGTTGCGAAACTGTGCGGTAAGCGCCCAACGAGTTGTTCAAACGCCGGTCGTGCCTCGAGCGGGGTACGGTTCGCGGCCTAGTCACTCATTCGACCTGACCCCAACGCGAATGTGAGATGATACCCCCACTGCGACGCCTACGACGCGCCGCCAACACCACCGTGAGGAGAACGACATGGCGAGTCTTGATGGGATTGTATGGGAGCGCGTGCTGTGGGAGTTGTCGGACTCGGGGGTGCTTGCGATTACGCTGGATCGGGCTGAGCGGCTGAACGCGGTTAGCTTTCGGACGCTGAACGAGGTGCAGTGGCTCGTCGACCATGCGGGGAGCAATCCGGATGTCCGGGTCGTGACGATTCGCGGGGCTGGGAATCGGGCGTTTTGCTCCGGCGACGACATGAAGGGCATGGAGCCGGAGCCTGGGGTCGACGACTTTCACGTCCATCGACGGCTGATCCGGTCGTTGCGGGCGTTGCCCAAGCCGGTCGTGGCGCTCGTCAACGGGTGGGCGCTCGGGTTCGGGTTCGAGCTCGCCAGCGCGTGCGATTTCCGGCTGTGCGCCGACGACATCGAGGTCGGCGACCATCGGGTCACGCGGTCGATCGGGATGATCGGCGGGTCGTCGTGGTTCCTGCCTCGGATCATCGGGCAGGGTCGGGCGCTGGAGATGCTGATGACGGGGAGCCATCTAAGGGCGCAACAGGCGCTTGACTGGGGCTGGGCGAATCGCGTCTGGCCGGTCGCCGAGTTCCACGATCGCGCGGCCGAGTACGTCGAGATGCTCGCTGGCATGGCGACGGTCGCGGTCGGCGGGTACAAGGAAGCGATGGAGTACTCGATGACGCACAGCCTCCGGGACTCGCTTTCGCACGAGTACGAGGTCTCGACGCTCCGGGTCAAGGGCACCGACGACCAGGCGGAGGGCCGGGCGTCGTGGCTCGAGCGGCGCAATCCGAAGTTCACGGGGCGGTAGGGGCAGCCGGGCAGCAGTCAGCTATCAGCCGTCAGTAGTCAGCAGTCAGCTATCAGCGGTCAGCTGTCAGCCGTCGGGCGATGGCCTTGCGGCGATCCCACGTGCAGCCTAGAATGTGCCGTGTTCGGCAGACTTGGGGTCGTCGCGCCTGATCGTACGCCCTAGAGGCATGGGATCGCAGCTTTTTCTTGTTCGCAGATTGCGAGACCGTTGCGCTTCGCGCCGCCGGGTCGACAGTCGGAAACGTCGACTGGTTTCGCTCCCTGAGATCGACGGACGAATGGGCAGTCATGAGTTGAGTGCGCAGCGAGAACGAAGGAGCGGGATGTGACGTCAGGGCAATTCGACGGCGAGCGATACAAGAGCGCGCAGCGGCGAGACTGGGACCAGGTTGCGGCCGCGTGATCGAAGTGGTGGTCGCTGTTCGAGCGCAATGCGCAGCAGGTCAGCGATCGTTTGGCCGCGATGGCCATGGTCCAGGCCGGTAATCAAGTGCTGGATGTTTCGGCGGGTATCGGTGAGCCCGCCGCGACCGTGGCCAAACTGGTCGGGCCCGGAGGTTCGGTGGTTGCGACCGATCAAGCGCCCGCAATGCTCGCAGTCGCTCGAACACGAATGGCCGACCTCGGACTGAGCAACGTCGAGCTCGTCGAGGCCGACACGGAGCGACTCAACGTGAACGACGCCGAGTTCGACGGCGCGGTATGCAGGTGGGCTTTGATGTTTCTGCCGGACCTGCAACAGGGATTGTCCAGGATTCGTCGATCCATCAAGCCCGGCGGTAAATTTGCGACATCGGTGTGGGGCACGCCGGACAAAGTCCCGTTCATCAGCCTTTCGATGGGAGTGGCTCAACGAGTGCTCGATCCGCCGCCTCCGTCGCCGCCTTCCGACGCGCCCAACCTCTTCAAGCTCGGAGCGCCGGGGCTGATCGAGTCCGCATTCGAGGAAGCCGGTTTCCAGGACGTGCAGAGCGAAAAGTCGATGATGCAGATGATCATGGATTCGGCGGAGGAGTTCCGGGACTTCATGAGCGACATCGCTCCGCCCATCCATGCCCTGATCGCGGATCGGAGCGACTCGGTGAAGGCCGCGTTCTGGGACGCGGTGACCGACGGCACTCGTGCGTTCGAAACATCTGACGGCGGCGTTAGCGTCCCTGGCGAAGCGATTCTGGTCGTCGGGACCGCATAGACGCAACCGGTCCGCCTCACCGAAGAACCACCACCGCTTTACCGAACAAGTCTCGCAAACCAAGAATCTCGTAGATGCGAAAACGAAAATGAAGGATTGAGTATGACGAGTAGCGTTAACACCGTGGAAACCGATGTCCTGGTCATTGGCGGCGGCGGGGCCGGAACCAGGGCCGCGATCGAGGCGTCGCGCGCCGGCGCCAAGACCGTCCTAGCCGTCAAGGGGCGGTTCAACTCGGTGGGCGTCCACGGGGCCGGCGCGACAGGCGTCGGACTATCCGAGGCCGGCGCCTTCTTCTACTTCGATCCCAAAACCGGCTACCCGCTGATCGACCCCGATGAATGGGGCCCGATCACGCTCGAAGAAATCCTCGAGCTCGACTACCAGGTCATCGTCCAGGTGGGACTCGGCATGGCCGATCCGAAGCTGGCGCGAGTGATGGTTCAGGACGCGGTGTCTCAGCGTCAGCAGATCGAGGAGTGGGGCGTCGAGATTCACGGCGACCGACTCAGGCATCACGGACTGCCTTTGATGGCCGCGCTCGGACGCCAGATCCAGCTCACCGACGTCGACGTACGCGAGGAGGCAGCGATCACCGATCTGCTCGTCCACGACGGCTCGTGCGTCGGCGCGGTCGGCCTCGACTTCCAGGGCAACACGATCGTGTTCAAGGCTGGCGCTGTCGTCCTATGCTCCGGCGGAGACGCGGGATTGTATCGGCACAACTTCCACCCGCCCGACGTCACCGGCGACGGGCACGCGATGGCTTACAACGCGGGCGCGACGCTGATGAACATGGAGTTCGGCCAGTTCTTCCTCTCCACCCTACCCGCCGTCACGCACCCGAGCGCCGTCTGGCTGTTCCAACCCGGCGTTCGACTCAAGAATGGCCTCGGCCAGGAGTTCCTGCCGAACTACTTGCCCGACGGCATCACGTCCGACGAGGTTTTCGCGGCTCGGACCTACCAGCCGATGTTCACGATGGCCAACGTCAGCGGCTACGCCGATATTGCTATGATGAAAGAGGTGTTGGCTGGCAGGGCCGGACCGTACGGTGGCGCGTTGCTCGACCTCACCGACCCCAGCATCGTCACCCGAAGCATGTACGCCGAGGGCTGGCTGGCGAAGCGCGGCATCGAGGCCGCTGAACGCCCGCTCGAGATCATCCCCGCGCGTCACTGCTCGCACGGCGGTCCCCGCATCGACGAGTTCGGCCGGACCGACATCGCGGGCTTGTACGCTGGCGGCGGCGAGGCTGCCTCCGGTCCGCAGGGCGCTGATCGCATGGGCGGACACATGCTCGGCAGCGGCCAGGTGTTCGGCACCCGAGCCGGTCGCGACGCCGCGCGCTACGCCAACGAGAACGGCGCCGACGACATCCCCGCCGACGTCGTCGAGCACGGCCTGGAGCGCATCCGCAGCCTCGGCACGCTTCGAGGATCGGTCAGGCCTCGCGAGGTAAAGCGCGAGCTCAGGCGCCGAGCGTGGGAGGACATGAACGTGATCCGCAGCGAGGAGGCGTGCAATCGCGTGCTCGAGACGATCGCCAGAATCCACGACGAGTTCACATCTCGGCTCACGATCCAGGAGCCCTTCGATCGCGTCGAGGCGATGGAGGTTCTGAACATGCTCACGGTCGCGGAGATGACCGCGAAGACGATCGCGATGCGAACGGAAAGCCGAGGCGGCCACTACCGTGAGGACTACCCGGAGCAGGACGACGCTCAGTGGCTCAAGAGCATCTCGATCCGCAAGGAAGGCGACGAGATGACGCTCGGCACGATAGCACTGGATCCGGAGTGGAGGGATCGCACCGACGAGCTCAAGGGCGTCAGTTTCGCCGGCGGGCGCCAGGAGTAGCTGCGAGCTAAACATTCAATGCGGGGGTCGCGAGGCTCGGATGCGCGGCCGTCCCAGTACCGGGGTCTGCCAGCGCAACGTGTTCATGGGCGCCCCTTCGACAAGCTCAGGGTGAGCGGGCTGGGGGCGTAGGTACGCTGCCCGACACGTTCGGGTTATGCCGAGCCGTCGACTGTGGACGACGGGCTCCGGAGCTTATTCTGTCCCACGCACCCGCCCGCGAAAATCTCGTGGGGACACCCCACGCCCCGGCAGGGCTTCACCCTTGCATTCCGATTTTGTCGCGATCGGTCGATCGGGTTGGCAGTCCTTCTACGCGCTTGCCGATTACCGCGAGACGAACGGTAGAGATGAGTCTCCCATCGTGTGGATCAACGCATAGTTCGCTCAGCCAACAGGCCAGAACCAACGAGCGGGTCGCGCCGTGGCTGATGGCCGGATTCGTCTGACAAGATCCGTAGGGGAGGGTTTCAAACCCTCCCGAGTGGTTTCGATGATAGACCGGCTTGTCACGCGGCTCAACGTGGCTTTTGGCGTATTTCGTGTGGTATGTCGTTGCAGCGGGTCAGGAGGGATTGAAACCCTCCCCTACGGATTCGATATGTGACTCGGTCCGATCGCGTAAGCGCCAGACCATGCGACGATATTGATCGGATCATGAGGAGCCCCGTGAGCCTGCAAAGGCCCGACGCAATCAGTAGGTTCACCAGGGTGAAACGTCTCGCCTATGCTAAGTGCTTCAATTACGGGTTGTTGATGGAGTAGTAGCGGTTTTCACCCGCGCGCGGCGACAGACGTTCGCAGACCGAAACCACTACTCCCGCGCGAACTCGATGCGCACCTCGCGTACGCGGAACGCGTCGCCGACTGAAAGGGCGATGCCAAAACGGCTGTCGTCGACGATGGTCCATTTGGCGCCGTCGTCGGTAAACGTTTGGCCTTGCGCGTTTTGCTCGCATGCTCCGAGGTAGCAGACGATGGATATAGTGCGAATCGGCGTCAGACGGTCGGCCTTCTTGAGCTCGGAGACATCGACCGGTTTCAAGAACGGGTGCGGGATCAGGACTGCGTCTTCCGTCTCCTTCACCGTGGTCTCGTCGTGGATCGAGTTGGAGTCCTCGACCCTGGTTCCGAATACCTGGCGATACGAATCGATCTTGCTGACCGTGCCCGACCCGAGCGTCTGAGTTGGCGCGGCTTCGATCACGGTATCGGTCCATTCGGTCGGCGATCGGTAGACCAGGCGGTGGACCTCGTTGGGCGACCCTCCGCTTGCCACGGACTCTCCGATCTCATAGGTCATCGTCAATCGCGGCCAGCCCGTAGTCTCGGGCGAAGCGTCGTTCGCGGAGTAGAAGAAGACCGCCATCGCGACGGCATACAGTGCGACCGAGCCGATGAGCAGCCAGAGCTTGCGTCTTCGTTTCACGGTTGTGAATCACCTTCCGGCTGGACTGGTTTGGCCAGGCGACCACCCCTGCGCGGCCGAACCGGTCCGAAACCTGAACATTGTAGCGCGAGCGATGGCCGGAGCGGTGAGCCGGCCGAACCGCGTCCCATGGATGGCCGCCCGAATAACCGCTCGATCCTTGCATTCTCGCGCTTGATCGCGAGCTCGGACCGCGCCGCCCTCAATTTGGCCCGAACGCTCGTTTACTTCCGCGAGAGCCCAGGGTAAGATGTGACCGGCAATTCACAAATTCCTTTGCATTGAAACAGTTGGCAGTCCGGGAGGACTCTTGGCCAAAGCAACAACTCCGACGGAGGCCGAGGCGCCGGAAGCCGCCCATCGAAACATTTTCTATGGTTGGTGGATCGTATTCGCCGGGTCGATGAGCCAAGCCTACACCTCGGGCGCATTCTGGCAGGGCTTCGGCGCTTTCTTCGATCCCATCGTCGACCACTTCGGCTGGGGCAAGGCGATCACCGGCGCCGCCGTCTCCCTGCAACGAACCGAATCCGGAATGATCTCCCCGTTCGTCGGTTGGTTCATCGAGAGGTTCGGCCCGCGCAACGTGATGCTGTTCGGCGTTGCGGCCACCGGCCTGGGCTTCATCCTGCTCAGCCGCATCAACAACCTCTGGCAGTTCTACGCGGCGTTCGCCGTCATCACCGTCGGTCTGTCGTTTGGCTCGTTCCTGACCGTGACCACGACCGTCGCCAACTGGTTCGTGACTCGCCGAGCTCGGGCGCTGGCGATCATGTCGGCCGGCTCCGGCATCGGCGGACTGCTGGTGCCCCTGATCGTGTGGTTCATCGCTGTCACCGATTGGCGCACTGGTCTGGTGGCGATCGGCATCGGGTTCATGGTGGTTGGATTCCCGGTGGCGTTTGTAATGCGAAGCCGGCCCGAAGATTATGGCTTGCTCCCCGACGGCTCCAGCCCAGACGACGTCGATTCGTACGAGGATCGCGGCACGAGCTCTGAGACGGAGCCAGAGGCCGCATTCACCACGAAGCAGGCGATGCGCACACAGACCTTCTGGTTGATGGCGTTGGCCATGGGAGGCGGGCAGCTAATAATCTCGGCCTCCGTCTACCAGATTTCAGCGATGACCAGCTTCGGCGTGAGCCGCACCGTCGCCGGCATCGTGATCATGTCGGTCTCGATGATCGGACTGATGGGAAGGCTGACCAGCGGATTCGTGGGCGACCAACTGGACAAACGCCACGTGCTCGCCGTTTCGTTCGCCATGCAGTTTGTCGGGACACTGCTGTTCGCTTTCGTCGGCGGGATCTGGCATCTGCTCGGGTTCATTGTCTTCTGGGGGATTGGTTTCGGCGTGTCGATTCCGATCCGATTCGCGTTGCTGGCGGACCTTTTCGGTCGACGCCATTTTGGCTCGATCATGGGGATCATGATGACGTTCAGCACCGTATTCGGTGTGATCGGACCTCTCGGCGTTGGTTGGATGGCCGACTACCGGGGAACCTATCGAGAGCCGTACGTCATCCTCTCGGTCGCCGTGTTGGTATGCATTCCGCTGATCCTCGCGGTGAAGAAGCCGCGGCCCGTATCGCGGACCGTGGAGTCTGTCAGGACCTGAACGCCGCGAACGGGGTTGGGCGTCGAAGCACCAGATCCACCCGAATGCCGGCTGGCAGACCGAAGAACGACTCCTTGCGACAGCGCAATGTCGCCCCAGACGGCAGGGTTACGACAAGCATCGTCTCGTCGCCTCGGAACTCGCGCGACTCCAGCAGGACCATCCCTGACTCGTTGACCTCGATCCCGAAATCGTCAGGACGAATCAGCAGGTCGACGTCGGCGTCGGGCCCGAGCTCTTCGCCGGCGCTTAGGATCGGGAAGACACCAACTTCTGTGAACGCGGTTCCGTCCACCTGCACGGTTCCGGACAGGAAGTCGCAAGCGCCGGCAAGTCGGGCCACGTGCCTGCTGACCGGCAAGTGGTACACCGCCTCGGGCGTGTCGACCTGGGCCATCTCGCCGTCGCTCATAATCCCTACCCTGTCGGCGATCGCAAACGCCTGGTCGCGATCGTGTGTGACGAAAACGGCGGCCGTCTTGCCGTCTCGCAGGATGGCTTCGACTTCGCGACGCATCTCGTTGCGCATACCAGCGTCGACGTTGCTGAACGGCTCGTCCATCAGGATCGTGACCGGCCTGGGGGCAAGGGTTCGAGCAAGCGCGACTCGCTGCTGCTGTCCGCCTGAGAGCTCGTGCGGATAGCGGGACCCGAGCTCGGGCAGCTGCACGAGTTCCATGACCTCGGCGACGCGCGCGACCCTTTCGTCGCTGTCGAGCCCGTGCAAGCCGAACGCGATGTTCTGCTCGACAGTCATGTGTGGAAACAGCGCATACTCTTGGACGACCATCCCGACCGCTCGTTGATCCGGAGCCACTTGCTTGTCGGGCGTCGATGCAACCGTGCCTTGGACGATCACCTCACCGGCGGACGGCGCTTCGAGCCCCGCGATCAGTCTCAAGAGTGTCGTTTTGCCGGAACCGCTGGACCCGAGAATCGATACGATCTCTCCCGGGTAGACTTCGAAGCTGACGTTGCGGACGGCAAGGAAGTCCCCAAATGACTTGGCAAGGCCAACGCATTTAAGCAGAGGCTCGGTCACCCTCTGCTCCGGTCCCGCATCATCAGCGCGGCCATGGGGACCGACGACATCAGGATTAGCATCAACGCCGGCGCCGCCGCCTGCGCGAAGAAGGCCTCGGACGATGCCGACCACACCGCCGATGCGAGCGTCTTGAAGCCAAGCGGTCCCAATATCAGCGTAGCTGGCAGCTCTTTCATCGTCACGAGGAACACCAGCGCCCCGCCCATGAGCAATCCGGGCCGGACCATCGGCGTCGTGACGCTCCACATCACTCGCCACCGGCTTCGACCGAGGCAACGGGCGGCCTCTTCGACTCTGGGGCTAACCTGCATCAACGATGACCTGACCGCTCCGAGCGCCGCCGGGATGAAAAGCACCACGTAAGCGAATATCAGTAGCCACATGGTTTGGTAGACCGGCTGGACGACCCGCGATCCGAAGAACACCAGCGCCAGCGCGACGACGATCCCCGGCAACGCATATCCAACGTAGCTGAGCCGTTCGACGCCGCGCGCGAGCAAGCTCGGATACCGAACCGCCAGGGCCGCGACGGGAACCGCGAGCGCGGTCGCGGCAAGCGCGGCAAGCCCGGATACGTAAAGCGAGTTCCTGGCCTCGGTCCACAGAAGCAACAGAGGCTCGCCCGAGGAGACGCCTTTGACCAGCCAGTACGTCAGCACCGCTGTCGGCAGGCCGAGCGCAGTGATCGACACGATTGCGGAGAACACGACCGACGGCCACTTCCACGCTCGCAACGCGATGGTCTTCATCGCTCGGGCCGAGCCAGTTCCCGCTCGGTAGTATCGACCTTTCGATCCGGTTACGCTGTCCGTGAACAGAATTGCCACCGCGAGGAGCACCAGTACCAGCGACAGGACAGCGGCAACGCTGCGATCGAAAGCTGACTGGTATTGCTGGTAGATCGCCCACGTAAATGTTTCGTACCGCATGAGCGACACGGCGCCAAAATCGCTGAGCGTGTACAGCGACACCAGCAGCGAGCCGGATGCGATGGCGGGCCTGAGCTGCGGGAGCGTCATACGAAACATCGTGCTCCACGGTCCGTGGCCGAGCAACCGCGCCGATTCGTCGATGGACGAGTCCATGTTTCGGAGCGCAGCTCGCACCGTCAAGAGAACATATGGGTAGCTGAGCAGTGTTAGCGTGATCGCGGCTCCGGGCAGGCCGTAGATCTCGGGCAGCCGGTCGACCCCGATCGGCTCTAGGATCTGCTGAACCAATCCTTTCGGTCCCAACGCGGACGCCGCCAAGAACGCGCCCACGTATGACGGCACCACAAGCGGCAGCGCGGTTAGAACCGACCACAGGCGACGGTACGGCAAGTCGGTGCGAACGGTCAGCCAGGCGAGGGGCAGCGCAAGCAGCACGCTGGCGCCGGTTACGATCACGACCAGCAGCGCCGATCGCCACAGAATCTGTGCGGTTCGCAGCCGGAACAAGAGCGACCAGGCGTCTTCAGACGCCCCAGCGCTCCGTATGACCAGATACGCGAGAGGAAGGGCCATCGCGAGCCCCACAAGGATGGCGGGACCAAGAATGAAGAGGGGCGGAAGCACACCCCCGGATTTGACGATGTTGGGCAGCAACAGCGCCCTGCCAACAAAGGGCGCATGCGGTCGCGCTATTTGCACGCCGGCCGCTTCACGGAATGATCCCCAAATCTCTCAACAGAGCCTGAGTTCCTGCAACGTCCGCGAGATCGGCCACGTCGATGTCGAGGCCGTTGACCTCGTCGATCGGCGGGATCAGCCGGTGGGTGGTGACCCCGTCAACGAGTGGATACTCGAAGGTCTGCCCGGCAAAGTACTGTTGAGCCACTTTCGAGAGGAGAAAACGCAGGAACTTCTCAGCGTTCTCTTGATTCTCCGCGCCCTCAATGATCCCCGCTCCCGCCACCATGACCAGGCTGCCTGGACCGCCACTCTTCAGGAACAGGTTCCGCGCGGCGAAATCCTCCCCTTCTTCTTGTAGGAATCGATGAAGATAATAGTGATTGACCAACCCCACATCAACTTCACCGGCGGCTGTGGCTGCAACAATCGGAGTGTTTTTCGGGTAGATCTTCGGTTCGTTGGCCTGGATGTCCGAGAGATACTGCCTGGTGGCGTCCTCACCCCAGTCGGCTCGCATCGCGCTCACCATCGTCTGGAACGACGCGTTGCCCGGCGCCCATCCGATGCGGCCCTTCCATTGAGGGTCGGTCAGATCTTGGAGGGTCGACGGCAATTCGGCGTCGGTCACGTTTTCGTTGTTGTAGACGACTACTCGCGCTCGACCCGAGATGCCGACCCAGTTTCTGTTGGGCGACTGCGCCCACTCGGGAACGATCGACATCAAATCTTCGGGAAGCGCGGTCAGCATGTCCGACACTGCACCGAGTCCGCCCGGGTCCTGCGCGAAGAACACGTCCGCGGGTGAGTTGTCGCCCTCTTCCATGAGAGTCGCCGCGAGCTCCGACGTGCCGCCATACTTGACGCTGACGTCGACGCCGGACGCCTCGGCAAACTGTTCGATGATCGGCCCCACGAGCGACTCCGAGCGGCCTGAGTACACGACCAGCGAACCCGATGAAGAGTCGGCGGTCTCGCCGCATGCCGCGACAACAACCGAGAACATTGTTGCTGCGATCAGCCCTAGCGCCGCCAGAGTCCCTGTGCGTTTCGCTGAAATGAGGCGTGCCGTGCGCGGCGTCTGGCCTGAGGCGTTTGTCGGATTATCCGGGTCTCGCGTCAATTTATCCCGACCTCACTTTGTTCAAGTATGTATATGCTAAGTAGCAAACTTAGTATATACTAAGTAGCGCTTTCAGGTCAACCGCGGCGCCACATTTCTGGCCTGCCAGCGCATCTTTCGTGCTGCGTCCACGAAGGGTTCACGGCCGTGGGCCGCCCTGCGTCGCCTGCAATCGGGGGTTTGTGAGAGTTCCATAATGATCCGATTTTCAGCTCGATCGTCCTCGACATTTCGGGTCGAGCGTCATCGCGGCCCTCTGGCCGGTCACCCGTCCGCGTATTGCGGATTTGGCGCGCCGATAATACAATTCACCTGCG
>MPMA02003192.1_pt1 | contig 11614 bp, 10 predicted proteins | sample 1617361 | NCBI WGS metagenome assembly MPMA02 (sample SAMN05944807, study PRJNA350692) | marine metagenome | biome: marine; feature: ODZ; material: water; isolation source: 180 m water sample filtered on 0.2 um supor filter | place: Pacific Ocean | collected 2012-04-08 | depth 180m m | reverse complement strand
CCGGGCCATAAAGAATTCCTGAAGAACATGGTGAGCGGCGCCGCTCACGCGGAGGCCGCGTTTCTTGTGATTGACGCCGAGGAAGGCGTGCGCGAGCAATCCCGCAGGCATGGATACCTGCTGCATCTTCTGGGTGTGCGTCAGGTAGCGGTGGCCGTCAACAAGATGGACCTGGTGAAATATTCAAAAGGCCGGTTCGATGAAATCGAGGCCGAGATTCACACTTATCTCGACGAAATCGGGATCGCGCCCACCCATATTATTCCGGTGTCTTCCCGCGAGGGGGATATGATCGTTAATCAATCCGAACGCATGGACTGGTATGAAGGCCCTACCGTTTCCCAGGCCCTGGACCTTTTCGAGGCGCCGGTGGCGCCAACGGACCTTCCTTTGCGGTTCCCGGTACAGGATGTGTACAAATTCGATGAAAGACGGATCATCGTCGGTAGAGTGGAAAGCGGGTGTCTTCATGTCGGCGACACCCTGTTGATTTCACCCACCAACAAGACGGCACGCGTGGCCTCCATCGAATCATGGAACTCCCCGGCGCCGGTTCTGGCGGCTTCAGCCGGGCAGTCCATTGGCATTACGCTGGCAGACCAGGTCTTCATCGAGCGCGGCCAGATCGCCAGCAACGTGGAAAACCTCCCTGTGGAGACCAATGTTTTCCGGGCGCGGATATTCTGGCTCGGGCGCAAGCCTCTTATCGTGGGCAAGACCTACAAGCTTAAACTGGCCACGTCTCATTACAATGTGGTTGTCCAGGCCATTGAGCGAGTGATCGACACCGGCGATTTGTCCTCCGCCGAGGCCGAAAAAGTGGAGCGTAACGCCGTGGCCGAGGTGGTCCTGCGGTCGCGGGGGATGATGGTGCTCGATGAATTCGTGAACAATCCCGCCATGGGGCGGTTTGTTCTGGTGGACGAATACGATGCTGTGGGCGGCGGCATCATCAGCATGGAGGGCTATCCCGATCAGCGCCAGAGCGTCACCGTGAAATCCACCAATATCTTTTCGGTGAACCACCGGATCACACCGGCTGCGCGCAGCGCCAGTAACGGCCATCGTCCGGGGATTCTCTGGCTGACGGGACTGTCTGGCGCCGGCAAGAGCACCATCGCCGTGGAGCTGGAGCGCCAGCTTTTTCTCAAGGGCTATCATGTCTATGTAATGGACGGGGACAACCTGCGTCACGGGTTATGCGCCGATCTCGGGTTTTCTCCCGAGGACCGCACCGAAAATATCCGCCGCGTGGGCGAGATGGCGAGCCTGTTCGCCGATGCCGGTTTTATCGTCATCACGGCGTTTATTTCCCCCTATCGCGCCGACCGTCAGCGCGCCCGCGCCATCCGTTCCGAACAATTTCATGAAATCTATATCAAGGCCGGACTGGAAGTCTGTGAGAAGCGGGACCCCAAGGGGCTCTATAAAAAGGCGCGCAAGGGCGAGATTGAAATGTTCTCGGGAATTTCGGCGCCCTATGAGGAACCGGAGGAGCCGGAATGCATCGTCGATACCGCTTCCCTGTCGGTGAGTGAGAGTGTGGACTGGGTGATGGAGTATATCGACACACACCTCGGCGGCGTCGACCATCACCATGAGACCGGGAAGGAAAAAAAGGTGGCCCGCACCGGTTAAGTCGTCAAGGGAGCAATCCCGGGATGCCTTTTTCCCGTTGGTCAAAAATTCCAGGGAATGGGGGAATATTACCAAGCTGGCCGGAAACGGCTGCTCCCGCCGTTTTTATTTTTTTCATATCCCCGACTTGACAGTCCCGAGCCCGTCACCTACATAACTGGCACTCAAACGCCGGGACTGCTAATGCTTCCTGGTGAGGAAAGGTTCACAATCAATTTATGGAGACTCTGAATGAAGTTCAGACCGCTTCACGACCGGGTGCTTGTGCGCCGGCTGGAAGGTGATGAAAAGACTGCCGGCGGGATCATCATTCCCGACACGGCCCAGGAGAAACCTATGGAAGGCAAAGTAGTCTCTGTGGGCTCTGGCGTCCGCAGCGAGGATGGAAAAGTCCATCCCCTGGATGTCAAAAAAGGCGACCGCATTCTGTTCGGCAAATGGTCGGGCACCGAGGTCAAGGTTGACGGCGAAGAGCTGTTAATCATGAAAGAATCAGACATTCTGGGCGTTATCGAATAAGGAGTGACTAAAACATGACAGCCAAAGAAATTAAATTCAGTTCCGACGCCCGGGCCAGCATACTCGACGGCGTTGATGTTATAGCTAATGCCGTAAGGGTGACTTTGGGGCCCAAGGGCCGCAACGTCATCCTCGACAAGGCATTCGGTGCGCCACGTATCACCAAGGACGGTGTCACCGTGGCCAAGGATATCGAACTTGGAGACAAGTTCGAAAATATGGGCGCACAGATGGTGCGCGAAGTGGCGACCAAGACCAGTGACCGTGCCGGAGATGGTACCACCACGGCCACCGTTCTTGCCCAGGCTATTTTCAGCGAGGGCGTTAAGGCAGTTGCCGCTGGCATGAACCCCATGGACCTCAAGCGAGGGATCGATATTGCCGTCAACGCCATCATCGACGACATCCAGTCGCGTTCCAAGAAAGTATCCACCACTGAGGAAATCGCCCAGGTCGGCACTATCTCGGCCAATGGTGAGCGCGAGATAGGTGCAATGATAGCTGACGCTATGGAAAAAGTCGGCAAGGAAGGCGTTATTACCGTTGAAGAAGCCAAAACCCGCGACACTGAGCTCGATGTGGTTGAGGGCATGCAGTTTGACCGTGGTTATCTCTCCCCTTACTTCATTACTAATGCGGAGAAGATGATTTGCGAACTGGATGATCCCTATATCCTGCTTCACGAGACAAAACTTTCGGGTCTTCAGGCGGTTCTTCCGATTCTGGAGTCCGTTGTGCAGTCGGGCCGTCCGCTGCTCATGATCTCCGAGGACGTGGAAGGCGAGGCGCTGGCCACCCTGGTGGTCAACAAGTTGCGCGGCGGTCTTAAGGTGGCTGCCGTTAAGGCGCCTGGTTTCGGCGATCGCCGCAAGGCCATGCTGGAAGACATCGCTCTTCTTACCGGCGGCCAGCTTGTAAGCGAGGATCTCGGTATCAAGCTTGAGAATCTGACCCTTGATATGCTGGGTTCCGCCAAGCGCGTTATCATCACCAAGGAAGAAACCACCATCGTCGATGGCGCTGGCAAGAAGGCCGACATCAAGGCTCGCTGTGGCCAGATCCGTCAGCAGATCGAGGAAACTTCCTCCGACTATGACCGCGAGAAGCTGCAGGAACGGCTGGCCAAGCTGGCCGGTGGCGTCGCCGTCCTCAAGGTCGGCGGCGTAACCGAGGTGGAAGTCAAGGAGCGCAAGGATCGCGTCGATGACGCCATGCACGCCACCCGCGCAGCCGTGGAAGAAGGTGTTGTCCCCGGTGGCGGAACTGCGTTGCTCTACGCTACCCGTGCTTTGGACAAGGTCAAGGTGATCAACAACGACCAGAAGGTCGGCCTCGACATCGTTTGCAAGGCCCTGCAGACCCCTGCACGGCAGATTGCAGACAATGCCGGTGAGGAAGGCGCCATCGTTGTGGGCAAGCTTCTTGAAAGCAAGGACACCAACTTTGGCTTCGATGCCCAGAAAGAGGAATATGCTGACCTCGTGAAGGCCGGTATCATCGATCCCACGAAGGTGGTGCGGACGGCATTGCAGGATGCGGCTTCCGTGGCCGGCTTGTTGTTGACCACCGAGGCGATGATCGCCGAAAAGCCTGAGCCCAAGGAACCCGCTGGCGGCCATGCCCATGGCGGCGGCGGAATGCCTGATATGGGTGGCATGGGCTTTTAAGTCCTATCCTTCTTGAAAGGACAACAAAAAACCAAGGGGCCGCGTTCGTGCGGCCCCTTTTTTTTGGAAAATCCTAAAGCCGGACTTTAAGGAAGAATATAATGGGCGCGGGCGCCGCGCTCGATGGCGGCGGCCAGACCCAGACATTGCTCAAGAATATGGGAATGTCACTGCAGTCTTATTTGATTCGCTACAAGTTTAAAATTTGGCTCGGCAACGTGGAAGGGGCCGGACTCATGGCTAGTGATCACAAGTGAAGGCGACGGCCGCCACATTGCGCAGTTCAGTCATCCTCGTCTTCGGCTGGGACTGAAACCAGAGCCAGTTCCACGTCTGCCTCTTTCAGCATTTCCATAGTGATTTTTTCTTCGTGGCTCCATCGTTTGGCAAAACCGGTATCGCTGCGGCTGCCTTTGTCCACCACAACCTTGGAGATTCCCACCTGGATAATGGCGCGGGCACAGTTGGCGCAGGGTAGGTGGGTTGCGTACATAATACAGCCGCCAAGGGCCATGCCGATGCGGGCGGCATTATAGATGGCGTTGCGTTCGGCATGTTCGGTCCAGTCATATTTGATGGGGCGCTTGTGGCGTTTTTCCAGTTCATCATCGATGTGACGAGGAAAGCCGTTATAACCATAAGGGCCGGGGGTGCGGTCGGCTTGGACAATGACGGCGCCGACGCGAGTGGAACGGTCCTTCGACCACTTGGAAACCTCATGGGCCAAGCGCAGGAAACGCACGTCCCATTTGGACATTTTTTTCCTGCTTTTAGGGCGGACGGTTTTTTGGGTCTGACGCTTGGCTGGCATGAGGGGGTGCAACTCTCCATAATCTCGGTCATTGACGCACTTGCGGCTTGCGCCTAGGTTCTGCGCGCCAAACCATACGTTCTATAGGACTGATCGGCCCTATCATCAATGACGGATATTCGCGAACTTGCTAACAACGCTCGGAGCTGGCCTTTCGAGGAAGCCCGGAAGCTGCTCTCGCGTACCAGCGGCGAGACCCCGGAAAAGGGCTACGTGCTTTTCGAGACCGGCTATGGGCCTTCGGGGCTTCCACATGTTGGCACTTTCGGCGAGGTGGTGCGCACCTCCATGGTGCGCCATGCCTTCGCCACGCTTTCCGACATTCCCACCCGGCTCTATGCCTTTTCCGACGACATGGACGGCCTGCGAAAGGTGCCCGATAACGTTCCCGACCGCGACATGGTGGCCGAACATCTGGGCAAGCCCCTAACGGCGATTCCTGATCCCTTCGGCACCCATGAGAGCTTCGGTCATCACAACAATGCGCGGCTGTGCGCCTTTCTTGATTCCTTTGGCTTCGACTATGAGTTCCAGAGCGCCACCGAATGGTACCAGAGCGGCCGTTTCGATGATGCCCTTCTTACGATGTTGGCTCGTTTCGAGGAAGTACGGGGAATTATCTTGCCGACACTTGGGAAGGAACGGCAGGCCACCTATAGCCCCTTCCTTCCCATATGCGAAAAGACTGGCAAGGTGCTTCAGGCGCCGGTGGTATCTACCGACGTGGATGCCGGAACCATCACCTATCGCGACGAGGAAACGGGCGAGATGGTGGAAACGCCGGTCACGGGCGGCCACTGCAAGATGCAATGGAAGGCCGACTGGGCCATGCGCTGGATGGCGCTGGGTGTGGATTACGAGATGTCTGGCAAGGACCTGATCGATTCGGTTCATCTGTCGGGAAAGATTGCCCGGCTGCTGGGGGCGCATCCCCCGGAATCCTATACTTATGAGCTGTTTCTAGATGAGAACGGGGAGAAGATATCCAAGTCCCGAGGCAATGGCCTGGCGGTGGAGGACTGGCTGAAATATGCACCGCAGGAAAGCCTGTCCCTGTTCATGTATCACAAGCCACGCAAGGCGAAGCGGCTTCATTTAGATGTCATCCCGAAAAATGTGGATGAATATCTGACCTTCCTTGGTAAGTTTGAAAAAGAGGATGATGCCGCCCATCTCGAAAACCCCGCCTGGCATATCCATAACGGAACCCCGCCCCGGGAAAACGCGCATCTGAGCTTCAGCATCCTTCTCAACCTAGCTGGGGTCTGTCATGCCCATGACAAGGATGTGTTGTGGGGATTTATTGCCCGTTACGCGCCCGAGGCAACCCCGGAGAACGACCCCATCCTCGACGCGCTGGTGGATCATGCCATTGCCTATTTCAATGACTTCGTCAAACCCACCAAACGCTATAAAACGCCCGGCGATATGGAACGCCAGGCTTTGGAAGACCTGGTGGGCGAATTGGAAGGCCTGGACGATGATGCCGATTCCGAGGCCATCCAGACACGCGTCTATGAGGTGGGAAAACGCTACCCCTTTGCCGACCTCAAATCCTGGTTCGGTGCGTTGTACCAGATTTTGCTTGGCCAGGAGCAGGGGCCGCGCATGGGTTCCTTTATCGCCCTGTATGGGATTTCGGAAACCATTGATCTGATTAAAAGGGCGCTTGCCGGCGAAGACCTGACCACAGATTAAGCCGCCGGATTAATCAGGCTGACTCTCCCGGGGTTATGCATTAGGCATAGAGGCGCTTAATTACTGGCTGGCCCAGATGACGCGCGCGATCCAGGCAACGTCTTCAAGGTCTATATCACGAATGGCGTGATCCGGATTCAAGGATTGTAGCTCCACCTTGTGGGCGGTGCGGCGCTGGAGCTGTTTGGCCATGACCTCTCCCTGACTGGTCTTGACCACTACCCGGTCCCCTTTGCGGATACCGGCTGCGGGGGAGACAACAATGGTGTCACCATCGCGATAGAGGGGCTCCATGCTGTTGCCGCTGATCTCCAGGGCGAAGGCGTTGGGATCGCCGATTTCAGGAAAGGAAATTTCGTCCCAGCCGTTTCCCACCGGATAACCGGCATGGTCGAAAAACCCTTCCACGCCGGCATGGGCATAGCCGATGACAGGAATGCGCTGTGTGGGGCCAGTGTTTTCCGCGTCTCCCACATAGCTAACGAATTCCCCAAGGCGGCTCCCCGTTGAGGCAAGAACCTTGGCTACGCTCTCGGTGCTGGGCCAGCGTAGCTTGCCCTCGCGGGTCACCCGTTTGCTCTTGTTGAAGGTGGTGGGGTCGAGCCCCGACTGCCGGGCCAGTCCGGAGGGGGAGAGGCCGTGCGCCTGGGCAAGCCGGTCAATGGCCCGCCAAATATCCGCGTGGCTCAGCATGGGAACATCTTCTTATATTTGCCACATTGTGGCAAGATTCTCGCATTCTGCAAATATCCCCACCCCCCTGTTCGCGCCAGCCATCTTCGGCTAGGGTCGGGGCATGCCGAGGCAGCCCATTTATCATATCTGTGTGGACCACGTTTGGCGGGCATTCGAAAGGGGCGGGGAGATCACCGCTGAGCCGCCGCCGCAAGGCGGGGGTTTTCTCCATTTTTCCACCGCGGCTCAGCTTCCACAAAGCGCTGCCATTCACTTCGCGGGCCGGGAAGACCTGGTTCTTCTAACGGTGGATCCGGGGCGGCTGGGACCTGGATTGAAGTGGGAGTCCTCGCGCGGTGGCACCCTGTTTCCCCATCTTTACGGGCCGTTGCCCCATGACGCTGTGATCCGAGGGGAATTCTTCTCCCTTGGTGGCGACGGGAATCCCGTTCTTCCGCCCCTGTTGGAAGAGGCGGAAGAATAATGGACGCCTTCCACGCTATCGGTCCCCTGCTGCGGTTGTTGCCACCGGAAACCGCCCACGGGCTGAGCCTATGGGCGCTCGGTCAGGGGCTTACGGGCGGGATGACCGGGAGAAACGCGGCTTGCGATCCGCTTCTGGAAAGCCGGATCTGGGGTCTGGATTTTCCCCATCCCATCGGCCTTGCCGCCGGCTTTGACAAGAATGCCAGCGCCTTGGGGCCCCTGTTAGACCTTGGTTTCGCTTTTGTGGAGGCGGGCACGGTGACGCCGCTTCCCCAACCCGGAAACCCCAGGCCGCGCATGTTTCGCCTTACCGCCGATGAAGCCGTGATCAACCGTTTCGGCTTCAACAGCGAAGGCCTGGACGCTTTCACGCAAAGGCTCGGGGTTTTCTGCGACACATGGTCCGGTAAGGGAATCGTGGGCGTCAACCTTGGCCGCAACCGCCACAGTGCCGGCGCTGCCGATTACGCTTCAGGGATTTCCCGTTGCGCGCCGCTGGCCGATTATCTGGTGATCAACGTGTCCTCGCCCAACACGCCTGGCCTGCGCGATCTTCAGACTGGGGAACGCCTGGAAGGGCTTCTCGAACGGGTGATAACGGCGCGGGATGTGGCCATTTCCGGTGGCGGGCGGCGGGTGCCGTTATTGTTGAAGTTGGCGCCGGACCTAGCCCTTGAAGAGCGCGAGGCTATCGCCGGGGTGATCATGGCATCGGCGGCTGGAGGATCGGGCATAGACGGTCTGATTATTAGCAATACCACCGTGTCTCGCCCCGGGTCCCTCCGCAGCCGCCACCGCGACGAGGTGGGCGGCCTGTCAGGCCGTCCCCTGTTCGATCTTTCCACTGAAGTGCTGCGCGATTTCCACCGCCTGACGGAAGGCAAACTCCCCCTCATAGGTGTGGGCGGGGTGGCCAGCGGCCGCGATGCCTATCTCAAAATCAGGGCCGGGGCTTCTCTGGTCCAGCTCTATACTGCCTTTGCCTATCATGGCCCGGCGCTGATTTGGCGCATCAGGGAGGAACTGGGCGATCTTCTGCGCGAGGACGGGATTTCCTCGGTAACCGAAGCGATAGGGGCGGATGCGTGATGACATGCATTTTCACCTGGGCCAGGGCTATCTTCTGGGCAAACCAAGAATCAGCCGTGAAAGTGCCTGATGCTGTCCCCATTCGGGCCATGAATCTTTTCTTTTCTTCATCTCCAGGACATAAGGCACGGCCATGACGTCCTCCCCCGCCCCGCCACCGACCGGCGAGGAGTCCCTTGCCATTTATTCCGGCATGGAGGAGCTGGCCGCAGGTTACGAAGGATATATTCTCGATCTATGGGGGGTCATCCATGACGGCGTTACCGTTTTTCCTGGAGTTATTGATTGCCTCTTCCGTCTGCGTGAGGCGGGAAAGCGCATGGTCCTGCTTTCCAACGCCCCGCGCCGTTCCCATGTGATTGTCGAACAGCTGATGAGCTTTGGCGTGCCTGAAAACCTTTACGACGGCATCATGTCCTCGGGTCAGGAGGCCTATGACCATCTCTCCGCCAGAGACGATCCTTGGTATGCGGCGCTGGGGGAACGCTGTTTTCATATCGGGCCGGAGCGCGACATGAACATGCTTGAGGGGCTCTCATTGCAAGAGGTGGAGACACTCGCGGAGGCGGAGTTCATCCTCAACACCGGGCCGTGGGATGACGGCGCGATGGTGGCCGATTACGAGGATATCCTGTCGGAGGGCGCGCGGGCGAAGGTGCCCATGATCTGTTCCAACCCAGATTTAGAGGTTATTCGTGGGGGAGTAAGAATGATCTGCGCCGGGGCGCTGGCCCGCCGTTACGAAGAGCTGGGCGGAGAGGTGCGCCATCACGGAAAGCCCGATAAGGGAATCTATGAAAGCTGTTTCCGTTGTCTCGGCATTGCCGACCACAGCCATATCCTGGCGGTGGGCGATTCCCTGCGTACCGACATTACCGGCGCCGAAAATGCCGGCATCGATTCGCTCCTGGTGACCGACGGTCTGCATAGGGAGGAAATCGGCCTCGCCAGGGGGGAGACGCCGGATCCCGTCCGTCTCGCCGGGTTTTGCACGGCTGCCGGGCATTTTCCCAATGGCGCCATCACGTCTTTCCGGTGGAATGGCGAATAGAAGGCCTGTGGTTTTAGCGGTGGCCGCCCACGGCGGCGGTATTCTTTGCTGCGCTGCACCACAGTGGCTATACTGCTGCTTATGGATGCGTTGAAGGAACGGGGCGGAGAAGACATTGTGGTGGTTTGTGGTGGCGTTATTCCCCCGCAGGACTATGATTTCCTGAAAAAGGAAGGCGTGTCGGCTATTTTCGGGCCAGGGACGAACATTCCCAAGGCGGCCACTAATATTTTAAGCCTTGTTCCCGGAAAAGGCGGCAGCACGTAAAAAGAGACAATAGCCTTTAACGAAAACAGCCTTAAAAACCACTTCGAAGTGACGGGGGGGCAAGATTAATGCGCATACCATTCCTCATCGGATGGGGCGTCACCGTCTTGTGGATGATTTTTGTCGGCTCCTATGTGGGCGTCGAGATTGGTTGGGAGAACCTTTTCATTTTTCTTCCCCATGAACTGGGTGGATTCGTCATTGGCGCGGTGACGCCGCCGGCATTTCTGTGGCTCGTCATCGCCTTTCTTTTCCGCGAGAGCGAAATAACAGCCCAAAGCGCAGCTCTATTGCGGGCGCTTCGGGATATCACCGAGCCCAACGATGAATCCACCGCCCACTTCCGGGCCATGCTTGGCGACCTTATGAATGGCGCCAGCGCACTGAAGGAATCCTCGTTACTGGCGTCCCAGGGTGCTTCCGAGCTTGGAGAGGCCATTTACGGGCAGGTCGCGGCTCTTAATCAGGTTTCCTCGGAGGTGGCGGACCGTATGGCGGAAATGGAGGAATCCCTGCAGCATCAGCTCTCCGAGTTGTGTGAGGTTTCCGACCGCACCGCGGCGCGCGCCGACGATATTCGCGGAAGCATTCGCAAGGAAGCCAAGGGGGTCAAGGCCGCCATGGGTGAGACCATGCTTCAGACCAAGGCGGGTATGGAGGCCTTTCAGAAATATTCACAAAATATCACCGCCACCGCTGAGGCCGTAAGGAAGGAACTCGAGACACAAAGTGGTGATTTGAAACAGGCTTCCGATACCGCCATCGCCCGGATGGAGGAGGTAATTGGGTCATTCCGCGGGATGGCACAAGAGCTTTTAAACTCCGCTCACCGTGCTTCGACGCAATTGGGCGCCAGTGAAGACGGGTTGCGCGACCAGCTTGAGGGGCTGGTTAAAATAGCCGATCAGGCCACTGCCAGAATCAAGGAAACACGGGACGCCTTGCGCGACCAATCCTTCGAGACGACCACGTCCAGCAACCTGGCGGTTACACAATCGAAGGTGGTTGAGGACGTTCTCAATAAACATTTCCAGGGCATAACTCAGGCCTGGGAAGGCGTCATGACCCAGGTGAGGGAGATCGGAGAATCCTTCCGTAATCAGACGGAAGAACTTTCAAGCGCATCGGACAAAACCACCGTCAGGGCCGCGGAAGTGAGGCGGCAGCTTCAGGCCCAGGCTCAGGATCTTGAGAAGACGGTGCAGATGATTACGTCGGCTTCGAAAGACGTAGAAGACGCCTTCCGGCGTCAGGTGAAAGGACTGATATCGGCTTCGGATGAGGCTGTCGCTCAGGCCAAGCATGTTACCGAAAGCGCCTTTGATGTGCGCCGAGGCAGTTTCCTGAGGTCGTCCAGCTTTATCATTGAAAAGCTGAATTCCCTGGCTATCGACGTTAACCGGCTTCTCGAAACGAGCATATCCGAGGCCGCGTGGAAAAAGTTCCTTAAAGGAGACAGGGGAATTTTTACCCGTTTACTCTATGGCAAGGGGTATATGGAAATCCACCGCAGGATCAGAGAACGTTTCAAAAACGATGAAGACTTGCGCAGATATGTCACGGAATATATGACGGAATTCAGAGGCCTCCTGGAGCATGCGCGTACGCTCGATCACAGTAATGTCCTGGAATCCACCTTTCTCTCTGCGGATGTTGGAAAACTCTATCTTCTATTGAAACGCTCGCTGGAAGATGACCACTGAGAGACCGTCT
>MPMA02093473.1_pt1 | contig 11618 bp, 7 predicted proteins | sample 1617361 | NCBI WGS metagenome assembly MPMA02 (sample SAMN05944807, study PRJNA350692) | marine metagenome | biome: marine; feature: ODZ; material: water; isolation source: 180 m water sample filtered on 0.2 um supor filter | place: Pacific Ocean | collected 2012-04-08 | depth 180m m | reverse complement strand
ATTGCACAACGTTACCAATCTGTAATCAATATTTGGAACAACATTTAAAAAATATGACTTCTCTACTTTCCATCGCGCAGCCACCAAATTCAGAGGGGCGCATCCAAAACATAACTCCGGAATCTGCAGATTGGAAATATGTCGGTTTCGATTTTTTTAAACTCAAAGCCGGACAAACCTTAAAAAAAGAAACAGGCAGCCGCGAAGTTTGTCTGGTGCTGGTTTCCGGAAAAGCGAGCGTAAAAACTCTTCATGAATCGTGGGACAATTTGGGAGAGCGTATGAGCATTTTTTCTGAAAATTCAGGAACGGATGGCAAACCGCCTTACGCTGTTTATATTCCGAACGATGATCAATTTTCTGTAGCAGCAGAAACGGAATTGGAACTGGCTGTGTGTTCCGCCCCAGGAAAAGGCAGTTTTCCGGCACGTTTAATTACACCGGGAAACATGACATATGAAAAACGAGGACATGGAACGAACACCCGTCACATCTGTAATATTCTGCCAGAGACTGCAGAAGCAGACAGCTTGCTCGTGGTGGAAGTGATAACACCGAACGGCAATTGGTCGAGTTACCCGCCGCACAAACATGATTCCGATAATATCCCGGAGGAATCATATTTGGAGGAAACATATTACCACCGGATCAATCCGCCGCAGGGATTTGCGTTCCAACGTGTTTACACTGATGATGGAAGTCTGGACGAAACAATGGCGGTTCATAATCATGATGTGGTGATGGTACCTCGGGGATATCATCCGGTCGGGGCTCCGCATGGATATGATCTGTATTATCTGAATGTGATGGCCGGACCAAAACGTATCTGGAGATTTCATAACGATCCACGGCATGAATGGATTGTCAAGAAAATATAGTAATGCAAATACAATTTTGGGGTTACTGTTAAAAAAAGGATTTATGAAGAAAATCTCAACCTTAATTGAAGTCAAAGTTTTGCCGTGTACTATGAGTAAGGGTTTCCACATGTGGTGGCGCATAAGTGTATCTGAAGTTTTAAACAGTTAATTCACACTGGCTTCCCACTCCGGGACAGACACCTAGATCCAAAAAGACAAGATATATTGAAAATATTCTTTCAACTAAAGAACTTGGAAATTAGAGAGTAAATATAACCCATGAAAAGGGTTTATTTGAATTTTTTAGGTGGTATATTTTTGAAGAATTTGAATTATTTTTTACTCTTATTATTTATTTGCAATAAAATATTTAATTTGTTGACAGAACCTGCCGGAAGTGTAGAATATTGCATTTAATGGATTTCTTAATGGTGAGAATTCCTTTTTTGTATAACCATTTCTTAAGGAGTTGGTATGAGAATAGTTAAAATGACAATGGTGTCATTAATCTTATTAATGATTGCATTACCGTTATACGCAGGGGGACGGCTTACTTACTATTGTAGCACCGATATACCGTGGTGTGAGCTCATGAAAAAAGAGTTTGAGAAGCGTACAGGCATAAAAGTAAGCATGACCAGGGCAAGTTCAGGGGAAACCCTTACAAAAATTCGGGCAGAGAAGTCTAATCCCAAGGGAGATGTCTGGTGGGGTGGCACTGGTGACCCACACCTGCAGGCGGCAGAGGAAGGTTTAACACAAGCATACAACTCCCCTAAATTGGGTGAATTGCACGACTGGGCCAAGACTCCGCACCAAGCCACAGGCGGCAAAACCGTTGGCATTTATTTGGGTGCTTTGGGTTTTGGATACAATCGCGAACTACTCGCTAAAAAAGGTATGCCGGTGCCCAAGTGCTGGAACGATTTGCTGCACTCGGCCTACAAAGACGAAATCATGATGGCATACCCTAGCACTTCCGGTACGGCCTATACAACTCTGGCTTCAATGGTACAACTCTTTGGAGAGGATGGCGGTTTCAACTACATGAAGGGGTTGCACCGTAACATCAGCCAGTACACCAAGTCTGGATCTGCGGGGATCAAAGCTGCTGCTCGTGGAGAGATAACAGTCGGCGTTGTTTTTGTACATGGCGCAGTGAAGCAGGCCGTGAAAGGTTTCCCTATCGAGGCAGTTTCACCGTGTGAGGGGACGGGTTATGAAATAGGCTCTGCGAGCATCATCAAAGGTGCCCGCAATCTGGAAAACGCCAAGAAGTTTATTGATTTCGCTCTTACTGCTGACGTGCAAAGCAGGTCGGCAGAGGTGAAGTCATATCAGGTGCCTTCCAATAAGAATGCCATAAGTGCTCCGGAAGCTCCGGATGTCAGCAGCATCAAGCTTATTGACTACAATCATTCTTTGTATGGTTCTAAAGCTGAGCGAACACGTTTGCTGAAGAAGTGGGACACTGACGTCAAAGTGTTACCCAGGTGAATTCACCAGCACTCTCTCCGGAAAACTCTTCTGGTTCTCCGGAGAAACTCATCCAAAGCAATTACTCTTTAAAGCTCTGGCTCATAATTGCCTGGACAGGATTTCTCATCCTTCCATGGTATGCAGCATACGATGGTTTCTGGAGTTTTATCTGGCTCACAGATGGTTATCCGACTTTCGATGAGTACTCTCCAGGCATCCTGCAAATTACAATGCACCAGCGTTGGTGGCTTTGGCCAGTAGCGTTGGCATTGCTGATTCCTCTCCCCGCCCTAATTTGGCCCAGGACAGATCCGCGTCACGTGGCTGCTTTATTATTAGGCGGAGGTTTTGGCTTCAGCTATATGCTTATTCAGGGTTTTGTCCTCGGTCTCCAAGGCTGGGGTTGGGTTTTCCTCGGAGATCTTTTCGGATCTACTACACTGACACAATTTGGAATGGGTTATGGGGCCTTACTCGTTGCCAGCGGTTTCCTTTTCCTGTTCACACAGGGCTTAGCAGCAAGAGGGGCGATCAAAGGTGATGTCTTTGTCTCCGGATCCATTGGCCTTACCGTTACAATGGTCACTGCCTTTGTCTTCTTCCCAGTCGGACGGATACTCATTAATGCCTTACAAGATGACGAAGGCAACTATGTTTTTTCCCTATTTCTCGAGAAAATCACTTCTCATAATATCTGGGGAGTAGCCTGCCTTAGTAGTGAGCTCAGTTGCGGGGTCGCATGGAATTCTCTATGGATGGGAGTCTTGGTTGGCACAGCTACCACAATCTTGGGATTAGCCTTCGCACTTTTAGTGACTCGCACTGGTATTCAGGCCAAGGGCTTCGTGCGAACAGCTTCGCTGCTTCCCATCATCACCCCACCATTTGTAATAGGACTTGCGCTCATCCTTTTGTTTGGTCGTGCCGGTGCGGTGAACGCCTTTTTGGAGTGGGCTTTTGGAATCCCCCCCAGCCGCTGGCTTTATGGACTCACGGGAATTCTTATCGCACAGATTTTGGCCTTCACGCCGATTGCCTTTCTCGTCCTCGTCGGAGTTGTGGAAGGAGTCAGTCCTTCAATGGAAGAGGCAGCTCAAACTCTACGGGCCTCACCGTGGCAAACCTTCTGGAGCGTTTCTTTTCCGCTGATGCGACCCGGAATCGCCAACGCGTTTCTGCTCGGCTTTATTGAAAGTTTGGCAGACTTCGGCAACCCGCTTGTCCTGGGTGGACAATATGAGGTACTTTCGACACAAATTTTCTTTGCTATTGTCGGAGCGCAGGGAGATCCAGGCATGGCGGCAGTGCTGGCGATTGTGCTACTGCTTTTCACACTTTCGGCGTTCTACGCCCAGCGGCGCTGGCTCGGCAAAAAATCCTATGCAACGGTCACCGGAAAAGGCGATGCCGGAGTGCATGTACGCCTTCCCAGGCGAGTAGCGTGGGGGGCATACCTTACAGCCCTGCCTTTTATTGTCATGAGCTTGATCGTGTACGGAATGATCCTCTTTGGGGGTTTTGTGGAAACCTGGGGCTACAAGCACAACTTCACTCTTAAACACTACATTGCAGAGTTCTCCCTTTATTGGTCAGAGGAATATGGCCTCATCTGGGAAGGCGCAGCATGGAATTCGTTCTGGACAACACTGCAAATCTCGGCAATCTCTGCTCCACTCACAGCTGGCTTAGGCTTGTTGATCGCATATATCCTGGTCCGGCAGCGATTTTGGGGAAAAGACATCTTTGAGTTCCTGACCATGCTAAGTTTCGCCGTTCCCGGAACCGTGATCGGCGTTGGCTACATCCTCGCTTTCAACGTACCACCAATCGAGATTACCGGAACCGGAGTGATTCTAGTAGTTTGTTTTATCTTCCGTAACATGCCAACAGGTATTCGCGCTGGAATTGCTGCGATGAGCCAGTTGGATCCCAGCCTTGACGAAGCCTCCCTGACTCTGGGAGCACGATCATTTACAACACTTCGGCGTATCCTTTTGCCCCTACTGCGACCAGCTTTGATAGCTGCTCTTGTCTTTGGTTTTGTGAGGGCTATGACAGCAATCAGTGCTGTCATCTTCCTTGTCAGTGCCGACTACGATATGGCGACTTCCTATATTCTCGGTAGGGTAGAGTTTGGAGATTACGGTTTGGCTATCGCTTATTCGTCTGTACTGATTATAGTGATGCTCTGCGTAATAGCATTGATCCAGTTCGCAGTAGGTAAACGGGAACTTGGCAGACGGGAAACAGAAGCTTTAACAATTTAAACTCAGAATAGATTACTATGGAAAAAGCCGTTGAATTTAAACATGTGACCAAAGCCTACGGCGACGTGCAGGCTGTCCGTGACCTAAGTTTCACTATAGAGTACGGAAAACTCGTGACATTACTGGGTCCATCCGGGTGCGGAAAGACTACCACACTAAGGCTGATTGCCGGACTGGAGATGGTCACCGAGGGAAATGTCTTCATAGGAGACAAGGAGGTCACGCGGCTTTCAGCTTCTGATCGAGATGTAAGTATGGTTTTTCAATCATACGCTCTCTTTCCGCACATGACCGTGATGCAAAATGTTTCTTATGGCCTGACCATGAGCCGTATGTCAAAAGCAGAAGTGAGTGAAAAAGCGCATGAGGGGCTGAATTTGGTTGGACTGACTGGTTTCGGTGGACGCTTGCCGAGCGAACTCTCCGGAGGTCAGCAACAGCGGGTAGCAGTGGCACGTGCACTTGTTTTGGAACCAGAAGTTCTGCTCTTTGACGAACCACTTTCGAATCTGGATGCAAAACTGCGCCGACGCGTAAGGGAGGAAATCAGGGAATTACAGCAAAAACTAGGACTGACCACCGTTTACGTAACCCACGATCAGGAAGAAGCACTTGCTGTTTCAGACCGGATCATTGTCATGAATGAAGCTGTTATTGCACAGGAAGGTACTCCGCACCAACTATATGAAGAACCTGTAAATCTTTTTGTCTCAGATTTTATTGGAGATGCTAATCTGGTAAAAGCTGAAATTATCAGCATTGACGGGGATGATGCAGAAGTCAATATCGGTGGAATACTGGTCAAATTACCTCACCGGGGAATTCCCACAGGAGAAGTTGATGTGGCAATTCGCCCGCAGGCAATCCGTCTGAATCGGGCAGTCAATAAAGATGAAATATCCGCTACAATTCTTAAATCATCTTATTTGGGTGATCATATCGAATATACACTTGAAAGCACCCTCGGTGAATTATTTGTAATAGATAATCAAATGGAAAAACAATTTGAATCCGGTTCTGCGGTTTCCATTACTTTTCGCACGAGTGGACTTAGCATGATTCCTGAATCCTGATCATAGATTTCTTCAGGTTATTTCAAATGCTTGAAAAAAATAAAAATACAAATCACTACTGCAGAATAAATCAAATATTTGCAAAAGATAAAACCCAATTGGTCAATGCCCCAATTACATTGACCAACGATGTTTTTCTGAAATTGGAAGCGCTTTGTCTGGAGTAAAATTTTTGGAGACTTGCGTGGAGTCTTCAGTAAATAACGGCGGCCGGCATAAGTTGCGTTACTTCAGACCGGTCGCCTAAAGTTTCAGGGCTGACTAAATTGCTGTTTGCGAATTTCAGGAAATTTCTTCCGTAAAATTACTCCCCTCCAAGCTGTCACCGAAAATTTGCTGGAGACGATCTACACACTCATTCAAGGCAGTATGTTCGTTCATACCCTGCTGAATGAATTTCTGAATTAATGGATATTTAGAAATAGCGTAATCAATTTCCGGATTACTTCCCTGAACATACGCACCAATATTGATCAAATCTTCCGCTTCACGGTAAGTAGCTAAAGTACGGCGTAATATCTGGTTTAGTTCAAGGTGAGTCTCGCCAACTACGTTGACCATAACCCTACTGGTTGATGAGAGCAAATCCACTGCAGGGAAAGTCCCCTTTTCTGCAATACTGCGGCTGAGAAAAATATGTCCATCAACAATAGCGCGGATTGCGTCTGCAATCGGATCGCTTGCGTCATCGCCTTCCACGAGAACGGTGTAAAAGCCGGTTATCGAACCCGGCCCCTCATGCGTACCGGCACGTTCCAGCAGACTTGGCAACAAGGCAAATACGGAAGGCGGATAACCTTTAGTTGTCGGAGGTTCTCCTGCTGCCAAACCAATTTCTCGCTGTGCCATTGCAAAACGTGTGAGAGAATCCATTGAGAGAAGAACATCCTTTCCCTGGTTACGGAAATGCTCCGCAATTGAGGTCGCCACAAAAGCTCCACGCATTCTCAGCAGAGGAGGTTGATCCGATGTCGCAACGACTACGACTGAGCGGCGCATACCTTCTTCTCCCAGATTGTCTTCTATAAATTCCCGCACCTCCTTACCGCGTTCTCCTACCAGAGAAATAACATTAATATCAGCGTCAGTATAACGTGCCATCATTCCGAGCAACACTGATTTTCCAACTCCGGAACCGGCCATTATTCCGATACGCTGTCCCCGGCCACAAGTCAGACTGGAGTTAATGGATCTTACTCCTACATCTAATGGATCTTTGATGCGATCACGATGAAGTGGATTTACGACTTCCGGAAATAAGGGGACATCGGTTGAAGTCATCAACTCACCAAAACCGTCCAGCGGTCTCATCAACGGATCGAAAACCCGTCCCAGCAGCCCTTCTCCTACGGGCACCATCGCTGGTCGGTCTTCCGAAACTACTCTGCATTTTGGACCGATTCCATGTGCATTGTGTAGCGGCATTACCAGCATTCGGTCCTTCCGGAATCCCACGACTTCCGCGCTCACAGATGTATTTGTCGCAGGATTAAATATTTTGCACATACCTCCTACGGAACAACCCGGATTTGTTGCCTCTACCATGTGTCCAATCACCTGCATAACACGGCCCTCCTTACGCAGTACCGGAAGGTTTTCAATACCGCTAATATACGTTTCAAGGTTTGAATAAACCGGCAATTTCACAGTTGATGAATCAGGTAACATGAAAATAAAAAGGCATAGCTAAATATAGTTTTGTGGGCTTTTAAAATGATAATTTAACACCTAGAAAAATCCGGATAACTTTTCTTTTTATTGATTGTGGCGGACTAATTTTTTCAGCAAACTTTTCACTCAGCGGATGCATCCGTATTTGTTTCCAGAATTTGATCTACAGCGCCCGAAGATGTATCCGCATTTTCAAGAGATTCCGTATCCTGATCCGGTTCCTCTAATTCGGAGCTTGCTGTTTCAATATCTGCTGATAAGAGCTGTGGATTTTCAGATTCTGCTGATGCTGTTTCCGGAAGAAGTTCCCCATTGGCTGCCTGATTGTCAAAATCCACCGTTTCAATGCTTTTATTCGCTGAGTTTGGTGGATCAATCTGTTCTGATGTTTCATCTTGACTTAAATCAAGAGTCTCAGTTTCAGCAGCAGTATCTGGTAAGGGCAGTGTAGTGAAATCGTGAGCATCAATATCTACTTCTGATAAATGTGCATGCCGATTTTCCACCTGTTCAGTCAGAGTTTCTTCAAGCTTTTCGAACTGCCCTTCAATAGACCTGCTGATTATTTCTTCATCAGACTCCACATAAATAGAACCAGGTTTCATCTCCGGGTTCTGCCGAAGTACGAGGGTTTGTTCATCACTTAAATATCGCTCCAGATCACTTTTACTATTGACCAGAAATTCGTAGTCATCCGGATGCAAAAACAAATAGATCTTTCCCTGTACTTCTGTTTCGTGCAGAGCAACCTGAACTATGTTCTTGATAACTGAGTTATTCAGTTTTATTTCTTCGGCAACAACATTTTTAGCAATTTGTAGAGCTAATTTCACCAATTCTTCTTCTGCCTGAAAACGGACAACATTCCTCAACGAATTCAATTGCGCCAACACGGAACTTATCTGCATTACCAATGGTTCAGCCTCATCATAACGCTGCTGAATCCCCTGTTGAAGTCCACTTTCAAACCCTTCCTGATATGCAGTGCTTTTTATTCCTTCAACTTTTTCTTCAGTGGAAGAAAGCAGATTTTTCCTTTCCTTTTCTGCTTCCTGATTTTCTGCAATAGTTTGCTGATAGATACGTTCAGTATCACTCGCTTGTTCTTCAATTTTTGTGAGCAGTTGAGTTTTGTAAAGTTTCGCGCCTGATCTGATCGATTCCGCAAAATCCTCTGCATTTGTCAAAAGACTGTTTTCCTGAAAAAACTCTGCATTTTTGAAACCTTTTGAGAGTTGGATTTTTTCTGCATCCGTTTTTCCACTTTCAGCATCAGCAGAAACTTCTGCGACAAATTCAGAGGAACCTCCTTCCACGTCAAAAGTAAGCGGTTTGAAAGAGGCAAGTCGCTCTTCGATTTCCTGCTCTGCGCTGTTTGCTCCTTCTGCAGCACTTTCGTTTCCAGCAGATGAATCCACAGTTTCTGCAGACTCTGTTTCAACAACCGTGAAATCAGTCAGTGAAAACGGTTTGAACTCACTCTCATCCAACATGCTTAAAAAATTAATTGATTATTATTATGTTAAAAGGAGCTAGATTTCAGGATTTGACACAAAACGGGAAATTGCCGAGTGAATTGTTGCTTGCATCCTGAATCCTGAATCAGCATTATGAACGATCCCGCAACCAGGTGTGTATGAGAGCGGATGTCTTGAGAGGATCCTGCTTGGCAATTTCTAAGATCTTATCTCTAGGCGGAATTCCGGACTCACGTTCGGTTGGAATTTCCAGCTCCTCTCCTTCAAGTTCTCCTATTGTTGCAGGCATTCCCATGAGAAGATCAAGGTCAGCAGGTTTGGAACTCAGCCGCTGAACCATCGGTCGGATGACCAACATGATGAGTGCCAGAATTGCCAGACCAAGTGCGACATAACGCACAACATCCAAAATAAATTTGTTGCGGACTCTCGTCGCTTCAATTTCAGAAGCTTTATCTTCTTCAACCGCTGCTTCAAATGGCATATTACCCACAAATACTCTGTCACCGCGTGACTCATTATAGCCCATTGCCGCTTTTACCAAACCAACGATTGTTTCCTTTTCACCTTCAGTCCATGGAGTGTTCGTCCTTCCTAAAGAGTTTCCACTGTCATCAAGAATTTGTGAGCGTCTGTTATCTAAAAGTACAGATACGCTGAGGCTAACCACTTCTCCAACTGCTGACTCCAGAACTATTTCGCGACGGCTGCTTTCAAAATTACGAGTAGAGTTTTTCTTGCTGAATTCTGAAACGGTTGCTGCTTCACGGCCGGTTGCTTCCGGAAGATTGGTCGTAACTCCGGCAGGGCCAACAGGAATTGATCGTGTTCCGGTCGACGCCTCATCGACAATCTGCTCACTGACAACACTGGTTTGATCCGGATCCACTAACTCCTCTTTGATAGTCCTCCGGTCAAAACGCAGGGAAGCAGAAACATTAACTCTCACACGGTCTTTCCCAACAACCTCCTCTATTTGCCGGACTACTTTTACTTCAAGTTCTTTTTCAAAACGGCTTTTATATGAATAATTATCATTCATCTTTCCGCCGGCAGAATTATCCGAAAAACCTCGGCTCAGCAAGGTTCCGCTTTGATCAGTTATTTTAACATTCCTCGGAGAGAGACCTTCAACCGCACTCGCAACCAGGTGAACTATAGTTTCGATCTGTTTCCGCCCGGCTCCGCTGCTGGTAAGATTGAGCGCAATTGCTGCCGTTGGTTCCTCCTCATTATCTGAAAAAAGTGTTTTTTGTGGAATTGCCAAAGATACTTTTGCTGACTTTACAACATTAATAGTGGAAATCAGTCGGGCAAGTTCACCTTCCTGAGCTACGCGGAATTTAACACCCTGCTGAAATTCTGTTTCACCCAGACTTGGAGTTGAAAACAGATCAAGAAAACCAACTCCACTGCCCGGCAATACTTTTTCTTTAGCTAATGTTAGGCGGGCCTGATCTACTCTGTGCGGTTCAACCATAATGGACCTGCCTCCCGGAGCAAGCATATAAGGAATCTGATTTTCCTTTAGTTTTTCAACTATAACGGCAGCATCCCCAGGTTCTACGTTAGAATACAAAGGAGCCCAGGAAGATCTGTTTGCCACAAAAATCATGCTCACCATACCAATTAGTATTATGCCAAGGGCCACCAGGATCGTGATCCTCTTCGTGAGACTCAGGGCTCCAAAAAAATCCTGGAACTGAAAACGTACATCTGAAAGAACACCGGCTTGCTCTGCCATAGTTTTCCTATTAAAGTGTGTTTATATATATGGAGAAAATATCGCCTGATTTTCAAGTGCCTGTTTCAGGTCTGGAAAATTCAAGCTGGAATTTAGAATCAATCTCACCTGCAATTACAATTCCAAATAATGTGGAAGAACTATTTTGTTTTTTGGATATTTAAAAAAGAGATTTTTTAATAGGTGATCATTTGTGAAGCATGATTATCATTCGATTTTACAGACTCAGGATATCTTAAAAGACGTCTGGTAAGAGTACGGAAACGCCAACTATGAAGCACTGCAGCAATGCTCAAGCCAACAATCAGACCAACCCACATTCCCACAGGGCCAAACTTAAAATACACACCGACCAAATAAGCTGTTGGCAAACCTATAAACCAGTATGCGACTACGTTTGTTACAAATGGAACACGGGTATCTTTAAGTCCGCGCAGTGCTCCCAGTGCGCCTACCTGCATTCCGTCGGATAGCTGAAAAACTGCGGCCATATAGAGTAATTGAACAGCCAGTGAGCGAACATCCTGATCATCTGAATACAACGCTACAATCATTTCCGGAAAGTTAACAAACACAGCCGCAGTTACTGCCGTTATTAAAATACAAAGTATAATGCCGGCATAACCTGTATAACGTGTAGCCATGTAATGACCTCTGCCTTTAGCTTGGCCAACCCGAATAGAAATGGCAAATGAAAGTCCCATCGGCAGCATGAAAGTTACTGCAGCAATATTGATTGCGACTTGATGTCCAGCAATTGCCGTCACCCCAAATGTTCCCATCAACAATGATACCATTGCGAAGAGACCTACTTCAGCTGCTATTCCAAAACCATTAGGGATACCAATTCTCAAAATTTCGTGCAGATAGAGCCAGGAAGGTCTGGTGAAAGCAATAAATTTCCGGTAGCTTTCAAACATTGATGCTTTCATGCAAAAGACCAGCATCGCACAAAACATGACCCAGTGAACCATACTCGTAGTCCACCCTGCGCCAACCGCACCCAAAGCTGGAAAACCAAAGTGCCCAAATATCAAAGCATAGTT
>MPMA02071723.1_pt1 | contig 11620 bp, 13 predicted proteins | sample 1617361 | NCBI WGS metagenome assembly MPMA02 (sample SAMN05944807, study PRJNA350692) | marine metagenome | biome: marine; feature: ODZ; material: water; isolation source: 180 m water sample filtered on 0.2 um supor filter | place: Pacific Ocean | collected 2012-04-08 | depth 180m m | reverse complement strand
TTTTCCGGGATATAGAATTCCCTACAAAACTTTAAAAATAATTTTGAGAGACTAATTATTTTATTTGTATATTTTTTTTTTAAGTAAAATTGAAATAATTATTAATAAAATAAATGCTATTAACGGATAATAAATATCTTTTGTAGTTAAAATATCAAAAAGATTTGGCATTTGTTCATTATCATTAATGATTTTTTCTATTCCGTTTCCTAGACTTGTGCCTATAAAAAGTTGAGGCATCAAACCAATAAATGTTGCAAAAAAATAATTTTTTAATTTTACTTCAAATAAACAAGGTAAAATATTATGAATAAAAAAAGGCAACCCCCCAACAAATCTGTATATAAGCATAAAATTAAATTCATTTTTTTTAAACTTTTTTTTTAAATTTGAAAATCTTTGAGAAAATTTTTCAATGATTAGTTCTTTAAAAATATAATTTGCAATTATGTATAAAAAAGTTGCTCCAACTGTTAAAGAAAAGGTAACTATAATTGTACCTAACCATTTACCAAACAAAAAGCCACCAACAAGAAATATTGGACTTCCAAATCCAAGTAAGACTACCCAAATAATTGTGAATAAAATAAAAAATATGCTTATTAGAATTAAATTTGAATTTTTATATAAATATAACCTATCCGTGTTATTTTTTATAAATTCATAACTTGATATATCGCTTATTGAAAACTTGCTAAAAATTAGCAAAAGAAATGAAATTATTATAAAAAAGTATAACAAAGTGAAAAATAATTTAATTTTTTTTGCTTTTTCCATATATTTATCTGAAATAAAATTAGCTGTACTTTATTACACTTATTTCTTATAACTACCGAAATTTTATTTACATTTTATTAACTTATTATGAAAAGAACATATCAACCAAGCAGATTAGTAAGAAAAAGAAGACATGGCTTTAGATCTAAAATGAGAACTAAAGGAGGAAAAAAGTTGCTGGCAAGAAGAAGGGCAAAAGGAAGAAAAAAACTTACTGTTTAATGAGTATTAGATTATCGAGTCTCTCAAAAAATGAAGATTTTAAATCACTGCTAAATGGGAAAAAAATATCTAACAAATATCTAACTATTTTCTTTAAAAGTCTTTCTGGTAAAAGTAATAAATATTTAAATATTAGTTTTGTAGCACAAAAAAAACTAGGTAACGCAGTTAAAAGAAATAAAATAAAAAGAAGACTAAGAAATATAATGAATCAAATTTTAAAAATTTCAAAAATAAATTTAAACTATTCTTATCTACTTATTGCAAAAAAAAATATTATAGATGCAAACTTTTTTGATATTAAAGAAATTATGTTAAAAGATTACAAAAAAATAAAATGATGAAAATTTTTTCAAAAACTTTAATTATATTAATAAAACTTTATCAATTAGTTTTATCACCTGTGCTAGGAAATAATTGTAGATATCAACCAACTTGTTCTGAATATTTTATAGATAGTTTAAGAGTGTTTGGTTTTTTTAAAGGTTGTATTTTAGGAACAAAAAGAATTTTATCATGCCATCCAATAAAAATACTAGGTGGTGGTGATGGATTTGACCCAGTAAAAAAGAAAAGAAATTAAATGGATTCAAAAAATGTCATTGCAGCAATATCTCTCAGTGCAGCGGTAATTATTCTTTATAGTCTTTTCTTTGCGCCAAGCCCACAAGATTTAAAACAAGTTCAAGAAGAAAAAAATCAAGTTACACAATCTACAGAGGCTCCAAGTTTAGAAGTTGAAGAAAAAGTATTAGAAATTTCTAGAACTGAAGCAAAATCTATAAATCAAAGAATAGAATTTGAAAATATTAGTATAAAAGGATCGGTATCTTTAAAAGGAGGTGCAATTGATGACTTAATATTTAAGAAATATACGAAAACATTAAATGGGAATGATCAAGTAATTTTATTAAATCCTCGAAATTTAAATAATGGATATTATGTTGAAACTGGCTGGGCAACGAATAGCGAAAATATAGATGTCCCTAATAGTAAAACAATATGGAAAGTAATAGGAAATAATAAGCTGACGCCTAATAATCCTATCAAACTTAGATGGGAAAATGATCAAGGAATTATATTTGAAAAAATAATAAGTATAGATGATGAATATTTATTTACAGTTAATCAGTCAATAAAAAATACAACAGAAAAAAAATATAATTTTTATTCATATGGTCAAATTGTAAGAAATACTGCGCCTGAAGTAACAAATTTTTATATTCTTCATGAAGGTCTTCTTGGAGTATTTGATGACCAATTAGTAGAACAGGATTATGATGATATAGAAGAAAAAAAATATTCAGTAAGTGCAGAAAAAGGTTGGCTTGGAATTACAGACAAGTATTGGATTACTAGTTTGATTCCTGAAAAAAACAAGGAATTTAAGGCAGATTTTGAATTCAAAAATAAATTCAAGGCTAACTTTATTGAAACAAGACCTACTATAGTTGGAGCAAATGAAACCAAATCAAATAATATTAAAATTATAATAGCCGCAAAAGAAGTTAGCATTATTGATGGTTATGCAGAAAAATTGGGAATAGATAAGTTTGATTTAGCTATAGACTGGGGATGGTTTTATTTCATAGTTAAGCCATTATTCTTTGCGATTGATTATTTTTTTAAAATTTCAGGTAATTTTGGAATAGCAATTATTTTAATTACAATTTGTATAAGATTAACATTTTTTCCACTTGCAAATTACTCTTTTAGATCAATGGCAAAAATGAAAGTTCTTCAGCCAGAAATGACAAGATTAAAAGAACTTCATAAAGAAGATAAGGTAAAATTACAGCAAGAAATGATGGCATTATATAAAAAAGAAAAAGTTAACCCTGTGTCGGGTTGCTTGCCAATTTTAATTCAAATACCATTCTTTTTTGCAATCTATAAAATGTTATTTGTAACTATAGAAATGAGACATCAGCCTTTTTTTGGATGGATACATGATTTATCAGAAAGAGATCCTACTTCAGTTTTCAATTTATTTGGTTTAATACCTTGGGATCCTCCATCATTTTTATTAATTGGTGCTTGGCCTTGTCTGATGGGAGTTTCAATGTTTTTACAACAAAAACTTAATCCTACTCCTCCAGATCCTATTCAAGCAAAAATATTTATGTTCTTTCCACTTTTTTTAACAGTCATATTGGCCCCATTCCCATCTGGCCTAGTGATTTATTGGACGGTTAATAACATTTTAACAATGGCACAACAGGTTGTTATTATGAAAAGAACAACGGTTAAAACAGTACAATAAATGAATTTGGAAAAAATATTACCCACCAATGGTCCATCCGTCAATGAAGTTAAAAAATATATTGATAAATATTCAGGCGAAATAATAGTAATTAAGTGTGGTGGATCAGTGTTACTTGATGAAAATTTATTTAAACAATTTATTGAAGATATATCGGTAATATATAAGTTAGGTTTATCAACAATAGTTGTTCATGGTGGTGGAAAAAATATAAAAAAAAAACTTGATATTCTAGGTTTAGAATCAAAATTTATTAATGGTTTAAGAATTACTGACGAAAAAACTATTAAAGTTGTTGAAAAAACGCTTTTAGAATTAAATTTTGAAATTGTAAATAATTTAAGTAACCAACAAGCTAATGCACAATCAATTAGTCCTAAAAAAAATAATGTAATTAAGATTAAACCTGAAAGGCAAGATCTAGGATATGTTGGTTCACCAAAAGAAATAAATTCGATCGCTCTTTTAGAAATAATAAAAAATAAAAAAATTCCAATAATTGCACCTATGGGTACTGGAAATGATAAGAAAATTTATAATATAAATGCTGATATTGCAGCCGGTGCAGTTGCCAAAGAGCTCAATTCAAGAAGATTGCTGCTTATGACTGATGTTGAAGGTGTTCTTGATAAAAACAAAAAACTAATTTCTGAAATTAATTCTAAAGTTGCGGAAAAAATGCTTAAAGATGGTGATATTTCTGGAGGCATGATTCCAAAAATCAATACTTGTCTAGATGCAATAAATAATGGAGTAACAGGTGTTGTAATTGTTGATGGAAGAAAACCTCATTCAATTTTATTTGAATTATTTTCTGACAAAGGTGCCGGAACTTTAATCAGAAAATGAAAGAACTTAAAAATATCAAAAACATTTTATTTGACTTAGATGGTGTTTTATACCAGGATTTAGAATCTGTATTCGGCCAAGTAAGTAAAAAAATGACTGAATATATTTCAAAAAAATTAGATTTAGATTTAAAAAAAGCTAAAGAATTACAAACAAGTTATTTTCATAAATATAACACAAGTTTAAATGGACTCATGATTCATCATGATATTAAGCCTGAAGAATTTTTAAAATATGTTCATAATATAGACTTATCTTTTATGAAAAAAGATTTAATATTAAAAAAAGAACTCGAAAACTTAAATTTAAAAAAATTTATTTTTACCAATGGTAGCAAAGAACATGCAAATAATATAACGACACATTTAGGTATTAATGACTTATTTAATGGATTATTTGATATTGTGGACGCTGAGTTTAGTCCAAAACCGACTGCTAAAGCTTTTGATTTAATGGTAAAAAAGTTCAAAATTATCCCAAAAGAAACTCTTTATATAGAAGATATCGCAAAAAATTTATCAATTGGAAAAGAAAGAGGTGCAATTACAGCTTGGTTAATAAATGATGAATACTGGGGTAAAAAAGAGTCGGATAAACAATTTATAGATTACAAAATTGAAAATCTCTCTTTATTTTTAAAAGAAATCAGGTTATTACAAAACTCATAAACAAAATGAGTATAGAAAATATTATAAATGAAGCCTGGAAAAACAAAGACCAAGTTAATCCAAACTCAGATAAAAGCTTAAAAGACGCAATTAATCAAATTATTGATGACTTAGATGGCGGAAAAGTTAGAGTTGCAGAAAAAATTAATGGGAAGTGGATAGCTCATCAACATCTTAAAAAAGCAATTATGTTAAGTTTTAAAATTTATCCAATGGAAAATTTGAATGGTCCTTATAGTAGTTGGTATGATAAAGCTCACTTGCTTAAAGGTAAAACAGCTGGATGGACAAAGGAAGATCATGAAAAAGCAGGTTTTAGAATGGTTCCTAACTCGCCTGTAAGAAAAGGATCTTTTGTTGGAAAAAATGTAGTTCTTATGCCATGCTATGTGAATATTGGTGCATACATTGACGAAGGAACAATGATTGATACTTTCGCAAGAGCTGGTAGCTGCAGCCAAATTGGAAAAAATTGCCATATATCAGCTGCAAGTGGGGTTGGTGGTGTATTGGAACCAGCTCAGGCACTTCCAACAATTATTGAAGATAATGTATTCTTAGGAGCAATGTCTGAAGTTGTAGAAGGTGTAATTGTTGGTGAAGGATCTGTAATAAGTATGGGAATGTATATTGGTCAATCAACAAAAATTGTAAATAGAAAAACAGGAGAGATCACATATGGAAAAATACCTCCATATTCAGTTGTAGTACCTGGATCCTTGCCAGACAAAAATAATTCGTCAGCACCATCTTTGTATTGTGCTGTTATCATTAAACAAGTTGATGAAAAAACAAGATCTAAAACATCTATTAATGACCTACTAAGAGACTAATAATGAAAATTTATAATGAAATAAAATTAGCTCAAGAGCTAATAAGATTTTCTACAGTAAAAACTGATGATGGAGGTATAATGAAGTTTTTATGTAAAAAACTATCTTCAATCGGATTTAAATGTAAAATTATTAAATCAAAAGGTCTTGGTTCTAGACCTGCATTAAATCTTTTCGCAAAATTTGGAAATTCAAAACCTCATATAAATTTTTTAGGTCATACTGATGTGGTCTCAAATCTAAATAATTGGAAAATACCACCATTCAAAGGCCTTATTAAAAAAGGTTATTTACATGGAAGAGGAGCTCAAGACATGAAGGGTGGAATAGCTTGCTGGATAAGTGCAGTTAGTCATTTTATTAAAAAAAAAAAATTTAAAGGATCTCTCTCGATAATTATAGCTGCTGATGAAGAAACAACTGGTTTAGGTACACCTGCTGTTATGAAATACTTAAAAAATAAAAAAGAAAAAATAGATTTTACTATAGTTGGTGAGCCATCTTCAAATAGAAAAGTAGGCGATGAAATTAGGATTGGAAGAAGAGGATCAATGAATGCAAAACTTACAATAGTGGGAAAAAGTGGTCATTCAGCTTTTTATGGTTCATATATAAATCCTTGCACTACATTAGCAAGAATAATTTCGAAATTGAAAAACACTAGATTAGATTCTGGAACTAAATTCATGCCTCCTTCTCATTTAGAAATAACTAAAATAAATGTAGATAATTTATCAGAAAATGTAGTACCTCAAACAGCTGAGGCTTTTTTTAATGTAAGATTTAACTCAAAATATAAACCTTCATCTTTAAAGAAAAAAATAAATAGAATTATTTCAATGATTGTTAAAAAAGATAAATGTAAATATAAAATTGATTATAAAATTTCTGGAGAAGCTTTTTATACAAAGCCAAATAAAGAAATTTATATGGCTAAAAAAATAATAAAAAAAATCACAAATATATCTACAAAATTCAATTGTAGGGGAGGCACTAGTGACTCGAGATTTCTTGGCGCAATACCAAGGTTAGAGCTAGGTTTAAGAAATAATACTATACATATGGTTAATGAAAGAACTTCAGTTTCAGATATGAAAAAATTAGCTAAAATATATTATAATATTTTAGAAAATTATTTTTAATGAGTACAGCCATTGTAACATCAGATACATCAATTAATCATGAGACTGGCTTGGGTCATCCCGAAAAACCTGATCGAGTAACCACAATAAAAAAAAATTTAAAAAAAAATAAAAACTTAATATGGAAAAAAAATAAAAAATTTGATCACAAAATATTAGATTTTACCCACACTCCTGAATACGTTGAACAAGTAAAAAATTCCTTTCCAAAAAAAGGACTGGTATTTTTAGATGCAGATACAATTATTTCTCCTGGAAGCAAGGATGCAGCTTATGATGCTGTTGGATCAATAATATCTGCTATTGATGGAGTAGAAAATAAAGAATTTAAAAATGCTTTTTGTGCGGTAAGACCACCAGGACATCACAGTGAAAAAGAAAAATCAATGGGTTTTTGTATTTATAATAATGTAGCAGTTGGAGCTAATTATCTAATTAAAAAATATACTTATAATAAAATAGCAATAATTGATTTTGATGTTCACCACGGAAATGGAACTCAAGATATCTTCTACAATAATGAAAAAGTACTCTATATATCAACTCATCAATACCCTTACTACCCTGGGAGTGGAAGCGATAAAGAGAAAGGTATTCATAACAATATTTTTAATATTCCTCTACCAGCTGGAACAACCTCACAAGAATACCTAAACGCATATGAAAGTGTTTTAAAAAAAATGAAAGATTTCAGGCCAGAATTTATTCTATTTTCTGCTGGCTTTGATGCTCATAAAGATGACCCTTTAGCGCAACTTCAGCTTATTTCAGAAGATTTTTACGAGATAACAAAAAGAACTTTAGAATATGCTAAAATAAATTGTAACAGTAAAGTAGTGTCAATTTTAGAAGGCGGTTATGATCTTAATGCATTAGCTGAAAGCACTAACGAACATGTTAACGCACTTTTAGAATTTAATTGATTAATTAAATTAATATTATAAACACCCTTCTGTGAAATTATACAAAGTAAAAAAATCAAACATTGATAAAAGAGGTCTTTATACTTCAAAAAATATAAAGCCTGGTACAAAAATAATTGAATATATTGGAAAAGTAATAAGTAAAAAAGAAACAGAAACTAATCCAAAATTTGATAACGAAAAAGATATTTATCTTTTCAATCTTAATAACAAATACGATCTAGATGGTGATTACAGCTGGAATACAGCTAGATTAATTAATCATTCGTGTAACCCAAACTGTGAAGTTGAAGGCAAAGGACTTAAAATTTGGATCATAGCAATTAAAGATATTAAAAAAGGTGAGGAATTATCTTATGATTATGGCTTTGGGTATGATGTCGATTATAAACAATTCCCATGTAAATGTAGATCAAAGAATTGTGTTGGTTACATTGTGCGAGAAGGCTCCAGATGGAGAATTAGTAAGAAATATAAAAAAAATAATATTAGAATTAATAAATAACTTTAACCAAAAATAAACCATGAGCAGGTGCAGGGGGAGCACACTTACTCCTCTTTTTTGATTTAAAAATATGCTCAAATTTTTTAATATCCCATTTATTTTCTGCTAAATATTTTAAACATCCCACCATAGATCTAACTTGGTTTCTTAAAAAAGATTTTGATCTAAATTCAATTTGAATTTTTTTATCAATATTTTTGATAGTTATTTTGTTAATTTTTTTTATAGAACTTTTAGCATAACAATTTTTAGCTCTCATCGTAGAAAAATCATGACTACCGGTTAATTTTTTTGCTCCTTCTTTTAATAATTTAATATCTAGTTTTTTTCTTATATGCCAGGCTCTTTCATTTTCCAATGTGGGAGCTGCTAAGCGATTGATAATGAAATATTTGTATACTCTTTCTTTTGCGGAGAACCTTGCATGAAATTTTTGTTTTCTTTTATAAATATTAATTATTGAAATTTTTTTTGGATTTAAAAAAAAATTTAGAGATTTAATTAACTTTTTAATTTCTTTAATTTTTAATTTTGTATCAAAATGTGCCGATTGTTCTATTGCGTGCACTCCCGCATCAGTTCTTCCTGATCCATAAATTATAATTTTTTGCTTTAATAATTTAGAGAGTTTATTTTCAATTTCTTTTTGGATACTTTTGCCTTTTAATTGTTTTTGCCACCCTACAAATTTTGTTCCAACATACTCAACTAAAATCTGATACCTATGCATTATTCAAATCTGAACCCGTTTTAATTTTTGTACCTAGTATAAATTCATTTGTTTTTTGTGCCCTTTTGCCTTCTCTTTGAATTTCTAGAATTTTTAAAGAATTATGTCCACAAGCTATTTCAAGATTTTCACTTAATACATGCCCCGGTTTACCGCTGGAGTTAGACAATAAAGCTTTTAAAATTCGATACCTCGTCCCATTAAATATGAAGTAACAATAAGGAAATAGGCCGTTAATTTGTCCTATTATTTTTTTTGCATCTTCATTCCAATTAATCTTTCCTTCAGATTTATCAATTTTTTTTGCATAAGTAGCATTTTTATGATCTTGCTCTTTATAAGTTGTATTCCCATCAAAAATATTATCAATAACATCCGAAATCTTCTCTGCAGCTAATATTGAAAGTCTTTCATTTAAGCTTTGAGTATTTTCATTTTCTAAAATATCTATTTTAAATATATCAGAAACATTTCCCGCATCTAATTTTTCATTAATTTTCATTACACTTATTCCTGTTTCTCTATCTAAATTCATTATTGATCTTTGAATTGGAGAGGCGCCTCTATATAATGGCAGAACAGAAGCATGTAAATTTATGAAACCATTATTACTTAAATTTAAAATATCTTTTGTTAGGATTTGACCATAAGCTATCACCACACCTAAACTTACACCAATTTTTTTTAAATATTCATATTCCTCTTTGTTATCCTTAAGTTTTTTTGGTGTTCTTACTTCCAAATTTAAAGTTTCTGCTAATATATGAATTGGTGACTTTGTTATTTTTTGTCCTCTATCTGATTTTTTTGGTGGTTGTGTATAAACTGCTGATATTTCAAATCCATTTTGAAAAATATTTTTTAGAATAGGAACGGCAAAATTTGGCGTTCCCATAAAAACTATCTTTTTGCTCATAAACTAAAGAACAACTCTATCTTCTTTATTTTTTATTTTAGATAGTTTTTTTATAATCATTGATTTTTTTAACTTGGACAAATGGTCAATAAATAATATTCCTTCCAAATGGTCTATTTCATGTTGAATACATGTGGAAAGCAAACCATTGGCCTTTAATATTTTTTTGTTTCCATCATAATCTAAATATTCTACCTGGCATGTACTTGGTCTATCAACTTCTGCAAATTGATCTGGTAAAGACAAGCAGCCTTCTAAATATTTAGATAAATTTGAGTTTCTATTTTTAATTATTGGATTTACAAAATACATGGGATTATTCTCCTCATTATCTTTAGAAATATCCATGACAATAATTCTTTTTGGAATACCTATTTGAATTGCTGCTAAACCAATGCCTTTTGCATCATACATGGTCTCTAGCATATCATCCATTAATATCTGTTCTTCTTTTCCTATCTTTTTAACAGGTAGGGAAATTTGACGTAATATTTTATTAGGTTCTGTTAAAATAGTTTTTACAATCATAGTTCGATTTTAATATAATTTTTATATTTTTAAAGGAAGAACTTTTAATAGTATATGATTTCTAATAGAGTCTAAATTTAGGTGGTTCAATATAGTTGACATAAAATATAACGTATCAGAGTCTAGATTTTCCAAATCATCTTCCCCAATAACTTCAACCATTCTAAGCAAAACCATTCCTACTTCATTATTATTTATTAGCAGTTGAATATCTGTTGGTACATTGGATTGGTCAAATTGAAACATGTTTTTATATTTTTTTTTTATAACCACACCATCCGAAACTAAAGATTCTAATAAAATTAAGTCCTTAATTGATACATTGTAGTCCTTATTTTTTTTTATTGATTTAAGCAATTTATTTAGATCATCTTCAGCTTTTTTAACATCATTTTGATCTTCAAAATATTTTAGTAGTTTAGATTGATGGATTATTTTATTATTAATTTTTATATTTTTTTTTTCTAAAATTGGAGTAGTTAAATTATAAACGTAAAATGATGAATAATTTGATGGAACATCTTCCTTGTCAATATTATTTAGAATTTTTTTTAACTCAATATTGAAGGCATTTTCTATATTATCTTTAATAAATGAATCTTTTAATTTGTATGATAAATCTAAAAGCTGATTTATATCTTGTGTTAATATCAATCTTTGATAAAGCAAAGCTCTACCTTCATAATTTTGTAATAGCTTGTAAGAATCTTTTACATTTAACAGTTGATTAATGTTAAATTGAAATCTTTTATATAATTCAAATAATTCCTTTTCTTCATAATTTTGTTCATGAGTTGCTTTTTCAATCAAGGAAATTTTTTCGGCATCTTCTAGATTAATTGTATCAATATTTTCTAATAAATTTGAAGATGATAAATATCTCCATATAAATTTTGGAGTATTTTTGTTTGGTTGATAAGTAAAATCAGAGTTTGTTCTATGAGATAAATGAAAGTTTAATATATTTTTATCAGAAATCTTACCATCTGCTTTTTCAATATATTCCATCAAAAAATTGAATTTATTCTCATAAAAATCATCCTCAAGACCAGTCTCTTTATTTAAATCAAAAAGAAGTTGCGCTTCTTCTCTTTTTTTTTGATCAATTAAACAATAAATTTGAAATTTGTTAATATAGTCATTACCAAAATATTTTACTTCATCAAAAATTTTGCAAGCATTTTCTAAATCTGAATTTTCAGCATAATCATTTATATAAAATTTGATTAATTTTGAATTGTAAATATTTTTTTCATTTTTTATT
>MPMA02167148.1_pt1 | contig 11647 bp, 8 predicted proteins | sample 1617361 | NCBI WGS metagenome assembly MPMA02 (sample SAMN05944807, study PRJNA350692) | marine metagenome | biome: marine; feature: ODZ; material: water; isolation source: 180 m water sample filtered on 0.2 um supor filter | place: Pacific Ocean | collected 2012-04-08 | depth 180m m | reverse complement strand
CATCCTGCAATGAGAGCCGCTCGCGGAGCGGTAGGGCGGCGATGATTTCGATTTGTTCTGCCGGGTATTGCGGTACATCCGGGTAGACAATCGCGCCCGGAAATCGGTCGGCGATGCGCACCGGATAGCAGCGCGCGGAGCACCAATCGGGCTGCGGAGGGGTGATTGTCTGCCCGGGAGATGCCAGCAGTCGCGCCCAGTGCGATTGCGCCTCGGGCGTCTCCAGCGTCAAGTTGAGAGTGCCCGAGTGCGGCTCAATACCCATCTGTGCAATGAATTGCTCCCGCGCCCACTCGAGCTGCGTGAAACTTGCGCCTTCGCCGCTGCCGCTGCAGATGCGACCTTGAATAATCGTGCTGTTGTCACGCATGGCAACGGCATTATAGGCGGGTTTGGTACAGAGGGAAATGCGTCGTGTGCCGTGCCTCTTCGCGGCCCCCGCGTACGTGCCGAGATGGCCGCCGGCGGGCCCGCCGGGGATGGGCTAACCCTCGTAAGCCCTGTGAATCAGCTGCGCCTTCATCTCATAACGCGGCAATGCGCCCGGCGCGACCAGTTCCACTGCTGCGCTGAAGATCAACTTCTCGCGCAGAGTGGATTCTACCTCCGCTGTTAGGGTCTCCAGACCGGAGGTGGAATTGTTGTGCTCGACTCGGATTCTCAGCGGCGGCTCCACACGCGGACCAGGCTGCTCGAGCACAATCTGAATCTCGCCGGTGACGCGCGGGCGCAGACTCATCACCACATCCTTGATGGCGGAGGGGAAGACATTGACGCCGCGCAGGATGAGCATGTCATCGGTGCGTCCTACACAGCGCAGACGCACCCCGCTGCGCCCGCATGGGCAACCGTCTGTCCAAACCACGACATGATCACGGGTGCGGAAGCGCACCAACGGCACGCACTCGCGCTGCAAATGGGTGGCGACCAGTTCCCCTTTCGCCCCTTCGGTAAACTCGATTGGCTCTCCGCTGTCGGGATCAATTAATTCCAGCAGCAGCATGTCCGGCGCCAGGAAGTGCATGCCTGATTTTTCATCACATTCAGCGGCGTAAACCGGGATCAGGTCAGCGTTGCCGATGCCTTCGGTCAGCGTGCAGCCCCAATCGGCCTCGATACGCTGGCGGATGGCGGGCACGCCCGCGCCCGGCTCCGCGCCGCTCTGGATGCGCGTGATGCCCAGGCTATCCGGCGCAAGGCTCAGACGCTCACGCGCGTACTCCGCCAGATAGGTGGCATAGGAGGGTGTGCACAGGAGCATATTGGCGCGCGTGTCCTGAATCGCGCTCAACAGCCGGTCGGAAGCACCGGTGCCGACCGGAATAAAAGTCGCACCAATTTCCTCGATAGCATCGTGCAGCGGTAGCCCACCTACAAAGAAACTCATCCCGAAACCCATTGCCACCACGCTGTCGGGGCGCACCCCTTGCGACCAGTGGACCCGCGCCACGCTCTGAATCCAGCCGTCGCGGTCCGCGCGCGTGATGCCCACATAGCTGGGGCGACCGGTTGTGCCGGAGGAGGAGTGGATGCGGATAATGTCCTTGGGCTGGGCAGCGCAGTGTTCCCCCAGTGGGGGCGCTGTGGCTTGGCTAGCGCGCAATTCGTCCTTGTTCGTGAACGGAAAAGCGGTCAAGTCTTCCAGATGACGCACGTCGCCGGGCTTCACGCCGGCCGCGTCAAACTTTCGCCGGTAGAAAGGGGAACAAGCGTAGACGTAATCCAGTTGGCGCTGCAGGCGTTGCAGCTGTAGGCGGCGAATCTCCAACGCCGGCATGGCTTCAATTTCTGCATCGTAATAACGTGGGTATGGCATAGTTTCTCTCTATGATGTTTTGGCGATCGCCCGGCGTAAACCGGCTACCAGCGAGCGCAATTCCCGCGCTTCAATCTCATAGGGCAAATTGCCAGCAGTGGTGATCAAAGCACAGTTTAGATTTTGAAACAAGGGAACGGCGGCTACCGGCGGCGGAGTAGCTGCCAGCGCCACCCCGAAGGGGATGTCGGGCTGCGCTCCGCTATCTGGCAGCCCATTCAGAAAAGCGGCTGGCAGGCAGGGCAGTGCTCCCGGGGCGGCCAGGCGCTGCCAGCTCACGTTGGCGGGCTGCAGTTCCAGCAACACCGGTACCGCCTCGTGGAAACGAATGATGTTGCAGATGGTCCCCACAGTGTCTTGCCACTGGGACCCAGGCTCGCTATCTGCAGCGGGCAATTGTGTTTCAATCAGCAGAATCAGATCAGCGCCGGCCTGGCACGCAGCGCGGGCGGCTTGAAGTGTGGCGTCACCCGCCGCTGCCAGGGTTTCCGCCCCGGCAGGTACGGCTCCGGCAGTAGATGACATGGAAAGGTGTCCGACTGTACTCAGGGGACCGGGCAGCGCCACGGCGAGCGCTACCCGCCCGCGCAAGACAACCCGTAGCCGGTGAACCACCTCCAGCATGACCGGAACGCGGCCACGCTCGGCAATGTCGCCCAGTGGCGTCAATTCGGCGGGCGGGGCGGCGACTCGCGGCGGCCCCGCTTCCCAATCGAGAGTCGCCCCCAACGCTTCGGCGATCAGGGTTTGGTCTGCATAGCAGGCCAGCGCGTCGCAGTGCAGCGGTCCTTGCAGTTGGCGCAATCCGTTAGCGATTTTTGTCGGGTTGGAAAAGAACTGTCTCGGTGAAAGCCCGGCGACTCTGGCGGCCGCCGAAAAAACCAAGGGCATGAAAACCGGTTGGGGCGGGGCTTTGCCGTCCCGCGCAAGGGCTCTGACTGTATCTTGCACGCAGCCTCCTGGATGTGTCCAAGTAGGGACGCAGAGTGCTGTCGCAGATGCTGCGAAGGTCAGTGCGTGCGTCCCTACGACATTCTACATCCGCATGATAGGCTGCACAGCTTCGCCGCTGGGCCAGGCGCCGAACCAGGCCAGAATCTCATCCGGCGGTTTGAGCTGTTCCCATTCGGCCATGAATTCAGCATAGGGCTTGCCGCGCTGCCGACGGTTCTCGCGTTCTGATTCGCGCGCCTGATGCGTCCCGGCAAGATCAACACCGTCGCCATTTTCCGAGAGGGCAACCTTGTAGACCTGTTCGGCGACCCAGGATGAGATCTTGTTGGCCTTGATATCGCCCAGCACGGATTGCGGATCGCGCTCGATGGAGTCGCCATAACCGGCCCCGCCGGTGGCGAAACTGAAGGTCATCACATCGCCATTGGCGACCGGGCGGGCGGCCCGTCCCATGAATTCCGAAGCCCAGTTGCCATCAATGGAGCGATTCTGCACGATGTCGTGCAGGTCCAGAGTTAGTGGATCCCCGCTCTGCATTTTCTCCAACACGTTTGCCTGAGAGATGCTCAAGCCAGGTACGGTGCAGGGCGCATAGCCACCGAAGAGCGGCTGCGGCGTTTGCACTTTGCTGTTGTCGGCAATCGAGGCGAAGAAGAGCACGGGTGGTTCATGATAGCCCACCCAGAGCTGCGTGGTGCCCACGCCGCCGCGACGCAGCCCGTGCCCGCAACTATCCTGCCAGTGTTGCGAAAACGGGATAAAGAGCGGAAACTCGTTTTCCATGGATTCGACATCGGGCGCGCGGCCATACACACACCAGGGGAAACCGAAGGCATCGATACCATCTTCCGTGGCGCGTCCGCCTTGGCCCTCCGTATTGATGGAATAGGCCAGCATGTCCGCGAAGGGCAAACCCCACTGCGAAAGCCCAGCGATGATCAGCGCGTTGCCCCCATTGCCGTGGGAAGCAGTGACCTGACGCCAGTCTCCGGTGGGGAAGATGGCTTTGGCAAAACAGTTGTGCACTGCGCTCATCGCACCGGTGGCGATCATCACCGCGTTGCTGGTGGCCGCCTTTGCATCCGGGTTCAGGCAAATGCCGGGCGGGAAGTTGAAATCGATAGGCGCGAAGGTGGCGCTGCTGATGGGCAGGTCGTGAAAGATGTACTCGTAGATGTAGTTGGAAACGTGACCTACGGCCGACTGGGCATGCGTGTTATAGGATGAGAGATTCTCCGGCGAGGTGCCGCTGAAATCGAAAGTCAGGTGGTCGCCTTTTTTGGTGATTGCCAGCGAGCAGGAACGCACCAACCCCTGATTCACGCCCACCGCGTCGCTGAAGTGCACGCTGCGGTAAGTGCCATCAGGCCATCCTGCGATACGGCTGCGCGCGCCCTGTTCGGCGGTCTCCATCATTTTGCGTAGCAGGCCAACCACAAAATCAGCACCTTTCCGATCACACATCTCGACCACGCGCTTGCGCGCCCGCTCACAGCCGGTTACGCGCGCTTTCAGGTCAATGATGAACACCTGCGGCGCGCGGATTCCGTAGACAGCGACTAGTTCCAGAATATCCTCGCGCAAAACGCCGTTTTCACCAATTTTCATCGGTGGCATGTTCAGGCCTTCTTCAAAGCGTGAGGTGGCGCTAACCGGCATTCCACCCGGCTCGATAGCGCCGGTCTCGGTAGTGTGTACGGCCGCGCCAGCCCACCCTAGCAGCTTTCCATCATAGAAGATGGGCACGATAGCTACCTGGTCGGGATTGTGGATGCCACCATAGAGCGCATCGTTGGTGTACCAGATGTCGCCGTCCTTGATTCCGGGGTTCTCGCTATAGTGATTGATTATGTACTTGATCAGAATCGGCTGGATGATGGCATGCAGGTACGTGCCGCAGGAGGCGTTTGCCAGGTCTCCAGCAGCAGTGAAAAGCGCCACCATCGAATCGCCAGCGATGCCAATGGAACTGCGCGAGGAGCGCATGAAGACTTCCATGGCCTCGTCGAGCAGGTCGTTGGTGCGCTGCACGCCGACTTCATAATCGCCGGCGCCGACCATTGCGGCACATTCTTGTTCATGGATGCTGGCCTCCTCCGGCTTCAGCCAGCTAAGTTTTTCTTCTAGGGTTGGAATTGGCATGAGTTTTTCTCCTTTACTCCAACACACCCAGCTCGTGCTGGTTAATCGAGTAGATGCGGCCGGGCGGGATGACTATCGTGGTGTACGCTGTTTCCACCAGCCCGGGGCCCTCGATCACATTGCCGGGCTGCAGCGCATCGCCGTCATAGACTGGCGTATCTTTCAGGTCGCCTTTTTCCGGCCAGTAGGCCATACGTGTGCCGCGCGAAGCGTGGTCCGGGCTGGCTTCCTGCAGCGCGTGGGTTGGCAACTCCATTTTGGCAGTCGGGATGATCGCTTTCAGGACAAAGTTGTCCACGTACACGCCTCCGGCCGGGTTGACCACCAATTGACTGAATGTCTGCGCGTATTCACGCTCGAACTGGTCGTAGATGGCTTGCGCCTGCGCCTCGTCGTGGATGAACAACTCCGGCGAAGTCGCGCGCTTGACCTGCACCTGCCCGCCATAGAGCATGTCCAATTCGAGCTGGAAAATGGCTTGTTCGACATCGAAGCCCTCTCCGGCCAGGTCCAACTTCGCCGCTTCCATCAACTCGGTGACAGTTTTGTTAAACTGCTCCTGATCCACCACCAATTCCTGCGTGAAGGGCGCCATGAACATCATGCGATTAGAGGTCTCGTAGACGTGCATGTTGTCCATGATGGAAGAGCCATGCGCGCAGAACACCGGTGAGTATGGGAAGATGATGGCGCGGCTGATATCTTGCTGATATCCGGCCACATGCGTGGGGCCGCCGCCGCCCATCGCGAACAAGATGAAGTCATCGGGGTCATAGCCGCGCAAATGAACTTCTTTGCGGATGGCGGAGGCCATGTTGCCCTCTGCCACTTGGCGAATCAGCCAGGCAGCCTCGTGCAGGCTGCAACCCAACGGTTTGACAATTTGCTCTCTAATGACCTGTTCGGCTTTGGCTTTATCCAGTTTCATGTTGCCCCCGTAGTAGAAGTCGGGGTCAATGTAGCCCAGTACTACGTCCGCATCGGTGACGGTGGGTTTGCTTCCGCCCAGGTTGTAGCAGGCCGGGCCGGGGTCCGAACCGGCGCTTTGCGGTCCGACTTCCAGACGGTTGCCAAGCAGTTTGTTCACCCAGGCGATGGAGCCGCCGCCCGCGCCGATGGAAAGGGTCTGCAACATGGTGATGCCCACCATCCAGCGGTCGATGATCGGACGAAACTCGTAATTGCGAACGCTATCCTGTACGATCAAGCCGATGTCGAAACTGGTGCCGCCCACATCGGTGGTGACCACATTGTGGTAGCCCAGTTGCTTGGCGACATACTGCGCACCGATCAATCCAGCCACCGGGCCGCCGTTGTAGGTGCGGCTGGCGGTGGTCTTGAAAATTTCGGCGATGCCGCCGGTGTTGTGGATCATCTGAAAGGAACCGCCGTAACCTTTGTCGCGCAGTTTGTCCCACATCGCGGAGAGTTCGATTTGCATCGAGCGTTGCAGATACGCGTCCAGAGTGGCCGTCATGGTGCGCTCATACTCACCAAGTTTGCCTAACACCTGACTGGAGAGCACCACCGGCAGGTAACCAAGATGATATTCCTTGTATTCCTCGCGGATGATCTCTTTGATGCGCTGTTCGTGCGCTGAATTAATGAAACTCCACAGCAGCGAGACCACAAAACCACGCGCGCCGTTGGTCACCAACTGGCGCACTTTGGAACGCACGTCGGCTTCATCTAGCGGGCGTACAATGTTGCCGCGCGAGTCAATCCGCTCGCGCACGCCGACGATCAGGTCGGGGGAGATGATGGGTTTGGGTTTGGATTGCACCGCCAGATTGCGGCGTTCCGCCACGCGGGTGCCATCCACCCACTGCGCGCCGCGCCCAATCAGCGTAGCATCCTGATGCCCTTCCGTGGCGATCAACCCCAGCCGTGGCCCGCTGCGTTCAATCAAGCGATTCATGGCGATAGTGGTCGAATAGCGGATGATATCCGTTTCGCGCAGCAGTTCATCCGCGGAAACACCGGACGTCTTAGCGGCTTCTTCGATTACGTTCAGAAAACAGACCGAAAGGTCATAGGGGGTAGTCGGCGATTTGGCCGCCGTAATGCTGCCGTTGCGGCGCAAAACCAAGTCGGTGAAAGTCCCGCCGACATCAATATCAATGCTGCTCATGCTGGCGCCTCCAAATGTCCATCGCGGACGACTAGTTCCTGCCGCTGTAGGCGTCCCTTCAGGCTGTCGATATCAATCTCAATATCGTGGGTCAGGGGATGTCCCGGCGGCAGATATTCGGTCTCGATTTGCACCCCGCAATTGGGGCAATAGAATTCCACGATGCGGATCCACTCCGGATCGGGCGCGAAGGTGAAATCGCCCTCGATCAGCGGCTGATGCACTTCGCGCGGATCGCGGTTGTAGATCAGGCAGCCTTTTTTGTAATTCTCGCGCGCGCCAATCAACGTGTGGTCGCAGCGATTGCATCGCCACATTTCCGCGTTCAAATCCAGGTCAAGGCTCTCGGTCATGCGAATACGCATGTCTCCATTCTGAACAGTCATCTTAGCCTCCCTTCTTTGTCAAATGCCCATTGGCAAATTCATCTTTCTGCAACTGCCAGCCTGGCGCAACCAGATAAGTGGTGTTGTCGCCTTCGATAACGGCTGCGCCCGCAACAGTGTCACCGGCTGCCAGGCTGTCCCACGGACAAACACTGGCCTCGGCGCTGCTGCCATCCCAGATGGTGCTGCGACTGGTCGGGGTGGCAGTCCGCCCGCCCCCGGCTGCCGGGCGTGTAGCCACGCGTTCGCCAATCGCGTAGACAGCGCGCAGCCGCGCCATTTCGATCTGGCCGTCCACGCCGGATGCTTTCAGCGATTTGGCATCCAATGCCCCATTGAGAGCGACGGGTTTTGTGGCGACAGCGCCGTCCGGTTTGCAGGTGTCCAGTTCCAGCGTCAGTTGTACCTGCGCGGTATCGAGCCCTTCTCCCTCCATATCGCGCATGGCCTCCGCGCGCATGGCTATGAGCGCTTCGTTCAGTCTGGCAGTGCCACTCTTGTCCGCTTTGACCATTAGCGCGTGCTCGTAGACGTGCATGATGTCGGCTAGGGATGAGCCAAGCACGCTGAAGACTGCGCCCAGATCGAACACATAGGCGGAGGCCAGCCCGGCGCAGGCGGCCACGCTGGTGGCAAACATGCCGCCGTTGCCGCCGAAGGCAAATAGCGCGCAATCACTCGCTGCCAGCCCCGCCTGCGCGAGTCGGCTCTTGATGCTCTCCGCCAGCATGTCAGCGGCGCGGTTGACAATCTGGGTCGCAGCCGCTTCCACGCTAGCGCCCAGCGGCGCGGCGACATGCGCTTGGATCGCCTCGCGCGCGGCCTCGGCACTGAGAACACGTGCGCCGCCCAGGAAGTTATCCGGGTTTAGATAGCCCAACAACAGGGCTGCATCGGTGAGCGTGGCTTCCGTGCCACCCAGGTCGTAGCAAGCCGGGCCGGGGTAAGCACCCATGCTTTTTGGCCCCAGTTGCACTTGGCTGTTCGAATCCACACTGGCGACGCTGCCGCCGCCCAGGGCGATAGAGAAAACATCTGGCGCTGGCATTTTAAGCGGGATGTCGAACACTACCGGCGCGCGGTTCAGTGACGGTGTGCCGTCTGAAATCAGACTGACTTTGGCGGTGGTGCCGCCGATGTCAAGCGCGACCACATGCTGCAAACCGTAGCGCCGCGCGAATTCGGCGCTGGCATACAGCCCCATTGTGGGGCCAGACTCAATCGTATCGACTGCGCGGGTTTTTGCCACCCGCGCCACGCCGCCATTCTGGTGACCGATCAGAAGTTGGCGTTTCCAGCCATATTCGTCGCGCAGCCGGTCTTCGGCTTTGAAGAGCGTATCAGCCAGCGGTCCGTGCACATAAGCGTTGATCAAGGCGTAGTGCGTGCGCGTCATGTCGTCCGGGTGCTTGCAGATATCGCTGCCCGCCAGGGCCGGGACTGCGCCCAGAAAGTGGTCAGGGTATTGCTGCTCGATGACTGCTTTCATGCCTTGTTCATCGCTGGCGTCACTGAACGCCCCGGCCAGACTGATGCATACACGCCGCACACCACGTTCCAGCAGGCTTTTCACCAGTGTCAGCACTGCCTGTTGGTCAACCGGCTGCTTTAGGCCGATGACGCTATCCTGCCCGAGCAATCCCAGCGCCGGGCTGCTGTCTTGGCCGTAGAGGCTGTGCTCGTTGCCTTCACTAACGAAAAGCCCCAACCGCGGTCCGCTGCGTTCTGCCAGTACGTTGGTGGTAATAGTCGTAGACCAGCGGATGAGCTGCGTTTCCGCCAGCAGCGCGCCCAGATCATCAAATCCCAACTGATCTGCACCAGCTTGCAGACAATCCAGAAAACAAGCTGTGAGATCGTGGGGCGTGGTGTCCACCTTCACCGAGGCAAGTTGTTCGGCGTTGCCAAACAGCCCATCAGTAAGGGTGCCGCCCACATCGATATCAATCGTGTACATAGCGGATCCAACCTCCTTTACTTGTGCTAAATGCAGCGAATGAAATAATGCAGCGTTTAGCAGGTAGCTGAACGCTTACAGAATAGCTTGAGTGTATAGGAAAAGTAGACTGGAAATCAACGGCCTTAAGACGAATTAATGGCCGCTAATCAGAGGGGCTTGGGGGGCTTTGGACGTAGGACTAAAGTCCCCCAACTCATTTCCTTTCTCAACCTCATGAACATCAATCATCCGAGCGACCCAGACGAGGGATCAAATCCAACTGGCGCGCGCGGCGCACAGCCTGGGTACGGTTGCGCACATCAAGTTTACTGAGGATATTGCTGACATGTGTTTTGACCGTCTTTTCGGAAACCACTAATTCCTGAGCAATGGTACGATTTGGCTGACCTTTCGCCAGCAGACATAGAACCTCAGTTTCGCGTGGGGTCAAAGGTGAGAGAGCGCTGGAGGTTTCTGCGATTTGTTCGGCAGGGGCGTCACGCCATGAATCAAGCAGCACTTGCGCTGCCCGGGGATGTAGAGGCGCTTCTCCACGATGTGCCTGCCGGATGGCAGCAATCAACTCGCTCGGCTCCACATCTTTGTGCAGGAATCCTGCTGCGCCGGCTTTCATTGCCTTGGTGACGTATGCGTCTTCGGGAAAACTAGTCAGGGCAATCACGCGTATCGTGGGCCAACGTGCCCGAATTTCTCGGGTGGCAGCCACCCCGTCCATCTTTGGCATGACCAGATCCATCAACACCACCTGCGGTCGAAGGGATTCCACTGCTTGCAGCGCCTCTCTTCCATTGGCGGCCTCGCCGACAACTTCCACCTCGCTTTTGTGACTGGCAATGCAGTGTTGCAGACCTACACGAACCATTGGGTGGTCGTCAACGATGAGAACGCGGATGTGTTCCATTTAGTGTCAATTCTTCACGATAGCGGAACGCAGGCATCTATTTGCAGACCGATGCTGGCATCGGCGCGGACCCGGAAATCCCCACCCAATCCTGCCAGGCGCTCTCGCATAATGGAGAACCCCATTCCGCCCGACCGGGTTCGGCGCTTGCGGCTGCGGTGAGTGGGCCGTGGTTCCATCCCGATGCCGTTGTCTTTGACCACCAGCCTTATTTCCTTTGCAGAAAGATGCAATTCAATTTCGGCGCGGTGCGCGCGCGCGTGTTTGACCACATTGTGCAAAGCCTCTTGTGCTACTCGGAAAAGCGCTTCTTCCTGTTCCTGGGTCAAACGCTGGATACCATACTGACGCACTGTCACTTGCAACTGATGGCGCGTCTGAATGGCTTGCCCTAGCTTTCGCAATGCGGTGATAAGCCCTTCGCCTTCCAGGGCTGCCGGGCGCAGTTCATAAATCAGTGCACGCATTTCTGTCAGCGTATCCCGGGCAGTCTGGTAGAGCAATTCGGCTGTCGGAGCGGCATCTTCTCCACCCTGAAGGTAGTTGCGGATGGCATCAGTCATCAGCACTATGGTGAACAATGATTGCGTGACCGAATCGTGTAGTTCCCGCGCCAATCTGTTGCGTTCATCAATCTGTGCCAAACGTTCGGCATGCTCATATAGTCTCGCGTTCTCAATGGCGATGGCCGCGTGCTTGGCAAAGAGTTCCAGCGCTGCTACATCCTGCGCCCCGAAGGCGCGCGTTGGGTCGTCGGTACCGATGGAGAACACCCCGTTTAATCGGTCTTGCCACCATATAGGCACACTCACAGCGGCTCTTATCTGGCGCATGTCTGAATCGTCAATAGGCAGGTTGACTTGCTCCCCGTAGTTGCCTACAATCACCGGCCGCTTGAGGGCGTAAACTTGGCCGCTTATCCCCACGCCTTCGGTAAAGTCGATGTCGAGAAGCGCCTCGGGAAGATTGTGTAGTGCCCGGTGGCGAATTGCATGGCGTTCTTCATCCACCAACCCGATTGCGCCCTGTTTTGCATGCAGCAGGTCGACTGCGCTGACGACCATCTTCTCCAGCAGTGTGGTCAGGTCAAGCTCGGCGCTCATGGCCTCGACAAGGTGGAGCAGCATGGTCAAGCGTCGATTGTCGCTCCGCAGCGCCGCGAGTTCTTCATCGCGTTGCCTCAGGCTTTCGGGGTGTTCCATTAGCTACATTGCGTTCGCGTCTTGTACCCTCCGGGTGAGAAAGGGTCAATGCTGGTTTTCGGGGCGGTCAATGCTACGGCGACCCGCCGTCCAGAATGCTGCCTCCGACTTTTATGCGGGTGCATGTGCGTGACCCACGAGGGCCAACTCCGGGT
>MPMA02020083.1_pt1 | contig 11651 bp, 14 predicted proteins | sample 1617361 | NCBI WGS metagenome assembly MPMA02 (sample SAMN05944807, study PRJNA350692) | marine metagenome | biome: marine; feature: ODZ; material: water; isolation source: 180 m water sample filtered on 0.2 um supor filter | place: Pacific Ocean | collected 2012-04-08 | depth 180m m | reverse complement strand
CCAACTTCTATATTGCCATTTCTTTCTTTAATAAATTTAAGTTCTTTAATTGAATTTAGAGAAATAATATTATTAATATATTTTCTTTCTTTTGTAACATTTAATGAAAGGTCTGTGCCACCGCTTAAAAATATCGAATTTGGATATTTTTTTATTATTTTTTTTAATTCTCTAATAGTTTTTGGAGAAAAATATTTTTTATTTTTGTTATGAATAAACAGATTTTTTAATTTTATTTTTTTCAAAAGATTAATAATAATTTTTTTATTTTTATAAAATTGATCCAACTTTTTATTTTTATTTAGGCTTTTAGCGGCGTCAATTATGGATCTATAACCAGTACATCGACATAGATTTCCTGCAATAGAATCTTTTATTAATTCTTCACCATAAAAAGAATGATTTTTATACATAGAGAATAACGACATGATAAATCCGGGAGTACAAAAACCACATTGAGAACCATGATATTTAACCATTGCTTCTTGAACTGGATGCAAATTTTCTATTTGTGAGGCTAAATCTTCAACAACTAAAAGTTGTTTTCCATGCAAAGTTGGAACGAAAGCTATGCATGCATTTATTGCCTTATAAACTATATTATTTTTATTTAATTCTCCTATTACAACTGTACAGGCACCACAGCCTCCTTCTGCACAACCTTCCTTTGTTCCAGTTTTCTTTAATTTTGTTCTAACAAAATTTAGAATTGTTTGATTTGGATCTGGATTTTTTATTACATAAATTTTATTGTTAAATATAAATTGTACTGTACTTGAAGTCACTTAGCTTCCTCTATATGTAGAATAACTCCAAGGTGAAACAAGCAAAGGTACGTGGTAGTGTTCTTTTGAATTAGATATACCAAATCTTATTATAACGTCATCCAAGAATGGAATATTTTTTGAATTGATTATTTTGTTAAAGTAATCTCCTACGAAAAAAACTAATTCATATTTTCCCTCTAAAAAAATTTCTCCTTGAATCAAAGGCTGATCTGCTCTGCCATCATTATTCAATATTACTGAATTAATTTTTTTTCTTTCATTGCCTTGAATGTAAAACAATTCAACTTTAATACCTTTACCGGGTTTTCCCGAATAAATATCTAATACATGTGTGGTTAATTTTGTCATATAGTGTTCTATATATTATACAATAATTGCATAATTAACATATTAAAACTAAGATAAAAAATTTATATATGATTTCTCTTGATAAAGTTAATAATTTAAATAAGTCCGACTTCATTTCTTTATTTGGTAATGTTTTTGAAAAGACTGAATGGATTGCGAAAAAAGTATATGAAGACAATCCATTTTCTGATTTTCAAGAATTTTTTTCAAAAATGATTGAAGTTTATGAAAATAGCAGTAAAGAAAATCATCTAAAAATTCTTAATGCTCATCCGGAACTAGCTGTTGAAAAAAGATTAACAGATAAATCTAGAAAAGAACAAACGGGAGCAAATTTAAATAATTGTTCTCGTGAAGAATATGAAGAATTTAAAAAATTAAATTTAGAATATAATAATAAATTTGGTTTTCCATTTATTATCGCAGTGAAAGGAAAAAATAAAAACGAAATATTAAATAATTTTAGACAAAGAATTTTAAATGATATGGATAGTGAATTTGAGGAAGCAAAAAAACAAGTAAAAAAAATTGCAACTTTTAGAATTAATGAAATAATTGATCAATGAATAAATTTATAAGTGGAAAATTGTTTAACTTAGCTGAACCAAGGCTTGGTACAAAAGTAATTTTCAAAACAGATGACTTCTTTGCTTCAGCTCATAGAATTTTGAAGCCTGAAAGTCCTGTTTTCAAAGAAGGTCTTTTTGATAAACATGGTAAATGGATGGATGGATGGGAAACTAGAAGAAAAAGAATAAAAGGTTTTGATTATTTAATTATTAAACTTGGAAAACCTGGAAAAATATCTAATGTAGATTTAGATACAACTCATTTTTCAGGAAACCAACCAACGTACTCTTCTTTGCAAGCTTGTTTCAGTAAAAGCAAACCAAGAAAAAAAGCAAAATGGATTACAATTTTAAATAAAAAAAAACTTGGGCCAAATAAAAATCATAATTTTAAAATTAATAACAAATCTACTTTTAACTATATTAGATTGAACATATTTCCAGATGGGGGAATAGCAAGAATTAGGTTGTATGGAACAATAGATATAGAAAAAATAGATATAAATAGAAAAAAGGTAAATTTATCTTCCGTATTAAATGGAGCTTCAATTGTTGGTTGTAATAATGAACATTTTGGAAGCGCCGAAAACATAATTTCTCCAGGAAAAGGAAAAAATATGGGAGATGGATGGGAAACTAGAAGAAGCAGGGGGAAAAATTTTGATTGGTTAATCATTAAATTTGGGAGAACTGGAATTATTAATAAACTTGAAATAGATACTCATCATTTTATAGGAAATTATCCTGATTCTTGTACAGTCCAAACAGCATGCATTTCAAAAAAAATCTCAAATAGTTCTGTTGTTAAAAATTCCACAAGATGGAAAAAAATTTTAAATAAAACAAAATTAAAAGCTAATAAAAAGCATGTTTTTATAAACAGTCAAATGAAAAAAAACAAAGCTAATTTTTTAAGAATTAATATTTTTCCAGATGGTGGAATTTCAAGAATAAGGGCTTTTGGAAAATTTACAAAATGAAAATCATTATAAAACCAAAAAAAATAACAAGAAAAAATTTTTCTAAATTTGGAGAAGTAATTGATACAAAAAAAAGAAAGCCAATTATTATAAATAATGGTTATGCAAAGAGATTTCATGATCTTGGAAAAATTAATATTTCCTCAAAAAAAGGTAATCCAATTATCAGTATATTTTCAGCTAAAAAAAGAAGATTTCCTTTGAAAATTAATATGATGGAAAAACATCCGCTTGGAAGTCAAGCCTTTATACCAATGAAAGAAACAATTTTTCTAGTATTTGTAGCTCCAATAGGCAAAAAGCCAAATATTAATAAAATAGAATCTTTTATTGTTCCAAAACAAACGGGCGTAAACTACAAACCTGGTATTTGGCATTTTCCTTTGATATCAAACAAAAATATGAATTTTTTAGTAATTGATAGAAAAGGAAAAGGAAATAATTTAATTGTTCACAATTTTAAAAAAGAAAAAATATTACTTAAAAAATAAAAAAATTCACCAAAAATGATGTTAGTTGGTCTACATTGTGGGTTAATTGGTAGACCTGAAAGAATCCAATCTTTAAGAAAATTTTTAAATTATGTTTTAAGCTTTAAAGATGTCTGGATATGTAAAAGAGTATAAAGAATTACCAATAAAATTTTTTCTCTTAATATTCTGCACTAATTGAAACGTAATGCGCTACAGCTTCAATTTCTTTAGGAGATAATTCGCCTTGATAAGCAGGCATAACACCTATTCCGTTTGTTACTGCAGCTATTACCCTCATTATATCTGGTCTAATTTCATTTAAATTTGGTCCAATATTGCCGTATGATCCTGCATCTAAAAGTGTATGACATATTGCGCAATTACCTTGATCTAAAAAAATTTTCTTTCCTGCATTAAAAATTTCATCTGATTTAACTTGATTAAAAATAGACAAAAAAATTATTGAAATAAATAAGTATTTTGCGAAATTAATAATTAATTTTTTCACTATAAAATTTGGTATCATAAATAAAAAAAATTAAAAAGGAGAATTTGTAATGAAAGGTTATTGGGTAAGTTTGTATACAATAATTGAAAATCAAGAAAATCTAATAAAATATGCAGAAACCGTAACTCCCATTATCAAAAGCTATGGTGGTATACCTCTTGTTAGAGGAGGAAAATATAAAGTTTATGAAGGGGATAACTTTTCAAGAACTGTAATATGGGAATTTCCTAGCTATGAAAAAGCAATTGAATGCCATGATTCCAAAGAATATCAATCTGGTTGGGATCTAGCCAAAGAAACTACTGTAAGACACATGCAGGTAATAGAAGGATTTAGTATTGAATAGGTTCGTTGTCAATTGAACGCCACAAATACCATGTTGCAACTGAACAATAAGGTGAAAATTTTATTTTAAGTTTTTTTAAAAAATTTTTTGGCGGCAAATATTTTTTTTTATAATTATTTGAAATTGCTCTTAACAAACCAATATCTTGGACAGGCCAAATATTTGATCTGTTATAGGTAAATAATAATATCATCTCTGCTGACCATCTTCCTATTTGTCTTAATTTTGATAAATATAAAATTGCTTCCTCATCATTCATTTTTTGAATCAACTTTGGATTAAAAGATTTATCAATAAATTTTTTAGACAGTTCTTTTATGCCTTTAATTTTCTGTCTACTAAGACCACATTTTTTTAATTTTGCATTAGTAATTAAATTAACATTTTTAGGATTAATATTACCCTTACAAGCTAATTTAAATTTTATAAAAACTGAACTAGCGGCAGCAACACTAATTTGTTGACTAATAATACTTTTGCAAAGTGAAAAAAATACATTTTTTCTTGTTGTCAAATTACTATTAATATATTTTTTAATTAAATTTTTCATAACTTTGTCTTTTTTTACAAGATATTTTTTTGCCTTATTCCAATATGGCGGCGGTGTTTTACTCATTTCTTGAATGTGAAAGTTGTTTTTTTAAATAAATTTCTCTTCTATATATTATAATAGAAGAAAAGATTACAAGGAAAGCACCAACTAAAGTTTTGTATGTTGGTAATTCATCCCAAAAAATATAGCCAAAGAAAATTGCAAAAAGTAAAGCAAGATACCTTAATGGTGTAACTAAAGAGACCTCTGACAATTTGTAAGCTTGAGTAAGCAATAAGTTTGCAACACCGCCTAAAATTCCAATCAATGAAAGTAATATAAAATCAACTAAAGATGGCATGATCCAGTTAGTGCCTGAAAGAGTAAAAAAACTACTTATAGTAATACTAAAAGAGAAATAAAATCCAATTAACCAAATTGGTTCTGTAGTTGATAACTGTCTTAAAACAATTGCAACGTAGGAAAGTCCTATACAAAAAATTATAGGATAAAAATAATAGATATTTAAAGAAGTGAAACCTGGCTCTGAAATAATAACAATACCAATAAAACCAATTAGTACCGCTAACCATCTATATATTCCAACACGCTCACTAAGAAAAAATATCGACATTAGAGTAGTAAAAATTGGAGCTGCATAGGTAATACTAACTACTGTTGCAAGAGGAAGCTCTCTTAGAGCAAGAAAAATTGCCGCTAGTGCTATTAAACCAGATAAACATCTTAAAAAATGCAACCCTGGTCTTGTTGTATAATAAAAATTTTTTAACTTTTTATTAGGAATTAAAAAAAGAATAGGTATTAATCCAAAAAACCCTCTAAAAAATATAACTTCTCCCAATGGATAGTTTTCTGACCATTTGACAATTAGATCCATTACTGAAAAAAAGCACACAGATAAAAACATGCACAAAAAACCTAATTGATTTTTGGAAAGCATAGGAATAACTTTAAATTAATTAGAACATTTATCAATGGAAATAGCAGTTTTAGCTTTGGGATGCTTTTGGGAACCGGAAATTAAATTTAGTAAACTTAACGGTATTATAAAAACAGAAGTAGGATACTGTGGTGGAAACAATCCACAAACTACTTATAGAGAAGTTTGTACAGATAAAACAAATCATGCAGAAGTTGTTAAATTAGAATTTGATCCAAAAATAATTTCCTACGAACAAGTATTAGAATATTTCTTTAAAATACATGATCCAACTACATTAAATTCACAAGGACCAAATTTTGGAACACAATATAGAAGTGAAATTTTTTATTTGAATTCAAATCAAAAAAATATTGCAGAAAAAATAATGGGAAAAGAAAGTCAAAGATTATCTGAAAAAATAGTCACAAAGTTATCACTTGTAAAAAATTACTGTACAGCTGAGGAATATCATCAAAGATATCTTGAAAAGAGGTAAAATGTCTTTAGTCACTACAAATTGGTTGGAGAAAAATATAACTAAGGTTAAAATATTAGATTGCTCATGGCATATGCCAAATGTTAATCGAAATGCGTATGAAGAATATCATCAAAAACATATTCCAGAAGCAATTTTCTTTGATCTAGATAAATATTCTGATCTAAATACTGATCTTCCACATATGTTACCTGATCCAATTACATGGGAAAATATTGTATCTTCTCTGGGTATTTCTAATGATGACAGAATAATAATTTATGACAATTCCGACGTATTAAGCTCTTGCAGATGTTGGTATAATTTTATTTATTTTGGTCATAATCCTAATCTTGTTAGTGTTTTAGATGGAGGTTTAAAAAAATGGATACTAGAAAAAAAACTAACTTCCAATATTCAAACCAATTTAACTAAATCAGAATATAAAGCTCAAGAGAATAAAAAATTAGTTAAAAATAAAAATCAAATTAATGAAAATATTAATAAAAAAGATTTTGTTGTTATAGATGCAAGAAGTAAGGAAAGATTTGAAGGAAAAGTTCCAGATCCTAGAAAAAACGTTAGAAGTGGTTCAATTCCAAACTCTCTTTGTCTGCCATACAAAGAAATAATAAATGAAAATAATACATTTAAGAATATTAATGAAATTTCAGAAAAGTTTAATCAAATAATTGATCCAAATAATAATAATAGAGTATTTTCGTGTGGTTCTGGGGTTACCGCGTGTGTTTTGGCACTTGCATATTCTCTAGTAAAAACTAAATATATGCCTACTATTTATGATGGCTCGTGGGCTGAATATGGAAAAATTTAAATTATGAAAAGATCAACAAAAATTATATCCATAATAATTATATTCTTTTTGATAATCGCTAGTGTGGTTGTCGCAAGGACTATGATAGGAAGCCATTTTAAAAAAAAATTTGGTAAAAGACCGCTTCCAGGTATAATAGTAAAAACTGTAGAGCAGCGAAAATTCCAAAATAAAATTGAAACATTTGGAACGGCAGTTCCGATGAAAGTTCAGTCATATAATGTTGAAAAATATGAAATTTTAGAAACAATTAAATATAATCAAAAAATTAAAGCTGGGGACGTAATTGTAAAGTTAAAAAATAGAAATATTGTTGCTCCCTTTGATGGTGTAATTGGAAAAAGAAATTTTTCTGACGATATTAAAGTAGCCGAAAGTTCTTTAGTAATTAATCTTGAAGATTCATCTATATTGTTTGTTGATGTGGATATACCGGAAGTATTTGCTCCTTACATAAAAAAAGGTTTGAGTGTGAATATAAAATTTTCAGGAAATAAAGAAAAAAATTATGAAGGGATAGTTGATTCATTGGCAAGTAGAATAAATACAAACAAAAGATCTTTAGCAGCTAGAATTAAATTAAGCAATTCAAACCTAGAGATTTTACCTGGGGCACTTCTAGAAGTTACTATTAAATATAACGAAAGAAATTCTTTAAGTATTCCAGATACTAGTGTCATACTAGAAGGTAACAAAGCATATATTTATAAAGTAGATAAAAAAAACATCACTAATAGAGCAGAAATTATAATTGGTAATCGAAATCAAGGATATCTTGAGGTCAAATCTGGATTAAATGAAGGCGACATAATTGTAGCTGAAGGTTTAAAAAAAGTTAGACCTAATGGTAAAATTAAACCTATTAAAAAATAATGTACATAACAGATGTTAGCATAAGGAGACCAGCATTTTCGTGGGTATTATCTCTTATACTAGTTGTATTTGGAACATTTGTTTTTTGGAAATTGCCTGTAAGAGAACTGCCTTCGGGTTTACAGCCTCCGGTAGTTCAAGTTCAAGTTGAGTATGCGTCTGCATCAGCACCTATAGTTGATGAGGAAGTAACTCAAGTTCTTGAAGATGTAATTGGAGGAGCCGAGGGTATTAAAAATATAGATTCAAAATCTGAAAATGGGAAAAGTACCATTAAAATTGAATTTGATACTGAAATTGACTTGGACGATGCAGCAAATGATATTAGAGAAAGAGTTGCAAGAGTAGTGGGTCGTCTTCCTTCAGAGTCTGATCCACCAGAAATTCTTAAACAATCTGCAGGATTTACAACAACGATGTGGCTTGCTTTATCATCTTCTACCTGGAGTGACTTGGAACTAGGAGATTATGCTGAAAGATATTTGGTTGATCAATTTTCAAGTATTAAAAATGTTGGTCAAATAAGAGCGGGTGGATTAAGAAAACTAAGTGTTAGAGTTTGGATTGATCCAATAAAGTTAGCTGCAAACAATTTAACTATCCAAGAGGTGGAAGGTGCGCTAAGAAATGAAAATGTTCGTTTGCCCGCAGGCACACTTGAAGCTGATAATATAGATTTAACTATAAATATAGACAAATCATATAGCGACTTAGAAAAACTTAAACAATTACCAATTAAAAAAGATAAAAACAATTTAGTAAGGCTTTCTGATATAGCTAACTTAGAATTTGGACCAGTATCTGAAAAAGCTTTATTTAGAGCTCAAAGTAAAAATGCATTAAATTTAAAAACAGTTGGAATTGGAATTTATGCAAGAAGTGGTGCTTCTACAGTGGAGCTATCCAAAGATATTAAAAAGAAAATTAAAGAAGTTAAAAAAAAACTCCCTGACGATTTAAATTTAGAGATCGTTTTTAATAGAGCTACTTACATCGGAGAAGCAATTAGTGAAGTCTACAAAACTTTAACTATTGCATTTATATTAGTTGTAGTAATTATTTATTTATTTTTAGGAAATCTTAGAGCGGTGATAGTGCCTGCAATAGCTTTGCCAGTAAGTTTAATTGCAACATTCTTGGGAATTTATTTATTTGATTTATCAATTAATATATTTGTTCTTTTAAGTTTTATTTTAGCCATTGGAATAATAACAGATGACTCTGTTATTATGACAGATGCCATATATAGACGGATAGAAAATGGAGAAACTCCTCTTGTGGCAGCTTATAAAGGATCTAAACAAATTACTTTTGCTATAATTGCAACAACACTAATTTTGGTTGCTGTATTTTTGCCTCTTATATTTATAGAAGGAATTGCAGGAACTTTGTTTAAAGAAACTGCTATTGCACTTTCATTTGCAATTGTTGTTTCATCACTTGTGGCTTTAACATTGTCACCAATGTTAGGTAGTAAATTTTTAGATAAAAAAAATAAATCAAATTTTGTTGTTATTTGGTTTGGTAAATTTTTCAATGGTTTTTCAAACTTTTATAGTGAAACATTAATTTTCTGGTTAAATAAAAAAAAAACTATCATCACCTTTATCATTTTGATGATAATTGGCTCAGGGACATTATATAATTACATAAAAAAAGAGCTTCTTCCCCTAGAAGACAGGGGAACATATTTAGTTATAGGATTTACAGATGAAGGTAGTTCTTTCGAATATACACGAAATAGAGCTGAAGATGTCGAAAAGAGACTTATACCATTCTTAAAATCAGAAGAAAGTCCCTATGATAGATTCCTAATGATTGTTCCAGGATTTGGAACGGATAATAGTTTTATAATAATTGCTCTATTAGATAATTGGAAAAATAGAAAACAGAATTCTCAAACCATAATGAGACAAGCTATAGGAAAAATAGTTACCGTTCCTCAAACAGTAGCTTTTCCTATTTCTCCTCAGTCAATAAGAGTTTCTAGCTACAATAAACCTGTACAAATGGTTATTTATGGAAACACTTATGAAGAGTTAGAAGAAGTACAATCTAAATTTATCAGAATGTTAAGAAGAAATGAAAATTTATCTAGTATAGAGTCTGACTTCAGTAGAAATAAGCCTGAGGTAAAATTATTAATTAATAAAAATAAAGCTAAAGATTTAGGTGTATCTGCTCAAGCAATTGGACAAACTTTGGAAACATTGTATGGAGGAAAAACGGTTACCAAGTTTAATAAACTTGGAAAAGAATATCCAATTATTCTTCAACAATACTTAGAAGATAGAAAAGATAAGGAAAGTTTAAGTAAAATTTTTATTAGATCAGAAAATTCTGGAAGTTTAATTTCACTTTCAAATTTAGTTGATTTTAAAGAAGAAGGTTCAGCAAGCAAACTATCAAGATATAATAGACAAAGAGCAGTAACAATTTCAGCAAATATAAGTGAAAACTATACATTATCTGAGGCAATTAAATATTTAGAAACAACCATGTCTCAAGTAGCACCTGAAAAACAAATTACTTGGAAAGGTAAATCTGAAGAATTAAAAGAAACCAGCAATGAATTATATATAATTTTTGCTTTGGCATTGTTAACTGCCTACCTTGTTATGTCGGCAACATTTAATTCTTTTGTTCATCCCTTTATAATAATTTTAACTGTACCGCTTGCTGTGTTTGGTGGGCTTGTATTTATATTATTTTTAAATACTTCGATAAATATTTTTTCTCAAATTGCCCTTGTAATATTAATTGGAATTTCGACAAAAAATAGTATTCTTATAGTTGATTATGCTAATCAATTAAGAACGACTGGTAAAGATATTGAGACAGCCGTTAGAGAAGCTTGTGATTTAAGGTTTAGACCAATTATTATGACTTCTCTTAGTACTATGATAGCAATGATGCCTTTAGTTGTAGGAAATATTGGACCAGGTGCTGGGGAAGAATCTAGGTTAGCAGTAGGCGCAACCATACTAGGCGGAATGATTATATCTACATTTTTTACCTTATATGTAACACCAACTATGTATTTAACTTTAGCAAAAAATACAAAAAGAATTGATGCCATCGATATAGAGTTAAAGAATCAATTGAATTAAAAAATAATATATTTTCTGGTAGTTAATGACTTGCTGCATTTGGCCAGTTGATCTTTGTATTTATTAGATTGATTTTCAACTTTTTTTGCAAGCAATATAACTTTTTGTTTTTGTTTATAATTTTTGTAATTTCCCCATCCTTCATGGTAAGCAATATATTGTCCAAAAGCATCCTTCTTAGAAATTTTCAAAATTTTTTCAGTTTTATTTGTATACCAGCCTATAAAATCAACGCTGTCTTTAAATCTTGTTCTTGTGGCTAATTTGTTACCTGTTTCATCTTTATATTGTTTCCATGTTCCTTTAACTGCTTGCGAATAACCAAAAGAACTGGATGGTCTTCTGTAAGGTATAACTTTAAAGATTTTTCGTCTTTGCGGTCTTGCTAGCCAGTCAAAGTCTGACTCCATTTTAATAATAGCTAACTGTAGATAAATAGGAGTCCCCCACTTCTGTTCAGATTTTTTTGCATGCTTATACCAAAGATATCTTTCTGAAAAAATCGAACAACTATCTGCTGTATTTTTGGGAATGGAAGAACAGGCAGAAACAAATAAAAAAATTATAAAAAATAATTTATATCGAATCATTAAGTACTTTATAAATTATTTATTTTTCTTTCTCCATTCCCAAGGCATATCAAATTCTCCACTCCATATTACTCTATTTTTATCTTTTGCTATTTCTTGATCTTTTAAATATTTTTTTGAATATTTTAAATAAGCAACTGCATTACCAGATAATACCATAATTTTATTTAAATCTATTAAATCATTATTTGGTCTAGAAATATAACAAGTGCCTAAGATTCTTCCATATCTGTCTTTATTATTATAATAACAAGTAACTTCTGAATTAATATTATATTCTG
>MPMA02276377.1_pt1 | contig 11655 bp, 3 predicted proteins | sample 1617361 | NCBI WGS metagenome assembly MPMA02 (sample SAMN05944807, study PRJNA350692) | marine metagenome | biome: marine; feature: ODZ; material: water; isolation source: 180 m water sample filtered on 0.2 um supor filter | place: Pacific Ocean | collected 2012-04-08 | depth 180m m | reverse complement strand
ATCATTTTCACTTTGGCGGTTATTTACATTTTGGATCAGTATCCTAATCTGGGAATGTATCAGGCAGTAATAGGAACCATCACGATCTTGATGGCGTTACGGATGATATATTATCAACGTATTCCGGAGTTGGATAAAATCCAGCCTAAAAAAGAGACATTCCGCAAATCTTTTTTAAAAGTTCTTGCCATTCCGGAATATTTATCCTTTTGCGCATATTGTTTTTTATTGACTCTTTTTACCGGTGCTTGTCCGCAAATTTTCAATTTAATTGAAAAAGATGTGCTCCATTTGAGCAAAGTCGAAATGGTTTTCATCGGGAATTTATTGGTCGTTGGCGCCTTAGCCGGATTTATTTTAGGCGGTCGCCTGGTGGATAGATTTGGAACAAAATATGTTTTTCTCTGGTGTCATTTTGGTTTTGGTTTAATCCTGTTTTTTTTCCTGTGCCGTGACGTTTTTCCTGGAGAAGTTCAAATAACCGTTGGGATTCTAACTATTTTATTTGGCATGGTACAAGCTGCTTCCAGCATTGCTATGACTTCAGAAACACTTGTGTTGATTCCGGTGGAAAACAAATCACTGGCTACTGGACTATGGTTTACGCTTTACAGTGGTGGAATAGGGCTTTCGGGTGTATTGAGCGGGCAGGCACTTGAGCTTGGACTTTTGAGTGACTCGTGGAGTTGGTTTGGTCAGGCTATGAGCCGATACGACGGACTCTTGATGCTGTGCGGAGCGATGGTGTTGTTGATGACAGTCACACTTGGATTGATCCCATCAGTCATCAAAAAGACTCCTGCAGGCTGGATTCCGCAAGGTTCGTAAAGCTTCAGGTTTGTGGAATGGAAATGTTTTTCTGCGGCAAGCCTCTCTGGCTCCGTTTGCAGTAGGATACTCTTCCAAATAAAAAGCCTTAGTTTACTTTTTAAGCTTTTCAAAATAAGCGAAAATTTCTTCACGCTCAGTCATTCCAACCAGCATCAGCAGGTCACCTGCCTTTACTTGTTCAATGGCTTGTTTTACCCCATTCAGGCATGTTTCTGCGGAACCGATTCAGGTTTCCGGGATATGATGAAAAAATTCCCGGAAACAGGGACTTTCAAAGCGCTTAAGATTGGGGTGGGCGTCAATTTAAAACATTTGACTCAACGAGGATACTCAGCGGTTCTTTCCTTTCTCCATGACGGCTGAGACTGAAATGATCATGACTAAAAAATTCTTCGGCAATTTCGGCTAGAGCAGGTCGAAGCTGTTCAAAGGATTGATCAGTATTCGGCAGATTCAGGCGGTCATTTGAAATCACCCAAAAACGTTTCTGCTCAAAACTAAGCCGTCCCTTAAATTCCTCTTCCTGTTCTAAAAACTCCGCAGCTTTCAAAACAGCCTTCAATGCGGTATTCAGGCGTGCTGAGATTGTACCCTCCTGAAAACGTTTATGCTGATAAAGCAGTGCCAGTTTACCATCAGCAAGAGCTGTTGAAAAATTTCCCTCATGAGTAACCAATAAAGTTCCGGGACCTTCAGGAACATGGTTATAGTCGGCCACATCAATCATTAAATGGCCTTTCAGTTTTTTATTACGAATCCACGAATGAAAGACAGGCACAAATTCAGTTGCGTTAATATTCGTTTCTTCAGCCAGTAATTTAACGCTGAGTCGTTGCAGTTCCATAAAGTACTCCAAAAAGTGTTGTTTGTTTAAGCACAGAATCACCGGGAATCAACATGTACTTTTTCCGCATTCCTGTTGAATTCGGCGGACTCCCCGGGCAATGCTTCATAAGATAATTCATTCTACCGCGCAACGGGCGTAGCAGGCATAGGCCGCGTCAATGAACAACTGTGCTTGATCTATCAGTTGATGAACAGAATCCGCGTCAGCGTGAACCGGTCCTTGTTGATGCCGCTGCAGCAGATAGCGTGCAAATTTACCCTTTGCGTATTTATCGTAAAATAACTCAGTGTCTAAAAAGCGGTGGGTAAATTCTTCAACTACGCTTTCCGGACGTTCGGGAATATCATAGACCTGTTGTTTAACCAAAGCACGTGAAGCGCCGACCATACTCCGATAAGCCAGTGCGTCCGCCTCTGCGTAATTTTTCTTTTCCAATTCCAACTGTGCTTCAAAGACTTCCCGCTCGGCATCCGCCAAATCGAATTGAGAAGATGAAATCACTTCTCCGGCACACTCTCCAATACCGCGGTCGAGCATCGTAAACTCTCGGGGATCACCCCAGTCACGATAGAAATCCGGATTTTCATCAAAAGTCGGAGCGTTTTTCATCAAACTTTCAATCAGCGAACGCAACTCTTTCTTACCGATTCGTGCAATGAAATCGCAAAATTTTTCACCCTGTTTGCGAGCACGAACATAGTGATCCGTAATCCTGTCCACCACCTCCGGAATACGTTTAGAAGGAACTGCACCGATTGTCATGCCGAAAGCGCCTGCATTTTCCGCCCATTTTCCGCCCAGTACCACTTGAAAATGAGGTACTTTATAACCATTGAGGGTGCGGCTGTTACCGAAAAATCCAATGTCTGCCACATGGTGCTGTCCGCAGGAGTTAAAACAGCCGCTGACTTTGATACGTAAATTACGAACCGCTTCATCCATTTCATAAGATTTTGCAGCCAGACGTGTGCGCAATTCTTCCGCCAAGCCGCGACTCGCGGAAATTCCGAGTTTGCAGGTATCAGTTCCGGGACAGGAGGTAACATCAATAATCGTATTCGCGCCGGAATCAGCAAGGCCAATTTTCTTCAGATCTGTATACAAATCCGGAAGATCCGCTTCACTGACCCAGCGGAGAACGAAATTTTGTTCCACAGTTGTACGGATGCTGTCACCGATGTAAAGCCGGGCTACATCGGCCAGCTTACGGGTTTGATCACTGCTGAGATCACCCAGCGGCAAAGCCACAGTCGCAATCGAATATCCCGGCTGCTTCTGCGCTTTGACGTTGGAACGCTGCCATTCCGTAAAACCTTCAGGAAATGTTTTTTCTTCAGAAAGTGCCGAAGGCGATTTCAAAGGCTTTTCACCATATGCAGGCAATTCTTCAAGATAAGAAGTCCAACGCGCATCTTCCGGTAATACTTGGCGTTCTTCCCAAACCAGACGTCGAAATTCCTCAATGCCGAGCTTTGCCACTAAAAATTTCAAGCGTGCCTGGGCTCGGTTCTTTTTCTCACCGAGTCGACCAAAGACACGTGCTATGGACAGTGCAATTGGTAAAAGTTCTTCGGGCGGTAAGAAGGAGTCAAACAGTTTTGCCTGATACGGTACAGTTCCCAAACCGCCGCCGACGTAGAGCGCAAAGCCGTGTATCTCCTGACCCCGCCGAGTTTTTTTAACCGCCAGTGCTCCCAAATCGTGCATCTTCACCAGCCCGCAGGCTTCTCCCTGACAGCCGGAAAAAGCGATTTTCACTTTTCGCCCAAAGTCCTGACAGTCAGGATGCCCCAGCAAAAAACCTGTTAGCGCGCTTGCATATGGAGTCACATCAAACTCCTCTCCAGAACAGACTCCTGCTTTTGGACAGGCGGTGAGGTTACGTACACTGTTACCGCAGGCTTCGCGTGTTGTGATTCCAACCGAGGCTAAGCGGCGCATGATGTCAGGCGTGTCTTCAATGTGAACATAATGAAACTGAAAATCCTGACGAGTAGTCACATGCAGGATTCCGTTTGAATATTCCTCAGCGGTTTCCGCCAGTACGTCCAGTTGATCCGGAGTAACTCCGCCAAAAGGAATTTTAATCCGTAGCATTCCGGGCGCGTCCCAGACAGTTTCTGGTCCCTTGAAGAAACCTTTTTGATAGCCGATATCTCTGGTTTGCTCACCGTCATGGCGTTGTCCGTTGTCATAGCGTTGTCCGTAGACACCTCGCCGTAAACGTGTTTCTGCGAATATTTTTTCATCGAGTTTTCCTTTTTTACGTAACTCAATCTGCGTTTCAAAAATATCAATTTCCTTACCCAGATCAGCAGGAATTTCTGTCGATAATTGATTTTTCCAGCTATTCATAAAACCTCTTTTTGTCTATTTAGTTGTCTGTTTAAAGAGCAGCACGCGAAAATTCAAGTTGCCCCAGTTGGGTGTTATTCTTTGTGTTTGTTTGTGTGAGTATGTAAAGACCGCCGTTAAATCAATCCACTGTCTTCCGGAATAATAGATCAGTTAATGGGAAAGTGTTGTTCAACGACAACAAGCTGGACAACAGCAGGAACTTGGTTTGTCCAGGATAGGATAACTGCCGTAGACGAGGGCTGGTGAAGTCTTTTTTGTAGATGAAGTAATCTTAGTTTTCATATCGACTCATGCAGAAAAATATTGTAGTGGGGATCCTCTCTATATTTGATATATTAAAATTATGTTCTATATAACGGAAATAGTCAATAAAAAATACAAAAAAAGTTCATTATTTTTATACATCAATGATTCTTCGTCGTAAATGGAGAGTAGTTCTTACAGTTGGAGAAGTATTGTCCGGCAGGCAGATATGGGTATACAGGAGAATTTCTGCATCACAAGAAATGACAAGGATCCGGGACTTTTGAGCTATTTACAGTCTTAGTCAGTTGAATCTTCGATAGCTTTTTTAAAATTTCTTGGCATGGACTTGGTGGTTTTCAGACCTAACTTCTTCAGCATTTCAGCCTGACGTATCATGCTGCCCCTGCCTTCACTCAGTTTATTATACGCATTATCATAAGACACATTGGCGTCACCAAGTTTATCACCAATCTTGACAAAATCTTCCAGGAAACCATTTATTTTTTCATAAAGTTTAGCCCCTCGTTCAAAAATATCTTTCACATTTTGAACCTGTTTTTCCTGTCTCCAAAGCTGATTTACAATCCCGACCACCATCATCAAACTTGCAGGAGTGACAATGATGATATTTTTGTTAAACGCGTCAGAGGTCAAGCTGTTGTCAAGTTTCTGAGCAAGGGAGTAGGCGGATTCTATCTGCATGAACATGAGAACGTAATCGGGTGAACCGTATTCTTTAAATCCCTCCTGATAACTTTTTGAAGATAATCCATGGATGTGATTACGTACTGACTGGAGATGTTTTTTGGCGTGGACTTTACGTTTTTCGTTATCCTCTTCAGACATATAACTGTTGTATGCTTTCAGCGAGACCTTTGAATCCGCGATCATGATACGCTCATTCGGCAGGTTGATGATAAAGTCCGGACGCTGTTGTATACCATCATCAGTTTTTATCTGGGTTTGTTTTTGATAATGCTCACCCTTGATTAAACCTGCATTCTGTAGGCATTTTTCCAGAATCATTTCCCCCCAGTCCCCCTGTTGTTTTGAGTCGCCCGTAAGAGCGGTAGTGAGGTTTTGAGCGTCCTGGCTCAAAGTTGTACTTACTTCCTTAAAATGCTCAAATTCTGCTTTGATCGAAGCCCGTCCGGTTATATCTTCAAGGTGAAACTTTTCTACCTTTTCCTGAAAATCCTTCATTTTTGTCTGTATTGGATTTAGCAGATTCTGGATACTATTCTTATTTACTTCAGTAAACTGCTTGGATTTAGTTTCAAAAATCTTCGTTGAGAGATTTTCAAACTCGGTACCCATAAGTATCTTTGCTTCTTCCAAAAATTTAATTTTCTCTCTCGATTCGTTCTCCTTTGATTCGAGCCTTTCTTCTAAGGTAGCATTCAGGACTTGCAATGCAGAAAATTGTTTTTGCTGCAGTTCAAGACTTTCTTCGATCTCCGGAATCCTGTTTGCTTCCTGTGTCAGGACGGCAAACTGCTTGTCGATCTCAATTTTATCCAACTGTAGGATTTCATATTTCTGCTGTAGGAGATTACAATCTTCCTCAATGTTTTCGATTTCAACTGCTTGGGCCAAAACCGTTTTTTTTATGTAAATCCAGCTGATAAAAATTCCCAGTACAATACAGAGGATGCTATAAATGACTAAGGCGTAGTTTATGGATTCAATGTTCATACTTTAACTTTTGGAGCTGTGATAGTTGAATTTGTTAGGCTTAGCACTGCTCTCATACTATAGCACGCCTAAGCTCTTGAAAACAATAATGCCACAGACAGTAAATTTTGTGCCTTGTATTGAACTTAGCGAAAAAGATTAAAACTTGTCACCCCGGACTTGATCCGGGATCCAGATTATTAGCTAGCTTTATAAATTATGAATCTGTAAAAAGTCATAAAGTCGGATCATTTCTCCCTACGGTCGAAATGACATATTTTGGGTTTCAGACTTTTTACGAAGCCATTAAGAATGATCATTTCAAGAAAAGCTGATGGGATTTAAATCTCGACTCTTTTCTATGCTTTCAGCTTAAAAAACGATTCCAAAAACTTTCCGGTATAACTTGCCGGATTACGGCTGCAGTTTTCCGGAGTACCTTCGAAGACCAGTTTACCGCCTTTGTCTCCGCCTTCCGGACCGAGATCAATCAGCCAGTCCGCGGTTTTGATCACTTCTAAATTATGTTCAATGACGAGCACAGAATGACCTTCATCAACCAGACGGTGCAAAACTTTAAGCAGCCTCGCCACGTCGTCAATGTGCAGTCCGGTGGTAGGTTCATCCAGAATATAGAGAGTCGTCCCACGTGAACGCCGAGCGAGTTCTGCGGATAATTTTAAACGCTGGGCTTCTCCTCCGGAAAGTGTGTTCCCGGCTTGTCCTAATTTCATGTAACCCAAGCCAACTTCTTCCAGAGTTTTGAGGATACGTTTGATTCGCGGCTGCGCTTCGAAAACTTGAACCGCGTCGCCTATTTCCATTTCAAGTACGTCTGCGATTGTGTGTCCTTTATAGGTTATGGCCAGAGTTTCACGATTGTAGCGCCTGCCTTTGCACTGATCGCACTTGACCCAGACATCCGACAAAAAGTGCATTTCAATTAAATGAAAGCCTTGTCCATCACAGCTTGGACAGCGGCCTTCTTTTGCGTTAAATGAAAAACGTCGTTTGGCATATCCACGTTGTTTGGCCTCAGTCATTGAAGCAAATAAGTTGCGGATCGGTTCCATCACTTTGGAATAAGTCGCAGGATTTGAACGAGGGGTACGGCCGATTGCTTCCTGGTTAATCACCATGATCGATTCAAGCTGCTCAATTCCGGAAACTTTATTGTACGCTCCCGATTTGAGTTGTTTTCCGTTCAATTCTTTTTCCAGCACCCTTTGCAGAACATCGACTACCAGTGATGATTTCCCGGATCCGGAAACACCGGTTACTACAGTAAAAATTCCCAGAGGAAAATTGACGTCCAGATTTTTCAAATTATTAGCTGAAGCTCCGGAAACTGCAAGCAGATGTTCCGAATTCATGGGCCTGCATTTTTGCGGCAGAGGAATCGATTTTTTACCACTCAGATACTGTGCAGTCAAGGTTCCGTTTTTTGCAGAAATTTCAGCTGGACTTCCGGAGTCAGAAACGTTTCCGCCATAATGTCCTGCACCCGGGCCAATATCAATCAGATGGTCTGCCTGCCGGATTGTGTCCAGATCGTGCTCCACCAAAATCACACTGTTGCCGCGATCTCGCAATTGCTTCAGCGTATGGAGAAGCCGGTCCGTGTCACGCGGATGCAAACCAATGGTCGGTTCATCTAAAATGTACATCACCCCGACAAGCCCTGACCCAATTTGCGAGGCAAGCCGGATACGTTGCGCTTCTCCGCCGGAAAGTGTGGAGGCTTTCTGGTCCAGTGTCAAATACTCCAGCCCCACATTTTCTAAAAATTTTAGACGTGTTAAAATTTCTCCCAGTGCCTGTTCGGCAACCGTGCGTTGATTTTCAGTAAGCATCCAGCTTTCAAGTTCATGTCGCGCTTCCGGAACGGTGAACTGACAAAATTGACTGATGTTTCTCTCATTTATCGTCACTGCGCGATATTCCGCCTTCAAACGATCCCCGCCGCAATCAGGACAGAGAGGATTATGTAAACGGGAAAATCCGCCCAAGCCATCGCAGATTGGACATGCTCCTATATGAGAGTTGAAAGAAAACATGCGTGGAATTAATTCTTCCTCTTGAAAAAACGCGAGGCTTAAGTCATTTTCCACATTGGCCGGAGTTTCGGATAAATATTCAGTTTTTCCAGTTTGATCTGTTAAGCTGATTTTAAGCAAACCATGTCCACGCTGAAAAGCGTTTTCAATCGCTTCCGCTAATCTTTTCTGCTCTTCCGGATTTACACGCAGACGGTCAATGCCCAAATCCACAGAGGTTTTTTTACTGAGCGTTAATTTTGCGGAATGCTCCTCCCATTCATCCAGACGAATTGCTTTTCCATTCAGATAAATCCGCACAAAACCGTCCTGTTGTAAAGACTCAATCACATTCGGCAAGTGTTTTGGATGGTCGAGCAAAAGTATTTTTTCTGCTCCGGGCAGATATAAAGGAGCAAGCAGTTCAAGGCGTTGTCCTGCGTAATTCTCTGCGCAGTATGCCGCGGCACGTGTAGGGCTGTAACCGATCAAAGCTTTGCCGGTTACAGGACAATGTGCTTTGCCGATGCGTGCGAAAAGTAAGCGCAGATAATCATAGATTTCGGTTGTGGTCGCCACAGTCGAACGTGGATTGCGTCCGGTGACTTTCTGATTGATCGCAATTGCCGGAGAAAGCCCGTCAATCGAATCAACCGGTGCTTTGTCCATCCGACCCAAAAAGCGCCGTGCATAAGTAGAAAGTGATTCCAGATATCGAGCCTGACCTTCCGCGAAAATCGTGTCAAAAGCCAAACTCGTTTTGCCGGAACCGGAAACGCCGGTAATGACCGTCATTTTGTTGTTTGGAATGCGAACGTCAATGTTGCGTAAATTATTCTTTGACGCACCTTTGATGATGATGTCACGGGCATGATTTGTTGATTCTCTCAAACTTCCGAAAGCCGCGGGATGCTCCTCTACTTCTTCACTCTTAATTTCTTTGAAACTTTTTAACTCTGAACCTTTGAAGCCCTTTTGTTCTTCTTCTTTGAAACTCAACGTCTGAACAGTACCTTTCTGCCTGAGTTCCTCAGTATTTTTTTCCAAAACAGTTTTCAAAAACTTTCCAGTCAGCGTTTGCTGTGCCGCCAAATCTTCCGGAGTTCCTGTGCAAACCACCTCACCACCGTATTTACCGCCGCCCGGACCAAGCTCAATCAACTGATCCGCGACTTTCAGTACGTCCAGATTATGTTCTATTACCAGCACCGTGTTGCCTTGATCAACCAGACGGTTCAGGCAGGTCAGCAACAGACGGATGTCCTTGAAATGCAGTCCGGTAGTGGGCTCATCCAGAATGTAAAAAGTATTACCGGTAGCTTTTTTTCTCAACTCAGCAGCAAGCTTGACGCGCTGAGCTTCTCCTCCGGAAAGTGTTGTGGAGGGTTGCCCAAGCTTCACATAACCGAGGCCGACATCGAGCAGGGTTTGTAGAATAAGGTGAATTTTCGGTAATGCGGAAAAGAAATATTCTGCTTCTTTAACCGTCATTTCCAGCACATCGTGAATGGTACGGTTTTTATAAAAAATTTGCAGAGTCTCGGTATTGAAACGTCTGCCACGGCAGGTATCACAGGGAATTTGCACATCACTCAGAAACTGCATTTCAATCGTTTTTAAACCAGCACCCTGACAATCCTCGCAGCGCCCGCCTTTGACATTGAATGAGAAACGCCCTTTTTTGTAACCCCGTGCTTTTGCTTCCGGCATCAGCGAAAACAAATCACGGATCGGATCAAGCACTTTTGTGTAAGTTGCAGGATTGCTGCGGGGAGTCCGTCCGATTGGAGCTTGATCAATTTTAATCACGCGATCCACATTTTCGAGTCCGGAGATTTTTTTGTGGGGGCCGGGCACTTCTTTGCTGGTGGGGTTTAGGTGACGGAATAAAGCTTTTTTGAGAATTCCGTCTATCAACGATGATTTCCCTGAACCGGAAACACCGGCCACCGCGATAAAAATTCCCAGAGGAATTTCACAGTTTATATTGTTTAGATTGTTGAAACTTGCACCGTGAATTGTAATTTTTTTAGCGGAAGGCAAACGACGTTTTTCCGGAATGCTGATTTGCTCTGCGCCGGAGAGGAATTGACCGGTGACGGATTCCGGAGCGTCGATTATATTTTTTAAAGAACCCTGCGCAGTGATGTGTCCGCCGTCCTGTCCTGCGACTGGACCAATGTCAACTAAATGATCCGCAGATTCAATGGTTTCTTCGTCATGTTCAACCACCAAAACCGTGTTTCCGCGGTCACGCAATTTCTTTAAAGTGCGGATCAGTTTTTTGTTATCGCTCTGATGTAGTCCGATTGAAGGTTCATCGAGCACATACAGCACACCCTGAAGTCCTGCACCGAGTTGTGAAGCCAGCCGGATGCGCTGTCCTTCACCCCCGGACAAAGTTGCCGCTGAACGCTCAAGAGTCAGATAACCCACACCGACATCATTCAGGAAATTAAGTCGGTCCCGAATTTCGCGGAAGATGTCCCTGCCGATTTTTTTCTCAGTTTTACTGAGTTGTATATTTTCAAAAAAACTGACAGAAGCTTCTATCGACTCGTTAGCTAGACTATGGATATTATGACCATGCAGAGAGACTGCGAGCGCCATTTTATTAAGGCGCTTTCCTTCGCAGTCTGGACAGATTGAAGTATGTTGAAATTTTTCAAGGGGTCCCTTGACGAACCGAAAGACAAACTGCAAAATTGGAATAAAACCACCCCACTGTTTTTTTTCCAGTTTCTTCAGAAATTGACCTGGGAAACGGAATATATTGGAAACGCCAAGTTTCATTTTTGTGTTGCCGTACAAAATCAATTGACGCTGCTCGACTGATAAGTCCTTCCACAAAGTCTTATCGTTGATTTCAAAATATTTCAGCAAACTATTAACGTGGCGTTGATCTACTTTTGTGTAGAGTAAATTCCCTTTTTCAGTAAAGCACTTAATTGCGCCTTCACTAATAGAAAGTTCAGGATCGCACAGTTTTTCTTCAGTAAAAGTACTGGTGTGCCCTATTCCGTTACAGGTAGGACAAGCTCCCTGTGGTGCGTTAAAAGAAAATAAGCGAGGCTCCATTTCCGGCAAGGCAATCTGGCAACTAGGACACGCCATCAACTGGCTGAATAAATGATCCTTTTGCTGGTTTTGCTCAAGCTTATTTTCAGGGCCTTGTTCTTGGTTTTTTTTCGCATAGTGTAAAATTGCTAAACCATTTCCGAGCAAAAGAGCTTTTTCAACACCTTCCGTAAATCGGCTTTTTTCCTTTGCTGTTATTGTCAATCGATCCAGGACTAATTCGATGGTATGTTTTTCGTAACGGGCGAGTTGAATTTCCTCATCAAGTCTACGGACTTCGCCGTCGATTCTGGCTCTCACATATCCTTCCGCAGCCCATTCTTCGAGCTCTTTTCGGTATTCGCCTTTTCGCTCTTGTACCATCGGCGCGAGGATCAAACACTGTTCGTTCAACGCGTCCACGTATGCATAATCTGTGATTTGCTCAGGAGTCTGTGAGCTGATGCGTGTTCCACATTCCGGACAATGCGGTTTTCCCAGACGAGCGAAAAGGAGGCGGTAATGGTCGTAAATTTCTGTGATTGTACCGACGGTAGAGCGAGGATTTCGATTGACGGTTTTTTGATCTACGGAAATTGTCGGGCT
>MPMA02173232.1_pt1 | contig 11657 bp, 9 predicted proteins | sample 1617361 | NCBI WGS metagenome assembly MPMA02 (sample SAMN05944807, study PRJNA350692) | marine metagenome | biome: marine; feature: ODZ; material: water; isolation source: 180 m water sample filtered on 0.2 um supor filter | place: Pacific Ocean | collected 2012-04-08 | depth 180m m | reverse complement strand
TTCTCGCCATCGCGCACCAGCTCATGCTGGTACGGCAAATGCATCAGGCCACTCGGCCAGGCGAACTTGGACCAATGGTCAAGGAACATTCCAGAGACATCTTCATCGCCGATAATCTGCTCGCCGTTGTCCTTGAACAGAAACTTGCTACATCGTCCACCTCGTGCTGGGTCGAAGGTTAGCCGCACGTACCGATTTTCCAGCACGACGTGTTGCCCGCCGTCGACCGTGAGAACATCGGAGGACACCGTCTTCGACTCTTGAGCCCAGACCGGCGTTGAAACGACCGCGATCAACGTGCTGAGTAGAACTGCGAAGCGATTGGTCATCTGATACTAGAGCCGTTGCAGGTTTCGGTAGCGGAAGGACGCGAGCCCTCCGGTACCATGGTCACCGTTCCGGACCGGTGGGCTTGCGCCCAGCCGCTACGTTCAGGCCGTATTCGTCCATATACCGATGATGACGAACCATCCGGGCTATCGGCGATGGCGCCGAATTCACTTATCGCCGCGATTGGTTTGCCATTGCAAATGTTTGTGGAGAAAGTCAAAGGTTCCTTGAGCGTTGATCTCGTGGCGGCCGTCAAAGAATTCGATGGCCGTGCGATCGGCGATTCCCAAGGCGACGTATAGACGCCGGACTTTGGCGTATTCGTAGGCGACCCATTCATCCGGCGCGACGCCGTCGTGATGGCCGCGTTCAACCATGAAGGGCCGCGGTGCGATGAGGCCCGCGATTTCCGAATAGTTGAATCGGTCGCCGAAGTCGAACTCGGTATGTTCGTGCTCCAGCGTCATCATGAAGCTGAGGCCGTCTTCAATACTTGTGTGTTTCCAAACTTGCTCGTTAAAGTCGCCCGAACAAATCGACAAGCAGTAACCGTCCAACACCGCCGGGATCAGCATCGCGGACTTGCCGCCGTACGACAGGCCATAAAAGGCGATCCGCTTGGAATCGACAAAAGGCAGCGAACCGAGCCACGTTAGCGCTTGCTCGTGCTGGCGGACCATCGGCGCAAAGATCGTCATGCCGAGGGCGAAGGCTTTGCGTTGGGCGGTTCGATAATGCTCTTCGCCGATGTACAGGTTTTGGGGCGCGTAAACCACGAAGCCGCGATCCGCCAGTTTGGCTCCGAACGAATGGTAAGCTCGCGTGTCTTTGTGCGGATCGCAAATGTCGCGCGGCGTGCCGTTGCGACCGTGCTGAGCAACCACTACGGGTCTTCGCTCGCCTTTCTTCATGTCCTTGGGAACTAACAACATGCCGTAAGTCGTCACGCCACGGTAAACGTCCAGGACCACTTCGTATCCGCGCCACTTGGGCGTATCGTAGACTAAGCGTGTGCGGGCGTTCGGCGGCAAGTCGGATTTTGGCAGGCGGCCGATCACTTCTTCCCACAATAGATCGCGATAACTGCCCATCGTCTCACGCCAACGTTTTAGCGACGAACGGTCTGCCGGTTTCCAAAACTCCTGGCGACGAAAGCGGCTTTGGCGAACCAGATGTTGCGTGTGGTCGATGAGCTGGTCGATCTGGCGCTTCATCCGAGAGGCGGGTTTGTAACGTGCCTGGGCGATCTCACTGACAGGTTGCAAACTTGCCTCACGACGCAGCGACGCCAAGAACTTTATCAACGCACCGGGGGAACTGGGCGGTCCCTCGCCGTCGTCGCTGGTCGTCAACGAAATCTGATCGGCTACGTTCAGCTTTTTGTAATACGTCTGAGCTTTTGCGAATTCGCGTTTAACTTCGCTTATAGCCGGAGTCGTCAGTTTTCCGTAAGCTGCGAAATTGCGGCCATTCACCAGCGGCGGCGGATCGGGCGCCGAGGGAGCTTTGCACGCTTCGATAATCAATGACCGTGGAGCGATGAGGCTGGCAACTTCTGCGTCGCCGAATTCCCTGAGCAATCCGTAAACGTTGCGATACACGGGTTCTCGATGTACCTGCTCGCGCGGTTGAAAATAGCCGCTGACCCATACCGAGTTGATCCGGTCGTCGATCGCCGCCGCGTAAAACGCGAGCAACCCGCCTTCGCCGTAACCCGCTACACCGATCGGCCACTCGCGCCGGCTGGGCGTGTTTTGGAAATAATCGACGGCCGCCATCACCTTTTGGACTTCGTAGCCGATCAAGTGCCGCCCCATGAAGAACGCCTGGCGGTAGATGAACTCGCGATGCGTTTGGTTCATCATCCGTACGCGAGGATTGCCCGACCACGTCGTTTGCCGGTCGATGATCGTGGGAATCAGAACGCGACAACCAGATTCCGCCAGACGACGGGCAAACGCAACGTTCGGCAGAGTGTCCGTTTTTGCGTCCAGCCCGGCGAGCATTTCCGGCGTCTGGTCCGCATCGGGAATCGCCACCACCAACGCCCGTGTTTCTCCTTTTGGCTCCAGCAGCAGACCCTCTGCGTCGACGCGATCAAAGACGCTCCAGCGGACCGCCATGATCCGAACGCGGTCCGTTTCCGCGATGAGCGCTGGCTGGTTCAACGTCGCGACCAATTGCAGGTCGTTCGGCACACGCCGCTTGTCCACCGCACCGAGTCGACGACGCAAACTTTCCCGGTTCTTAAGAATCGACTGACGATAAGCGCCACGGCTCGAAAAATCGCGACGCCAGAACTCTTCTCTCGCGTTGGCCGATTGCTCGATCCGCTTCAAGAGAAATTGATCGACGGCTTTCAAATTCTCGGCGGGAAGGTCAGCTTCCGTTTGCAAAGGCTTTGTGCCGGGAAGCGTTTGGAGTTCATCGGTCAGGCCCGGTGAAGCAAATAGAATTGCCGTAAGGACAAGTGCCTGTATCTTGCATTTCATAGGAGCTATTCAATTTTCGAAGGTTTAGAGAGACCACATCGATGATAACGGAAACTCAAGTCGATGGTCGAAGCTTGCTGAAAAACTTCTTTTGGGGTGGCGACAATGCGTACGGATCCGTCGAGCCGTCAATCAATGTGGAAACTTCGCGGTTACAAGCCTCTCGCTAACTCCGGCAAAACAAGCGTCATCACGACTTACCATCCGCCATTGACCAGCCACATTTCTTCAGGTGCGATAGACCGGCGTCATACTGTCGTTCGATCTCGTCCAGCGGCATGTCGAAGTACTCGAACTCGGTTGTGACATCTCCTTCATAGCCGATCTGGTCGAGAGCCTGACCTAAGTGAGTAAAATCCACGACGCCCAGTCCGGGAGTTAAGGTCAGGTTGTAGATCGGATTGGGCGAGAGGGCCGGACGTTTGAATTTGCGGTCCAGCTCCGCGGTAGAACGAGGCACAGAGTCCCGCAGGTGGACATGGCGAAGGCGATGAGCAACGCGGCTGAGAAACTCGTCCAGGTCGTAACCGACCACGCCCCAGTGACTGCTGTCGATGAGCAGGCCGACGTTGTCAAAGTCGAGTTGTTCGAGCAAGGTGATCACCGAGTCGCAGTCATGGTGAACCAGATGCATGTGTGGCAACTCGAGCAGCATCACCATCCCCTTCTGTGATGCGTATTCGGCAAGCCGGGCATAGGCGTCGGCTGCGCGTTTCCTCTCTTCCGACAGATCGCCGCCTGAGTGGCGGCGTCCGAAATGCATGGTCATCATCGGGATGCCCACGACTTGAGCGTCTTCGATCTTGGCTTTGTAACCGTCGAGCCACTCTGTGATCGCGGCCTCCTCGTAGGAGCGGCCAATCCCCGCATTCCAGTTCAGAGCGATGGGCTTCAGCCCGTAGTCGGAGAGCATGGTTCTGAGTTCGGCTGGTCGCGGGCTACCGTTGTTGAAGTGGTAACAATAACTGTGAAAACTTCCGATTTCGACGCATGTAAAGCCGCGCGCGGCCTGCCGAGGTAGCGCTTCGTAAAGGGTATAGTGGGCGTAGGCAATCGAGGATGTGGCGGTGATCGTGGGCACGGAAGACAACTCGCTTTATGGTGTTCCAGAATCGCCTTTGTAGGCAAACGTCGCTCTGCTTTCTGGTTTCTCAACCGTCAGCGACCAGCCACTGCATCGCACGGCGGACGGTCGTGCGCGCGAACGGCAACTTGCCGGGTTCGACCAAGTGACAAATCATCTCGCCGGATGACCAGGGCCAAACCATGCCGATCGTCAATCCGTCTCGCCAACTAAACGGCCACTGCGGCGCGCCGAAGAGGATGAAGTCGCAGTTAGCCCCGACGTGATCGTCTTGGATGAGCGGCTGCATGATCTCGAGAAACGAGATGTGCTCCGGTCCGCTTGGATCGTCGTTCTGGATGCCGAACAACTGGCGGACGCCGACCTTGATCGAGTGATCCGCGCGGATGTGCTCTTTCAACGCCGCCAAGTCGCCAGACACGCGCTTGCCTGCGGCATCGTGTTCATAGACGACCCTCCAGCGATTACAGACGTACCAACGATAGACTCCGTATGGGTACGACTGCGACTCGTCGAACGTCCGGTTGTCCAGCATCCACTTGACCTGCGAGAACGTGCCGGACGTGTCGTATTTGAAGAAGCTGAAGTAGGGCTGCTCGGCCAGCGACCCGCGGTGGGCGTAAGAATGATGATGCGTCATCAATCCGGCGAAGGCGTCACCCGGACCCGCGTACGTCTGCTGAAAGTACAACGTCTCTTCGTAGCCACGCGCAATCAGATACAAGCGCAGATCAGCCCCCTGTCGCACGGCTTCCGCGGTCGCTGCGATCGTCCCGTGTGTTATCTCGAAGTCCTTGCTTTGCTCCAGAGCCAGTTTCCATTCGGTTGTCATGGCGAACTCAGTCGTATCAGTGAATGATGTCGCAAGCCGGCAGTGAAGAACTCAATGTCTCCACGCCTTGATCGCTCACGGTGGTGCCAATCAAGAAGAGCGATTCGAGTCCGCCCAGTTCCTTGAGATGTTTGAGTCCAGCGTCTGACACCGCCGTCCCCGACATTCCCAGGACTTTCAGATTGTGAAGCTTGCTCAAATGGACAAGCCCGCGGTCATCGATCCGGGTGTCGGTCAGAAAGAGTTTTTCGAGTCGAGTCAGCTGAGCGAGATTCTCCAGGCCGGCGCTCGTGATCTTGGTCCGATGCAAACTGATTTCTATGACGTGGTTGAGCTGCTTGAGTGGCCCGAGATCCGCATCAGTCGTCTTGGTTTCTTGCAGGTTGACTTCCAACACGCGACCGTGTTTGTCATACCGCAACTTCGCGCCGAGTGTCGTCAGTTTCGCCAGCGTCTCCTGGGGATCAGGTCTCGAATCTGCTGGATCGGCCGCTTCCAGTTCAACGAAGTCCCAGAAGAGCACCGTGCCCGATTCGGCCTTCGCGTCATGCAGCTCGATTTGCACGTCCGGCCTAGTCGGTGTGAACCGCAGCATGAGCCTCGTCCACTCGTTCCATTGTGTTCCGCGGCCGGCACGGTCGGTCTCTCGTTCAGCGATGACCTGGGCCTCCGCATCGGTGATCCGCAAGCCCGCCCGCCGCCCCGGTTTGTCCGCATTCACCCAGACGCTGGCAACATAAGTCATTCGCGGATCAAGTCCTGAGACTTTGAACCCGGCGACGCTCTGCGACCGCCCCCGAACCATAGTCAGTCCGTGCTCGCCGTGAGACGACCAGCCGTGGTCGTCGTGGTCGTTTTGCAAACCACTGATCGAGCCGTAACGAAACTGCTCAACGCGACCGCCCGTGCCGGCAGTCAGCTTCCAACCGTCAAGGGTTTCGAACTGGGGGTTTGCTACGAGTTGCTGTGTGTCGCCGTTGCCGAAGAAGGTCTTTTTCTTCTGGAGGTAATAGTGGTCGACGAGCCGCGCGAGGTATTCCGGTGTGACGTCAGTTTCGCTCCGGTAATACACCCAAAACATAATGCCCGGCATCTTGGCGGCATCGGCGTCGGTGCGGATGGCGAAGAACTGCCGGTCGAGATGACCAAGGAACCCGACCTCCGTCGTGTCGTCGTACAGATAACCGCGCTGAGCCACGCCCAATCCGTAAACCGTCTTCTGTAGCAGGCCCGGCTCGATCGCTTTCAGTTGGTCCGCCCAGTTGGCGAAGTAGCCGAATGCGGGCTTCGTCTCGCGCAGGTAGGCTTCGAGCATCAACATGTCGACATGCTCGTAAATGGCCCGCAACTGCTGCGTGTACTTCGTCGCTTCGTATCCCAGATGCCAGGTTGCGGCCGCGTAGATCTGTTTCTGCGGATAGAGTTCGCGCAACCTGGCGAGCGCCCGGCAGACTCGTTGCGCTTGCTCGCTGCCGTCGGGATTCGCACGAAGCTCGTCGATCGCAATTGCGTCGTAGCCGCCAGGCAACTGGCCTCCGGCTCGTTCTCAAAGGGAGCCCGCCACTCGGCGATCAACTCAACTTCCGTCGCACTCACGGGGTTCGTCACATGCGCCGCGTAGATGCAGCCCTTGGTTCGCAGCTCTTTGATAAACGCTGCGTTGCTGCTCGTTCCTTCAATGACGTTGAACCGCGGGATCAGTTTGCGAAAAGCCTCGGTCACTCCCGCGTCATCGCTGTGCCCGTACATGCAGATGAACGGCATGGGCGTCTGGGCGACGGCAGGCACTGCGGGAATCGCGCAGGCCAGCAAAGACACGATGGCGACGGAAGAAAGCAACGAGTTGCGCCACATGGATCTCGGACCTGTCGTTTAGAGTTGCTGGCCACTGGTTGCTGGCCACTGGGCGGACAGCGATCGTTGGTAATGTTATGTTATATCGCGCCCGACACGGAAATGTCCCTCGTCGGCGACGCAATGCCGGTCAGGAAAGAACAATGCCATGAATCGATTTTGTCTGGCGACACTTCTGGTCGCGTATTTCAGTTGTGTTGCTCCCGTGAACTGCGACGAACCGGGGATCACACGGTGGCCGCCCAAGCTACTGCTCAACAGCGACTGCGGCACGCCGGTCTTCTACAAGTTCGATGCCCCGATGGGCGAAGACCAGTTGTGCCGCGTGCTGAACGACTTGCCCGGCACACAGGTCGACGCGTTTCTGCCATGCCCGCAATTCAGCGACGAGCAGATGTGGTTTCCGACGCGTGTGGCAGAGATCTACGACGGACGGCATGTCCCGGATGGCAAGTTCGAAGACCAGTACTTCAAACGCGTCGCCAATAATGTTCGGTCGTTGAACGACAGAGGTCTCGATCCGATGCAAGTTTGGGAGCGGCGGTCACACAAGTACGGATACCTCTTCATCCCATCTCTACGAATGAACGACATCCACAAGGACTACGTGGATAGGTGGCCGTCGCTGCGGAGCAATTGGGAACGAGAACGGAAGCACTTGCTGATCGGCGACGCCATCCCCGCGTGGTACACGGCTCCCTACAAGTACAGCTGGGCAATGGATTACGCGCACGAAGAAGTTCGCCAGCGCAAGCTCGATATCATCAAAGAGGTCTGCACGCGTTACGATGTCGATGGATTCGAGATGGATTTTTTGCGGCATCCCTTCTACTTCCGCAAAGGTCACGAGGCCGATGGGGCCAAAAAGATGAGCGAGTTTGTCGAGTCGGTGCGCGAGCAGCTCGACGACATCGGCGACAAGAAAGGGAAGCGGCTGCGGCTGCTCGTTCGAGTCCCGCCACAGCTGGCTGAGTGTCAGCGGATTGGTTTGCCTGTGCCGACGTGGATGCGAAACGATTGGGTCGACATGGTCATCGCAATGGCACCTGGCTACCTCGACATGGACGCCGATGTTGCTTCGTTTGTCGAATTGGCAGCAGGAACGAAGTGCGTAGTCGCGGGCGGGCTGGAATACTACGTCCGCGGTTACCAGGAGCCTGATCAACGGGGCATCACCAATGCGTCGCTCGAGATGCTCCGTGCAGGAGCCGCGTCGATTTGGGCTCAAGGTGCGTCGAGCGTTTACCTGTTCAACTACGACTGCCACGGCCCCTTCCCCTTTCGCGGCAACAAGCGACAAGCCCTGCAGGAGATCGGCGATCCTGAGAATGTGATTGGCAAGAACAAGCGTTATTTGTTAACTGTCGACATGAACAACCGTACTCTCGAAGAGGGCGGCACCAAGCAACTGCCCGTTACGCTCGACGCGAAGATCGGCAACCGCACGCTTCAATTCCTGATCGCCGATGACTTGGCGCAGGCAACACAAGAAGAATCACTCGACTCGATTGAATTGACCATCAAAGCTGGTGGAGCCCGCAACTTGCGCGTTAAGGTGAACGATCGCGACGTAACGCCAACCGAGCAGGCCGATTCGTGGTTGGTCTTCAATTCGCCGCCCCTGGTTCAGGGACGGAACAAGCTCGACTTGCGATTACCTGACGATTCAGCGGAGGCAAAGTCGCGCGTGACCGAGATCGACGTCTGGGTGCGATACCGCTAGAAGTCGAGTGCTGACGCCATTAGACCGATCCCAATCACAGCATTTGCCGTTCGCGTTGACAAGGCCCGAGTCATTCGGTTATCCCGTCACCCACTTCGGCAGTGGCAACTGGTAGGACCGCTGCCCGCCAAATCCTCTGATGTCCAACGTGTCGCCGATCGTAATTTCAGCGAAGCTGCACTTCCAATGCGTGGCTGCCATCGTGATGTAGTGGGCGCCGTCGTACACGGTCCAGCGGTTGCGGTGCTTGTGGCCGAAGAAACAGGCCAGCACGCGGCCGTCCTCAGCGAACAACTTGCGGACTTCCCAACCGTTGTCGATGTACGAATGCTGCTTGCCGACCGCTACGAACGGAGTGTCGCCTCCCTGGCCGGAACCGCCCAGAGGCGTGTGGTGCAGTTCCTCGTGACAGAAAACGATCTTCGGCTTCTGTCGATTCTTGGCCAAGTCTTCCGCCAGCCACTCCTTCTGCATGGCATCGATCCAGTAGCCGCCGACCAACCCGTCTTTGCCTCGCGGTGGCGATGATTTATCTGCAGCATTATTTCCGTCGAGCACGATGAAATGAAAGTCGCGAACATCGAACGAGTAGTAGCGGTGCTTGGTGCCGGTGGCATCGAGGAACTCTTGCTTTGTGATGTCCTCGCCAGCGTGCCCGCGGCCGATCAAGTCGTCGGGCGTGATCTTCTCGTCGCCGCCCTTCAGCCATCCCACATCGTGATTTCCCATGACGTGGTATCGCGGACATTTCAACTGGCCGAAGACCCCGACGTGGTGCTTCAGTGCTTCGAGCTGCCCATCGTGCATTTCCCGCGTGGTCTGGCCCTCGGCGATTTGGCAACCGAAGTCACCCAGATCGACAGCGAAGTCCGGTTGGAATTGCTGCATCTGGTCGACGAACTGCTTGAAGTTGGCTTCGTTGCCGGGAGCCCGGCGTCCCAACAAATGAGGATCGGCGTTCAGGCCGAACCGGAGCGGCGTTCGATTTGTGGCCGCATCGATTGACGTGGAGATTCCAAGGGCAGCCAGCCCAGTGGTGCCTTGTTTGAGGAAGTCACGTCGCGTTCCGTGTTGGCTGGCGAGCTGTGAAGAAGTCATCTGGAGGCAGTCCTTATTTCGTTCGCGAGTTCAATTGGGAACGGGCTTATTGTATCGTCAACTTGCGAGCCCCTGCTCCAAATTTGCCCAGGCGGACCAATGGCAACGCACGGCCCCAGCCTGGTGAGCGGATCGAATTCGGCAATTCGGAACGCCATCTGGTAACGCTCTAACGCTCCTTTTTCGCTTGTCGCTTCTTCTGAAACTGCTCATAGATCGTCCGCCAGCGCGGACCAACGCGGCCAATCTTACCCTGTTTCTCCTGCACTTCGCGGATCAGACGCTGATCGACCTCATCGCGCGGCCACGCTCCGACCTGGTCGAGCACCTGCCGATAAGCCTGTTCGGCGGGCTGCGGTTCGAGCACTCCATCTGCCGGGCCGCCGAAGGGTTTGCGGGCGATGTATTGTTCGGCTTCGGCACCGTATGCCCCATACTTCGACTGACGGTTCTGCTTGCCGTAGATCATCACCAATGACAATTCGTCGAGATCGTCGGACGGGCGGCGCGGCCCGAGATTTCCCTCGCAACACACTTGCGGGTCCATCCTCACATCTTCCCACCGTTGGTGTTTCGGAATGATGTTGATCTCCGGCTTGCCGAGACTGGAATCCGGACCGGGACGGAAGAAGTTGCCGACCAAGTTAATCCGCGCGTAGCCGGTGAACTTCGATGAGTTCCAGTAGTTGTAGACGACGTTGTTGACAACATCGAAGCGATAGTCGTCCAGCGGATATTTAGGTTTCGCGGTCGGACCGGCGATGATGGGGTTGCGGTCCAGGTTGCCGGTGAAGAGGCAATGGTGAGTGGTCACACGGGCGCTGCCGCCAGCTTGCAGACTGCCCATTGAGTGCGGACCCTTTTCGTGGCCTTCGACGGCCCCCTCGGCCATGATGCACCATGCGAGCGTGACGTCGCGGCTGTCCCACACGTCGATGTTTTCGTCCAGTGCCCAAGCCGTGGAGACGTGATCGATCAGTACGCGGTGGCTGTTGTAAATACCCATCGTGTCGTAGCCACAGCGGCTGCGAATGTGTCGAACGACCACGTCTTCGCAACCGGAAAACGCCAACCCACCCTGAACCGTGATGCCTCCGTATTTCGCCGCCGAAAGACCGTCGATTGTGACACGCCCCGATTTGACGAGAATGCGCTTGTCCAGCTTGATCGTGCCACCGACTCTGAACTTGACGATCCGGGATTCCTCAACAGCAAGCGCTGCACGCAGCGAACCGGCACCGGAATCGTTCAGGTTGGTCACCCAGATCACTCGGCCGCCTGCACCCCCTTTGCTCGCGGCACCATACCCGAAACGTGTGAGCGTCTGAACCTCGGCTGGAATGGGAGCAGTCGATCTCAGGCTCTCCGCCATCGTGATCGACGCGCCGACGACGCCCAGCAACACACTGGCAGCGAGTTGGAACGATTTCATGATTTGCACGTTGAGCTTGTCTGATGCCATGGAATGGGTCACGCTAACCATCATCTGGCAAGTGCTGGCAAATGGCAACTGGTTTGTCAGTCCTCATGCCCGTCCGCTGGGGCGACGGTGCCGAAGTCACGACTCTCGCCGGCAAACCGATCAAACTTCGTTTCCACATGCGCGACTGCAAGCTTTACGCGTTTCAGTTTGCCAGCTGATGGTTTACCGGATTCGTATCGCTCGCAACATTCGGTGACGTTCTGCAAGTTCTTTGAAAAAACACGACCGCGACCGCAACGTGCAGGAAATGCACAACGTCCGAGTGGCATCGTTGTTTATGAACGAGTAGGTTAGCCCAAGGTCGCAAGATTCTGATGGAGACCCAAGACAGGGAGAAATCGCGATGTTGTGGAGGAAGAACTGGAAATCAACGTACTTCCCGATGATCGGATTGACCCTGGCACTCGTGCTTTGGGCCATGTCGCCTGTTTGGGCGGCGGAGCGGGGGGCTCTGGACGTTGAACTTAACGGCCCGCAAGCGGCCGATCAGTGGGTGTTTCCGCCGAACCGCGGGGCATCGGTTAGCGGCGGCGAGTTGATCCTTGACACCGTCAACCGTGACGGCGTGCGCGTGTTTCTGCGGCAACCGACGCTCAGTGATCTGACGCTGACTTGCAAGGTGCTCGTCGAATCGAAAGGGCCGGGTGTGCGCGCCTTCGAGGTCTGTTTCCACTCGGCCGGCGTGGCCTCGCACCAATTCCTCCACGTCAACCGCGCCTCGGCCATTCTTGGCTGGGTCAGTCGTGAGAGTCTCTGGAATA
>MPMA02269845.1_pt1 | contig 11659 bp, 6 predicted proteins | sample 1617361 | NCBI WGS metagenome assembly MPMA02 (sample SAMN05944807, study PRJNA350692) | marine metagenome | biome: marine; feature: ODZ; material: water; isolation source: 180 m water sample filtered on 0.2 um supor filter | place: Pacific Ocean | collected 2012-04-08 | depth 180m m | reverse complement strand
CCCTATTACCTGCACCATAATTATCAGTTTCTCTATTCGGAACATTAGAATATAACTTATCGATGATGTGCGAATCATCGTTATCAGTGAATTGGTTAAGTTTATCTCCCCACCCAATTGTCTTTTCCTCTATATCTCCAAATACTAAATCCTCAAAGTCACTCTTAGGAAGAACAAATGTTTGATATGTATTTCTACGTGCATCAACAGCTCCCCACCATTTATCCTGACTAGCTCCTGTTCTGACTACAATATAGAAATTCTTAGCCGAATTGGGATGATTTGTAGGGACTGTACCGAGTACATATTTGCCCCAAGCTTCTGCATCAGTAGCTAAATGACCCGTGTTATAAATAATAGCTATATCTGTATAATTCTCCCACCCTCCCATCCAACCTTCACTCCACCCACTCTGCAACCCCACACATTCCCGATCGCAAGTATTATAATAATCATAGCCACCAGCATCACCCAATAGTGGGTTATAAAAAATTTGTTCTATTGTTGGTAGATTTATATTTTCAGAAAGAGTTAAATCAAACCACCAATTAAGGCGAGTATGGTAATCTGATTCATCATCATTTTCAAGCCACTGAAATCTCCACCATCGATAATCCTCATATGCATTATCACACCCGTGACCGTCTTGAAATGTGCTACATGGCTTGGAAGGAATGCCATCGGGTGGGGAAAATTTAAACTCCTCCCCTTCAAGCTCAGCACCATCAATTAAAAATATTTCTAAGTTACAGTTCGTAGAATTACGATTTTGCAACTCGTTGTCTAAATACACGTATAATAATTCCATTTTTAAACCTTTATGTGGCCAAACTAATCCGGGATAGTCTCTTTTATTAAGATCATCTATTATTACACCATCACCAGTCTCGTCGTCACCAGTCCCGAAATATTCTTGATTTTCTTCAGAAGTAACTGTCACTAAACTTGTTTCATACCCATAAGCGCTGCTTAACCCAGGATATAAAATGGCTTCGTGCGGAGCAACTATACATTGTCCAATAAGAGGCTCACCTAAAATATCAACATTTATAAGGCTGTAAATATCGTTATCTGTAAAATCTGCCATATCTAATATGCTTTCTTATTTTGCTTTTTAGCTATTTTAAATGAATATAACCCCTCACCTTTAATAACCCTTCTATTAGAATCTAATTTTAGTTTAAAATCAGTAAGCGGTACACCAACATTATTAACGCCTCCAATATCATTTAATTTACCATCCGATATTTCAGAAAAATCTAAATCAAGTATTAACTTTGGATGATTAATATTTGGCTTTGTTATAAAAGCTATTTCATCGGTCTTATTCCACTCTCTATTAGAAGATCCAAAAGGTATATTATTATTCTGAAATCCTAAACTCTCATCAAACCTGCCAAACTTATCTAACTTAGGTAAGACGGGATAATAATAAGACCCCGACCATTCTTGAGAGTTATTCACATCAACCATTAATATATTATCCTCAACAATTTCAACTCCTTCTCGATCACTTAAAGTATAGTTCTCTGGAATTATATTTTTCCAATGTTGAATATTTCCTGGGGTCTCATGTATTGGATTTTCAAATCCTAAAAATTCACGCATAGATACACTTCCCTCTAAAAATACTCTAACTTGCCCCAAATCAATATTTCCAACATACTGTCCTAACTCTCCCATAGTTGTTCCATACCCGTTATGAATTAAAACTGGATTAATAATAGATCCATCTTCCCACTCCCAATTAGTCCCGGAGAAAAAACCTTTTAATTTACCAGGATCGTACGACGTGTTAAAAATATCATTATAAATAGTTGAAACTGCAGTATTGTATGATCCAGTAAATGCTAATAATGATTTTCCTTTAAAATTTTCATCCGCAGTTGCCACGGCCTGTTCAATTTTATACTGATCGGCTTCATTTACGGGGCGGGCCATTTGTTCTGAGCCCGATGCAAATCCGGAAAGTACTTTTGATGTTCTAAAGTATAAACTTCTATCTGAAATACCTCCTATAATAGGTGTGGTATATTCGTAAGGTATAAGAATATATCCGTCTCCCCCCAGTTGTGAAAACTCTTCAGAAAATCCCCGTCTTTTATTAAGAAATATATTTAATGAAAATTTTATAAAATTAACGTCAACAATTGCTCCTTCTATTCTATGAATCATATACCCAGTTATAGTATAAAATCCCCATGAGTTATAATGATGTTTTACATGGCTTCCTAAGCTATGGGGGTTAGTTTTAAATTCTATAGGTGATCCGTCTCCCCAGTCTATAAAAGCAATATAAAACTCATCTAATAGATCTGGTGTAATATCTCTTGGGCTAAATGGGTGACCTGACTGTCGGGGATAAAAATAAAATTGAACTTCACCTGGGCCTGAACTATTTTCATATTCTTCAGGACTAATTTTGTTATCATAATATTTTACAATGGGGACGTCAACATTATTACCCATGCTATATCTCATACGAACATCAACGTCAGGACTAAAATCTCTTATATCATTATCACCTGATCCAATAGATAATAAATTATCATCATCTACACTTCCCGATGATATCCATTGTTCTTGATTGAACGTATTATCTTCATTAGCTACAAGAATTTGCCATGAAGTGTATGCTGAATTTTGTAATTCATCCCAATAATATAATCCTAAGCGGGGTCGAAGATCAATATCTAAAGTATTTATCTCTTCCATACTATATGGGTTGTGAATATACGGCTTATAAAATCTTATTCTACTTAGCCCTTGAGGCTCGTTATCGACTTTAGCATCATTATACGCATAGCGTATGCTTAATGTATATTCTTGGCCTGCGACCGTTGGTAATGGTACATTGACACTATATAATCCAGCATGCTCTGTTTGTCTTGTAGTTGATAGGCGTATATAGTCATTTTCTAACACAATACCATCTCCGCCACATACAGAACCAAATGTCCACCCCTCAGCAAGAGTACCTCCTGATGATATTTGAGGAAGTAAATTAACTCCATCACCTCCTAAAAGATAAATATAGTCAATAACTAAAGTCGCTGGAGTTGTATACGCACTTCCAGTATCACATTCAGAACCAAATGTAAATCCTGAATCATATACTAACATTACTCTAAACAATTCATTATCATATTCTGCAGTAAATGAATAAGTAAAGTCATCATAAGCGTTTCCAGTTTCAGTGAGTTGTGGGGGAGTGGGATGTTGAGTAGTATTAATACTGCTCCATCTAGAAAATTGACCATGAATGTCTATACCCTGCCATGGACTGTATAGACCAAGAACTGATTGTTGTATATCAACTATATTATTAACATAAACCGTTTTAGTTATTAAATCAGTATAATTTCCAAATATATCATATACACGTAATCGTAACTGATATTTACCATTTTCTTCAAAGGTATTTTCCCAATTGGTGGCTGCTGTAAATTCTGAGGGCAATATTGTACTTTCTGGTGAATCACAATCCGAACCGTCACATTTGACCACTTCTATCTCATACGGCTGTGCTGATAATTTCCAAAACAAAGGACTCTCATAGGCTGTAAAATCAAAATCATAATTACTAATGTAAGCTCCTATTGATTCTGCCGTACTCGCTCGTTGTACCTGTACTTCTCCCTGAGGCGCATTCAATCTAAATCCTTCGTCTTCTATCATGCTATCAAATATTTGATTGTTTGCATCTTTATCTATATTTATGCGTACAAAAATTCGTTGATTATGTACTGTAGGACCTGTAGGAGATTGTGGAATGTCCTCATGCAAATCCCAACTACAATTAGCAGAACCCTCCATGTTTGTCATATTAGTACATTCATCTTCATCGCTAGCGTCATCACAATACATTACACCACCATCACACAGTCCAACATTTTGAAAGCCCGAGGGCGTGTAACTGCAGGGTTCTAAACATTGATAATCAAGGTTTAGAACCCCACAATCTACATATCCCGTTCCTGTGCACATATATTGGTCTATGAAGGTGGCTGCTGGACTTGGATCGATTATATCAAAATAAACATCAACAACTCCATAAAAATATTGCTCAGAGCAATATTTTATTTCTAATTCATAATTTGATAATTTATTAATTGCAATGTTAGTTATGAACATATCTGTAACCTCTGATTCTGTATGACTGGAATCTACATAGAAAGACTCGTGAGCGTTTGTTAATGCCATATTAAAAGAATTCTCATCAATATATACGCTTTGATCCATATCACTTATTCCCACACAATAATTTGTTTCATCACAGTTATCACAAACCCACGCGTCGTCCACATATTTCCAACCATCGCATGTATCATTAAATGGATTATCCGGATGATATAAAGTTAGCGTTACAGTATCACTTTCAAAACTATTTATTGTAACAATATCCAATGGCCATTGATTAATTTCTAAATCACTGGGTTCAGATATTATATGAATAGTTATACGTCCGGCAGTTTCTGCAACATAATATTGGGGAGGAGGCTCTTCGGTATATGTGGCATCATAAACTTTAACTTTATAGAAAAGTGTATCAGTTGCGTCGGGCTCTCCCAATTCTCTATTCGAAGTATATGTAATCTGAGTAGTAATAATCGTTTTACAGTTTTGGGATTCATCAGTACATTCCCCCCAAGTATCGGAATCTTTAAATTCTATAATCCAGTCGGCGGGGTTTTGCAATGTCCACTCCGCAGGATACTCCGGAAGCCCGGTTAAATAAAACTCAACATGTTGAAATTCAAAATTCGAACTTCCACCCCTTAACCAATTATCATTTAAATAATTTCCATTTGCAAGATTAATTCCATTTTTCCTTGAAGGTAACCTCATTGATAGTGGCCTAGTAGTACTCTGGTTAGAAGTTACCCATCCAGTTGCTGGAGTAAGATTTATAGAGATACAGTCATTTCGTGTACAAGCATATGTTCCCTCATCACAAAAAACTTGGGGACCTGGTCCGGTTTGACCATTAGGCGCAATCCCTTCACAAACACCACACTCATCGGGCCAAATACACATTTCCACAATATGTAAATTGGCTGTTTCATCATAGGTACAAGCAATAGATGACATACACCCCGCAACTTGATCCTCGTCTTCTGTAGGAAGAAGCTCTTCAAGTACACAAACTCCATCTGTTATACCACCGTTTTGTGGAGCACATGTAGCAGTTTGACATACAAGACCTGGTGGGCAATCTTCATCTACAGCGCAGTCACATACCCCAACATAAATACATTGGCCGTTTAATCCATCGGGATCAAATACACAAGTTTCTCCATTTTGATAGTCACATCCATAGTAATCGAAACACCCCGGGTCGGGAGTAAGACATTCAAATGGGGTATCGCTACAAACTTCTTGACCTGGCATGCCTTCCACTTCTGGACAACACCATATATTCTTAATAGCAGATATGCCTGTACCAGTTGTTAAGTCACATTCAATAAAATATCCATCATCTTGTCGACACTCCCAATATTGTCCAACATCAGTTACATCAACATAGATATTATCATCGCAACAAGAATATATGTTGCTATAGGAATCGCCCCCACACTCTATCCATCCACATTCACCATCAAAGTCACCCTCATATTCCTCAACCCACTCGCTATCATCAATCCCACCGGGTAGATCTGGTATAAATGCTATACTTTGCCACCCACATATATTTACTGAATTGGTGGCATCAATAATAACATTTCCAACATCTTCATTATTATCTGACCATAGTTGTTTCAACGCGTTACCGCATAGTGTAATTGCCAAGTCTAATGGCCCATCATAATCATACCACTCCTCGTGAATGGACTCATACTCTTGAGTATATTCATTCCACTCAAATTCTACTTTTGTATATATTTTCATTGAAGTTTTACGGTCTAAATCCGCGAGCGCGTAACAGATCGGATCTTGAAATTATTTCTACTTTACATTGTGCACCAAATCCAGAATAAGATACATAAGTTCCATTTGCGTCTACATTCCAGCGCCAATAGTCTGGGTTTTGATTTAAAGAATTGTCTTCTACAAAATTAGATCCATCCTCATCGACGCTGGGATTATAATTAGCAACAATAAAATACCATTCTTGTAGATCAACTGGAACTCTTGTATAACTGAATACATACCCTCGCCCATGTTGAATTGGATCTGACCCGAATGTGCTAGAAACCCCGTTATAATTAAGTCCAGTATATCGTCGTTCAAGAATTGGTGCTTCGGGAAAGATTTGCGGTCTACCCGCCCCTCCATCGGGCCCTCCAACATGTGAATCCCGCAAGTGTCCATCTTTATCTCTAACAACAAGTCTTATAAATCGTTCTGTATCTGAATCGGCAAATGATCCGGTTGGTCGCCAAGAGTAGCCGGTATTATCCATATATTGTGGACTAATATATCCATTTTCACCAACAGCTTTAACTGTGTATGTCTCTAACATAAATCCTTTAGGATCTTCCTTCCTTAAGGGATTTCCAAAATTGAATAATGTTCCACCACTCGTTTTATCTAAAAATTTAACCCACATTGTTATTGTAAACCCCTTATCAAGCCATAAAGGATTCTCTGGGTCTGGTCCAATTAATCCCACATCATCACTTTCTTCATTTCTTATAATAATAGCTTGATTCAAATTTCTTATTTTTAAATACCCCTCAGATTTGGGTACATATTTGGGTCTATCATCTTCTATTTCTGCTTCGATATCGTGTTGCAAAAAATAGTTTTGATTTAAATCATCATGTAACCACTCTAAACTTTTAGCTGTATTTTCAGTATCTTCATTTGCTTGTAACCAAGTAATACGTTTATTTTTTTCTTGGTCTGGTGGAGAATTAGATATATCATAAGTCTGAGAAAATAAAGATGCAGAATCTGCATTGAAAGTCTCTGTAAGACCGTCCTCATCTTCATCTGATATTGCTCCAGAAGTTTTAGGTGATGGGGGCTTTAATGTATTATATTTTAGAAAAAAATCATTGATGAGTTGTTGTCTAGTAGTTACTGATGGTAGCAGTTCGAAAATATTAGTATCTAAAACTTGAGCGGCCTTGTCTGAATCTATAAAGGGTTGTGATATTTCTTCAAAATCAACAAATTGACCTAAGTTGTCTTCAAAAACATCATCATCTTGAAAAGTTACTACTTGACCTGCTACCTGAAGTTTAAAAAAAGTATTTACATCCAATTCATCAGTTTGTACTGCAAGTTCTATAGAATTTAAATCGTATTCTGTGTTTTGGAAATACGTGGTATAAATATGATCAATTAAATCGCTATCTTCAAAATTAGCTTTTAAATCACTACCATATAAAACTAATTTATCATCTGATGTTCTGGGATTTTCTTCTCCCGCAGTCACTACTTTTCCATCCCTAACAACTTTTTGAAATTGTGATATACTTTTCCCAGCATCAGAAAAAGTTGCAAATCTTTCAATAAGAAGTTCTGAAATCCGATCTAGTATATCTTCTTTAGTAACAATAGGCATTTTTATATTTCCTAATATATTATGATCTTATTATAAACTCAAAATTGTTATCACAGATTATTTCTTGTGAATCGTCATATTTTATTTTATAAAGTATTTTATAAGCTCGATTGGGATAAAATCCATTTAACCATTGAATAAAATAATTACTTGTTGAATCACAACTCATTGATGTATAAGCACTAAATGGTATAATAGTTTCCCCTGTTGCCATATCAACTATTGAATATGAACCGCTACCCTCTGGAATAAAAGATCCCGTTAATGTTTGAACTGAAGTAGAAAAATCTTTTTGTATATATCGTTTTCTGGGCATTACTCTAAATTTAACTTTATCAGTTTCTTTATAACTTTCTCTCAGACCCCTCATATATAAAATATTATCAACTGCTCCGCTAGATGTCATTGGCAATAAACTTCCTGTATTACTCCCCGTACATGGTTTATGATCATCCCATCTCACTTCTAATTTAGGTGAATAAATTGTATTTGTTTGAGAGGAAAAGAATTTTAATTGACCGAATGTACTATTATTAGTCTCTTGACTTCCCGAAAATCGTAATAAAAATCCTTCGTTTGATCCGCTTAATAGCCAATAATTAACAATATCAGTAACATCCATATTAATGTCGGGAGATTCATATGAAAACGATTGAGACGCGTCTGTACTACCGATAACTACAGATGGACCATTACCACCTACTGCTGAAGTAGAATCGGTTCCACCTTCTAAGGCTTGAGATTTATCACCATTAAATGTAAATAAAGCAGATGAAGAAGCTGCTGTTAAGTTAGCAACAGTTCCTGCTGAACTACCGGAAAGTATTACAATACCAGTTCCACCTTTACTAGCTGATATAGATAATCCGTGTGTTGCTACATTATCATTAATTGAACCTGTTAAATTATTTGCGCTTATATCAACTGAAGAGCCTGATTCTACAAATATTTCAGATGAATTATTATCAAATACTGATGTTGAACCACTTACAAAAATAAAATCAACACTACCAATTGTAATTTCTTGATTTGTATAATTACCAGTTGAAATTGTTAAGGTTCCACTTGCAAAAGTATCTCCCACAGCAGCTGTACTACTCCAAGTTACCTCACTTGATCCTGGATAATAATTTCTATTGTTCCAACTGACTCCATTTGTTGCTTTTGGATTATCGCCAAATTTTCCAATTCCTTCATCCCACGATTGTGATAAGGGAAAGGCTGCTAATTTATATTCAGTTGACAATTCTTGAGTACCCGCAGCTTCATATAGTCGTAAATAAAATTTTGGATTAGTTATATCTCCTGCGACAATCGATTGTGAAACATTTATAAATTCGGTTCCTGCAAAAGAAATTAATGCTCGAGTTTGATAATCAAAAGACTGATTCCAGAATTCTTTTTTTATTTCAAGTATTTCATCCTGCCCGAAATTTTGATCTCTATAAGATGTTCCATCAATATGACTTGACCCACTTGATATCCAAGCATCTTTTGTCGCATAAATAAAATAATGCATTTTAATTTCTCCAAAATATTATTTAAATTTTACCTAACCCTACCTTTAATATTTATCCCAGGATTCTTAAGTTCAAAAACTGCTGGTGTTTTTGAAGGTCTTATAACTCCTTCCTGCAGTGCAGCTTGGAAGTTATATTTATAACCATAACCAGAAGTACCGGTATCTTCCCAATCTCCAGCGGAGCCGGCATCAGGGTTCCATTGAGTGAACCATAATGGGGGATCAAAAGTTCCAAACTCACTTGAATCTAAATAATTATTATCTTGAGTAATGCAAACATGATTTATAGCTCGAACTCCTTCTACTCCCATTAATTCATATTCAAGTTGACTAACATAAATTGGTTGTCTAAATTGCAGTTTAATAATATTAAAATATCTTTCTATAACATCCATACATCTTAACTTAACCCCTTGTTTATTAGCATCTTTATTTGAAAAAACATCAAATACAACTCCAAAATTTATTATATATCCAGGTTTAAGATTTACTTCATCTGTAATCATTCTAAATTCATTTAAATATGTCTTTAAATTAACACCTATAGGATCATTTGGAGTTTGAACTAAATTTTTATTATTATCGTAAGAAAGTAAGTAAACATCTATTGTTGCCGAAACAGGCATTATATTTCTCCTAAGTTATAAATGAATCAAAATCCGGTGAATCTTCATACTCCTCTCCTCAGCCGCTTATTGGCGCGCCTACATCTTCTTCTTCTTCTGGGTGTTCTACCTCATATATTGGGGGTCCCATGTCTCTATTTTTTACAACATAAACTTTAGCTACATTTCCGAATTTAGCGGGCATATTCATAATTCTAGCTTCGTAATCTTGTTTGGTTACACATCTATTTTGAGTAGTAAAAAATGCTTGAGCTCGATGGCGAATCTCTTCTATTGTTTCTAGATCTGAACCACCACTTGCGGGATGTGTATTAGTTACTGTAATATTAGAAGTATCTGTAGCACTTCCCGCTGCTGTAGTTAGAGACTCTATTGTAGTTAAGTCTCCAGAAACAACATTTGCAAATACTCCACCACCTATTCTATAAGTTACAATTAAAGTAGTATGCATTGGTGTTTCACCTAATGTCGAATATTCATCTCCTAACATAGGATCTATAGAATCTGTTAAATCTTCAGTTATTCCTGGAATAGTAATTCCGACTTGTTCAGATTGTAAAAACGCAGATTCCAAAGTTTGTCCACTTCTTAGTATTCCATTACCAAATATAAGAGATGTCGTATTATCAGCATTCACTTGAACTATGAATTTTTTACTTGTTTTTACAAACTCAAGAGAATACGGAACAGGAAGAGATACTATTTCATCTCCTGCCAGTGTGGTATAAGCATTTGTACGATTACCATCTTGAGTATAGTGAAGTTCTATTGGTACTCTATCTTGAGCTAGATAATCAACTTGATGCCATTTATTTCCATTTGAATCTGATACGCCAACTATATCAACTACGTTTGTATCAATTAGTTTTAATTCTAAAAATTTAGTGGGTGTTCCAACTGAAAAACTTCTCGTCTTTGTTTGCCCCGATATAGCTTTAACTTTTCTAGTTAAAGTCCATTCATTAGTAATTCCGTTGAGATCTTGACCTGAGGGAAATCCTTGCCCATCAGCCGCGGCATCTCCACTACCGCTTCCGCTTATTGTAAAATCAACCACATCAAGAGTTTCAAAAATTATATCAGAATCAGTAGCTGATGAAATTTGCATTCCGGAGTCAATAATAACAGCCTCAGAATACGCTGGACTATCTCCTTCACCCCCATCGCTAATAGTCTGTTTAACCGTTAAGATAGCGTGCGCGGGAATTATAGGTTTTACTCTATACCCCAACATATTTGCTATGTTAATAATATTTCTTCTTTCTTCAGCTAACGGTAAGAGCATTTCTCTGTATTGTTGATCAATATAAAAGTTAAGAATATCGCCCACATATGCTGCCATTTCTATTAACATCATACCTGGAGACGTTTCATTAAAATCTTTATATGTACTTGGAAAATAACCTTTAGCATATTCTATCAATGAACTTTTTAAAGATCTAAAATCCTTAGCTGCATAATTTGTATTAGTTTCTCCAAACTCTTTTACATTATATGGCATTTATTTTCCCCTACTCTGAAATATTAACTTGTACTGATTCTAATGTATTAGGATCTTTAGTTATATTAAATTGAATAAAAATTGACATTGCATTTTTACCAACACTATCAGTTTTATCCATACTTATAATCAAATCTCGTATTTCTACAAACGGTAGCCAAAATTCAAAGGTGTCTACTATTTCATTTTCAATAACAACTCTAGTTTCATCTGTATATTGCTCGAATAAAAATTTGCGTAAATTTAAACCTAAATCGGGCTGCATCAATCTTTCACCTTTAGTGGTGCTTAATAACATTTTTATATTATTTTTAACTGCTTTAATAGTAGTTGATGTAGATGCAAACCACCCGTCTGATCCGAATGATTTATGAAATGGGTAGTCTATACCTACAAAAACGTTTTCGTCTCTATCTGCTATATAAGGTTTTTTTGTTGTATCTATTATTGCCATTTTTAATCTACATCTACTCTATCCGAGGGATTGAGTTTAACTG
>MPMA02091703.1_pt1 | contig 11688 bp, 7 predicted proteins | sample 1617361 | NCBI WGS metagenome assembly MPMA02 (sample SAMN05944807, study PRJNA350692) | marine metagenome | biome: marine; feature: ODZ; material: water; isolation source: 180 m water sample filtered on 0.2 um supor filter | place: Pacific Ocean | collected 2012-04-08 | depth 180m m | reverse complement strand
GCTTTCCATCCCTCACGCAAGAGAAGGGCTCGGATCCTCCGGTAACCGTAGCGCGGATACTTCCGGCTCAGCCACACGATGCGCTTGACGAGTTTCCGGGTCTCTTCCAGCGCCTCCTGCGCGCGGTATTGGCAACTGGAGCGGTGCAGTCCGAGGTAGAGGCATGCTCGGCGCTCCGAGCAAACCCCTTCCTCCACCACCCGCTTCACCGCCTGGCGCTTCGCGGAGGCGCTCACCACTTTTTTTCCAGTGTCGCTTTCAGCACCCGGCTCTTCAGCATCTCATCCGCCAGCATCTTCTTGAGTTCGGAGTTCTCGTTCTCGAGTTCCTTGAAGCGTTTGGCATCCGCCATTTCCATCCGCCCATACTTCCTCCTCCACCGGTAGAAGGTCTGCTCGCTGATGTTCACTTCCCGGCAGACTTCCTCCACCGTTTGGCCCTCATCCGCCTTGCGTAGAATTCGGATGATCTCTTCCGTCGTGTGTCTCTTTTTCTTCATTCTTGGTTCTGAGTTAGCCCCAGAACCTAACCTTCACAATGGCCCAGTTTAGGGGGTCCAGATCAACCCCAGACGCTCCAGGATGGTCCGGCCGGCAGGATCTCCGCCTGTGCTCTATGACCCAAACAACCTGCGGGTTGGATTGCCTTTGCCCCCTGCGCCTGTCAGGTGATACCCAGATCCATTGCCATGCCCTTGATCAGTTGCCCAGAATGTAGTCGTTCAGTTTCAGATCGCGCGGACTCCTGTCCATCCTGCGGGCATCCAATCAGAGAGGATACGGCGCAGGCCCGGCTCGCTGGAAAAAACACTCCTCCCGAACTTCCCGACCCTTTGAAGCAGCCCAAGCCGAGAGCTCGGGACGCGGAGCTCGAACTCACTCCACCTTCTCGTAGTGAAACACCACCGCTCCGGGCCGCTTCAGGATCTCGATCCGCAAGCCCTTCTCCATCAGCTCTCGGCCGGAGAGCTGCCGCACTTCCGGATGGTCGAAGTCCTTCACGTCGTAGATCATGTCTGCTCGCAGTCCCCTCAGTTTGTAACGCGCGACCTCAAACGCACTCTCCTCGCGTCGAAACACCTGCACCATGCCCTCGCCCTTCTCGGGACTGTGGAACTGCCACGCCATCCAGGTGTCCGCGCTGACGCTGTGGGGTGTCAGGGGGTAGTAATCCGCCAGATAGAGGTGCGCCACGCTTCGCCACTGCTCCATGAGCGTTCGGATCAGGTCGTAATTGAGATCCCTGCGGCGCATGTCCCAGCACGTCAGCACCGCGGGGCACATGTTGCTCCGGAAGACGTAAGGATCCTCCGTCACGGTTGGCCCGCCGTGGAAGGGCAGCCAGCTCGAAATACCATAGATTTGACACTGCTGCCCGACGGGCCGAAAGATGTAGTCGCTGCGCAGGTAGGGCACAGAGCGCCGCGCGGTCTCGAGATCGTTTCGACGGCCTCCCGATGAGCAACTGTCGATGTGCAGGTCGGGATTGCGCTCGAGAAGGCCGTCCCAGTAGGCCAGGTATCCCTGGACATGCAGGTTCTCGGTGATGCCCTGTCGATCCCCGCCGTCGTTTCCACGCCAGAAGTCGAGTGGATCGATGTTGAAGTCCTGACGATACACGGCGACGTGTTCGTCCTCAAGCAGCTTCGAGATGTGCTTCGTGAGCCACGCGGTTGCATCGGGGTTGCCGAGATTGAGCAAGCCCCCGGCCTTCCCTCCGAGAACCCATTCGGGACGCTCCTGCGCCAGCCACGTGCGGGGGTGAACGCGTTCCGGCTCGAACCAGACGATGGTCTTGACGCCCTTCGAGTGCAGGTGGTCGGAAACCCCACGCAGACCGTTTGGGAATCGATTCTCACTGCGGTCGACTTCCCAAGTGCCGGTGAAGGGCCAGCCTTGCTCGGCGGCCCCCACGTACCAGCCGGCGTCCATCCACCAGTAGTCGAGCTTGAGGGACTCCTCGTGGTAGCGATCGACGAACATCTTCTGCGTCTCCTCGCTGGCCTTCGTCATCTCGTGATACCAGATCGAGCTGTTGCCGTTCCACTGCGGCGGACGCAGCTCTCCGCCGGGACGATGGTAGCTGTGTGCCAGCATCCAGCGTCGCCAGATGTTCTGTGCGCGCACCCGATCGCCGCGGTAGAACTGCAGGACCATCAGCGGGCTGCGGATCTCCTCCCCCGGCCGAAGCGTGAGATGCGTTCTCTCCTGGCCGGCTCGAATAGTCAGGCCGGTGGCGGCGTCCCGGTTGAACTCGGTGCTCCACTGGCCCGGCCAGCCGACCACCACGATCCAGCCCTGCTCGCCGAGCGCCAGATTGAAGTAGGGCATATGGGGGTCGGTTGATCGACCCGCCCGCGGGGCGAAGGCTGTCTCGCTTGAGGGGGCGAGCGTCACCGAGTGCGGCTCGTAACTTCTCGGGCTGTAAACGTCCCCGCTGTGGTGGTGCAAGACGAACTCATCCATGCCGGAGCGCTCGAGTCGCGTGTCGAAAGCCCGGATGTCTTCGAGGATCGGCGTGCTCGTCGAACCGGTGTTCCTGAAGAAGGCCGTCCACTCGACGGTCGGAAAGTCGTGGTACTCCACACCGACGCAGCGCACTTCCAGTCCGGAGGCGGGATCACGGTAGACGGTTTCATGACGCGTGCGTTGGGCGTCCAGTTGCTGCCGCGTTCGCTTCGCGCCCCATTCGTCGAGAAGCTTCGCAGATGACCTGCCGCCATAGACGAACGAGAAAGGCGGCCCCTTGCCGTCGACGTAAACGGGCTCTAACGTCGACAATGGCAGCTTATCGAGCCACAGCGTCTGCCCGTCCTCAAGCGTCACGCTTGCGTTGGCCCAGTCCGCGAGATCCCAGTCGGCGCTGCCGAGATCGTCGATGCAAAGAACAAAACGGTCCGCGCCCTCAAGGTCGACTTTGATGGCCTCGGACTTGCCCTCGCTCATGAGGTTCGACCGGTAATTCTCGCGGTCGTTCACCTCGACGACGAACTTCACCGTCCCCTTGCCCCCGGCCGTGCTCCCGTTGCTATCGATGCCAATCACCGAGTTCAGGGTCTTTGCGGGTCCCGGGAGCTGCACGCTGATCCTCGTCGGCGCGACGCAGAAGAGTCCACGCTTGTACGCGACCCCGGCGACGTTGAGCGGTGTCTTGTGACGGCGGTTCTCGTTCTTGCCGATCGGCTCGTTGCCCCAGTTCGACAGGGCGTAGAGGCCGGGCCCGCGGGTTCGCGACGGTGCGACGCCCTCGAACTTCGACTGGATCCACTCGCGCGCCCTACGCTGTTCTTCCGGCGTGACCGAAGTGGCGTGCGCGAAGTGAACAGGCCAGAGCCAGCAGAAAAGAACGACCGCGAGTTGTCGGCTCATTTCCTTGCTCCCTCCTTCTCCCGCCGTGGCCCGAAGAACAAGCAATGTGAAGCACCGGTCATCATCTGCACCCCCACCAACCCCGCCTCCCGGACCGCCATCCAGGGCGGCCCCAAAAACCGGGATTTCCCATATGGATCTACCTGGAACCACTCCAGGCTCGGATGTTGCTCATTGTAACAGAATGCGCCCCCCCCCCGTGTGTAGCGCATTGGTAAAGTTCTCATTTTTTGACTATCAGACCCAATTCTTGGGCTCCCACCACCCCAAAACAAGGTTTTCAAGCTCCTGAGCCGCACCTTACTCCTAGGAAATTGCTTTTCCAGCTCTGATTTCCTGGAGCTTCACGGGCCGGGGTAGGTGGGGGTGCAGATTGTCCATTCCATGACCCTGGTGGCGGAGGGGATGGTTTGCACGGAGGCCACCGGGAACGATTTGGCGTGCATGTTCGGGGTGGGCGCCACCAGTACACAGGCGACCGCAAATAGGGTCGAAGGATGGAGAATGGCGTTCATGATGATCCCTGGTTCACTGGTTGCTTTCGAAGATGCCGAATTTGTCGAAGGTCATTTTCCATTGCACTTCCTTCGTGGCCGAGGGAACAAACCGCACCGTGGCGGTCTCGGTCTGGCTCTCGGTGGTGACCTCCTCGCCGGAGACCTCCGCCCCGGAGAGCTTGTAGCCGAACGGTATGCTGACGGTCAGATCATAGGGGTCTCCCACCACCACCTTGCTCGTACCCGCGAGGCTCTTGGCCGCGGCGTCCCATTTCTCCCCGACCAGGCTCACGCCGCCCTGCGAAAGGTGACGAGTCGTCGAGAGCACCCACGGGTGCTCGCGTGCCTCGCGGATCGCGAAGGCGCGCATGCCCGTGTTGGCGTCCATCGCCGGTGCGGTGAACGCGCCCCGGTGCTTGCCCATGTACTCCTGCGTCCAGAACTCGAAGACGAGGTAGTCACGCTTCGGATCCAGCCCGAGTTCGGCGAACTCGACCTCCTGCTCCGGGGATTCCTTCCCGTTCCAGTTGAAGCGCGCCAGCACCGACCAGTGGTCGAAGGGCCGGTCGATTTCCTGCAGCCACCACTCGCCGTTGCCACCACTGTCGTAGAGTTGTCCGGGCACCGTGAAGAGCACCGGTGCGCTGCGCTTCATCCCTTCAAGGTGGGCGTCGTTTTCGTAAACCTCCGCCTTGTCGCTGACCAGCAGCATGCTGCCGGCCATCGCCACCACCGCGGGCCGCACGATCGTGTCGGTGGGCGCGGAGTCCGCCCCGAACACATCCATGGTCATCCTTTCATCCTCCCTCTCGGGCAGGATGTCGCAGTGGTCGGGGTCGCCGCGCCACGCCACGCCGTTCATCGAGCTGTTGCCCAGCATGGTGTTCCACTGGAAGCCGTCGCCGCCGAGCCTGACCCCATCCACCAGGCCGACCGAGACACGTCCCGGGCTGACGCCCCAGCAGGTGAGGATGAAGGTGTCCCGGCCGAGTTCCTCCCGCGCCACGGTATCCCATTTGCGCAGCGACTCCTCGGGCGTCATGCCCACCTTCTTGAAGTGGGCCTCGGCCGGTTGCTGCTTGTCGGAGTTGAGCATGTCGCCAGCGCCGTCGATCTTCACGTAGTCCCAACCCAGCTTCCGGATTCCGCGGAACAGCGGGCGCACCATGTTGTCGAGCGCCTCTTCGTTGCTGGTGTTGAGAGTCCAGACACCGTAGCCACCCTGGTAGATGGATCCATCCTCCTTGCAGACGAACCAGTCCGGGTTTTGCTTGCCGGTCTCGGGGAGATCCTTGCGGTTATAGGAGCGGTAGACGCGGTGGCACCAGACGCCCGGCTTCATGCCGGCCGCCCGGATGGCCTTGATCGCGCCCTCGGCGCCGTCGGGGAACTTGTTCTCGTCCCATTCGAGGAACGAGGCCGGGCCGCCGGCCGGCTGGCCGCCGCCACACGCGGTGTAGCCGGCGTCGAGTTGGAGATAATCGTAGCCGAAGTCCGGCAGCTTCTTGTCCGCAAAAACGCCAGTCAACTCGTCGACCACCTGCTGGCTGATCTGCTCGCGGTACGGCCACCACGAGCAATAGCCGGCAATCGAGCCCTTCCACACCTTGTAGGTCCACGGCTCGAAGCCGGGCAGGTTCCGGTGTTTTTCGTAGAAGCGCGGGCGGAACACCAGCTCCAGGCTCGCCGACCGGCTCACCCAGGAAAAGGTGGCCCCCTCCTCGCCGGACTGCTCCGGCAGGATGCGCGTGGCCCCGTCGCCCGGCCCGGCGAGCATCCAGTCCCAGCGCCGGTCGTAGACCGCGTTGTTGTGCAGGCTGCGGCTCGGCCCCACGCTGGTGCGGATGGCCGGCAGTCGCTTGCTCGTGGCGCCTTTCGTCTCGGCGGGAAACGCCTCGCCGCTGCCGACGACTGTTCCGCGGAGGAATAGCTCAACGCCGTCCTCTGGCTCGGCAAGCGCGAATTTGAGGAGCTGCTCGACCTTGTCACCCGGCTTTACTTCTGGGGACATTTTCAGGTCGGCTGCGATCTTCTGGCCGTGTTGATCCCGCGCCTCCACCACGGCGTCGAGGATCACAGTGCCGTGGTAGCGAAGGGCGAGCGTTCCCGCCTTGGCGTCCCAGGTCACCTCCGCCGACGCATTCGGAGGGGGCGCAACGGCCGGTTCCGGCGCCGCCCATGAAGTTCCGGCAAGCCCAGCAATGGCTATCAGCAAGCCAGCTCCGTTGGCAATGTTCCAAGGTGTTTGTATTGTCTTCATATGTCCTGTGATCGGGACACCCTTTTTGGGCCAGTTGAAATGTTAGGTTCGGGGGACTGGTTCTAGTTGCGCCATGGTTCTGGCAAAGCCGTCGGGGCTTTGGAAGCCCAATCCGCTGTGCGGGTGGACGCGGTTGTAGAAGGCTCTCTACAGGTCGCTGCAAATGGCTACGAGACCTCAAGGCTGCGCATGCGGAGGGGAGCAAGGCGTTAGAGTGACATAGGACCTGTCTTCTGACAGATTCAGACAGTTATTATGGGAGACCCAGCGCATCCTTGCGCTGTCAGAGGAATCACATCTTGCAGAGAGGCGCAGAAGCCGCTGTACTTGCGCAGCAATCAACATTATCCCAACCAGCCAAGGTAGATTAAGGATCTAGTGAGTGAATAACTCGTGGAGGTTCGAGTCCTCTCGTGCGCACCATCCATTTTCGGTGCCCTCAACCAGACGCAGAGGGCCGGGGTGGTGATGTTGATCCCACGGTGAGTGATCAAGCAGATCGAACGTCAGGCGGATTCGCAATTGTTTGAGAGGAGACTTCGGAGCTCCGACGGCGAAGGGTGCAGCGACGATTCTCAAACGGGCGAAACAAACCCGATGAAGGAGGCAACGCTTTCTTATCTGGGAGTAGGTTCCGCCTCATTGAGGATCTCTTTGGCAAGTGGGTGCGAACAGCCTCCGATCCCGGGGTTCAGAACGGACTCTTCCTTTGTCGCATTGTCGCTTGGCGGCATTTTTTGACTGTGGGGCAGTCCGGCGAAGAACCTTTCGTCCGGATATTGTTTAATTCATTGATCCCGGTCAACGACCGCCCTCGCTCGAGTGTATTCCGTATACTGTTAATCTGGAAAACGGCTGCTCATGAGCGACCGGGCATGAGACTCCTCGGTCTCGTGGCTTGCGATGTTCGGAGTGCTCGACGGAACAGGAAAGGACTCACTCATCATGAAACGCTCCAAGTTTGACCATGCAGTTGCGCTCGTGACCCTGATCGGTCTCACGGGTATTGTTCCGGTTGAGGCCGAACAGCCCAGGGATCTGGAATCGGCAGTGGCGGAGGTGAGCAAGGCGGCTGCGGAAGAGGATGCCGTCAGCCGGGAATGGACTTCCCGGGAGATGGCCCGTTCCGCCACCCGGGAAATTGCCCGCTCCGAGAGGACGCGGGCGGAAGAGGCTCTCAAGAAGTTGATTGCTGTCCAGGAGGCGTTTGAGCTGGGGCAAAAGGGAGGGGCGGATAGCGCGTCGTTGGCCGAGGTCCGGACGCAGCTGGAACAGAAGGCCGCCACCATGAGGGCGGTGGAGGAGCGCCTCATCAAAGATACCCGGGTCGCCAACAAGGCTTCCCTCGAGCTAGTCGATTGCGAAGAGCGCACGCGGGACAGGATGGCCGCGACACGAAGTGCGGAGCGCGCCCTGCTTGTGATGGAAGGTCCCGCCGCAGACAAGGCCTGGGAGGCATGGAAGATCAAGGCGGCCGAAGGTGTCGTGCAGCGCAAGAAAGACGGCGTTCGTTACGTGACCGCTCCGCCCTCCGATGGGGAACACGAGGCACAGTTGCTCTCCGCCCTCGAGTATGAGCTCTGGGCCCGGGAAACGATCCGGACCGCCAACCAGATCATTGAGCAAAGTGGTGGGGCCAGCGCAATCGCCGTGAGGATGGCAGCTGCGGAAACCGATCTCAACAAGAAGAAGGCCCTCCAGGATTTTGCGAAAGAGCAGACTGCGGCCAGGAAAGCCGCGGAGAAGCTGATCGCCCGGAAGAACCGGGATATCGCCGAGGCTCTCGTTCATGTCTACACCCCGCAGATGGCCATGCTGGGTGGGCTCCCGCCGCTCACGGCGGATGCCTGGGATTATGCCAAGGCGCGGCACCTGCTCGTTCGCGCCGGCTTTGGTGGTACGCCGCAGCAGGTGAAAAAGCTGCACGCCATGGGCCTTCACAAGGCGGTGGACACCCTCGTTGATTTCCACCTCCAACCCTCCGCCGAGGTGCCGCTCGACATCGCCCTGCCCCGGAAGGCGAACCCGCTGGAGAAAAAGCTGCGCAACGACTTCCTCATGAATCGGGCCGCCGGGGACAGGAACGGCTGGGAGGCAGGGCAGGCCGCGAAATTGCGTCAGTGGTGGCTGCAGCGCATTGTCGAATCACCACGGCCGCTCCAGGAAAAGCTCACTCTTTTCTGGCACGGCCATTTTGCGAACCAGCAGAGCGTGGTGAGGAACAGCTACAGCATGTATCGTCAGAACGAGCTCTTTCGTGAGCATGCGGCCGGCAACTTCCGCGGATTGCTCTATGGTATTCTTCATGACGCGGCCATGATCCGCTATCTCGATAACAACAAGAACGTCAAGGGGCACGCCAACGAGAACCTGGCCCGGGAAATCATGGAGCTCTTCGCCATGGGCGAGGACCAGGGTTATACTGAGGCGGATATTCGCGAGGCCGGGCGCGCCCTCACGGGATACAACTTCGACCACAGCACGGGCCAGTTCCGTCTGAATCTGAACCAGCACGACGCAGGAGAGAAAACCATTTTCGGACAGAAGGGGCCGTGGACGGGTGACGATCTCGTCAGGCTCATCCTGGAGCAACCGGCCACCTCGCGCTTCGTCGCGCGGCGGCTCTTTGAATACTTCGCGCACCAGGATCCCGCCGGGGAAACCATCGAGAAGCTGGCGACGGTCCTGCGCAAGAGCGACTACGAGTTGCGCCCCATGCTCAAGAACCTCTTTCAGTCCGAGGCCTTCTACGGGGAGGGAGCGATGGGGACCAAGATCAAGAGCCCCGTGCAACTGGTGGCTGGCATGATGCGCGACCTCGGAGTGAAAGATATCACTGATTATGGTCAACTGAACGCCGCCGTCGAAGCGATGGGGCAGAAACTGCTGGAGCCACCGGATGTCAAGGGTTGGCGTCGGGGGCGTTCATGGATCAGTGCCAACCGCATGTTTTCCCGCTACAACTCCTCTGCCAAGCTCATGCAAATGGCGGTCGATCCGGACCGCAAGCAAGCCGTTGACGTCGCCAGACGACTCGAACGGGATGGCTGCCAGGATCCGAGTGAGGTGGTGGATCACCTCGTTGTAGCCTGCTTCGTCAAGCCCCTGAACGACGAGCAGCGCAGGAAGCTCTGCCAATCCCTCGGCAAACTTCCCCCTCCGCCCGAGTGGGCGAAACAGCGCGACTCCATCAACGCCAAGCTGAGAGACTTGCTGGTCCTCATGGTCAGCACGCCCGAATACCAAATGAACTGAAATCAGCCACCGGAACTAACTAATACCCGAAAGGATTGCCTTATGTCGAAGATCAAGATTGCAGCCCGCCGTGAGTTTCTCACCCGCGGTCTCGGCGTCGTCGGAGTCGGCGCGAGCCTGCCCAACTTCCTGCTCAATACCTCCCTGGCAGGTCCCGCTCCCGCGAACCAAAAGAACGACCGCATCGTGGTTTCGCTTCTCCTGACCGGCGGCCACGACGGTCTCAGCGATATGCCTCCCTATGCAAACCCGGACTACTACAAGTTCCGCAAGGTGACCCGCATCGAGGAGAAGGAGGTCATCAAGCTGAACGATGAGATCGGGCTTCATCCCAATCTGGGTGGCTTCAAGGAGTTATTCGACGAGGGCCAGTTCGCAGCGGTCATGGGTACGGCCTATCCCAATTTCAACCTCAGTCACTTCGCCTCCAGGGATTTCTGGGAAGCTGCTCACGGCGAGGGACGAACGGGCAAGCGCGGCGCCACCGGCTGGCTCGGCCGCTACCTCGATCACGCCTTCAAGGACGACAAGGATCCCAAGCTGTCCCTCGCGGTGGGTCCGGGCCGGCATCCTCTCACCGTGACCGGAAAGGACCATCCCGGCATCGCCTTCAGTTCGCCCAAGTCCTTCGGCTACGTCGGGGATCGTTCGGAAAAAGGTTATGCCCTCTACCAGGACCTCAACCGGCTCGCCAAGATGAAGGACGTCGGTAAAAGCGACGCCCAGTTTGTCACCGAGACGGCCGTCAATGCCAATGCCAGCAGTGAAACCATCCAGAATCTCGTGCGGGGTTACAAGACCCCGGTGACCTATCCGGACACCCAGTTCGGCAACTCCCTGCGCACCATCGCGGGACTCATCGAAAAAGGGATGAACACGCGCGTCTACTATGCCGCTCAGGGCATTGCCCAGTTTGGGGGTTATGATACCCACGCTGACCAGCGTCGTCGTCATGACGAACTCATGACCGAGCTTTGTGGATCAGTTGCCGCCTTCCAGAAAGACCTCGCCCGGCAGGGCAATGCCGAACGTGTGCTGACCTTCACCTTCAGTGAGTTCGGCCGTCGCGTGAAAGAAAACTTCAGCGGGGGTACCGACCACGGCCTGGCGCAACCGATGTATCTTTTTGGACCCGGGGTAAAGGCGGGTCTGCACGGTAAACAGCCGAGCCTCACCGAGCTCGATAACGATAATCTCAAGATGGAGGTCGACTTCCGCAGCGTCTACCGGGCCATCCTCGAAAACTGGCTCGGCGTCCCCGGCAAAGCGATCCTTGGAGAAGATTATCCCCTCGTCGATTGCGTGGGGTAGAGTCTGCAATCATCACAAGGACGACGACCACAGCGCGTTTTTCCGGAAATTCTCCGGGTTCATGGGCGTGACGCCGCAGAATTACCGGTGCCGGTTCACGGCGCTGGCCCCATCGTTCCTCCTTCGACGAAGGAGGCCTTGGTAAGGGTTTGGGGCTGGTCCTTCCTGCCGCGGCTGACGTTGGCCGCCCAGGTCACGATGCGGCCTGCCACGGGTTGAGAGTTCCAGTGGATGTGGGGCGAGGGAAGGCTCGGCCCAAGGTCGGATTGGCGTCGGAGGACACCAGCGAAACATCGCCTGGAACACGGAGCCTCCACCTGGCGAGGAACTGCAAGGCCGCCACGAAGATCAGGGACTCTTCGCAGATAAGCGCTGTCGGCGGAGTGACCTGGAACAGCGAGGAAAGGCAACCATGCAAACCGTCCTTGCGATCCTCCCAATCCGGTAGATTGAAATTTCCCACCGGAAGATCCCGGGTTTCGAGTTCGTTGAGGAAGGCTTGTTCACTGGGACCCGGTTTCGGAAATCGGCGCCTTGGACGGATCCCGGGTGCAATGGGTCCGTCCAATGGGGAGAATCCAGCCTCATCGAGAGGTGACGCAAATACGCGATAATAATTCGCAATAGGAATGACAGATCCGGATATTTGACGGGTAACTCCTACGGGAATTCTGGTATGAAATCCCATGGCTCGATCCTGACGTTCCACCTTGCCCATGAACCCACCCAAGAACCGACTGATTGCTCCAGCTGCGATTCTTACCTGCTTCCCTCCAGTCTCCTTTCCTCGATTGACGATCCCTGATGGGATAGTCCTTTAAGGAACACTTCACCCTCCCGATCCTGCCCTAAACCTCATGACAAAAGAATCCGAAGACATTCAGGCCGTGGAGAGACTCGGCGAAGCGAGAGACGCGATCGTCACCGAGTTGCGCAAGACAATCGTTGGCATGGACGAGGTCATTGACGAGATGATGATTTCGATTTTTGCCCGTGG
>MPMA02068533.1_pt1 | contig 11701 bp, 10 predicted proteins | sample 1617361 | NCBI WGS metagenome assembly MPMA02 (sample SAMN05944807, study PRJNA350692) | marine metagenome | biome: marine; feature: ODZ; material: water; isolation source: 180 m water sample filtered on 0.2 um supor filter | place: Pacific Ocean | collected 2012-04-08 | depth 180m m | reverse complement strand
CCCCAACGTATGTAGTTCCGTCTTTATATTTTTTGGTTATCTTTTCTTTCTTAAATAATTTTTTAAATATTCCGACCATAATCAACTTTGATCAACTAGATATAGAGCTGTACTCATCAAAGACAGCTAGTTCATTTCCTTCAATCGTCTTTGTCGTTTTTTCTTAAAATTTGCTCACCTTTGGTTCTTAATTTTTCTTTATTTCTGAATTTATCAAAATAATCCTCTTTAGCGTTTTTTGTATAAATTTTTTCTTCTCCTTTAACTTTTGCATAAGTTATTTTCTTTGGTTTTTTTAAATATAGGAATAGAATAAATAATGAAATTAGGATTAATAGATTTTTGACGAAGTATGAAATATTTAGATATGTTTTGTTTTCGGATAATGACACCCAGGTCAAATATTCACTATGAAGATAAATAACCAATAAAATAAATACTGCCGTAAATATAATTCCTTTAATAAAAATTTTTGCATCTGGCTTAACCCAAAAGAGAAGTTTTGAACCAAGCATTAATCCAATAATTTGATAAAGTTTTTTAACCACCCGCAATTATTTCAATTCCAGCAGCAACTAATAAAGCTGTAAGAAGACCTTTTTTTACATCATCATTCAGACCACTCTCTGCTTCTGCAATCATAGCTTCCATTTCTTCATCTGAATAGTCTTCGATCTTTTTATTATGTTTTATTATTTTTTCTTTAACCCGCTCTATTGCTTTCTCCCTAATCTTTATTTTGTACTTATCCTTAATTGATTGCGGTGCTTTCTTTAATAAATCTGTTAATAAAGCCATGGCTAATACTACACCAAATTATCTAGTGAGTCAGGTTCCTGAATCAGTGGAGTTTTTCTTTGATATAGGTCAACTCCTATTTTCTCTAGGGTGTTAGATTTTTTAGGTGTTCAATTTTATTTTAAAATAGTAGTTGCTTGGCGCGTGATCCTTGTTTCTTGAACTATGATACCTGGACCTATAGATTCAAAAAAATAACTTTTCTACAGATTAACTACAGATGGCAAAATTGTTGACATGATTCAAAGATAATTTTTTCACTTTATCAATATTTCATTAGGACTTGCTCGGGATTTTCTGGCAACATGGGATCTTATCCAAATCTTAGCGAGGTATTAATAAAACAGTTATTAAAATATTTTTAGGAACCTGAATATTGAGCCACTGCTTTTTCCAATTCTTTATAAGCATCGGTGTTTTTAATTAGTGTAAGTCTACCCTTCAATTCAGGACTTTTATCAATTTCATTTTTGTATGCTTTAAGTGCTTTACCAATTGGATATTTAAGTAATACGAATGATCTATAGTCACCATTCTCTTGCTTAACCATTTTAGTTTCATGTATTTCCCAGCCTGAGATGGTAACTTCCTTAACAACTATAGAGGAAATTCGATTAAATTCGGATTTTGATGCTTTGTTTGAACCTATGCCTGCTTGTTTAACTGTTTCTTTTGCTTTTGAGTTTAATCGTGTTTCAAGTTTCTTTCCTAATGATCTTAGAGCAGCATTAGTAGCAAGATCTATAGAAAGTTGAAGATCATCTGAAATGTCTGTTCCTCTGACATATATTGTTAAATCAGAGCTTTGAGGCATTTTAACAAACCATTCCGGTATAGATTCTCTAATTTCTTTTTCCTCGGCTGCTTTCTTTATTTCAAGATCTTCAATTTGTTTTCTTAAAGCCTCAATATATTGATCATCTGATTCAATTTCGAATTCTAATATTGGTGTTCCTCCCAAAAAGTATATTTCTTTTTTTACTCGCGCAATTGTTTCAGCACGTTTTTGTTCTTTTTCCTCTTTTGCTTTTTCTGCCTTCTCTTTTTCTTCTTTAGCTTTTTTCTCTGCTTCATCTTTCTTTATTCTTTCAGCTTCCTTTTTTTCTAATTCTTCTTTTTGTTTTATAAGAACCTTAACTTCTTCATCTTCATCTACTTCCTTTTGACTTTCAGTTACCGGAGTTTCTCCGTATTTGTCTTTTATCTCAGCTTCGAGTTCTTTTATTCTTTTATCTGTTGCCAGTTTTAGGTCATCCTCTTTCTTTTTTTCTTCTTTTAATTCTTCTAATTGTTCTTCAAGAATAGCAATGAATTTATTGTTAGCTCTAATTCCCCTTTTAACAGGCTTTGATCCAAGCTCTGTTATCTCTTTTTTAAGTTCCAAGATAATTTGAATCTTTGTCTGCTTTTTATCACTTTCAGCTAATGTTGTGCCTGGATATCCCAGCACAAGAGGAATTATAATAAGAAAAGTAAAAAATATTTTTGTTAATTTATCCATTTTTCATTTAGTAATTGTATATTGTTTAAACTTGTGTTTCATCATCTTTTTTGATTTATGAAAGTCCGCTTTTAACTCTTCAATAGTACCGTATTCAGGTAGCCAGGATATATTTTTATCTGAGGTTATAAAAAATAAGTATTCATCTACGCGCTCTTTATTCACTTTTTCAGGAAAATAAATTTCATATTTTGCATTGTTTGGAAGGATAATTTTTTCACTTTTTATGAAATTATCTTTTTCTCTCTCGTTAGGAAAAAGTTTCAAAACTTGATTATTTTTTTTTTCGTAAGGCAGTACCTGAAAAATTGTAAGATACATTGGTTTTGTAAAACCAATTTCCATAGTCAAATTATCACCCTCATTATAATTAGATTTATTCAGCTTTACATTAAAATCAAAGTTCGGATCTGTAATTTGTTTCGAGGGGATAACATTTGCTTTAATTTCTATTTCGCAATAATAAACGATTTCCCCATCATCTAAAGTTTCTGTTGTTTTTTTTCTGTCTAATTCTTTTAATCCAGTAATATCTCCATTAAATGAGCTTAGGAAAAACCGATTGCGCTCACAGTTATATTTTCCGTCTATTTCAGAACATTTTTCCAATTCTTCTGATGAAATAGTTTGTCCAATTTCTTTCTCCAAAGCTTTTAGTTTAGCTCTATCTTTTGCAATCTCACACCCTGTATTGGTAGAAATTTCTCCACTGTGCATATACTTTGCTTTGGCAGTAACTATTGTAGCTAAAGAAGGAAGTGAATAAAAAACAAATCCCAACAATAATAAAATTCTTATCATTCTGTATCTGCCTCAACAGCAATAAAGACAACGCTTGGAAGCATTTGTTGATAAATAAAGGATTTATCATATTTAGCTTTACTTACCGGCAACGTTTTTTTGTAATTAAAAACTTCTTTAATCATATTACTTTTGATTGCTATTCCCATAGCTGTTGGAATATTTCCGTATTCTTTAATTACTTTTTTCTTATCTAACGTGGCAACAGTGACACCCATAAGTTTTCCATTGAGATTAAAAATGGGTCCACCACTGCTTCCAGAATTAACATCGGTTGTTGTCAAAAAGAGACCCATCTTGTCATCAAAAACTTTACTGACAATGCCTTGAGTGATAACGGGTTTGTCATTACCGAAAAAACCTGACATGGGATAACCGATGCTTATGACATCAATGCCTTCTGTCGGATCCTCAAAATTTTTTGAAGAGATAGCATATTTTTGATTGTAGGGTGAATCGAGTTTTAATATTGCTAGATCATAATTATCCGACGTATCCGCAACACTTGCTTTGCTAATTTTACCCAAACCGTTTCTTACAGCAATACGTGACGCATCTTTTATAACGTGATTGTTTGTGATAACGTATTTCCCTTTTCCCACGATAAAACCACTTCCGGTAAAATTATAAGCAAAGTCAAACTCTTCATAGTGAGGCACCTGTTTTTTGTCATCGTATTCAATAACTTCTTCTTTTTCATATTCCTCACTTTGCTTAGGTTTAATACCTCTTGTTATTGGTTTTTTATCAAAATAAGTCGGTTCAATGGATAATATCCAGTTCTTTATTTTTTTTACTTGGTATTTATTTTTATTAAATTCGTGGTGTTTTAAAACTTTAATTTTTAGTTCAAGAGCCTTATCTTTGTTGCCAGTCAACCAGTATAAATTTCCCAGTTCATCCATCACCTTGATACTTGTTGGATTGGATTTTAGATATTTGTCTAAGATCTCAATTGCTTTATTATTATCGTCGAATAAAGAGTGATATCCAGCGATTGCAAGATTAACTTCCGCATTATCGTTTTGGCTGTCGTAAAGATCGGTCAGAATATCTAAAGCTTCTTCCTTTTCTCCAATTCTGGTCTTTGCAAGAGCTAATAAAATCTTAGGACGTATATTATCCGAATTGACAACAAGAGATCTTTCGGCAAAATCGATGGCTTTATCTAATTGTCCCTGTCTTAATTTTACTTCAGCTAAGCCAATGAAAGTAAGGCTTTCAATCCTAGTATCACTGGTCATGAAAGATTTTTCGTAGAATTCTTCAGCCTTGGAAGGCTTGTTAATTTTTAAGTATATGTCACCAAACAGTAGATCAATTTGTTCTTGCTCGTTTTCTGAACTAATTTTAACCTTTTGCAAAAGCTTAATGGCATCCTTCAAATTATCACGGTTAATTTCTTTCCTGATTTCAGTGATTTTATCAGAAAATGTTGCTGCATTTGATACCAAAGAGTGATTGGTTAAAAACACAAAAAGGAGTACAATTACAACTATAAATTTGCTTTTAGGCATAGGAGCATTTTAAATGGTGAGGGGACCAGGTCAATGTCGTATTTACATATGCCACATTAATCTTGCTTATTGTGGCATCTCCGGGGGAGAATACAATCTGCTAGAAGTCGTACTAAATCAACAAAAAATTAATTTAACTCTTAATATAATTTCTAATAACGATAATTTTACATTTATCACATTTGATGCAAATCAATTAAGCAAGGAAAGGATTAGGTAGAATCTTTCTATATGAAATATCTGCAAGATATTCACTTCATGAAAAAAATATTAGGATATCTATTTGCATTTATCATGTTCTGCAACATAGGTTTCGCTGATAACCTATCCTCAGGAATAGCCTCATTAAAAAAATTATTTGATGATGGTGTTTTAACCGAAGAGGAATTCAATAAAGCAAAAGGAATATTAATAAAAAAGTATGAAGAAAAAGACAAAAAAGCAGATACAAAAGAAGGTGTAAAAACTGCATCCTTACCAAAAAAAACAGAGCCGGATAAAAAAGAATCTCTCGGAGAAGGCATAATTTCTACTCAAACAAATGAAGTAAGAGCATCAAACGAATGGGAAAAAATGGAAGTACTCTATAAAGGTTATAGAATATACACATGTAACCCCGGTTGCATAAAAATTAGAAGGGTTTCAGATAATAAGCAATTGGTCACTGTTAGTGGTAATTTAAAAGTTAAATATAAAAACGGTGGAGAAAATTTGTTTGATATAACTAAAACCGAAGTAGCAAGACCCAGTGCGGCAGAAGAACTTGCTAAAATTGGAAAACTTCCAAAAAAAGCAAAAAAAATATTAAAGAACCCATTTAAATTTGTAAAACAGCAATTAACACCAAGAAAACTTAAAAAAAAAAAGGGTGACGAAGGTTTCATCGATTTTGATGAAGATACAAAAGAAGAAAGAAAGCCTATTAAACTTGAGCTTAGATTAGACGGTGTAAAAATTTTACATATGGATGGTAGATATGTTTCTAGATTCAAAGCCTTTTTTTATCAAGTGTTTACAAGTGGTTATAAACCATTTCATTTTTATATAACTCTGCCTGGTAGAACTCCGATTTCATTAAATATGAAAAAATTTAATACAAGAATTGATAAAGCGATTCGAAAAGCAAAAACAAGGTTAGCACAAGAATTTGATGTTACTGAAGCGCAAATTGATAAAATAATAGAAGAGCAAACAGGACAAGCCACTGAAGAGGCTTCTCGAGATGCTATTGCAGAAGCGGTTTCTGCTGAAGTTCAGGCAGCAGTAGAACAATCTATTGGTGAAGAAATGTCTGCGGGAGTAATATCAGCAATAGAACAAGCAACAGGTGAAGCTATTGATGAAGCTCTTGAACAAGAGTTAGCTGCAGCAATTGATGCTGAGATTGCTGCTGCTGTAGCTATGGGTATCGAAGAAGCTGCTGTAGCAGCTGGGTGGCAGGCTTATTTTGATGTACTTGTTGCAGGCGGCACAGATGCGCAAGCTAGCGCCGCTGCTTATGAAGCTTGCGGTTCGGCATGTGAAAATTATTAATATTGATTGTTAATGAAAAAAATTATTTTCATATTACTCATCAGTTTTTTTTTCAACAGCACATTAAATGCAAAAGGAATTTCATACGCAAAACAGCAAGGCCTAATCGATTCTGGAGCAGTATCAATTGGAATGAGTTGCTATGGGCTAATTCAAAAACTTGGAAAAGAAAAAGATCTTAATCGGTTGCCGCTTGGGAATAGAGATGGGAAGTACGGACATTATTTTTTGATAGAGGTTGCTTCTAAAGAGGAAAATAAAATCTATTATCTATGTGAACAAAAAAGAACTCGATACGAAGATTCTGATTTAATAGATAATATCCTTAAAGATCAGAATCTTATAAAAATTTTTTATGAATCTGCTAATATGTTTAGATATGTTTTTTTGGTCACATCGGATGGTAGTGTAGAATATATTCTCAAAAGACTAACAGCATCCGATTTTAATATAACACGTGATGAATTAATAATAATTTATACCGAATCTCTAGCAGACCGAATAGAGCAATCTACTGAAATCGTAAAGATCGAGGAACCAGAGCCTACACAACCCAAGCCTGTAGAGCCTGCGAAACCTGAATTAGTCAAAAAAGATGAAGATGGACCTTTAATCAAAATTGCTAAAACAATAAAAGTTGATAGCCGAACCTACAATATTAAAGGGAAAGTAGAGGATAAAAGTGGTTTTTATTTAGTGATTGATGGAGAAGAGGTAACAGATGAATATATCGATGATGATGGAAATTTTTCGGTACCCAGATTAAGTCTAGGTCAAAAATTTGTTGAAAAAATAAAAATTGTTGCCATTGATAAATGGCTTAATAAAACTGAAAAAATTGTTACGATTAAAATTAAACGTCCTAAAGCAACAACTGCTATATCTTATGAAAAACTCGATCCTAATAAAATCAAAACAAAAGCTGATGATAATAAAATTGCAATCATAATTGGTATTGAAAAATATGAAAATTTAAAGGGCTTTGATGCTACCTTTGCCAATAGAGATGCTGGTGCTTTCAGAGAATATGCGACCAAAGCTTTAGGTGTCAAACCAGCAAATATAAAATTACTAACAGATAAGAACGCAAAAAGAAGAGACGCTCTTAAAGTTTTCAAATTATGGCTTCCGCAATTTGCAAGGGATGGAGGAAAAGATATATATATTTTCTTTGCTGGCCACGGACTTGCATCGGATGATGGAAAAGATTTGTTTATTTTGCCCTATGATGGTGATTTAATGATGTTGGAAGATACGGCCATTAGTAGAGCAGAGATCATTTCGCTGGTTGAAAAGGTTAAACCTAAATCGGTTACGATGTTCTTTGACACCTGCTATAGCGGTCAAACCAGAGATGAAAAAAGCTTGGTAGCAAGTTTAAGACCAATCCGATTAAGAGTTGGAGATCAAACTGTACCAGATAAATTTCATATTTTTTCAGCTTCTACTGCCAATCAAACTTCAGGAAGCATTGTACAAGCTAAACACGGAGTGTTTAGTTATTATTTGATGAAGGGACTTGAAGGTAAAGCAGATAAAAATAAAGACAACCGAATTACCAATGGTGAGTTAGTTGCCTTCCTAAAAACGAATGTTACAAAAGAATCCCTCGCACATAATCGCCAACAGGAACCAACTCTTTCCGGCGATCCTGATCAAGTATTGATAAAATATAGATAAAAATGAAACGATTAATCACCTATCTTTTTCTTGTTATGAGTTTATCGTTTAGTACCACAAACGGTGCTGATATTTATGGAAAAGGAGAACTTAAACTTGAACCGTGGGCTGTGGATTATTTTATACAATATTTAAAAGGAGGACATAACCAAGCGCCAGCAATGTTTGTTATCGCAAAGGATCAATCCCTTGCCCAATTTTGGTATTGTCCCGCAGGTCAGGGAAATTGCACTCCTTCGAATCCTGAAATATGGATTAAGAAATGCGAGATTAAAGCAACTAGTGAATGTTTTGTTTTTGCAAGAAGCAGAACCGTGAGATGGAAAAATGGAATTAATTTGGGCAAGGGAAAAGCCTCAAGGTTCTTAAGCAAATGGAGTGAAGCAGAAATCAAAGCAAAATTAAAAGAATTAGGATTTCTTTACTAATGAAGTAAAACAAAAAGCTACTAGGCTTCTATCTTATTTATTAGCTTGAGAATTATTAATATCTCATTAAGACTTGATCGGGATTCCCTGTGAGCATGGGATCCTGATTACGATTTTGTGTAAAGGCTTCCTTGCTCACGTTGGTTTTAAGATAAGCAATCAGTTCGCCATTAGTAATTTGTTTATCCTTGTTGCCATCTGCTTTGCCTTCCAGGCCTTTCATTAAGTAGTAACTGAACATTCCGTGTTTTACTTCTTCGATATGGGAAGAAGCTTGATTGGAGCTTGAAGCAGTAAAAATTGAAAAATTGTCTGGAACATCATCGGTAGCAACAACTTTAATTCCTCTTAAACTGGCTAGTAGCATTTGTTCACCTCGTGTTTGACCGCTATAGCAAGTATCAAAAAACATCGTGACCGATTTAGGATTAACTTTTTTAATCAATTTAATTAATTCAACACGACTTACCGCTGTATCTTCTAACAAACCTTGATCTCCATCTTGGGGAATAATATATAAATCTTTACCACTTTCAGAGGCCAAACCGTGTCCTGCAAAGAAGATATTGATATCTTTTCCACCATCACCAGCAATCCTAGGTAATGATATTTTAAAGGCTCTTAGTATTTCACCCCTTGTTGCCTTGCTATCAACTAACGAAATAACATTTGAAGATATAACTCCTAAAGCCCTAGTAGCATAAGTTTTAAAGGCCTTTGCATCTCTGTTGCAATAATTACATTCGGTCATGTTTTTATACTTTTCAACACCAATAATAATTGCAATTTTATTTTTATCTTTAGAAACTTTAACTTTATTCGGTTTTAGATCTTCATAAGCTCTAACAACTTCGGTTACTTTAAGCTTAACAGTAACTTTAACAATCTTTTCTGATTTATTATTCCATTTATCAATAGCCACAATTTTAATTTCTTCAACTATCTCGGGGTCGAAATTAAATCGATCTAATGTAAATTTGCCTCGCTTAACCTCAACTGGCCTACCATCAATGGTTAGGTAGATTTGTTTGCTTTTATCCTTAACCTTTCCCTTTAGGGTGTAAGCTTGGCTATCCACGGTAATGGCCTCAGCAATCTCTATGATTGGAGGATCGTTATCTAGATCCTTTTTCTTAGGTTTAAATTCTTCTTGTTCTTGCTCAACAACTTTAGCTACTTTTTTCTTTTTTTTCTTAGGTTCTTCTTTAGCAATTTTGATTTTTTTATTACTTATGATTGCGATTTTTTTGTTCTTATAACTTATTAAGATTTTATTAGAATCTCCAACAAGAGTTGCGTTTTGTTCTCGTCCAAGCTCAAATGCTGTCTTTGATGCGTTTTGGTCTATGTAAGCTAATAACTCTCCGTTGGTAATTCGTTTATCACTATTAATGTCAGCATAGCCTTCTAAACCCTTCATTAAATAATAACTAAAGATTCCATGTTTAGCTTCCTTAAGTACTGATGAAATTTGATCTAATTTTGATGAAAAAAAAATAGTAAAATCTTTTGGAGCATCAGGTTGTTCAGCTATTATTCTAATAGGATTAGCATTAGCTAAAAGAACTTTATTATCTCTTGAAGCACCACTGAATGAAGTGTCCATAAACATAGTAACACTTTTAGGTTTTAATTTAATAATTTCTTTAAATAGTTGGCTTATAGATATTGCGCTTTTATTTAAAATATTTGGATTAGTATCATGAATTAACAAATACAACTCCCTACCATCATTAGATGATAAACCGTGTCCTGCAAAAAATATAATTAATTCGGTATTATTTTTTCTTATCTTCGAAGGCAACCATAAATTTATGGCAGCTTGAGTTTTAACTAAAGTGGCATCTTTATCAAGTAATAATTTAATATTTGATTTTTTAACTCCAAAAGCTTGTCTTGCGTACTCGAAGAAATATTTAGCATCTGATCTAGCAAATGAAGCTTTAGGAATATTTGAATATTTTTCTATTCCAATAATTAAAGCAACTTTTTCATTTTCTTTCTTGGCTACCTGCTGCTTTTGGGTTGGCTCTTTTTTGGCGATTTGGGTTTGTTTTTCATGCAATGCTAAAAATGGACCTATAAGAATTTCTGGCACATGAAAAACACCTGTTCCTTTATCATGACCTGTAAGAAAACTGTAAAAGTTATGGTGTTTGTTTGGATTAACAATAATGTCATCACAAATTGAATTCTCTTTCATTTTAGTTACTACATGACCAATCCAGGATACTTTTTTTACAACACAATAATCACCCGTCAAAATAATCACGGGTGCATATAATTTAGTTTGAAATAATATTGTCAAACCAAGAACCAGGAACAGATATGCCAGTAAGCGTTTCATCTATAACTCATTAAGACTTGTTCAGGATTACCAGCTAGGGATGGATTTTGTTGTCTACCAAGCTCTGCTGCTTTTTGAGATACGTTTAAATCCATATATGCAAGAAGCTCTCCATTTGTAATTTTATAATCTTTATTGCTATCCGCCTTTCCTTCTAAACCTTTCATCAAATAATAAGAGAATATTCCATGTTTTGCTTCTTTAAGGCCTGAAGAGATTTGATCTAATTTTGATGCTGAAAAAATTGTAAAATTATCTGGTATACTTTCTTCTTCATTTGCAACAATTCTAATAGGTCGAGCTGATGCAAGTAGCATTTTCTCATCTCTAGATACACCACTGTAACAAGTGTCTAAAAACATAGTCACGCTCTTTGGATTTAAATTGATGATTTCTTGAAATAATTCAGTTCTTGAAAGCGCTGTTCTCTGAAGTCTATCTGGATTGCCGTCTTGTGGCAAAAGATATAATTCTTTACCATCATTTGATGCTAATCCATGACCTGCAAAGAAAATAATCAAATCTGATTGATTTGTTTTAATTTTTGTTTTTAACCATAATGATAAAGCTTTATCGGTTTTTACAATTGTTGCTCCTTCATCTACTAATAAATTAATATTTTGTTTTTTAACTCCAAATCCTTTTCTGGCATAATCAAAGAAATATTTGGCATCTAAATTGGCGTAATTGGCTTTTGGAGCTTCTGTATAGTTTTCAATACCAATGATTAGTGCAACCTTATCTTTAGAAACTTTAGCTTTAATTGTCGATGGATTAAGAGGTTCTAATTTTTCAGCAATATCCGTATCTTTAATATCTATTATAATCTTAACTATTTTAGGTTTTGATCTATTTCCATAGCCATCAATAGCTTCAATACTTATTTCTTTATCAACTGGACTGTAACCTTTAACCGTAAATTTACCCCTTTTGACATCCACAAGTCTGCCATCTACCTCAACAAATATTTGTTTTGATTTATCGGTAACTTTTCCCTCAAATTCATATTCAGATTCATTAAAAGTTATCGCTTCAGCAATCTCAATTCTAGGCGGATCAGTATCGAGATCCTTCTTCTTAGGTTTGAATTCTTCTT
>MPMA02275973.1_pt1 | contig 11703 bp, 10 predicted proteins | sample 1617361 | NCBI WGS metagenome assembly MPMA02 (sample SAMN05944807, study PRJNA350692) | marine metagenome | biome: marine; feature: ODZ; material: water; isolation source: 180 m water sample filtered on 0.2 um supor filter | place: Pacific Ocean | collected 2012-04-08 | depth 180m m | reverse complement strand
TTCTCTCCCGAAACCCACCGGGAGGTACTCCCCCCAACCCACCCTGACGCTCTCGAAAGGTGGGGCTGCGACTAGTCTGCCGGCTAGGGCTACGCCGAGTCGTATTGTGTTCTCAAGGCCTGACTCTACATCCTGCGATGCTGTGATGGCTCGTACTACACCGGCTCAACCGTCGATGTTGAACGTCGTGCCTGGGAGCACAATGCAGGCTTGGTGTCCGGATGCACGTCGAAACGCCCACCGGTCTCGCTTGTCTACGCGGTCGAGTGCGATTCGGCGATCGCGGCTGCGGAGTCGGAACACCAGGTCAAGGGTTGGCGGCGGGCGAAAAAGGAGGCCTTGATCCGAGATGAATTTGAGGCGCTTGCGGCGTTGGCACATGCGCGTCGTACGGATGATTGATCGACAGACACGCGTTGCCCACAACTAGACCCTTCGAGAGCCTCTCCGGACTCTTTTCCAAATGCGATAGGAATGCGGTTCGAAACTCCGGAGGGGACTGGACCAGGTAACCACGATTTTTGCCATTCACAGTTCATCCGGGATTTGCACGGTAAATCTTTGGGACCCCCAAAATGGATGCCCGAGTCTCAGCCATCATTCCCCTTAGACGCTAATGACGCTATTCAACTCACCTTATGCGCTCTCGTTGATGTATACGGAAGCCAGCCTGTGCGTGACATGCGTACTCCGAAAATGTCAGAAATCCAAGGTTTGCGGTCCTATGTCGAACCAATCCGGAGTCTCGCCCAGATATGAGACCTACCCCGTAATCGCGCCCTTGGACGCTGGTTGAACTAGCTTGATGTACTTGCCTAGTGTGCCTCGGGTGTAGCTCGGCTCTCGGGGCGTCCAGGCTGCTAGACGGCGGGTCATTTCTTCTTTGCTGATCTTGAGGTTCAGTTCGAAGTTTTCGAGGTCTAGTTCGATTATGTCGCCGTCTTCTACGGCTGCTATCGGGCCGCCTACGTAGGCTTCCGGGCCGACGTGGGCGATCATGGAGCCGTGAGTTGCACCGGAGAATCGGCCGTCGGTCATGAGGAAGACCTTTTCGTTCAGCCCCTGTCCGGCGATCATGCCGGTGACTTGCAGCATCTCCCGCATGCCGGGTCCACCCTTCGGCCCCTCGTATCGGATGACGATGAACTCGCCCTCTTTGACGGTCCGAGCGTTGAGGGCGTCGATCAGTTCTTCTTCCTGTTCAAACACCCGAGCCGGACCGGACCAGCTTGCACCGAACTGGTGGCCTGCGACCTTCAGGGTCGCTCCCTCGGGCGCCAGGTTCCCAAACAGCGTCACGAGGCCGCCGGTCTCCGAGAGCGGCTCGGTGATGGACGAGATGATCGGCTCTGGCCTGCCGTTTGCCGGGTAGATGTGCCTCTTGGAGTCGGTCACGACGTCCGCCAGGTTCTCCTCGATCGTCTTACCCGTCACCGTCATGGCGTCGCCGTGCAGGACACCCGCCTCCAGGAGTCGCTTCATCACCACCGGGATGCCGCCGGCGCGGTCCAAGTCGTACATAAGGTAGCGGCCGCCCGGCTTCATGTCCGCCAGCAGGGGAGTGCGCATCGAGATGTCGTGGATGTCCTTCAGGTCCAGCGGCACCCCCGCCTCGTTGGCGATCGCCGGGAGGTGGAGCGCCGTGTTGGTGGATCCGCCCATCGACACGACCAGCGCAACGGCGTTCTCGAAGGCCTTGCGGGTCATGATGTCGGAGGGCCGGATGTCCTCCTGGAGCAGGTGCATCACCGCCTCACCGGCGGCCCGGGATGACGCGATCTTGCGCTGGTCGACCGCTGGTTCTGAGGCCGCGCCCGGCAGCGATATGCCCATCGCCTCGCCGATGCTGGACATGGTGTTGGCCGTGAACATGCCGCCGCACGCGCCCGGGCCCGGGCAGGCGCGCAGCTCCATGTTGTAGAGCTCTTCGTCGTCAATTTGACCGGCCTGGTGCTGGCCGACGGCCTCAAACATGCTCTGGATCTGGATGTCTTCGCCTCGCCAGCTCCCGGGAAGGATGGAGCCGCCGTAGACGTAGACCGATGGAATGTTGAGCCGGGCCATGGCCATCATCGCCCCGGGCTGCGACTTGTCGCAGGCGGCGACGGCAACCAGGCCGTCGAAGCGCTCGGCAAAGCAGACCGTCTCTATGGAGTCGGCAATGATCTCCCGGGAGACGAGGGAACCTTTCATGCCTTCAGTGCCCATGGATATGGCGTCTGACACGGTGATGGTGCCGAACATGAAGGCGGTGCCCTCGGCGGCGGAGACGCCGGCTTTGACGGCCTCAGCCAACGGGGCGATGCCGATGTTGCAGGGTGTGACTTCGTTGTGGGTGGAGGCGACACCGACGAAAGGCTGATCGATGTCTTTGTCGGAGAGTCCCATGGCTCGCATCATGGAGCGGTGGGGGGCGCGGATGGCACCCTCTGTCGTTTCCCATGAGCGCCATTTGCCGGGCGCGCGTTTGGCTGCGCGCTTGGCCGCGACGTTGGAGGTGGCGCCTGCGGGTTGGTCGGCGGTGGTCATGGGTTTCACTTTCTTCGCCCCAATGGGGCGGGTTGACGAACCTCCTCACCCCGGCCCTCTCCCGCCAGGGGAGAGGGCCGGCAAAGTTTTGGGCGGTCCTTTTTGTGGGTCTCCTCGAGAACCTCAAGAACGCTGGTGTCTTTGCGTTCGTATGGCCGGTTGGAGTGCGGGGGTCGGGGCGGGGCTTGCGCCCCGTCTTTGGGCGGACAGTCAGCCGCCCTACGGTGTGTTTGGTTCCTTATTTGCCGGTTCGGCAACGTAGGTTACTTCCGGAGTGGGTGGGGTGACAAACATTTACCCGCGCGGTGGAGCCTCCTCCTTTCGAGGGGCGGACCCACTTCTGCGGGCTCAGTACGAGTTCCGTTCACCCCTGGATATGAGCGAGAGGGTCGATGCTGATCGGGGCTAGCTCTTCTTCCAGGTGAACAGGTCGCTGGCCTGGGCACGCAGGTAGTCGATCTCGTCCCAGCCGTGGCGGTCCGGCGCTGTGATGCCGTAGGGCGATCGCATGGTGTTGTTGGCGATCACGCCGCGACGGACGAAGATCTCCTTGATAACCATCAGGTTGTCATGCAAGACGAGCGGCAGGATGCGCTCGTAGATGGCCCGGGCGCCCTTTTCATCGCCCTCCTCCAGCAGGTTCCAGATTCTGGAGTGGACATCGCCGTAGTGCGACGCGGGCATGTTTCCTGCCTCGCCTCGTCGCCACTCATCGATCAGCATCCTCGCCCCGAAGCCGCCCATCACGCCCAGGATGTCGTCGCCTGCGGCCTCAATGATGCGGGTGGCGGCCTGCAGGGGTTCTGACCCCTCTTCCTTCACATAGGAAACATTCGGGACATCATGAACGAGCTTTGCAAGTGTCGGGGTTGGCATGGCGTATGCGCCGCCGAAGTTCTGGACGAACACCGGCAGATCTACCGCTGCGCCAAGTTCATGGAAGAAGCGCACGACCTCCGATTCGGTGGTGGCGCGGGAGTGAGGGGGCATGGCAATGACGGCGTCGACCCCGGCGTCCTGGGCGTGTTTTGCGAGGCCGATCGAGTGGGCGTTGGCGACGCCGGTGACGCCTGCGACCACGGGGACGCGACCGGCCACGACGCTGACCGTGGTCTCCACGATCTCTTTACGCTCTTCGTCCGTCAGCACCTCGAACTCGGACACCATCACGGGCATTACGACGCCGTGACACCCGGACTCGACCGTGAAGTGGAGGACCGACTCCAGGCTGTTGCGGTCTAGCGATTCGTCTTCATTGAATGGGGTAGGTGGGATTCCGTAGATGCCCCTGAAGGGAGCGCCTGGGTGCTGTTGGGTCAATTTGTACGGGACTCCGTGGGGTGGGTGTGATGGTGTGGGCGGATGTTACGGCAGGTTGATGGCGTTGTCTCCGGTATGCGCTAGATCTCCGTAATTCACGTTCAGGGGCGGATCGCTATCCGCCCCTGTGGCGATTAGATTAATGGACTTATTTCGTTCCAATACAACGACGTTGTGCGACGCTTGAATCTCCCTTACCCCAGCCTTCTCCCATCAGGAGAGGGGCAATGACAGCCCGTCCTCATGTGCAAGGAGGCTGTTAGGGAGGTGATTATTCGTCACGCGAACTGATGCATAATCCGGACTTCATTTACTCCATAGGTCCACTCAGGAAGAGAGCACCCATGAAGATCACCGCCGTCACTCCCTGGTTGATCAAGACCGACTGGGACGACCGACCGGGCAAGAGGAAGCCGCGCATGCCTACCAAGCGGGAGTTCCTGTTTGTGCAAGTGGAGACGGATGCCGGGATTACGGGTTGGGGCGAGATCACGCCGTTCCCGAAGCTGGTGGGAAACCGGGCGATGCACGGCTTCGTTAAAGAGATCTCAGCGCTGGTGATCGGCGAGGATCCGTCCGACATCGAATACATCTGGCACAAGGTGTTCCGACGCATGACATATGTCGGTTCGCGGGGTGCCACCACCGCCGCGATCAGCGCCATCGACATCGCGTTGTGGGACATTCGGGGCAAGGACCTGGGGCAACCGATCTACAAACTGCTGGGTGGTGCGGTACGGGATCGGATTGGGTTGTACTGCCACCCGCCGGAGCCGCAAGAGCCGGTAGGCGCGGCTGAGGACGCGAAAGAGATCGTTGCCTCAGGACATCGAGCCTTTAAATTCGATCCCTTCATGCACGCTCTTCCAGAGGGCAACGCCTGGTACATCGACGGTCAGATCTCGAAGCGCGGCGAGGAAGAGGCGGTCGAGATCACGGCCGCCATTCGGGAAGCCGCGGGACCCGAAACGGAGCTTCTTATCGACGCCCACGCCATGTTCAACGTGCCGACGGCGGTGCGGCTGGCGCAGCGCATGGAGGAGTACGACATCCTGTGGTTCGAGGAGCCGTGCCCGCCGGAGAGTTACCACGCATTGAAGCAGGTGAAGGACCAGATCCCGCAGAAGATTTCGGTGGGAGAGCGGCTCTACACCCGTTGGGAATTCATCCCGATCCTCGAGCAGGAGTTGGCTGACTACATCATGCCGGACGTGACCTGGACGGGCGGCATCACGGAGCTGAAGAAGATCGCAAACCTGGCGGAGGCGTACTACGTGCCGCTCTCGCCGCACGACGCGGCAGGCCCGGTCAACGTGATCGCCGGGGCGCATGTCTGCATGAACGTGCCGAATTTCTACAAGCTGGAAACGAACAAATACGACCTGTCCGGCTACAACAAGTTCATCGACTATCCGCTGGATATCCGGAAGGGCGATCTGTATGTGAGCGACAGGCCGGGATTGGGGTTGGAGATCGATCTGGACTTCCTGAAGGCGCACGCGCTGGGGGGGTACGGGGGATAGGCCCCGTGAGGCGGTTATTTTGGGTGAAGTTAGATCGGTTCGGAAACCGTGCCCTGAGGTTCTCGAAGGACCGGGATTGTGGGAGGACGCTCTGTGGATCATCCGCCTGGCGGCGGCCCCCCCCCGACCCTCTCCCACTAAGAGGGGGGGGGCAAACGGATGCGGGCGACCGTCGTCGTGATTAACCGGAACGTGAACTCTGTCATCCTCGGCACAATAGCCATCCTGAACTCGATTCAGGATCGGCCGGCCACAAGGGAGCGTCTGTAAGTGCTGTCGCGATCTTTAACGTCAGCCTTACACCAGCGTCAACGTCTCTCGTCGTCGCCGGCATCGGGCTGTCAAATCAATCGATCGAATCCCGGATAGAGTTCACGATGACAAGAATTTGCCGGAGCGAGGAATTGGCGCGTTGCAAGTTGTCGAGAGGGCGGGGCAAGCATCGCCCCTACGGTGTTTTAGCCGGTTTGCGATGCCTCGAACTATACACATCTGCCACCCAGTCCAGTGACGGGTGCTCGCCGCCTAGGGCGATGTAGACCACGTCTTTCCAGAGCGTGTAGCCAAACGCGCCGTTGGTCAGGACGACCACGCCGGAGCGTGATTCGCGGGAGCCGATGGCGAAGTTGAAGTATACGGAGTTGTCGCCCCAGTGCCAGAACCAGGGGGCAGGGCCGGTCGTGTTGGGTTGGTGTTCCAGCGACCAGCCCAGCCCCCACGAGACGGTGTGGTTGAATACGGCGTCCAGGCGCGGCCATTCGGTGTGCCATGACTGCGAGTTGTTGACCGGGACTTCCGGGGTGAGCATTTCATTCAACGTTCCAACCGGCAGTGCGTCCGGGTGAGCGTCGTCCCGCATCATCCAGGTCATGAACCGAGCGACCTCCGTCGGGCTGCCGACCAGGCTGGCGGCGGCGTTCATCTCCGACGACTGGCGTTTCTCCCGGGGCGACCCGTCCTTCTCGTGGCCCAGCGCGAGCGGTGGATCGCTCCGACGGGATGGCCATACAAAGTCGCTCTCCGACATGCCGAAAGGCTCCAGCGTCAGCTCGCTGATCACGTCCAGCGCCGGCCGGCCGGTGAGCTTCTCGACCACAAGTTTGAGGTACTGGAAACCCTCCCCGGAGTACGAATAACGCTCGCCCGGCTCGAAGTACATCTTGAGCGGACCTTCGTCCCGCTGGCGCTGCCAGTTCGGGAAGCCACCCTGGTGGCTCAGGACATGTCTGGCCGTGACCTTTTTGATGCGCGGGTCGTCCAGATAGGGCTCATCCAGATAGTCGTCGAGCGGCGTGTCCAGATCCAGCACGCCGGCGTTTCGGAGCTTCAGGACGCCGTAGGTGAACAGCGGCTTGGTGATGGACGCGACCTCGAAAACGGTGTCGGTCGTGACGGGCCGTCCAGTGGAGGCGTCGGCGGTTCCGTAGGCCTCCGCCCATACCACCTCACCGTCCCTGATGAGCGCGATCGAAGCGCCCGCGACGCCCGTCTCGCCCAGCGCCTTCGGGATGTGTTCGCCCATGTGAGATGCGATGGTCTCTACGGAGTGACCGTTGTGTTCCGAGGTGATCAAGCTGTCGATTATCCGATCGTGTATGAGCGTGTTCTTGTAAGCGTTACCGCGCCACCGACCGAGACCGCGCCGTCGTCGTGAAGTCGGGTCATGAGCAGGGAACCCGCGCCCTGGTTCACGGTGACCGCCCGTCCGATGTGCGCGGCAAAAACCACTGCGCCGGACCCGGTGGCCTCGTCCTCAAAGATGTTGTGTTCCGGGACGAACACGCGCGCCCGAACCCGTCCTCCCGGTTCGTCCTCCCAGGCCCAGCAGTACGCGAACCCGATGCCGTCGGGGGGGCCTGTCAGGCCATTTATTTCTGACGGGGAATCGTACTGGACGAACTCCATGGATGGCGACCATTCAGGTCGGCCGCGTATCCAGGTAGTGTCACCGTCAAAGGACACGGGCACAACACCGGCGGGAGGGCGCACCGCGTCGATGGCATGGCCTTCTTTGTTAAGCAACCATGCTGTGCCCACAAGCGGGTGCCCGGCGAACGGCAGCTCGGCCGCGGGCGTGAATATCTGGAGCCTACCCGTGATAGTGTCGTCCACGAACACCGTCTCTGAGTAGTTCAGGCTGGTTGCCACCGGCTGGCGCTGTTCTGTCGTGAACGCACCGCCGTCAAGAAACACGCCAAGCGGGTTGCCTCCGCGCCCGTTGGCACCGACGAAGACTTTCAAAACGTGAAGCCTTGTCAATTCGTCTTCCTGATTTGCGCTTGTGTGGACGGTTCTGGGCTAGACGGAATCATACCCGGGAACGACGTTCACATGAGGGCCGAATCCGCCGCCTATCGTGGTAGACTCCGGCCCGCCCAGTACGTATCTGAACATCGCAGTGGAGCCACACAACGAGATGGTCGCGTAGCCCGTCTGAGGAGCCTCATTTGGTCGACCTACAGTACTTCCCTCTCCCCGGCGCATCGATCAATGAGATCGACACTCCCGCCATCGTCGTCGACCTGGACGTTGCCGAGGCAAACATCGCCCGTCTGCAGGCGTTTGGCGATGCGAACGGCACGAGCATCCGGCCGCACTCCAAGACCCACAAGAGCCCGGTTTTTGCACGCAAGCAGATCGAGGCCGGAGCTATTGGGATCTGCTGCGCCAAGGTGGGAGAGGCCGAGGCGATGGTCGCCGGCGGCGTCAAGAACATCCTGATCCCCAACCAGGTGGTCGGCTCGACCAAGATCACCCGGCTGGTAGCGCTGGCTTCTGAGGCTAATATTGTTGTGGCCGCCGACGACCCGGACAACGTGGAACAACTGTCGGCCGCCGCCAGTGGGGTGGGCAAAGAGATCGGTGTGATTGTCGAGGTCAACGTGGGCATGAACCGCTGCGGCACGGAGCCGGGCGAGGACACGACGGCGCTTGCCAGGGTGATCACTGACTCGCCCGGACTTCGATTCGACGGCGTGATGGGTTACGAAGGCCACACGGTTGCCGTGAGGGACGAGTCTGAGCGGCGCGCCAACGCCGAACTCGCCATGAACACGCTGCTCTCTGCCGTGGACAGCATCGAGGCCGCCGGCATGCCGGTGAACGTGATCAGCGCGTCGGGGACCGGCACCTACAATATCACCGGTACGATGGACCGCATCACGGACCTCCAGTGCGGGTCGTACATCTTCATGGACGGCGACTACCTGGAGGTGTTCCAGGACTTCAAGCCGGCGCTGACGGTACTGGCGACGGTCATCAGTCGTCCGACATCCGACCGGGCGGTGCTGGACACCGGAATGAAGGCGATGTCCATAGACCGCGGGCTCCCGATCGTCGTGGACGTGCCGGGTGCCCAATACACCTCGATCTCTGAAGAACACGGGGTGATGGTGGTCGAGGGCGATGCGCAGCGCCTTAAAGTCGGCGATAAGATTCAGCTGCGACCGATGCACGGCGACACAACGATCAATCTGCACTCCCACTACTTCGGCGTGCGCAACGGCAAGATGGACTCGGTGATCGAGATCGCCGGACGGGGCCGCTTCCGATAGGCGTTAGCGCGGCTGGCGTCGGCCAGAGCGCTTTCAGGGGGATTTATGCACCACATCAAGCGCGGAATACTTACCGGGGTCATAGTCGGCGTTGCCGTCGTCGTGATCGTTGAGGTAATTGTCGGATTGATCACCGGGTTGATTCTGGGACTGGCCGCCGGGATCGTTGGCGGGATTGCTGGGGCAGTATTCGGCCTGTTCTTCCTCATCATCAGCCCGCTACACGGCGGGAGAAGCGACTCCGCAGACGCGTGAGTCTGGTGGCGAGGGTTGTTAAACCTCCTCCCGGGGAGGGGGGAGGTCTGGGGGTGGCTCCCGGACGAGCGTGGGCGCCGGTAGTTAACACCCCCGACCCCTTCTTCTACATTAGGAGGGGACATGAGCCGACCCCTACGGCGTTTTAGCCCGCGAGTCGATCCCGTACGGCGTCCAGCGCGGCCAGTCCCAGCTTCAGGACGTCTTCCGGCGGGCTTTCGTGCTGGCCGTTTGGCGCAGCCCGTCCGGCGCCTGATTCCAGGTTGGCCCGGGTGAACCAGTGCCAGCCGTCCACCGGAGACTGATCGAGTCGTGCCGGGATGGTGAAGTAGATGAAGTCGATGTGTTTATGCGGGCCATCGACTGGGTCCTGGATGTCCTCGATCATGATCGAGTGTGGCACGGGAACGTGTGGGAGCGATTCGACGGCTGGCGGCGGCGAGGTCGGTACCAGCTCGACGTCCAAACCCGTTTCCTCCAGCGCTTCGCGTATGGCGGCCTGCAGCGGGTCTTCGTTCGGCTCTATGTGGCCTCCCGGAGGCAGCCACGCCTGCACCTTGGCGTGCCAGTGCAGCATCACGGCATCGTCTCGTACCACGAACGTGGTGGATGTGAAATGCCTGGTTTCGGGATGCTCGGTCGTCATTGAGAGGAGTCGGGTGGGAAAGGAAGTTGGGAGATAAAAAAGTGGGGCCACCGGGCTGGGAGATAAATCCCTGCCGGGTGGCCCCACTCATGGAGGCAATCTGCCTACTTGGGCGCCTTAAAGCAGACTACCCCCGTTGGTACTATCAGACATTAAATCGACCACCTCCTTCTTTTATTCAAGTAATGCAGGTCACCCCGGTGTCCCGGAACTGCTGCGTGGAACTCTTGTCCCACTGCCGTGAGTATAACGCAGGCGGGCTGAAGCGCTACCCGGGAGGAAACCGGGGCAATTCAGTGCCTTGATCAACTAACCCCGTTCTCCCACGGTTCGGCGCTCCGGGCGACGATATCAGGCATAGAAACGTCAGCAGCAGGGTGATCGGGGCGTTCAGGAATCGCTCCCAATCGCTTGATGAGGTGAGGTTGGCGAGCGCACTCGGGCCGGTCAACAGCACGAAGGCCTAGGCGCCCCAGCGCAATATGGCGACCGGGATGATTGATGGCACTCGATTACCGGCGCGGCCCCGGATGATGAACGGGTCCCGACGAAGATGACGACGGACAGGGCGCTGCCCACCCGGAGGTACGTCGGCAGGTCGTCGTACCGCCACCCCAGACGGCAATCAGCCCCATGATCCGCCGACCGTCCCGCAGCCGGAACATCGTGATCACGGCCATGAGAACCGCTGCGACAAGTGCTGTGCGGCGCGCTGCTTCCGGCGAGGGATCGATGAACACGTTCAACATCGTGCTACGGTGGCCGGAAATCCAGCGTGTTCTGGTGAAGGAGGCGTGAGAGATGTCGCCGGCCACGCCGACCCGGCCTAGATGCCCAGTTTTGGGAAGACCTCCGGGTTGACCACGACCTGTGGTCGTTGGCCGCTCAACGCCCGCGCCGCCTCTTCTGCGGCGCGCCGGCATATGGTGGCCCAACCGATCTGTGACGAGCCTGCGATGTGTGGCGTGACGATCACGTTTTCCAGGTGCAGCAGCGGGTTGTCCGGGTCCGGCGGCTCCTGCTCGAACACGTCAAGCGCAGCGCCGGCGATCTTCTTGTCCATCAGTGCTGCCAGCAGCGCATCCTCGTCTACGATTGGACCCCGCGAGGTGTTGATGACGTAGGCGTCCGGTTTCATCAGTGCAAGGGTGTCGGAATCGACCAGGTGATGCGTCTCCGGGGTGAGTGGGGTGTGCAGGGAGACGTAGTCGGACTCGGAGAAGATCGTCTCCGAGTCGTCAACAAACTCGACGTTGTACTCGGTCGCCAGCCATGGTCCGACGTAAGGGTCGTATACCAGCACACGCATGCCGAGCGCCACGCCCTTGCGCGCTGTGGCCCGTCCGATGTTGCCCATGCCGATGATGCCCAGCGTCTCGCCGAAGATGCGCCGGGCCACGGAGCGAGAATCGTTGCCCGTCCATCTGCCCTCGGTCATGATACGGTCCATTCGTTTGAGGTCGCGTGCGCAGGCGAGCACGAGCGCGAGGGCGTGGTTGGACACCTCTTCGCTGGTCGCGCCGGCGATGTTGGTGACCATAACGCCGTTTTCGGTGGCGGCCCCGAGATCAACGGTGTCGTAGCCGTGCCCGTAGCGAATCATCAGCTTGCAGTTGTCCATCTGCTCAAACATCTCACGCGGAATATCGAAATGGTGGTTGAGGACCACGGTTGCCTCCTTGATGGCCTCAAACACCTCGCCCTGTGAACTAACGGACGCGCAGATGATGTCGCAGTCGATCCGGTCAAGGATGGCGCGCTCTTCGACCATGGGGTCGTCGTAGGACGCGATCAGGACGACTTGGGGACGATCGGGCATGTGGGACTCCTGTTGCTTGATCTGTAATAATTAAGTTGGCCGACCCGCATCGAGGAA
>MPMA02170071.1_pt1 | contig 11707 bp, 11 predicted proteins | sample 1617361 | NCBI WGS metagenome assembly MPMA02 (sample SAMN05944807, study PRJNA350692) | marine metagenome | biome: marine; feature: ODZ; material: water; isolation source: 180 m water sample filtered on 0.2 um supor filter | place: Pacific Ocean | collected 2012-04-08 | depth 180m m | reverse complement strand
CTGATCGAACTTTCGACATCTTGGCCATCCCTCCGAGGTATAAAGACGAGTTTGCTGCTGTCGGTTCGTGAGCAACTCGCGCACAGTGATTTGAGCACTTCGGCCAGCCATGCGTCGTATCATCCCGGTCCTGTGAGCGGTAATGCATCATCGCAGAGGTTCTGTTGCGGCATCATGTTGGCCGATATCAAGATCGCGCACAGTGTGTTTGCGTTGCCGTTTGCGTTGCTGGCGGCGGTGATGGCGGCTTGGCCACCAGAAGAGTCAGGTGTCGCGGCGGTGTCGAATGATGTGTTTGTCGGGGCGATCGTGCTGATTGTGGTGGCGATGGTGACGGCGCGAACAGCGGCGATGCTGAGCAATCGAATCCTCGATCGAGCGATTGATGCTCGCAACCCGCGGACTACTTCGCGACCGCTCGCATCGGGGGCGGCATCGCTGTCGAACTACGTTTTTGTTCTCGCCGCTGTGTCCGTGTTGTTTGTCGGAATTACCTCAGGCTTCTGGTTTCTCTATGGAAATCCATATCCAGTAATACTCGCGGTGCCTGTGCTCGCATGGATTTGTTCCTATGGCTTGCTCAAGCGGTTTACGTCGTGGTGCCACGTATGGCTCGGCATTTCACTCGCGATCAGTGTGCCCGCGGCCGCGGTGGCAATCAATCCCGATGCAGTGCTTGTCGAGCCGTCCCTGTGGTTGCTCGCGGGCATGGTGCTCTGCTGGGTGGCCGGTTTCGACATGATCTACGCTCTGCAGGATGTGACGGTCGATCGCGCCGAGGGTCTGCACTCAATGCCTTCGCGGCTGGGCGTGAGTGGGGCATTGTGGCTCAGTTGCGTGCTGCATGTCGTAGCGGTAACGCTACTCACCCTCGTCTGGTGGATGGACCCGCGGCTTGGCTGGGTGTTTCTGATCGGTGTGGTCGCGGTCACAGCCCTGCTCGTCGTGGAGCATGCCACCGTTCACAAGTGGGGCACATCCCGAATGGCCTTAACGTTCTTCACACTCAACGGTGTTGTGTCATGCCTGCTCGGCATCACGGGGATCGTCGATATCCTCGTCTGAACTCACTGGCCGGCTTGGTATCGACGCGGAATGGTTGTCACTGATAGTTGGCCATATGGGGATCGACTACGAGTACGAGACATCAGCCCCGAGGAACCGCAATCACGAGCCCGCACCGCTCGCCGAGTTCCAGAGTGGCCTCCTGCATGGCCGCGGGCAGCAACAGGGTGGTTCCTGGCACGAGGCGTGTGCCGCCTGCTATTGCGGTGACATGGGCCGATCCATGAAGACACATGATGATCGCGGGCGCATTCGAGAGCGGAAACTTCGCCGTCGCTGGCTGGACGGCGTCCAGCCTGCGCATGATGAACCACGGCGTCTCGGCCAGTATGGTGTCGGTCGTGCCATCCGCCGCGATGGTGGGGGTGGGTACTTCCGCGGGTGGAGGCGAATCGAAGTTGATGCAGGCGAGTGCCTCGTCGACATGCATGGTGCGGCCTTGCCGCCCCCAGTCCCAGAGGCGGAATGTCGTGTCGCTGGTGGTCTGCACTTCTGCGACGAGGACGCCCTTGCCCAACGCATGGCAGGTGCCACTGGGGAGGTTATGGCTGGCGCCGACGATTGCGTCGCGCCACTCAAGTACCTCGGTCAACGTGTCGCTGTCCAGGGCGGCGTGCATGCTCGCTGCGGTCGTGCCTGGAACAACCCCTGCCCAGATGCGGCTTCCAGCCGCAGCGTCCACGACGACCCAGGCTTCACTCTTGAGGTAGGCATCCGGGTGGGTGCTTGCCCACTGCTGATCGGGATGCACCTGTACGGAGAGGTTCTCGCAAGCATCAAGAAACTTGATGAGCAAAGGGAAGCGGTCCTGGGCGTTGAGCGGGACGCTGCCCATGATGTCGGTTTGGTTGGTGTTCAACAGTTCGCGGAGCGTCGTTCCGGCATGGTGGCCTTCGGCAACAATGCTGCACGGGCCGTCGCCGGGCATGTCGGCCAGTTCCCATGATTCGCCGATCTGTTCATCTCCGGGAATGTTCTTCCCCAGCGAAGCGAGGCGAGTGCCGCCCCAGACCTTGGGAACGAGGATTGGCGTAAACCGAAGCGGGGAGTCGATCATGATTGGTCCTTGCGGAGGCGAGCCGAGGACGTAGGATAGGGATGTGATGTGGATGGCCCCACTTGGACTGACTGCTTTGATTGCCGGCTCGGCTGCGGCCGGGGTGGTGATTCAGATGCCTGCGGCCCCGGCGGCTCCCGCTTCTTCCGCAGGTCCAGTTTCCCAAACGTCCAAGGTGAGCCCTCTTCAGCGGTTTGCGCTCGGCGAGCCGGCCAAGGACCGGGCAGGGAATGCCGTCCAGTATGGCCTTTCCCCGACCGTCACCTACGGCGGTGGAGGCTCCGGCTGGGGCGGGTATGGCCGGGGCGGGGATGGCTGGGGCTGGGGATACCCGATCATCCTGATGCCTTGCTGCAATCCCTGTGATCAACCCATGCCGGTTTGGCGCGGCACCAGCGTCTCGATTGGAATTGGTCTCTGACCAGCCGCGTCTATTACATCCGCATCCCGGTGCACTGCACCTCAAAGACGACGTTCCCGTCGACGAGCCCCTGCGCATGGCAGGAAAAACGTCGCCGCTGAAACTTCTTCTCCTTGGCGAGCAGTACGAGAGTCTGTCCAGGCTCCACGGTGCCGCGAAATACGCAGTCATCGACCCGGGTAAATCCAAGAAATTCGCTGTGCTCGAAGTTCTGGCGATATTGGTAGAGGACGCTGCTGAGTTGGGCGGCTGCCTCGATCATGATGACACCGGGCAGCAGCGGACGTTCGGGGATATGCCCGGGTACCCAGAATTCATCATTTCGAACGGATTTGACGCCGATCGCCCGTGTAGCGTCATCATCGATCCATGCCACGCGGTCGACTTGCCGCATATCCCCGCACTGGGGTAACAAATCATCGAGTTTGCTGGGAGTGATGAACTCGATGGAGAGATCATGCCGCGAGATGTCGAACAGGGGGTCTGCCATGGCGGTCAGGCAGCATAATGTGGACACACATTCGGGGCGCACCTCGTCGGAAAACTACCCCACGCAGCCAAGAATTCCACCCCCCAAGTAGAGTGTGGGTGCCCCCGATCGCCTTGTTTGCGTCGAAGCGGCGGGCAACTGGGGGCCGTCGGCAAAACGAAACGACCACCGGCGAACGCCGGTGGCCGCTGCGTGATTGTCTGTTCGAGTTCCGCCCCGGAGGATCAGTCCTCTCTCATCGACAGGACTTCCTTGCGAACGTCCTGAGCCGCGTTCTTGATGTCCTGCATTGTTTTGCGGACGCGGGTTCCGGCGGCCTTGTTGCCCCCAGCACACTTGGCGACATCGTCGACCGCGCCTTCGATGAGGTTCTTGAGATTTTCATATGACTGCATTGACTGACGTCCTTTGCCTTGCCTAGGGGCCCTCAACGCCGATCCCGAACGTCGGGGGGCGGTGCCCGTCAATGGCGAGAGTATCGGTCATTTGCCGCCATGTCCGTCGATATTGGCTTAGTGAGGCCATTTTTTGACGATCTGTTCGGTATTTGTATGGGTTTTGGGGTCAGATTTCGAGGTCTACTGACTCGCTCAGGCGGTTGTGCCATCGATTTCGGACAGGTTCCGCAACATCCTTCGTGAAGCGGGCGACCTGCTCTGGGCAGGTTCCGACATACCGCATCGGGTCTAGAACGTCTGATAGATCGACGCTGGCAAACAGCGGATCCGTTCTCAATCGGGCGAGCAGATCGTTCTCTTGGCCCGACTTGACGCGGTCCGCAGCGGCCAATGCGTGCTGCCGGACGGCCTCGTGGGCCTCCTGACGATCGGCTCCCTCTTTGACAGCCGCCATCATGATGTCTTCAGTCGCCATGAAGGGCAGTTCGGCCTGTAGCCGGGCCTGGACAATGGCCGGGCGAACGATGAGGCCGTCGGCCACATTTCGCATCACGTCGAGAACGCCATCCAAGGCGAGGAAGGCCTCGGGCAGCACGAGCCGCCGGTTGGAGGAGTCATCGAGTGTGCGTTCGAGCCACTGCACCGACGCGGTCTGTAGGGGCGATGCGGCCAAGGTCATCACGAAGCGAGCCATGCCGCAGGCCCGCTCGCACCGCATGGGGTTGCGTTTGTAGGCCATGGCTGACGAACCGATCTGGTTCGCCTCAAAGGGCTCTTCCAGTTCCTTGACGCCGGCGAGCAGACGGATGTCGGTTGCGCATTTGTGGACCGCAGCGGCTACACCAGCGAGCGCTGCAAGTATTTGGGCATCCACCAGGCGTGGGTAGGTTTGCCCCGTGACGGGAAAGCGATCATCTGGTTGCCATCCCATGCGCTCGGTGACCAACCGGTCGAGCGATTCGACCTTGGCGGCATCGTTGTCGAAAAGGGCCATGAACGAGGCCTGAGACCCGGTGGCGCCTCGGACACCACGGAATCGCAGCGTATCGAGACGATGCTCGAGATCTTCCAAGGCCAGCCAGAGATCCTGCGCCCATGTGGCGGCGCGACGACCGACGGTGACGGGCTGCGCGGGCTGGTAGTGCGTGGCGCCGAGCGTTGGCAGATCCTTCCACTTCTCTGCAAAGTCGCAGAGCGCCAGCAGGACGCCAGCCGTTTTTGCCGCGACAAGTTCAATCGCCTCACGCAGCAGGATCAGTTCGGTATTGCAGTTGACGAATTGACTGGTGGCACCGAGGTGGATGATGCCCTTGGCCTCCGGGATCTGGTCACCCCAGGCGTGGACGTGCGCCATGACATCGTGTCGCAACTGCCGCTCATAGTCGCGAGCCGCTTGAAGATCAAGATCATCCAGATGCGACCGCATGGCTTCAAGTTGAGCCTCGCTGATGTCCAGACCGAGTTCATGCTCCGATTCGGCCAGAGCCAGCCACAGCCTTCGCCATGTGCTGAATTTCCGCTGGTCCGACCAGATCTCCTGCATCGCTGCCGAGGCATAGCGGGTCGACAGCGGCGAGCGGTAGGTTGAGGCATCGGTACTCAAGCGACGCATGATACCCGTGCGGGCGTATCCTCGGCAGTCCATGGCTCGTTCCACAGGACACATCACGTTGATCGAAGCCATGGGCTATCTGGCCGTATGGGCGGGGTTCTACGCCGTGGGCTGTGTACTTCTGGTGATGGGCATTGTCGGGGTTCCGATTCGATGGCGACCCTTAGCGATCGCCATGCTCGTCACAACCGGTACCTATCTGCTGGACCGAGTCGGCGGTTGGGCGACGATGCCCGACCGCGCCGATCTGGCATCGGTGCCTCGGCGGGTACGGTTTCTCAGGCAGCGGATGCCGCGGCCGCGATCTGTGGCGGTTGGGTTGCTGGTACTCGGATTGGCATTTGCCGCTTCGGAAGGTTGGCTGGTGGCGCTGATCGTGCCTGCTGCGGTTCTGGGAATGATGGCCTATGGACATGTGCCCAAAGCGGGGCGTTTGAAGGACCGGCTCCTGCTCAAGAACGCAGCGGTTGCGATGAGTTTGACCGGCATGGCCATCGTGCTGGTCATGGCGGGGAGTGAGTTGCGGGAGCCGCTCGCGTGGTCTATCGCCGGGGTGGTGCTCTTCGTACACGTGTTGGCCGGTGCGATGTTGTGCGATCTCGATGATCGGCACACCGATGCCCGGCACGGCACCCGGACATTGCCCAACACACTGGGTCCGGCATGGACGTGGTGGATGGCTGATGCGCTCGTGATCGTCGCCGGCAGCCTGCTGCTGCTCGCTCATGATCAGGGTTGGATCGACGCTCCCAACGCCACACGCTTGGCGATTTTCCCAGCCGCCGCTGTACTGCTGTTGCATCTCACTGGCCCGCGTGCGGTGCGTGATCTGGTGGACGTTGCGTTTCCGCTTGCTGTCGTATTGGCGATGCTGAACCGCTGAGCGATTGGCGAACCACAGTCACTGTTGTCCGACCCGAGGCTCATCTCCGCTGAGCAGGCGGCGGAGGTTGGCTCGGTGCCGCCACAGGACCAGCGACGCGATGGCGATCGAGACGATGATGGGAGGGGCCATCCGCGCGGCCATTTCGGTGGCGGCCACGGATTCGGGCACCGGGGCGGTGAGCAGTAGGAGGATGGTGGCAATCGGAACAGTCACCGCAGCCATCATGCTCGCAAGCGACACAATTCGGCTGATGCCCACCACCAACAGCCACGCCGCGAAGGCGATCACAGCGGGAATGCCCAACGTCGGCCACATTGCCAGCAACGCTCCAAACGCCGTGGCCACACCCTTGCCGCCGCGGAATCGGAGGAAGACCGACGCCATGTGACCAACGAGCGGCGCCACACCCACCGCAAGCCACAGCCAAGATGTGCGGGCAGGAATTTCTGTCGCCCACTCATCGAGTATGCCGTACCAACTTCCGGCGACAAGAACAGGCGCTGCGCCTTTGCCCAAGTCGAGCACAAAGCACAACAACCCAAGCCGCTTGCCCAGTACGCGGCCGACGTTGGTGGCGCCGATGTTGCCCGACCCACATTCGCGGATGTCGACACCACGCGTTTTGGCGATCACCACGCCGAATGGAATGGAACCCAGCAAATACGCTCCGACGATGAGGAAGAGCCAGATCATGTCAAATGTTCTGCGGGCTCTTGGGTGGCCCGAGTAATGGCCGGCATCAGGAACAGGACAAGTGCGCCAACACCAACGCCCGCCAGCAGAGTTGCCTCAAAGGCCGAAATCACAATCCACGCCGACAACATCGCCAAGGGGACGATCATGACGGGGTCATTCCGAACACGCAGCCCCATGCATATCAGGGCGACCACAAGTGTCCCGAGCATCAGGGCGAGACCGATCAGGCCTGTGCTGGCCCCTTGGTACACATAGGACGAGTGTGGATTGAACTGTTCATGGTTGATCGGGGCATCAAGGTGGGGCCATGCACGTTTCAGCCCGGGATGTTGCAACATTCCCGTGGACAATCCTCCAAGCCCCCACCCTGCAATCGGACGCTGTGAAATCATGTTTCGTCCACCATTCCACATTTTACGACGGTGGTTGACCGTTCCTCGATTTGCGGTGAATTGAGAACTGTCCTCGAGTTGCTTGATGATAGGAGTGGTGCGGTGAAGGACGAGCTTGGTTCCCGTGGAACTGAGGAAGGCGTCGTCAATTGTTGCAGCGATTGCCAGGCCCGCTGTCGCAGCCGTGGCGATGAGAAAGAGACGCCATCGCAGCGTGGGCGTCAGGGCGATCAATATCAGCATGCTTCCAATGCCGACCACGATCACGGCCACCCAGCAACTTCGGGTCGCGTTGAGTACGAGGGCTGTGGAGGCGATTGCCACGCCACCAACGTGCCACACCACGGCTGCGGCGCCTGGCTTGACTCCTGCCAACAAGAAATGGCCAAGCAATATCGTGACGCAGACCATTCCCGCTTGCCAGATGCTCATCGAAGCGGAGAACCGATGGGATCTGTCGGATGTCACCCATCCGGTGGCTTGCGCCACGATGACGGCGGCAACGAGCGTGCCGCCGATGATGAAGCCCGCCAATGCCAGTTTCCACTTCCGTAGAACGGGCCAAGCGGTGAGGGGTACGAATAGCATTCGCAGACCACTGAGTTGATCGACCCCGAAAGCAGGATTGGGCGACCACGTCAACGAGAGGCTCGACCACAGGAGCCACAAGGCAAGCAGCCAAGCCAAAGGACTGCGAGGTACACCCGACCATGCGTACCCAACGTGCCCGACGGTGGCTCGCAGCACACTCCAGATGATCAATCCGCCGAAGACAACATCTTTGGCCCACGGAATCATGCCCAGCGGCAACGCAAAGGCCCACAGCACGAACAGGATCGTGTGAATTCGGTCCCCGAACGGATCGGCTTTCGCGGCGCGGACAATGGGGTCACCGGCGATCATCTCGCTGGGCGCGGCTTCCTGTTTGGCAGTTGCGTTGGCGTGCTTCACGGTTCGGTGGGGAGTATAGAACGACCCGCTTCCCTCCATCCGTCGATGATCTGCAGGACATCGCCGACGGTGATGCGGTCGATGCGGCAGGCTGCTCCACAGCGATCCGCCATCAATTCATCCGGAAGAAAGGGTGCTGCAAGTAATCGCCGCTCCATGGCGTGTTCCATAAGCGTCCAACGATGATCCGTCGGGCCGAAGAGCGATACGACCGGTGTGCCAACTGCGATGGCGATGTGTCTCGGACCGGTGTCGTTCGAGATGGCCACCTCGGCACCAGCCGCGATGGCCTTGAGTGCCCCGAGTGTGCCGCCACGCTCAGTCAGATCAATCGTCGGACCGTCGCAGCCATCAGCGACTGCTGCTGTCAAGGATCGCTCTGCGGGCGATCCGGCGATCACCGCGGTCCAACCGTGCCGTTCATGCAGCGCATTGGCGACGGTGGCGAACCGATCGGCGGGCCAGCGTTTGTCTTCGCGGTTGGCGCCGGGGATCAGTAGCACATACGCCGGTGGTGGCTCCGTCATGACTGATGCCGCGGATTGTCGATCTTCCTCGGTGACGATCAGTTCAGGCAAGTCCGGAGATTCCGATCCAACCAATCCGCAGTACCAGTCTACGGCGGACACTGGTTGTGTTCGGCTCGGCGGTTTGGCGGCATCGCTGAGCAGCCAACTTCGCCCATCCCTCGCATAGCCGATGCGGCGAGATTGTCCGGCCAGCCGCGCTGCCAGCGCGGTGCGGAAACTGCCGGGCAGCACCAATATCACCTCCGGCTGTGTCGCCGCCAAGATCCGCCCAGCACGCCATGGTCCCGTCACGCCTCGCGGCTCGATGTTCACGAGGTCATCGACGGCGGGATGACCGCGAAGCAGCGGCCTCATGCCGTGCCGCACTGCGGCCGTGATATGCGCGCCATCAGGAAGTGCCGCTCGCAGCATTTTCAGCGCGGGTGTCGCCATGCAGACATCACCGATCCAGGTGGGCATGAACACCGTGACCCGTCGAACACGAGACCAATCGATCATGCTTCGCGGTCCCGAAGAACGATCTCGACCGCTTCCGGCATGGATACAGCGACATGATTGGGGGGAGGATCGCCCGGGGTCTGACCAAGCAGAATCGTTCGACATCCTGCGGTCTGGCCAGCGGCGATGTCACGATCCTGATCGCCGATCATCCATGACCGGGTGAGATTCAGTTTGTGTCGATCCGCCGCCTCGATCAGCATTCCCGGCGAGGGCTTCCGCCACGGATGCTCGCGGGTGTAGGCGGGCACCGTTCCCTCTGGGTGCCACGGACACCAGAGCCAATCCAGAATGGGTACATCACCGAGCAGTTGTTCTGCGCGGGCATGTACCGCTTTGACTGCATCCTCGTCGTATCGTCCCCGCGCGACACCGCCCTGATTGGTGATGACGATCAGCGGCCAGTCCTGCTCGTGCAGCTTGCGAAGAGACTCGCGGACGCCGGGCATCAGCACGACGCCATCTGGGTCACCAAGATCGCCGTCGTTGAAGATGATCGTGTTGTCGCGGTCGAGGAAGACCGCCGGCTGGCCGCTCATCGGGTCATTGTCCGCAATGGGAGGCTCTGCGTGATGTGGCAGGGTTCATGGAACATGCAGGGCTCTCCGCCAGGGGTACTCTGATCCGTTCGGGGGGCTATCGTACGGGCATGAACGCTCCCGATTCGAAAGATCGATCCGAATCCGACCTCGTCGCAGCTCGCCGGGCGAAACTGAAGCGGTGGCAGGAGGATCTCGGCATTGATCCATGGGGTTCGCGGGTGGATGGGCTGCTGCCCCTCTCCGAGGCCAGATCACGCTTCGACGAAGCTGCCGCCGACGCGGTGGATGCCGACCCGCCTCCGGCGGAGGATCCCAGACCCTGCGCCACGGTCGCCGGACGGGTTGTGCAGCACCGGGCGATGGGCAAACTCTGCTTCATGGTGCTTCGAGACGAATCGGGCGATTTGCAGGTTTCCTGCTCGAAGGCCGATCTCGAGGCGGCTTCATTCAAACTCGCTTCCAAGGTGGACTACGGTGACATCGTCGTTGCATCTGGGCCGGTTGGCCGCACCAAACGCGGCGAGATCTGCATCTGGGCCGATCGATTTGAGGTGCACTGCAAGTCTTTGGCGCCGCCGCCCGAGAAATATCATGGCCTGACCGATGCCGAGCAGCGATACCGTCGCCGCTATGTGGACATGTACACCACCCCTGAGACGATGGAGACCTTCCATCGCCGCTGCGAGATCGTGTCGGCGACACGGCGATTCATGGAGCGGCACGGGTTTATCGAAGTCGAGACGCCCATGATGCAATCTGTCGCAGGCGGCGCTGCAGCGAGGCCGTTTACGACGCATCACAACGCGCTTGATATCGATCTGCACCTGCGAATTGCGCCAGAGTTGTATCTCAAGCGATTGCTCGTGGGCGGTATGCGAAAGGTCTTTGAGATCAATCGCAATTTCCGCAACGAGGGCATCGACCGGCGGCACAATCCCGAGTTCACCATGATGGAGGCCTATCAGGCATTTGGCGACTGCGAGTCCGTGCTTGAGTTGACCGAGTCACTGCTGCGGGAACTCGCTGGCGGCGTACTCCCATACGGCGAATTGGAGATTGACTACACCAAACCATTTGATCGTATCACCCACGCAAACCTGTTCGAGCAGACGCACGGATGCGCAATGACCGACGAAACGGCGGTTCGCTCACTCGCCACGGCGAAGGGCCTGAAAGACGCGGCAACTCGGAACCACTGGCTGTTGGTCGAAGCCCTGTTCGGCGAGGCCGAGGATTCGATCGATCCGGCAAGGCCTACTTGGGTGACGGACTTCCCCGCAGCGCTCTCTCCGCTCACGCGGCCACACGCTGACGATCCCACCCTTGCATGGCGTGCTGAGTTGTTCATCGGCGGCATGGAACTGGGCAACTTCTATACGGAACTGAACGATCCGGACATTCAGCGTGCTCGCTTTACAGAACAACTCGCCGGCATCAACGATGAAGAAGCAGCCTTCCGCTCGCTGGACAACGACTTCCTAGAGGCGTTGCTTGTCGGCATGCCCCCGGCAGGTGGGTTTGGACTCGGCATCGATCGAGTCGTCATGTTGATGACGAATCAGACGAGTATTCGCGACGTCATTCTGTTCCCGCTTCTTCGCCCCGAAGGAGTTGAGTCGTGATATTCGTTGGCCTGCTGTGCGTCTGCCTGTCGACGCCGGTGGATATTGATGAGTGGTTCACCATCAGTCTTAGTGGAACGCCAGCAGGGTGGAATCACTCCGTTGAGTCGGTCGTTGGCGATGTCCGTACGGTTCACGCCGATGAGACCATGACCATCAGTCGAGCCGGTGTCGAAGTGACGGTTCGGGCGAGCACGACGTGGACCGACCATCTCGATGGCCGGCCCATTTCAATGGAATGGTCTCAGGAGATGGGGGGACCACCAGTTCGAACCATATGGACGTTCAAAGGAGAAACGGTCGTTGTGACGACCGTACAGGGACAGCGAACATCGACGGCAGAGCGGCCAGCGCCGAGTGTGCCATGGCTGACACCGTCGGCCGGTCGTGAGTTTCTGAAGCAGCGAGCCGAGGCGGGTGCGACCGAGGTGCAGTGGCGAACGCTCATTCCAGATCTCGGTTTGTCGCCTGTGTTGCAGAAACTGACCCGTTTTGGCGAAGGCACTGTAGAAGTTCGCGGTCGCATGCTGGAAGTCAGCAAGTGGAG
>MPMA02112220.1_pt1 | contig 11727 bp, 9 predicted proteins | sample 1617361 | NCBI WGS metagenome assembly MPMA02 (sample SAMN05944807, study PRJNA350692) | marine metagenome | biome: marine; feature: ODZ; material: water; isolation source: 180 m water sample filtered on 0.2 um supor filter | place: Pacific Ocean | collected 2012-04-08 | depth 180m m | reverse complement strand
CTTTTTTCTCTTCTGCTTTTGGAGCATCAGCTTTTTTCTCTTCTGCTTTTGGAGCATCAGCTTTTTTCTCTTCTGCTTTTGGAGCATCAGCTTTTTTTTCTTCTGCTTTTGGAGCATCAGCTGAAGCTTCGCTTTTTGCTTCTTCTCCTTCTTTTTTTCTATCTTTTTTTGGTATAGCTTTTTGAGGATTATTACCCTTTGCAGGCATTTCCATCATTTTGTTTTCAGCAAGAATTCTCGTAACTCTTGTTGTGGGTTGAGCACCTTGGCTTAGCCAATATTTAATTCTTTCCTCTTCTAATCCCACTCTTTCTTTTTTTTCTTTTGGTAGTAAAGGATTGAAAAACCCAAGTTTTTCAATAAACCTTCCATCTCTTGCAAACCTACTGTCTGCTACTACAATTTTATATACGGGTCTCTTTTTTGTTCCTCCCATAGATAATCTAAGTTTTAACATTTATTCTCCTTTTATTATTTTAGTTGATTAAAAAGCTCTGGAGGCATTCCTTTGTCTGTCATACCTTTCAAGTTTCCTTTTGACATCTTTTTCATCATTTCAGACATCATTTTAAATTGTTTTAACAATTTATTGATAGTGGCTACGTCTGTACCAGAGCCATTAGCAATTCTTTTTCTTCTAGAACCATCAATAATTTTTGGGTTCTCTCTTTCTTTTTTTGTCATTGATAAAATTATCGCTTCATTTTGAGAAATAATTGATTCATCAACTCCAGCTTGATCCATTTGAGATTTTATTTTTGAAACTCCAGGAAGAAAAGACATAACACCTTCAATTCCACCCATCTTTTTCATTTGTCTTAACTGAGTTAAATAATCTTCCATAGAAAAACTACCTTTTTTTAAATTTTCTTCAGTTTTCTTTAAATTTTCTTCACTTAAATCTTGAGACGCTTTTTCAACAAGAGATACAATATCTCCCATCCCAAGAATTCTATTTGCAATCCTGTCTGGATGAAAAACTTCTAAATTTTCAATTTTTTCTCCAATACCTAAAAATTTAATAGGAACATTTGAAACATACTTCATGCTTACTGCAGCTCCACCTCTGGCATCACCATCCGCTCTTGTTAAAACAATACCGGTTAGGTTAACTGTATTTTTAAATTCTTTTGCTACTTCAGCGGCAACTTGTCCTGTTAAAGAATCTGCAACAAGAAATGTTTCTGTTGGATTAATTATGCTTTCTATTTGCTTAATCTCGCTCATCATTTGAAGATCGATTTGAGTTCTTCCTGCAGTATCAAATAAAATTATCTCTGCTCCATTGAGGTTTGCTGCGCTAATTGCTCTTCTACATATATCTGCTGGTAATTGTCCTTCAATTATTGGTAATGTTAAAATATTATTTTGTTCACCTAAAGATTTAAGTTGTTCCTGGGCGGCTGGTCTATAAACGTCAAGACTAACCATCATAATTTTCTTTTTTTTATTTTTTTCTAAAAATTTTGCTAATTTTGCAGTTGTAGTTGTTTTCCCTGAGCCCTGAAGTCCTACCAACATCATAGGAACAGGTGGAACTGCGTTTAAATTTATTTCTTCATTTTTTTCGCCAAGTAATTTTACTAATTCGTCATAAACTATTTTAACCACCATTTGTCCTGGTGAAGTAGATCTAATTATTTCTTGACCTAAAGCTTTTGGTTTAACATTTTCAATAAATTGTTTTGCAACATCTAAGGATACATCTGCTTCTAATAAAGCTTGTCTTATACCTCTTAGCCCTTCATCAACTTGCTTTTCATCAAGTGATGGTGCTTTTTTTAGAGAAGAAAAAACTTCTTCAAATTTATTTGTCAAATTTTCAAACATATTTTCATCCAACAGCTATCGCACCAGTGGGCGAACCCTCGCAGACTGGTGTCGATCTCTTTGTTGCCAAAGACACCGCAAATTGCTTATTTTGCGGAAACTGCGATAAATTATAATAGAGGTTCAAAAAGTCAATAAATAAGTTAAGTATTATTATATGGAATTCAAAGCTTTTAAAATGGATGCTTTAGGAAATGACTTTGTAATAATTGATCAGAGAAATGATCAATTTGAGTTAACCAATGATCAAGTTAAAAAAATATGCAATAGAAATTTTATTGGTTGTGATCAGCTTATATTTATAAAAAAAAATGAAAAAACTGATGCTGATATGGAATTTTATAATTCAGATGGAGGCGCCTCAGGTGCTTGTGGAAATGGAACTAGATGCGTGGCTTATTTATTATCAAAAGAAATGAATAAGGATAAAATTATACTAGGAACTGAATCTGGAAATTTAGAGTCAAAAATTTTAGGAGAAAAATTAGTAGAAACAAAAATTGGCTCAGCAAAAACTAAATGGGATGAAATTCCTTTATCAAGAGAGTTAAATACTATTAATTTAAATTACAAAATTATTGATAAAAATAATAAAGAATATTTTGGAGGTACGGCAGTAAATGTTGGAAATCCACATATTGTTTTTTTTATTAACAATATAGAAGATTTTAATTTAGAAAAAATTGGACCAGAAGTTGAAAATGATAAATTGTTTCCTGAAAAATGCAATGTCACTTTAGCAAAAATAATTAATGAAAATCATATTAAAGTAAAAGTATGGGAACGAGGTGCTGGGCTAACAAAAGCTTGTGGAACAGCAGCTTGTGCAACAGCTTATGCTGCAAAAATTAATGGTAAAATAAAAAATAAAACTGAAATAGAATTTGAACTAGGAAAGCTATCAATTTTCATAGATGAAAGTGAAAATATTTCAATGACTGGACCTGTTTCAAATATAGATCAAATTGATATAAAAATTTAATGGGAATTTTTGAAAAATTTAAATTAGGTTTTAAGAAAAGTGCTTCTACTTTTACGTCTGGCCTTAGAGAAATAATTATAAAAAAAGAAATAGATGATAAGACACTAAATGAAATTGAAGATTTTTTAATTCAATCTGATGTAGGTGTTGCAGCATCTGAAGAAATTAAAAATATAATTGCTGAAAAAAAAATTGATCCAAACAAAAATAAAGTTGATGAAATTAATTCAATTCTTAAAAATTATATAATTCATTTAATGTCTCCATTGGAAAACGAAAATTTTTTTAAAAATAAAACTGATTTAAATGCTATTCTTGTCTCAGGAGTTAATGGTGTTGGAAAAACTACTACAATAGGAAAAATAGGAAAAATATTAAAATCTAATGGCAATAAAGTTATTTTTTCAGCATCAGATACTTTTAGGGCTGCAGCAATTGAACAATTAGAAAATTGGGCTAAAAAAATAGATGTAGAAATTATCAAATCTTTACAAGGTTCTGATCCTGCATCTGTTGCATATAAAGCCGTTGATGAAGCTATAAAAAAACAATTTACACATGTCTTAATAGATACGGCGGGAAGATTGCAAAATAAAAAAAATTTAATGGAAGAGTATAAAAAAATTGCAAATGTAACAAAGAAAATTGACCCAAATGCTCCTCACGAAGTATTGTTAGTTTTAGATGCAACTTCTGGCCAAAATGTAATTAATCAAGTTGAAGAATTTAATAAGATAATTCCAATTACAGGATTAATTATGACCAAACTAGATGGAACTGCAAAAGGTGGAATTTTAATTGCGATAGCAAAAAAATATAAATTACCAATTATCGCCCTAGGTTTAGGTGAAAAAGAAGATGATTTACAAATTTTTAAAGCAGAACAATTTGCAGAAGCTTTTATTACAACTAATTAATTAAATTATTAGAAATTAAAGGTTTGTAATAATTACAATTATATTTTTCCTCTAAACTTAAATAACCACATTTTTTTGCAATTGATGAAATTATAAATTCTAATTTATTTTTTTTATCATACCTTTTGAGATTTTTTTTAGAAATATCAAAAACTAAATTAGCATTAATATTTTTTATGGCACTAACCATTATCAAAGTATTGTTGTCGTTTAATAAATAATAGGCAAAGTCTTCTGGAAATACTGGAAAATCATAATTTTTTATAATTTGTTTTGCTCGCGATGGAAACCAATCATAAGAAATTAATGACTCATCAGATTTAGTATCGTGATTATAAATATATAAATCTTGAGGATAATCGGTAATATAATTAAATTCTTCGCCCCTAGCTAATACAGCTTTATTTCTAGTTTTAAAATAAAGTGTAAAATCACTATTATAAGACTGCATTGCTCCTATATAAAAAAAATCTTCAGTTTCTAGGTTGTTTGGTTCTGAATAAGAATTTTGACAAGTTAGGACAATAAATACAATAATTAATAATTTTTTCACATAAATTTTTTAATAATAAATTGAGTAAACTATTTGTTTAGATTGTGTCTTAATTTAAACTTTTAATAAACAAATTGATTGAGTTAATTAAGTCTTTATTAAATTCCATCATATGATCGTCATATTTAGAAAAATATGAATACTTAGGTTCATTTGCTAATTCAAACATTTTTTTTCCCATCCAAAATGGAACTATTGTATCAACTTCGCCGTGCATAATTAAAATTGGAGATTTTATATTATTAATTTTCTTATCACTTTCATATTTGTCTTTGAGAAGTAAATTAATTGGAAATATTGGATATTTAGATTTACCAGCAGCTACCATTGAAGTGAAAGGTGATTCTAAAATTACACCAGCAAAATTTTTATTTTGAGCAATTTCAGTAGCTACACCTGTGCCTAACGACTCTCCATAGATAATAATATTTTCTTCCAAAATGCCTTTTTCTTTTAACCACTTAATTGCACTTCTTGCATCTTTATAAAGGCCTTGCTCAGTTGGCTTGCCTTTATTTCCACTAAACCCTCTCCATGCAAGTAATAAAAAATTAAGATTCATATTCTTAAAATGATTTATTTTATGAATTCTATTTTCCAAAGCTCCAGCATTACCATGAAGATAAAGAATAGTTTTATAATTATTAATATCTTTCTTATGATACCATGCTAAAAGTTCTAAATTGTCATCTGTAATTACTTTAACTTTTTGAATTTCAACGGTTAATTCATCGCCCTGATAATTATTTTCTACTGGGTGATATAATAAACTTCTTTGAAAATTAAATAATATGAATGTAAAAATTAAATAAATTAAAATTACCAAACCAATTATTGACAAAATATACATTTTTTTTTTATTCATTTTTATTATTTAATATAAAATATAAATAACAAAGCACACAAATTACTAGATAAACAGAAAAAGATATTTGAAAACTTGGAATTTCTTCATGTCCAAAAAATTGGCTTAAATCAATAATTAAACCAATTCCCCATTGCATTGTGAAAGTACCCAAAAAAATCAGTAAATTAAATGATGTAAGTGATTTACCTGCTAAACTAGTTGGAAAACGCATAGCCACTGCAGGTTGGGTAAGCGATAATACAATTGAAGTAAATATATAAATTATAAAATGTATTGCTCCTGCATTTTCACCTGAAATAATAATGACAAGTAAAGATAAATAACTAATTGGTAATCCAAATTTCATTAGTTTTATTGTATCTATGCCTAAATTATTAATTTTAGGCAAAATATAACCCCAAACAAAAAATGCTATTAACATAGTCATATTTATCCAAAAAAGACCTGTTGCACTCTCTAAAGGATCATAACCTGCAACCCTGATCATCCATGGGCCAGCCCATAAAGTTTGAACTGCCATGATTCCTCCATAGTTAAATAATCCAAGAGGAATCGTACTTCTGAAAAATTTATTTTTCCAAACATCTGACAAAGATCCAGTATTTTTTTCGTTATTATTTTCTTCTTCTTTTTTCCATGGGGGAATAAAAATTAAAGTTAAAATTATAACAAGAAATATTAAAATAGTTACTCCTCCAAAAATCCATCTCCATCCTATAATAGGTAATAAAATTTGAACTGGCAGTGTTGAAAAAACAAATCCTGTAGAAGCTATCATTAACATCCATGAATTACCTCTTTGCTGATATTCGTCAGCAAACCAAATCCTATAACCAGTTAAAGGACCCATTAAACATGCGCTAACACCAACACCAATTAAAATTCTTGATATTAATAAGCCAGCAAAATTTTGAGCTAGAGCAAAGGATGCGGTGCCAATTATTGCAATTAATAAAAATGATGAAACAATTTTTTTTGGACCATGCCTATCAAGTAAATATCCAAGTGGTATTTGCATTGATGCAAACCCTAAAAAATATCCTCCAGCTAAAAGCCCTAGATCCCCAGCTAGTAAATTAAACTCTGAAGTTAATAATGGTGATAAAGTTGCGGTAATTGCTCTTAATAGACAAGATATAAAATAACCACAAGCAAAAACAAAAAAAATTAAAACCGCTTTTTTGATCGGTAGAATATTTTTTTCCATTTAATTAGATTAAAAATTTAAAGATATATCACGGTGAATTGAATTACACTTAGCAACAAATATTGCTTGATCTTTAGTCAAACGAGATTGAAGTCTTAAACCTATATTATTTTTTATAACTGAATTATATTTTTCAAGTTCTGGCATTAGATTTTTTTCCGCATATTTTCTCCATTTTACTTCTTTTTCAAACAACATGTAAACTTCTGAGTTTGCATCTGAAATTTTGTTAGCATCTATTTCTTCACTATCAAGTAAAGATAATAAATCATCTAATCTATTAGCAAATTCTTCGGTTCCAGAAATCTCTCCAAGTTTATCGAATAAGTTATCTATAATTGAAATTGATTTTTCATAATTTTCATTATTAATATTTTCCCTTATATTATTAATTTCTGGAGAAAGTTCGTTTAATTTTTCATAATCCTTAATGAACATGGCAATCTGATCTAGATTATCGTATGCTTCATCAACATTTTTTCTATATCTTTTTGTTCGAGTATTTTTAGCTTTAAGTATAATTTCAAATTCTTTATTTTTTGATGACCAGTTCTCAGGAATTTGTTTAGCTAATTCTTCAGCCTCTAATTTATAATCTTCAATCTTAAGCTCAATTTTATTTTTTTCAGACACATTATCTTTGTCTAAATTTCTAATTTCGGATTCTAATTTTTTTATTCTCTTATCTATTTTTCTAATTTTTTTCTCTTTTTTTCTTACACTAAAGTGAAGGTCTCTGTAATCTTCAGCAAATAAATTGTATTCTTTTTCGGTTTTTTGAAGCTTTTTAACTAAGGCAAAAGTTCCTAATGCATTTTCAAAATGTTCCTCAAAAATATCCAATTTATCACCAGGAAGATCAGAAGGAACCAGTTGTTGAAAACTCGTAATAGCAGCTGTAATTTTTTGTTCTTCATTATTGTAAATATCAAATTTATATTCTTGTAAACAATTTTGAAGTTTAGGATTCATCGGAGGCGGAGCCACATGAGATGTTAAGTATGTTCTTGCTGGCAAGTAATTTACCAAAGTTGGATAAAAACCTACAATTCCTAGTCCTATAAGCTGTAATGCTATGAAGGGAACAACGCCTTTCCAAATATTCAAAGTTGTAACAAACTTGGGTGCAACTCCTTTTAAATAAAACAACGCAAAACCAAATGGAGGAGTTAAAAAAGAAGTTTGTAAATTAACCCCAATCATTACTCCTAACCAGATTGCGCTAACATTAGCTCCAGTTTCAGCTAACAATATTGGTGCAATAATAGGGACAACAACAACAGCAATTTCTATAAAATCAAGAAAAAAGCCCAATAAAAATATTACTGCCATAACAACAATAAACTGAGTCCAAAATCCTCCGGGCAAATCTTGTAAAAATTCTCTTACTAATTCTTCACCTCCAAAAGCTCTGAAACCCGAAGTTAACATCGCTGCTCCTAGAAGAATTATAAAAACCATCGAAGTAGTTGCGCAAGTTTCTGTAACAACTTCTTTTAAAACATTATCAACTTTGTAAGCTCTCCAAAAACTCCATGTAATACCAATTAAAAATGTTATAGTAAAAAAACCTGTTATAAGAATTGCAGTTAAGTTTCTAGTTTCTAAAGCTTTAATGTTTAAGTTATAATTGTTTGAAATTATAAAAATAGGAATTAAAGCTAGAACCGTTATTAGTAATGGATAATATGCATCTTTTTTACCTTGATGAAGACGATAACCTGCCATTATAGTTGCTCCTATAGCTCCAATAGAACCAGCCTGATTTACAGTGGCTATACCCATTAATATAGATCCAAGAACTGCAAAAATTAGTGCAAGTGGCGGAATTATTACCATAAGAACTTTTGTCCAAAATTTAAAATCAAATTGACCTTTAAATGCAACAGGTGGAGCTGCCTTTGGATTTAATCTTGCATACACAAAAACATACAACATATACAAACCAACTAATACCAATCCAGGTAGTAATGCTCCAAGAAACATATCTCCAGCACTTGTAGATCCTACTCTAAACTCACCAGGCATATTAAACTCTCCGGTAAGTAATTTATATTCTGACTGTCTAATTGTATTTGCAACATCAGAAGCGCTAGCTAATTGATCGGCTATAATAATTAAAACAATTGACGGAGGTATTATTTGACCAAGTGTTCCAGATGAACAGACAATTCCACTCGCAAGACTTTTATCATATTTATTATTCAACATAGTAGGCAGCGAGATTAGACCCATTGCAATTACTGTTGCTCCAACTATACCTGTTGTTGCGGCTAGCAATGCTCCAACAAAAATTACTGAAATACCTAATCCTCCAGGAATAGGACCAAATAGCTGTCCCATGGTTACCAAAAGATCTTCTGCAATTTTAGATTTTTGCAACATTATCCCCATAAAAATAAACAAAGGTATTGCGATTAAAGTATCGGTCTCTACATCCCAATAGTTACTCCTGAAATTTGTAATACCTGCTGTTAACCATTCTATGGGTCCATCACTTGCAAAATAAGCACTCGCATCTCCAGCAAAGAGATATCCAAAAAAAGCTGCAAGACCTATTGAAATAATAGCTGAACCCGGTAATGCAAAAGCAACCGGAAAACCTGATGCTAATGCAGCTATCATTATTAATACGAGCAGAGATAAAAATAAATGTTCCATAATTTAATTTTTCAAAAGTTTATGACTGCTGCTCATAAAATAACTAGTAAATTGGGTTAACATACTTACGGCAAAGACAGCTAAATATATTGCCATTAAATAAAGCAAATATAATCCATTAGAGCCTTGCTGTGTAATTTCAAAGGAAAGAACTGGACCATTAATAATGCTCGCTTTATTAACCATTCCCAAAAATATAACAATAAGACAAAGCGGAATTCCTAATACCAATGATCCTATGGAGTTTGTCCAAGCTTTTTTTCGTTCACTAAAGCCAGTGTATAAAACATCAACTCTTACATGACCTTCATGCATTAAAGCATATGCACTAGCAAAAAGATAAAGAGCGGAATACCAAAAACGAACTAAATCTCCTTGAAAAGCCTGTTCATACTCAAATATAAATCTAGACAGAACAATTGTAAATTCACTACCAACTACTAAAACGGCTAGCCAGATAAAACCTACTGTTCTTGTAAAATATCCAATTACAAATGAAATTAATATTAAAGGGAAATGAACAAATGTAATTCTAAAATTTGGAATAATTAATTTAACTTTTAAAAATTCACCTAAAATTGGCTCAATTAATTTTTCAACAGCCATAAATGAAACTAAAAAATCTGCTGCTCCAACTATTAAAACAGCCCAAAAAGAAGATCTAATAATATAAGCTGTAAATTTAGTAAGAATTTCTGCATCAGATTCTAATGTTTGGTTAATAGATTTAAAAACATAAAAAATTACAAATAATACTGAAATAAAATAAAAAAATAATTGTATAAAAGCAAAAGTTAATGCTGATCCTTCTAAAGGTTTGCTTAATTTTTTAAATCCAAATAAACCATATTGCGAAAATAACTGTTTAATCCCAGGCCAATCAAACCAAATTGTTAAAACATTATTAATTAAAAAAACAAAAGTAATAGCTAATATTGAAAAACTAAATATTCTAATCAATATCGGTAAGTTGTTTTTTGTAACCATAAAAATAAAAACTCTATTTAATAAAGCTCCCTAAAATAAAGGGCCCTTAATAAAGGGCCCTTATATCAAATTTTACTCAAACTTTGAGTATTATTAAATTCCTAAAGCTCTATTTCTTTGTTGAATATATGGTGAGTCAGACAAGTTAGTCCAGCTACCAATTTCTTTACGACTTTTAACAAAAGCTTTATGCGTTCTAGCAGCAAGATCACTATGTTGCTGAACTTCTTCGTAAACTTCTCCAGCACCTTTAGCAAAAGCGTCATAAACTTTATCATTAAATTTCTCAAGTTTAACACCATGATCGTTTACTAGACGAGCTAATGCAGCACCATTTTTAGCATTATACTCAGCCATCGTAAGTTCATCTGCCCAAGCACACGCAGTTTTAATTAGCGTTTGATCTGATTTTGATAAGCTTGTAAACCATGATTTGTTTACACCACATGCTAATGCAGAACCAGGCTCGTGCATACCAGGATAGTAATAGTATTTAGCGGCTTCATGGAACTTCATAGCTTCATCATTCCAAGGGCCTACCCATTCAGTTGCATCAATTGCTCCTGAAACAAGGTTTTCATAAATTTGTCCACCAGGAAGTGAAATTGGAGAACCGCCAAGTTTTCCAAGAACTTGTCCACCTAATCCAGGCATACGCATTTTTAACCCTTTAAAGTCATTAGCTGATTTAATTTTTTTATTAAACCAACCACCCATTTGAACTCCCGTGTTACCAGCAATAAAACTTTGAGTTCCAAAATCATCAGTTAGTTCATCCCAAAGTTCTTGTCCTCCACCAAAGTGAATCCACGCATTAAACTCTGAGTAAGTAAAACCAAATGGACTTGCTGTAAAGTATCCAAAAGCTGGGTGCTTTTTAACCCAGTAGTAGTCTGCAGCATGATACATTTGTGAGTTACCAGAAGCAACCTCATCAAATGAGTCAAAAGCTTTTACTCTTTCACCAGATGCATAATAAGAAACTTGTATACGTCCATCACTCATTGCACCCAATTGATCAGCAAATCTTTGTGCACCAGTACCTAGTCCAGGAAAATCTCTTGGCCAAGTAGCTACCATTGATATTTCAACTCTATCAGCAGCAACAGCTGGAGCAGCTAAAGATGATGCAGCTACAGCAGCAACACCCGTTGCAGCAGCAGCTTTAAAGAACTTACGTCTTGAAGGTATTTTTCCCTTCAACGATTTTTTTTCTTTAATCATTTATTTCTCCTCTATTAGTTAATTAACTCTTTTGAGTTAAACATAAAAATTAACTAGAGTCTTGATCAGAATTAGCATTTTAACAACCTTCGGTTGCAATAATATTATTTTATAGTGGTTTAAATACTTTTGATGGCAACCAGGTTACTAATTCTGGAAATAAAAATACAAGAACAAGAGCTATTAATTGTATTACAATGAAAGGAATTACACCGCGATAAATATCAAGTAGCGTTACGCTAGGAGGACAAACTCCTTTAAGATAAAATAATGCAAAACCAACTGGAGGAGTTAGAAACGAAGTTTGCAAAGTTACTGCAACTAAGAGAGTAAACCATGTCAAATTAGGATAATCAACAACGCCAAAACCATTAATTTGCAAGTTAAGATTGGTAATTACTGGTCCCAATAATGGTAATATAATCAGAGTGATTTCAATCCAATCAAGAAAAAAACCAAGAAAAAAAACTATAACCAAAACAAAAATAATAATTCCAT
>MPMA02072224.1_pt1 | contig 11736 bp, 10 predicted proteins | sample 1617361 | NCBI WGS metagenome assembly MPMA02 (sample SAMN05944807, study PRJNA350692) | marine metagenome | biome: marine; feature: ODZ; material: water; isolation source: 180 m water sample filtered on 0.2 um supor filter | place: Pacific Ocean | collected 2012-04-08 | depth 180m m | reverse complement strand
CTGACACCGCCGGCCCCTGCCCGGGTCAATTCACCGGCGGCAATGACGTTGTAGAACCTATCGCAGGGAACGCCGCCATATTCTTCCGGATAACCCAGTTGCAACAACCCCACCTCCGCCGCCTTCTTATACAGCTCGCGGGGAAATTCCTCGGCCTCGTCCCAGGCTGCCGCGTTGGGCTCGATTTCCTTTTCGACGAAGCGGCGCATGGTGGCGCGGAATGCTTCGTGCTCATCCGTGTAATAGAGGCTGTGGCGTTGATTGCTCTGGTTACTCATGACCGTTACTCCTATTCCGCCGCTTCGACCGCCAGTGCCGCTACCGTGGCCAGCATCTGTCTCGCTTCAACCTGGTCGCCTTCGGCCACGCCGACTTCCTCGACCATGCCGTCCGCAGGCGCCTTGATCTCGTGCTCCATCTTCATGGCTTCGAGAATGACTAGAATTTGGCCTTTCATAACAGCCTCACCGACGGCAGCGCGGACGGCGACAATACGTCCGGCCATGGGCGCGATCAGGCGGCCATCGCCTTCCCGTCCCTTGGCTGCCGCCAGTTCAGGGGTGAATTCATAGAAATGATTGACCGCGCCAGCCAGGTCCAGATGCAGATCATTCCCGGCGAAAGCATATGCGGCGCCATCGACCACGCTGCCGCTGGAAAAGCGTACCTGGCCATGGGCCATGCTCAATAACTCTATTTCAACGATTTCATCCTCGCCTAGGGTCACATTGTAGCCATCCGCCGTCAGGGCCACCTGGCAGAGACATTGTTCCTCGCCAAAGCGCAGATCAATGCTGATTACGATAGGCGCTGCGGAGCGCCAGCCGGCCTGGTCGCCTGCGCTATGGCGATACAACAAAACAGCCGCCAGGGCACGGGTCACGGCATTGGGCCTTGGACGTTGCAGATCGGCGAAATGCTGCCCGATGAAGGCCGTGGTGGCACTGCCGTCGGCAAAACCCTCGTGGCCCAGGACATCCAATAGAAAGCTGCGATTGTTCGACAGGCCCAGCAGGGCCGTATCCTCCAGGCCCCGCAACAGACGGCGGCGGGCTTCCTCCCGGTCGCGGCCGTGGGCAATGACCTTGGCGACCATGGGATCATAAAAGGGCGAAATTTCCTGACCCTCGACAATGCCCGTGTCCACGCGGACATCTGGCGAAGGCCGCCAGGCTACGACCGTGCCGGCTTGCGGCAGAAAGTCAGCGTAGGGATCCTCAGCATACAGCCGCACCTCGATGGCATGACCCGAAAACTCAATCTGCTCCTGCGCCAGGGGTAATACGGCACCGGCGGCCACGTCCAATTGCCAGGCCACCAGGTCCAGGCCGGTGATCATCTCGGTCACCGGGTGCTCCACCTGCAGGCGGGTATTCATCTCCAGAAAATAGAAACTGCTATCGGCGGCCAGCAGAAATTCCACAGTGCCCGCGCCTTGGTAATCAATGGTCTGGGCCGCCGCGACCGCCGCCGCGCCCATAGCCGAGCGCAAGCCTTTATCCACGGCGGGCGATGGTGCTTCCTCGACCACCTTTTGATGGCGGCGCTGGATCGAACAATCCCGCTCGCCCAGATGCACGCAGTTGCCGTGACTATCGGCGAAGACCTGGATTTCAACATGGCGCGGCTCGATCACCGCTTTTTCCAGGATCAATTCGCCGGAGCCAAAGGCGTTTTCGGCCTCCGACCGGGCGCCGGAAATCGCCGCTGGCAGATCGGCGGCATCCCCGACCAGACGCATGCCACGCCCGCCACCGCCCGAGGCGGCTTTGACCATCAGGGGAAAGCCGATTTTTTCACCCTCCGCCACCAGCACACCGTCATCCTGATCCACGCCGCTATAGCCTGGTACGCAGGGCACGATGGCCTCCTCCATGCGCAGCTTGGCAAGGCGTTTGTTGCCCATTAAATCAATCGCCTTGGGTGATGGCCCGATAAAGGTCAACCCGGCATCGGCGCAAGCCTGGGCGAAATCCGCATTCTCGGCCAAGAAGCCATAACCGGGATGCACTGCATCCGCGCCGGTGCGGGCAGCGGCATCCAGAATAGCGGCGACGTTCAGATAGGACCCGGCCACGGGCGCGGGGCCGATACAAACCGCCTGATCCGCCATTTGGACATGGGGCGCGCCGCCATCAGCCTCGGAATAGACGGCGACGGTGCGATAGCCCATGTCATGGGCCGTGGCCATGATGCGGCAGGCGATTTCGCCACGATTGGCGATCAAGACCTTGGTGAAGGCCATGTTTCCAGTTCCCTTCAATCTTGCAAGATATTCTACTTGTTCCGCCGGGACGGCAGGGTTCCCATGTACTTCGAGAGGATTTGCAGCATCACTTCGTCAGCGCCGCCGCCGATGGAGAGCAACCGGCCATCACGGAACAGCCGCCCCACCTTGCTTTCCCACATATAACCCATGCCGCCCCAGTATTGCAGACAGCCATCGGAGACCTCACGCACCAGACGGCCGCCCTTCAGCTTGGCCATGGAGGCGAAATAGGTTACATCCTCGCCCGCCACCAATTGTTCTGCCGCGCGATAGATCAAGGAACGCAGGGTCTCTATCTCGGTCTGCAATTCGGCCATGCGAAAATGCACCACCTGATTATCCAGCACCGAGGCACCGAAGATCTTTCTGTCGCGGGTATATTCGATAGTGTCCTGTATGGCTTTTTCCATAGGCCGCAACAGGGTCGTGGCGCCCCACAGGCGTTCCTCCTGAAACTGGATCATCTGATAGGTGAAGCCTTCGCCTTCCTTACCAATCAGATTTTGTCGCGGCACCCGCACGTCATCAAAATAGATCAGCGCCGTATCCGAGGCGCGCATGCCCATCTTGTTCAAGGTCCGCTCCACCTTGACGCCGAGGCTGTCCATGGGCACGCAGATCAGGGATTTATTACGGTGTATGGGCCCTTCCGAGGTATTGCACAGCAGGCAGATCCAATCCGCCTGGGCACCGTTGGTGATGAACATTTTGGAACCGTTGATGACGTAATCATCGCCATCCCTGCGCGCCGCGGTCTTCAATGACGCCACATCCGAACCCGCACCGGGTTCGGTGACGCCAATACAGGCAACCATGTCGCCGGCAATGGTGGGGGCGAGGAATTGCTGTTTTAGCTCGTTGGAACCAAAGCGCGCCAAGGCCGGCGTCGCCATGTCAGTCTGCACGCCAATGGCCATGGGGACGGAGCCGTGATCGGCGGTGCCTATCTCCTCGGCAAAGGCGATGAGATAGGAATAGTCCAGCCCCATGCCGCCATATTCCTCGGCCTTGTTGATGCCCAGGAAACCTTGTTTTCCCATCTTCTTGAATAACTCGTGGGCTGGGAAAGCGCCCGCCTCCTCCCATTCATCCACATAAGGATTAATCTCCGCCGCCACGAACCGGCGCACTGAATTGCGCAACTCTTCATGTTGTTCGGTAAATAACATGGGCAATACTCCTTGCTGGTTCGAACCGCATCAATCCTTCTCCGGATCGCCAAGCGACTTTGGACGGACCTCGCGGTGAAAACCGTCAAAATGCTGATTTCCCGAACCCTCGGACAGAGGGTAGTTATGCGGCGCGTTTGGCGCGGCCCCATCACCCTAATACAGGGACCTGAAATATAGGCCGCGCTAGGGCTAAACAAAAAGACAATGGCGCCGGCAACTTCCGCCTCACGGCCCAAGCGCGCAAGGGGGACGATTTTTGCCAATGCCAGGGTCGCCGTGGCGAAACCGTCGGGATAGGTATCGAAGCCCGAAGTAATAATCCAGACCGGAACACGGTACCATAGGGCATGATATCTCTCAATCCGATTAGCGCGAACTGCCATTTCGGCGGGGCTACTCCTCTCCTTGGAAGCTACTTGACGTTAACGTCAACGTCAAGAATGGCGGGGTTGATTGCGGCCTAATTTTGACCATTGCTTTCACCGGGACGCGACGCTATGTGATGACTTGAAATCAGTGGACCAACGGTTCGGAATTCGGGAGATACAAAACCATGAGCCTGCAAGAATTGACCGACGGCATGCGCGACAGGGTTGGCGAAGATTGCGGCCTGGGTGCCGCCATAAAATGGGATTTCGGCGACGGCACGTTTCTGTTGCTTGATGCCAGCCAGGTTCCCAACGTGATTACCAATGAAGACGGCGAAGCCGACACCACATTGAAGATCAGCCTGGATGACTTCATCGCTATGACCCAGGGCGAGTTGGACGGCACTACGGCCTTCATGACCGGCAAGCTGAAGATCGAAGGCGACATGGGTATCGCCATGAAACTGCAGAGCGTACTCAGCGCCTAGCGAAATCGGCCCAAGATCAGGGCCAAACCGACCGGATAACGCACCGTCATGGGAAGCCACGCTGCGGACTTGAAATGGTCCAGCTTCGAGCTTGGAGGCTGGCTATGGACCAGGGCAGCCGGAAAGCTTGGGGTATCCATTGACATCATTTCTACGCTCAAGCTCGCCGATCGAGACACACTCTAGTCCCTGGTATCGCGCCAACGGTAATACCAGCTTAGGCTCCGAGCCAAGGGCACCACAAGATCGTGCATGGGCAGGGGTTTTAGCGGTACAGCCGGCAGAGCCAGCTCACTGGCCGGCGTACCCAGAGTGCGTTGCGCCAGCATCCGACCCATCGCCGTACCCAGTGCGATACCCCGACCACTGTAACCCAGGGCGGCGATCACGCCGCCAGCCAGTTCGTGATAGCGGGGCAGGCGTTCGGGCGTCATGGCGATGATGCCTTCCCAAAAATACTCGATTTGCGGCTCTTCGATCTGTGGAAAGGCGATGTTCAGGCGTGCAATGGTAGAGGCACTCATGCGGCTCCTTGCACCCGCCGTGAAGACCGGCGCCGATGTGGTGATAATGCGGCCAAAGCGGTCCTTGCGGAAAGCCCACAGCGCCTGGCGCGTGTCCGAGAGGCCATGGTTGTTGGGCAAGACGGTCTTGGCCACATTGTCGCTCAAAGGCGCTGTCGCTAGGTGGGAAGAGCGCAAGGGCACGATGGTCTGGCGCAAGCCCGGAAACAGATCGCCGGTATAGCCATTCGTCGCCAGGATAACCTTGTCCGCGCGGACCATGCCGTTGGGCAGTTTGACCCGCCACTGACCGCCATCCCGGTCCAGTGCTTGCACCGGGCTGTCGCCATGCACCGCCGCGCCCGCCGCGACCGCGGCGCGGGCTAAGCCACGGGAATAGCTCAAGGGCTGGATATGGCCGCCGGAACGGTGTATCCAGCCGCCATGATAAATAGGGCTGCCGGTCAGCTGCGCCGCCCGTTGGGCATCGTACACCTCCACCGGCGCGCCGCGCGCGGCCCATTGGTCGTGCTTGATTTGAACGCCTTTCATGCGCGAGGCGCGGTGGGCCGGTTGCAGCCAACCCTCTTGCGAGGCATCGCAGTCGATTGCGTGTTTGCGGATCAGGTCAAATACCAGATCGGCGCTACCGCCGACCATCTCGTTCAGACGCTCGCCCCGCTCAGGCCCCAGTTCCGCGACGGCATCGTTAGGATTGTGCTTGGAGTAGGCTGGAATGACCTGGCCATTGTTGCGGCCTGAAGCGCCAAAGCCCGGCTGTTCGGCCTCCACCAGGACCACATCGGCACCGCCCTCGGCGAGGTGCAGGGCGGCGGATATTCCGGTAAAGCCGGCGCCGACCACGACCACATCCACCGTGCGCTCGCCCTGCAAGGCCGGGCATTCAGGTGCCGGCGCGGCCGTATGGGTCCACAGATTGGATTGAGGATTGGCGGGATGCATGTGGGAAATCCTTTTTACAGCTACTCCAGACCGGGACTTCCCGCCTGGCCGGGGTCAACGCCCCTTGCGTGCTTGCTTTTACGTGTTCGGGCGAGACTACGATATGACAGATATAGCAACGACAATAGGCCAAGACCGCCTAGGACGCCTTGCAGCAACAGAGTGCTCCAAAAATACCAGCCTATCCCGACACCAGGCAGTAGCAGCAACAGCGGCGCGACGAAAAAGCCATTGGTAATGACCCGGTTATTGAGGCTTTCCAGGCGGCTCAAAAACTTGCCGGTATGGTAGCTGGCCGGGCCGCTCTGCCCCTCCATCCACAGCTTAAAATACTGCAGGCGGTTGGAGATCAGGTCGCTGTAGGTAAAAATCGCCGTGGCAACGGCGCCCGCGATTAGGGGCCAGTCCATGCCGCTATCGCGCCACAATCCAATGCCCGCGGCCAACGGCGCGGCGGTGTAATAGAAGCGGTCCGCGACGCCATCGTAAAACTTACCCCAATAGGAGGCGCCATCGTTCAACCGCGCCAGGTTGCCATCCAGGCAGTCGCCGATGAAACAGAGGTAATACAATACCGCCACCAGCCAAGCCATACTGGACGGTGCGCCCACCAACAAGATCAACGCCAACACCGCCAGGCCCAGGCGCAGGGTTGTCATTTGGTTCGCGGTCCAGCCGCGATTGTAGAAATACGGCGTCAAACGGTTACCGATGGGCCGGCCAATATGGCGCACGATGGCCATATTGCGGACCTGGTTATTGAACGAGGCCTCCACCTCCCGCCGCGTGATGCGCCGGCGGCCTTCCGAATTTTGCTCCTTTGCCGCCACTTCAGGCGGAGACGGCCAGGCGGCCATCGATGACATAGGCCAGGATCTGCACTACCTGTTCGGGGGTCTCCGCCGTGGCCAGGGCCGCGCCGTCTACTTCCTTGAGGGAATGGCGCAAGGCCGGGTCATGCAGGGTGACGATCGAGGTGCCAAGTGCCGCGGCATAGCCGGCATCAAAAGCGGCGTTCCATTGTTTGTACTTGTCACCGAAACGGACGACCACGATATCTGCCCGCTCGATCAGAGTACGGGTGCGGATGGCGTTCATCCTGGCGCCCTTGTGATCATGCCAAAAGGCCTGTTCCTCGCCGCCCAGAATGGCGACACCGCAATCGTCCGAAGACGCATGATCAGTCACCGGAGAGCTAAAATCTATATCCAGCTCCGTCTTGGCCGCGCCTTCTATAATCCGCTCCCGCCAATCGCTGTGAATTTCGCCTGAAAGGTATACGTCCCAGCTTTGTCCACTCATCTTAATCTCCAATTCCATTGTTCCCTACTGCTCGAGGGTACCTGTCAGCTGGGCCCGCTGCGAGACCTCCAGCCAGTTGCCATCCGGGTCGCGCACGAACGAATACCGCGTCGTGGTCCCAATGGTGCGGGGTGGGCCGCCTTCTCGGCCACCACGCGCCAGAATACCCGCGTGCTCCGCATCGCATTTTTGGATCTGCACGGTGGTATAGCGATAGCCCGGCGCGTTCTTGTCATCCGGTGTTGGCTTCACACTATCATCCTGTTTCAGGAACAACACCGTATTGCCGGCGACCACCGCATCATTGTCGCCGGTCCGGAATTGCAGGGCATCGACCCAGTATGCCTTGGCGGCGGCTAGATTGCTGACCGAGATCTCGATCCCGATGCCAACCACGCCTTTATGGCCCATGGGCACCAAATCCACGGCGTTGCCATCGGGGTCGCGCAGGCTTCGCACCCCGGTCAGATCCGGTTTGGCGATCAGCAATCGGCGATAGCCAGACGGCGCCAGGTCAGGCAACGGATTGCGTGAATGATTGATCTTCAGGATCGAGCCATTCATGTGATGGCGCAATTGATGCACGCCACCGCCCAGCTTGCCCACATGGTCGAACTCCAGGCCGATCTCACCCTGCCAGAACGCCATTTGCTCCTCACGCTGGTTGGTGTAGAGGCCAATATCGATATGCTGTTTCGCTAAATCCACGGTTCGAAACTCCCTGACTAACGCTATTGGGGACATATAGCAGATATTGCCACGTCACCAAGCTGCCATCGAACTAACTGAAGCGCCTTTTCCGCGCCATGCTTTGATGTTATATGGCCCACGCAGCCAAATTCCCGGACCTAAATCATGAACGATATCGCCGCCCAAGTGGCGCACCGCCGCACCTTTGCCATCATCGCCCATCCCGATGCGGGCAAGACCACGTTGACCGAGAAGCTGTTGCTGTTCGGCGGTGCGATCAATCTTGCTGGTGCGGTCAAGGCCAAGGGCGATGCGCGCCGGGCCCATTCGGACTGGATGAAGGTGGAGCGGGAACGTGGCATTTCCGTCGCCACCTCGGTGATGACCTTTGATTACGCGGATTGCACCTTCAATCTCCTCGACACACCGGGCCATCAGGATTTCTCGGAAGACACCTATCGGACACTGACGGCGGTCGACAGCGCGGTCATGGTGCTGGATGCCGCCCGCGGCATTCAGGAGCAGACCCGCAAGTTATTCGAGGTTTGCCGCCTGCGCGACGTGCCCATAGTCACCTTCATCAACAAGATGGATCGGGAAAGCCGGGAGCCGTTTGATCTGCTGGACGAGATCGAACAGAGCCTGGCCCTGGACGTGGTGCCGGCCAGCTGGCCCATCGGCATGGGCCGGCGCTTCAAGGGTTGCTATGACCTATTTTCGGACCGTCTGGTCTTGATGGACAAGGCGGACAAGAACGTCATCTCCGAGGGCGAGGTCTGCTCCGGCCTGGATGATGCCAAGCTGGACAGCTTCCTGGGCGAGGACGCTGATACCCTGCGCGAAGAAGTAGAGATGGCCCAGGGCCTGTGCCCCGCGTTTGATGCGCAATCCTATCGCGAAGGCCACATGACACCGGTCTATTTTGGTTCCGCCATCAATAATTTCGGCGTGCGGGAATTGCTTGCCGGCCTGGCCAAGCTGGCACCGTCGCCCGGCCCTCGCCCCTCTGCCTCCCGGCCCGTGCAACCGGACGAGAAGAAAGTCTCGGGCTTCGTCTTCAAAATCCAGGCCAATATGGACCCCAAACACCGCGACCGCATGGCCTTCATGCGGGTCTGCTCGGGCCATTTCCGCAAGGGCATGAAGCTGAAACATATCCGTAGCGGCAAGCAGATCAATATGCACAATCCGGTGCTGTTCCTGGCGCAGGACCGCGGCACGGCGGAGGACGCCTACGCGGGCGATATCATCGGCCTGCCCAACCACGGCAACCTGCATATCGGCGATGCCCTGAGCGAGGGCGAAGAGCTGACGTTCACCGGTATTCCTTCGTTCGCGCCCGAGATGATCCAGCGTGTCGCCCCGGATGATCCTATGAAAGCCAAGCATCTGGGCCGAGCCCTGCAACAATTGGCCGAGGAAGGCGCGGCCAGCGTCTTCAAGCCGCGTCTTGGGGCGAATTGGTACGTCGGCGTGGTCGGCGCCCTGCAATTCGATGTCCTGGCGGACCGCATCGCCGCCGAGTATGAATTGCCGGTGCATTTTGAGGCATCTAGCCTGTACACCGCACGCTGGGTCTTCTGTGATGATGAAGCGACCCTGAAACGTTTCGCCGACAAGGAACGCGCCGCGGTCGCCGACGATCACGAGGGTGATCTGGTCCTCCTGGCCCGAAATGCCTGGCACCTGGACGACCTGGCCAAGGACTGGCCCGATCTGACCTTTGCCGCCACCAAGGATCAGGCGGTTTAGAGCATGTCGCGGCTTTCAGCCCTTATCAGGCGCGCCGGCATGAAGGATGGCTTCCATATCCGGCCAGGGGATACCCGGCGCGATGCCCAGAACGTTGACGTCAACGGCATCATCCCAGGACCTTAGTTCCTCCCGCACCTTGTTGGGGGCGCCATAGACGGCCAGTTGATCCAGCAGGATCTGCGCCTCCGCCGGGATATCACCATGGCTTGGGCTTGGTTTGGGATTGGCCTGCAACACCATATCAACCTCGTCGGCATAACCTTGCGCGGAGACTGATTTGGCATAGACATCGCCCATGGCACAGAGATACCAGGCCAGATTATTTGCCGCCGTTTGCCGTCCATCCGCCTCGTTGGCATTGACCGAGACATTAGGCCCCGCGATCACGGTCAGGGGCGCATCCAGATCCCCCGCGCTTTCCCGTTTTTCCTGCAGCTCCGGCACCCAGCCCGCGAACCTGTCGCGAGCGACATAGTAGGGGAACCAGCCGTCAGCCTCCTCCGCCGCAACGGTGACTGCGCGCGGACCCATGGCGGCAATATAGATCGGCAGTTCCGGTGCCGGCGCCTGGCCCAGTTTCAGAGCCCGGGCATCAAGGTCGGCGGAGATACCGGAACGCTCGCCCTGTAAGATCTGGCGCACCGCCTTGGTCGTGTCCCGCAACTGTTTCGCCGGCTGCGCGAAGGGAATACCGTGGAACCCTTCCACCAGCGCCTTGGTGCTGGCGCCAAGACCAAGGACATAGCGGCCTTCGCTGATCTCGGACAAGGTGGCCGCGTTCATGGCGATGGCCCCGGGCGTGCGGCTCCACACGGATAAGATACCCGACATCAGCCGAACATTCTCTGTCCGCAGGGCGATCTCGGTCAGCACAAGCGTGGAATCAAGGCCCCATCCTTCCGGCACCACGAACAACTCGTAGCCCAGCTGATCCGCCAGTTCCGCCGCGCGGACAATGACATCGCGGCGGGTTTCCATGGGCGTTAGCGAGATACCTCGGCGGGGCGTCGACATAGTATATTCCTCAGGTCATCACGACGGTTACATGCGATGCCATAGGGGATCGACATTCTTCGTCATCGGCTAGGGTGGGACGGCCAGTCTACCCCAGGCGCGTGCCGGATAACAGCTCATGCTTCAATGGCGGACATGGCGGAGACATGGCGGCGCTTGCGCCACTGGTCGAACTCCCTGACAATGAGGCAAGGAAAGAGGAGGAAACAAGCAAATGCGCTATGGATTTTACCTGCCCACCCGGGGGGCCCTGGGTAATGCGGATGACATCACCGAAATTGTCCTGGGGGGTGAGCGCCTGGGCTATGCCACCATCGTTATTGGCGATCACATCGTCTTTCCGGTCACCGTCGCCTCGCCCTATCCCTATACCGTCGATGGCGGTTTTCCAGGCGTCGGCGATGCCATGGAGCAGTTAACCCTGATGTCCTTCGTGGCGGGCATCACAAAGTCCACCCGCCTGGTGACCTCGGTGATGATCCTGCCGCACCGCAATCCCCTGGTTACCGCGAAAGTACTGGCCACCATCGATGTGCTCTCGAAAGGCCGGGTTACGGTTGGTGTCGGGGTCGGTTGGATGCGCGAGGAGTTCGAGGCCTTGTCGGCGCCGGATTTCGACAAGCGCGGCGCCTCAAGCAACGAATTTCTCGAAATCTTCAAGAAATGCTGGACCCAGGACCCGGTTTCACACGAGGGCGAATTCTATTCCTTCAAGGAACTGCGCTGCGTACCGCACCCGGTGCAAAAGCCCCATCCGCCGATCTGGATCGGCGGCCACAGCAAAGCAGCGTTACAGCGGGTAGCGAAATACGCCGATGGCTGGCATCCCGTCGGCGCCACTTCCGCCTCGCCCCTGCCGCCGGAGGAATTTCAGGGGCTACTGGATCAATTGAAACGGATGATGGAGGCCGAGGGCCGAGACTTTGACGAACTTACCATATCCTTCAAGGCGCCATCCTATGATCCGGGCAAGGTCCCCGAAGGCCACGACCGCCTATTGTTTACCGGCGAGCCCGCCCGTATCGCCGAGGATATCCGCACCTACAAGGCCATGGGTGTGCACGAGGTCGTATTTGATTTCCGCACTCCGCCGGCGGCGAACACGGTCGAGAAAATGGAACATTTCATGAAGGAGGTAGTGCCGTTGGTGACGTAGGACTGGTGCGGCGAACCAGTAATCCACGGCGCCTGAAATCTTCGCGAGCCCCGGTG
>MPMA02095355.1_pt1 | contig 11738 bp, 8 predicted proteins | sample 1617361 | NCBI WGS metagenome assembly MPMA02 (sample SAMN05944807, study PRJNA350692) | marine metagenome | biome: marine; feature: ODZ; material: water; isolation source: 180 m water sample filtered on 0.2 um supor filter | place: Pacific Ocean | collected 2012-04-08 | depth 180m m | reverse complement strand
CGGCGCTTCCAGGCCGAGGTGGTCAAGGGCTCGGAGACGGCCTATATCGAAGCCAAGCTGGCCGAGCGCAATGCACGCCATGTGACGATGGGCGACAGTCGCTACGTGCTTGAGCCCAACATCAAGGAGGGAAAGGGCAGCCTACGCGACCTTCACACTCTGTTCTGGATTGCCAAATATATTTTCACAGTGGACGACGTGAACGAGTTGGTGGCGCGTAAGGTTCTGATCCGCTCGGAGGCCAGCCTGTTCGCCAAGGCACTGAACTTCATTCTCACCTTGCGCTGTCATCTTCATTACATTTCGGGCCGGGCGGAAGAACGCCTGACCTTCGACCTGCAATCGGAAATCGGCCGCCTTATGGGCTATACCGACCATGCCGGAAGTCTCGGCGTTGAACGCTTCATGAAACACTATTTCCTGGTGGCTAAGGATGTGGGCGATCTGACCCGTATCTTTTGTGCCGCGCTTGAGGCCGAACGCAAAAGAGCGCCGCGCCTCAACTGGCGGCGGTTGGCCCTGCGCGGAAAGATTCCGGGAGAATTCAGGGTCGAGGGCTCGTGGCTCGTGGTGGACAAGAGCGACGTGTTTGTCCAGGACCCGGTGAACCTGATCCGCCTCTTTCATCTGGCCCAGCAGTTCGATCTCGACATTCATCCCGTGGTCCTGCGCAAAGTGACGCGCAAGCTCGGCCTAATCGATGCAAAGCTGCGCAAAAATCCACAGGCCAATGCTCTGTTCGTTGAAATCCTGACTTCGCAAAATGCACCCGACATGGCTTTAACCCGCATGAACGAGGCCGGTGTCATGGGCCGTTTCATCCCCGATTTTGGGCGCGTGGTGGCGCAGACGCAACATGACATGTACCACGTTTATACGGTGGATGAGCATTCCATCCGCGCCATCGGTATCTTGAGCCGTATCGAGAGGGGGGAACTGGAGGAAGACCATCCCTTGTCGACAAAAATCTTTCCCAAGATCAGTTCGCGCCGCGTCCTCTATCTGGCGGCGCTGTTGCACGATATCGCCAAGGGGCGTGGTGGCGACCACAGTATCCTCGGGGCTGAGGTCGCCGAGAAAATAGGGCTGCGTTTAGGATTCGACGCGGCAGAGACGGAAACCGTGTCCTGGCTTGTGCGTCACCATCTGTTGATGAGCAATACGGCCTTTCGCCGCGACATAAACGAATCCAAAACCGTGAGCGATTTCGTTGAGGCTGTGCAGTCTCCGGAACGGTTGCGCCTGCTCCTGATTCTTACCGTGGTGGACATCCGCGCGGTGGGACCAACGGTGTGGAACGGATGGAAGGCGGTGTTGCTGCGGGAACTCTATTACAGCGCCGAGGAGGTCCTGTTGGGCGATTTCTCCTTGGTAAAACGCGAAGACCGGATCGCCGCCGCCAAGGAAACATTGCGCCGCGCTCTGCCGAAATGGAGCAAGGCGGATTTTGCCGACTTCGAAAGGCTAGGATATCCCGTTTACTGGCTGTCCCAGGACATCGCCAGCCATATACGTCAAGCCAAGATGGTGCGTGCCAATGCGAATTTAGACCACCCGCTGGCTATAGACTGCCACGTGGACCGGCCCCGTGACGTAACCGAAGTGACCATTTACACCTCGGACCATCCGGGTCTGTTTTCCGGCATTGCCGGCGCTATCGCACTAGCTGGGGGCAATATCGTGGATGCCCGTATTTTTACTCTGACCAATGGCATGGCCATGGATGCGTTTTCGGTACAGGAGGTGGGTGACTGGGTTCAAGAATCGGGGTGCCGCGTCTTCGATGACGCGCACAGGCTCAAGGAGCTGGAACGGCTGATCGAGGCCACGCTTACCGGCGCCATGAGGCCGCGTGAAGAGCTGGCGAAGCGCTCCCACATCCTGCCCGAACGCTCCCATGTCTTCACCGTGCCGCCGCAGGTACATATGGACAACACCGTCAGCGCTACCAACACCGTGATCGAAATCAATGGCCGTGACCGTCCGGGCTTGCTGTTCGAGGTGACGCAGGCACTTACCGATTGCAGCCTGCAGATTTCCACCGCCAAGATTGCCACCTATGGAGAGCGGGCGGTGGACGTCTTCTATGTGAAGGATATTTTCGGACTCAAGGTGGAAAACAACTCCAAGATCGAACAAATCAGAGAGGCTCTTCTGCGCGTCCTGGAATCCTCCGGGAAAGCCCCCACGCGGCCTTCGCGGGGTAAGGCGGAAGCCCCGGAAAAAGTCCAGAACCGCCGTCAGCGCAAGTCCAGGGCAAAGGCACGTTCGGTTCGCAAGACCAGCGCCAGATAAACGGCCTTGTAATCTTTCCCGCTTCCACCTGTTGGTAAAATCCGCTAGACCGGCTCCATGGCGTTTTTGCGCAACATCGCCACGGTGGGGGGACTGACCCTTGTCAGTCGCGTTCTGGGGTTCCTGCGCGATATCCTGATCGCCGCCTTTCTCGGTGCTGGCCCCATTGCCGACGCTTTTTTTGTCGCTTTTAAGCTGCCTAACTTTTTTCGCCGCCTGTTCGCCGAAGGCGCGTTTTCCGCCGCTTTTATCCCGATTTTTTCTGGGGAGCTGGCGCAACATGGTCGCGAACGGGCGATGGCATTCGCCGCTCAGGCGTCGTCGGTGCTGTTATGGGTTCTGTTGGGGCTGGTGTTGCTGTTCGAGATCGCCATGCCCTGGTTTATGTATGTGCTGGCTCCGGGTTTTGCCGAAGACCAGGAAAAATTCACCCTCGCGGTGGATTTCTCGCGCATCACCTTTCCCTATATTCTGTTCATTTCCCTGGTCTCACTTCAGGGCGGGGTGCTCAACACCCTGGACCGTTTCGCGGCCATGGCGGCGACTCCGATTCTGCTCAATCTGTGTCTGATCACTGCCTTGGCGGGGTTTGCACAGGCTGCGGCCACGCCGGGCCACGCCTTGGCATGGGGCGTGGCCGCCGCCGGCGTGGTGCAGCTGGTCTGGTTGATGGCGGCGTTGAGGAGGGAGGGGGTGGTGCTGCGCCTTCCACGGCCCCGGCTGACAACGGAAATCCGGCGTCTGCTGACGCTGTTTTTCCCCGTGGCCCTGGGCGCTGGCGTCTATCAGGTCAATCTGGTGATCGATGTGATCATCGCCTCGCTGCTGCCCACGGGGTCCATTTCCTTCCTCTATTACGCTGACCGGGTGAACCAGCTGCCGCTTGGTGTTGTTGGGATCGCGGTGGGCACGGCGCTGTTGCCCCTGTTGTCGCGCCAGGTCAAAAACGGCGAGGGAGAAGCGGCGTTGGAAAGCCAGAACCGGGCCATCGAATATGCGCTTTTTTTCGCCCTGCCGGCTGCCGCCGCCCTGATGACCCTGTCTTTACCTGTGGTGACGGTATTGTTCGAACGCGGCGCTTTCTCCGCCGCCGACGCTCTGGCTACGGCTCGGGCCCTGGCCGCCTTTGCCATTGGCCTGCCGGCCTATGTGCTGGTCAAGGTGCTGGTGCCCGGCTATTTCGCCCGCGAGGACACCAGGACACCGATCCAAATCGGGGTTGTGGCCATGATGCTGAACGTGGTGCTGAGTTTGATCCTGATGGCATTCCTGGCCCATGTTGGCCTGGCCCTGGCCACCGCCACATCGGCCTGGTTCAACGCCGTGATGCTGGCTCAGGGCCTGAAGAAACGCGGCCATCTGGCCATGGACGCGCAACTGCGTCGGCGCGTGGCACGGATGCTGCTTTGCTCGGCGGTGCTGGCGGTTGCGCTTGTTTTCCTGGCCGGCGGCTTGGCTGGGCCCTTGGCGGGAACACAAGCCATGCGCTTTACCGCGCTGGCGGCGCTGGTGGCGGCGGGTCTGGTCCTTTATGGCGGTCTGGCGCAGGCCACGGGTGCGGCGCGGCTGGATGCGCTGTGGCGTTCCCATGGGCGCGAACTGGGATGATGCTCTTGACCACCCACCGTGCAAACAGCCATAACGGTCGCGTTTTCTTCCATGCCTGTCCGTCCTCGCACCAAGTTGCGTTTTCATGAACCGTATTTTTTCGGGCGTACAGCCCACCGGAAACCTCCATCTCGGTAACTATCTGGGCGCTATCCGTAACTGGGTGACTCTGCAGGAGGATTTCGAGTGCATTTTTTGCATTGTTGATCTTCACGCCATTACCCTGCCCCAAAACCCCGAGGAACTTCGCGCCCACACGCGCGAAGTGACGGCGGCTTATATCGCCGCCGGGATTGATCCCGAAAAATGCATTATCTTCAACCAGAGCATTGTCCCCGAACACAGCGAACTGGCCTGGATGCTGGCTTGTATCACGCCGCTGGGCTGGCTCAACCGCATGACCCAGTTCAAGGAAAAGGCAGGGAAGCACCGCGAGAATGCGGGTCTGGGGCTGTATGCCTATCCAGTGCTGATGGCCGCTGATATCCTTCTTTACCGCGCCACTCACGTGCCGGTGGGAGACGACCAGAAACAGCATCTGGAACTGTCCCGCGACATTGCCGGAGCCTTTAACCGGCAGTACGGGATAGATTATTTCCCGCTGCCTGAGCCCCAAATTTTGGGCGCCGCTACCCGCGTCATGAGCCTGCGCGATGGTGCCAGCAAGATGAGCAAATCGGACGGCTCCGACTATTCCCGTCTCAACCTGACCGATGACGACGACGCCATCGCCCTTAAGATCCGCAAGGCGCGCACCGACGCCGACCCCTTGCCCGGTACGTCCGCCGGGCTCGAGGGCCGGGACGAGGCCGCCAATCTGGTGGGCATCTACGCCGCCCTGTCGGAAACAGGTGTCGAAGAGGTGTGTCGGCAATTCGCGGGCAAGATGTTTTCCCAGTTCAAGAATGAACTTTCTGATCTGGCGGTGGAGCGAATGGGCCCCATCGCCCGGAAGATTAGAGAACTGACTGCCGAGACCGGCCATGTGGACGGCATCCTGCGCAACGGCGCGGAGCGTGCGGGCGTTATTGCAAAACGGCATCTAGGCGAGATTCAAGACATCGTCGGCCTGTTACGTCCGTAACGGTGTCGAAAGGGGCATTTGGAGGGCGCTATGGGGGTCTTGATGCGACCCCGCCGCACGCTCTATATTCAGGGGTGTCCCAGGGGTTTATCTGCTAGATGTGGGGGGCTATGGAAGCCGCCATGGGTTCCGGGCCTGACAGGTTGAGCCGCCGCCAAGGCTCGCGCGTGCGCGCGCGGGAGTGCCGCCGTTTACGCTGGGGTGCCGCCTGATGCAGATTTATTTGCCCATTGCCGAGATTTCCGTCAACGTTTTTTACCTGTTGGGCTTGGGCGGACTAGTGGGCGCGCTGTCCGGCCTGTTTGGCGTCGGTGGTGGATTTCTCATGACGCCGTTCCTTATTTTTACCGGCATTTCCCCGGCCGTGGCCGTAGCCACCGAAGCCAACCAGATTCTCGGCGCCTCCGTTTCGGGAGTGTTCGCCCATTGGCGGCGCAGCAATGTAGATTTCAAGATGGGCTTCATGCTGTTGGCCGGGGGTCTGATGGGGTCCAGTTTCGGCGTATGGCTGTTTTCCGTGTTGCGCGGATTCGGCCAGATTGATCTGGTGATCTCCCTTGCCTATGTGGTGTTTTTGTCGGTGATCGGCGCGTTGATGCTGGTAGAAAGCAGCCGCGCCATGTTCCGCCACCGTCGCCGTGAAGCGGCGCAGCGCAAACTTCACAAGCATACCTGGCTGCACGGCCTGCCGCTGAAGACCCGTTTCCGCAAGTCAAAGCTCTATATCAGCGCGTTGTTACCGGTGGGAATCGGTTTTTTCGTCGGCCTTTTGGCGGCCATCATGGGTGTGGGCGGGGGGTTCGTCATGGTGCCGGCCATGATCTATCTGATCGGCATGCCCACCTCCATGGTGGTGGGGACGTCGCTGTTCCAGATTATCTTCGTCACCGCCAACGTGACCATCCTCCAGGCCTATTACAATCAGACCGTGGATGCCCTGCTGGCATTGCTGTTGCTCATCGGCGGTGTGATCGGCGCCCAGATCGGGACCCGGGCGGGGTCATTTCTGCGTGGCGAACAGTTGCGCGGGTTGCTGGCACTGGTGGTGCTCGGGGTTTGCGCGCGCATGTTTTTTGACCTGGCGGTGACGCCGGGAGACCTGTTTTCCCTGGTGTCTCAGGTAGATTTCTCCGGGGAACGATGACTATGATTCTGGCAACGGTAAAAAAATGCACTCTAGGAACCATGATTCTTAAGGCCACGTTGCTGGCCATGGCGTTTCTTGCTTTTCCGGCGTCCGCGCGAGCGGAGGCCCTGGTGGCAGACCTGTCGTCTCACCTGATTGCTATTACCACTGGGTTTCAGGGCTCCGAACTGCTGCTTTTCGGAGCCACCGATGGCGAAGGCGACGTGGTGGTTCTAGTACGCGGTCCGGAAGAATCGCTGAAAGTGCGGCGCAAAGACAGGATCGGCGGAATATGGGTCAACCGTGACGAAGTAACCTTCGAGAAGGTGCCGGTTTTTTTCCGCATGGCGAGCAACCGCCCGGTGGGTGATTTCGTGCCTTACACCCTTTTGTCGCGCCACCAGCTGGGTCTGCGTTTTCTTGAGCTTCCGGTTGCGGAACCAACGGTTTTGCAGGCGGACATAGTGTCTTTCCGGGCGGCGCTCCTCCGCGGCAAGAGCCGTGAAGGGTTTTACGCACCCGGCGAAGGCAAGGTGACGTTCCTGGGGGAAAGGCTGTTCCGCACCAATGTGGTGTTCCCGCCCAATGTTCCCACCGGAACCTATAAAATAGAGGTTTTTCTTATTCGTGACGGCCACGTGGTGGGGGCGCAGACGACGCCGCTCATCGTCAGCAAGGTAGGGTTGGGGGCCGAGGTTTTTCTCTTCGCCCACCGCCATGCGGCTTTCTATGGTATCCTTTCCGTGATTCTGGCCATGCTGGCGGGGTGGCTGGGCGCGGTGGCGTTCCGCAAGGTGTGATAATGGCAAAACAGCCGGCACAAAGTCAGGACCGCGTTTTTCTGGTGGTGGTGGACGAAACCGAGGAAATGCGTGCGGCGCTGCGTTTTGCCAGCCTTCGCGCCAAGAGCACCGGCGGTAAGGTAGCCCTGCTTTACGTTATTGAACCCACGGAATTCATGCACTGGATGGCGGCCGAAGACCTCAGTCAAGAAGAAAACCGCAAACGGGCGGAGGAAGTGATGCAAGGCCTCTCGGCGGAGGTCAACGAATGGGCAGGAGAACTTCCGGTGTTGTTTCTTCGCGAAGGGGACCGCGATGAATGCGTTCTCGAATTGATCGAGGAAGAGCCCGCCATTTCAATTCTGGTGTTGGGTGCGGCGACGGGAGCCAAAGGCCCCGGTCCGCTGGTCTCGGCGTTGACGGGTAAGTTCGTGGGCAAGCTTCGTATTCCCATTACCATCGTGCCGGGGAATCTCAATGACGAACAGATCAAGGCCATTACATAATCTTCGCCGTTCCATACCATCTCTTGCGAAGGCTTGATCTTTGCGCCCCGGCGGGCCATGTAAAGGGCGCAGTCACGTAACATTATTTGAACAGTAGTGAACCATGTTTATCCAGACCGAACAGACCCCCAACCCCGCGACCCTGAAATTCCTTCCGGGCGAGCCCGTCCTGGAAGAGGGAACGGCCGATTTTCCCTCGGTGGAAGCGGCCTCGCGCTCACCTCTTGCCGGGCGGCTATTCTCTATAGAAGGCGTGGCCAGCGTTTTCCTTGGCAACGACTTTATTTCCGTCACCAAGGCGGAAGACAGGGAATGGCAGGTCCTCAAACCTTCCATCCTCGGTGCTATCATGGAGCATTACGCCACAGGCCAGCCGACGATTCTGGCCGATGAGGGCACGACAACGGAAGGCGAAGGGGAAGACGACGACGTGGTGCGCCAGATCAAGGAGTTGATAGAAACCCGCGTGCGTCCGGCGGTTGCCCAGGATGGCGGCGACATCATCTTCCACGGCTTTGAGGCAGGGGTGGTTTACCTACGGATGCAGGGCGCCTGTTCGGGTTGTCCCAGCTCCACCATGACCCTGAAATCGGGTATCGAGAACATGCTCAAGCATTACGTTCCCGAGGTGGAGGAAGTCCGCCCCGTTACGTAAAGCACGCTGTTAGAGCCGCGGCCTAAGCTCCTTTACACCAAGATTTTTCTGTTCCTTTTATACTAGATGTGGTATACATATATAAATAATACCCATGAAATAGTATCTGTACACACCATAATAGCGTGACAAAACGACACATTTAAGACGCTTGTCGGGGTTTGCATATAGTCATATATATATCCCCTATGCATGTAGGGCTAAAAGTACAGCTCGTAGGTCTTAGATGTTTTACGGGCTATGTGTCAGCGTTTAATTGTGCGTCGCAACATAGAGATTTATCCACTTAATTCCGGGCCTTTCTTCCATGTCATCATCTGATTCCAAAGGCCGCACCACGCTGCGGCGTCCCGGTTACGAACAGTTTGCGCTGGGTTTTGTGGGCCTATGCGTGGTCGGCATGTATTTGGCCGCGGCCCTTAGTCCGACTGAACGGGCCATGTATTCCCCGTCGCTGTCGTCCGCCGCGCTGGGCGCCGAGTCGGTGAAGCCGACACAGGAGGAAGCCGTTTCGGAAGCCCCCAGCAAAACCGTAGAGGTGGCTGTAGTCGTGCCTCCCACACCTGAGCACAAGCCCGCCTATGTACCTTTTTCCACCCCGTTTACCCTGGCCTCCGGCGACAGTGCATGGCTGCCGCAACGGCGATCTCCGTCCGTGGTATCTCCGCCAAGTGGCGGACCCATTACTAATCTGCGCGGAGGCGTGACTGTAAATAGCGTAGCCAAGCTGGGAAGTTTCTTTAATTCTCTTAATTACAGTCTGACCAAGGTGCGCTACGGACATCAGCCGGTACCCAGGGTTTTTCTCGACTGCCTGCCCCGGGACCTGAAAACCATGATGTCGGTCTCGGCGCGCAAGTCCATGTTTCTCAAGGCCATGCTACCCTTGATCTTGCAGGTTAACGACACCATTTCGGCCGATCGCGGGAAGCTTCTGGAGATCAACTCCCAGGTACGTATGGGCGGCACCTTGTCGGAGCGGGATCGCTCCTGGATGAAGGATCTGGCCCGGCGCCACGGTCTCGACAAGACGCGTCTCAACAGAACGGTTCTGGTAAAACTCCTTGAGCGGGTGGATGTGGTGCCGCCTTCGCTCGCGCTTGCCCAGGCGGTGGAGGAAAGCGGTTGGGGCACGTCCCGCTTTGCCCAGGAAGGTAACGCTCCATTCGGGCAGCGGACCTTTAACGAAACCCGGGGACTGGTGCCGCTGGATCGCGACGCCGACAGCACTCATGCCGTCCGGACCTACAACCGTTTAATTGACGGCGTGCATGCCTATATCGACAACCTCAATACCCACCGTGCCTATCATGAGTTCCGCAAGGCCCGCGCGACCATGCGCCTTGTCGGAACCGGCCTTGACAGTTTTGGTCTGGCCAAGACTCTGATGCGGTATTCCGAACGCGGCCAGGACTACGTAGATACCCTACACACCATCATGTCGGCCAACGACTTGGCTCCGCTCGACCGCGCCCGCCTCCACGGTGCGCAGATAGCCGGGCTGACACTTTCTGGAGGCTGAGCCGCTCTAAACATTGTTCATTGCTTTAAAGGCGCCTCCCCGTTTTTCGGTGGGGCGCTTTTTTTAAAACGGTTATTCGCTGCCCGCCGAAGGAAGCCGATAGAACATCATGCCCAGCCAGCGCCAGTGTCCCCCGGGTCCAGGCAGGGTACAGTTAAGGCGAGACCGCCCTTCCGGCAGGGGCTTAACGAAACGCACTTCGATGCGGCGTTCCCCCAGATGCTCGATGATGGCTTTTGGTCCTGCGGAGGGAAAACAGGCCAGCTGGTCGAGGTGGCGGATGTCTTCGGCCACGGTAAACCCAACCAGAGGCAGATCGGTGTTCAGTACCATATCCGCGGGCAAAAGGTCGGATACCGGAAGTGGCAGGGCATTAGCCACCTGGCGGAAGCGCTCAAGAGAACCGTATCTCTCATTGAGTGCAAAGCGCGGCAGGTTGAAGAAATCCGAGCCGGAATAAACCACGCCGGAATGCTGGCCAAAGGCGGCCTCGTACCCTGCGGCCTCTGCCAGTGCTGCCACCCCCAGGCCAGATTCTCCGTAAGGGTAGGCGAACATTTCGGGCCTATACCCCAGCTCCTCATGGAATCGTGCATTGGAGCGGACAATATCCTCGCGGTTTTTGGACATGTTGGAATCCGCCATATGCAGATGCGAGGCGGTATGGACGCCGATGGTAACGCCGTGGGCGGCGAGTTCCCGGATCTGGTCCCAGTTCATGAGATTCTTGTTACCGCTGTCGATGCCGTCGGTGGCGATAAAGACGGTGAAGGGAAAACCTGCCTCTCGCAGCCGGGGGAATGCTTGCGTATAGACCGAGCGGAACCCGTCGTCGATGGTAATGCCCACGGTGCGATTGGGCAGACTACGCTCCTCGCGAAGGGCGCTTATGATCTCTGGAATCGGAAGAACGTGATAGCCGCCGCTGGAAAGTTCGGCGATATGGGATTCGAATTGGTTGATGCGGATATTGGTGGAAGGCAGGCTGTCCTCGCCGAACCGGTGATACATGAAGACCACCGCCGAAGTGTTGGAATCTGTGGAATCTGCTGTTTGCGCTACCGCCGGCCCTTGATATGTCAGCAGCAATCCCATGGCGAAAAGTGCCTGGGCCATTAGGGAGGCGTAGAAATTCACGAAAGAAAAGGCAATGACGGATTTCATGGTCTGTGCACCGTGATATGTTCCACGTTAGCGAAGGGCTTTTCCCACCCGCAGCGATGGTGGTTGGCACACTAGAAGCGCCTTGTCATCTCCGCAAGTAGGGGTAACCCTTTTTAAAGCCCGTCTTCTCAAAGCTGGGTGGGGCTATTTCTACCGGGGTCATGGGTGGTGCTTGATGATGGGGCGAAACGGTTGGTGCGATGCCGGTTTTAGCATGGGATATCTTCATCCGTCTTGCCCTATAGCCGGAGGCCGGGGGGCGCTGTTATGAGACTTCTAGCCCTTGATTCGTCGGCTGCTTCCTGTTCGGTGGCGCTGTGGGACGACGGGAAGAAGGAAACCGGCAGCCCGGTCGTGGCGCATCATTGCAAATTTATGGACCGCGGCCAGTCGGAGGCACTCATCCCCATGGTGGACTCCGTGATGGAAGAGGCCGGCTTGGCCTTCGGGGATCTTGACCGGCTGGGAGTCACGGTCGGGCCAGGCTCCTTTACCGGAGTCCGCATCGGCCTGGCGGCTGCCCGCGGCCTGGCGCTGGCCCGTGGCCTGCCGCTGGTGGGCGTTACCAGCCTTGAGGCTATCGCCCTGGAGGCACGCGCTGAGGATGGGAGCAAAGACACAGCGGTGCCCGACACCCTGTTTGTGGCACTGTCGGCGGGGCGCAGCGACCTATACTTTCAGATTTTCTCCCGTAATGAAGACGTGGAGTCTGCTTTTCCCTGGCAGGCGGCCAGTTCTCCTGGTGCGGCCATGCTTGAAGATGTTCCTGGACAGCTACCACAAAAAGGCCTGGTGCTTATTGCCGGAAACGGCGCGCCACTGATCCGGCATGTTCTGGCGACGGAGAAACGCGCCGCCGGCCCAGGCCACAAGATTATCTATGCGGGCGGTCCGGGACTGCCAGATGCCGCTGCCGTGGCGGTTATTGCCGCCGGGCGTGAGCCCGAAACTTTTGGGTCAGAGCCTGTACCGCTTTATGTCCATTCCCATTATGCG
>MPMA02254301.1_pt1 | contig 11772 bp, 3 predicted proteins | sample 1617361 | NCBI WGS metagenome assembly MPMA02 (sample SAMN05944807, study PRJNA350692) | marine metagenome | biome: marine; feature: ODZ; material: water; isolation source: 180 m water sample filtered on 0.2 um supor filter | place: Pacific Ocean | collected 2012-04-08 | depth 180m m | reverse complement strand
TTGTTGTTTTAATTGCGTGTGTAATGGTAGTATCTGGAAATACCATTTGTCCAATTACAGGTTGGATAACTTCAAATGCCCTATCCTGTGTTGCTACTACAACTGAACCACCAACACTACCAGTTGATGTTGCAGGATCACCAGAAAGAGTTACTGTATAAGTATCATCTGTCACATTACCAATACTATGTGTTCCATTAATAACACTACCTGCTATACCATTATAATCAGTTGCACTTGTTAATCCAGAAATTGTTACCTTACTAGGTGCGCTACCGTTCATTCCATGATGTGTATGATTAACCTTAATGATATTAGGATTACCACCAAATGCTGTACCACTACCTGCAGTAGCATTTGTTTCAATCGCATTTGTTGATAGTGTTTTACTACCCAAAGCAGAATTAACAGCAGTATATGTACCAGTAGTACCTGTAGTAAATGCCGCTTTATAGAAAGTAACCTTTAAATCTTCCATTTGGTCTTCTGTCCATAAACTTGCGTTTTGAGAACGGAATAAAGAACCAAACAAAGGTTGAGTTGTAACCCTACGAGTTGATGTAAGAACATCCGTATCACCCAAACGGGACACCCACGCTTTATAGCTTTGACTATCTGGTTTTAATACAATAGCATAATCTGTTTTACCTTGTAAATATACAGGACTTGGGAATGTAACTGTTGTCGCTGTCGCCGCTGTTGCACTTGTATTGACATCAGCAGCAGCAATCGTAACTTCACTAAATGGAATTATTTTTGTACTTGGTCGTCCTTCGTGTGTTTCAACCAAATATACTTTAATTGGTATAGTACTATCTTTTTCAGCAAAATATAAATCCACTTTAGTTAAGAAAAGACCTTCAAGCGGATCAACACGGAATGTTTGTGCTAAAGGATCCCTATTGACTGGCTCGTCAATTAATGTAGTAATGCTATCAACCGTTCTTCTATCATCTTGTTCACTTACAGAAGTAGTTTGAATAATAGGCACCCTTGTTGATACTATAGTTTCCTCTTGTGTAACTTGTAATCCACGAGCAGTATATCGAGCATCAGCAAAAGTATCAACAGAATCCTCGTCTGTTGCATTTGTTGATGAACTTGTTAATCTGAATACTCTTTCACCTGTTCTAAATCGTACTGTACTTGTATTTGGTATTGCAAAAGTTCCAGAAGCAGACCCAACTGAATCTGTTAAAATAGAACCACCAAGTACACCACCTGTTGGTGTAACATAAGTTGACACATCAACATTATCAAAGAAAGAATAAACTCTTGTATTTGGTTTTAATCGTGTAGCACTAAATGAAATTGTACGGCTACGAATAAAAGGTATAAATGCAACATCAACAACCTTATCACCATATGATTGAGTTAAAAGATTTGACCCAGCAATTTGTCTTGTAATACCTGTTCTTGTAGATGAACTTGTTGTACCAGAAACTGTTGTTACTGAATTACCACTTTGACTTGATTCAGACCATCTTCCTGTCCAGTTATTTTGCCATTCATTCCAAACTGTTCCTAATGAATTACCACCAACTGCCATACTTGAAATTGTATCAAATAAATTATTATCATTAACAATTAAATCTGGTTGCCTGTCAACATCTTTCCATTCATCTAAATCTGGTGTTAATGCAACATCACCAACATATTGGAATACTAAAAATGGATTACAATTAACTGATTTAGTCGCATAGTCATTTTCTAACATTGTTGAATGTGTATATGGTAAAGTAATCAAGTCACCAGTCTTTTGATAACCTGCCGTTGTTCTTAATGCGTCCGTATTGTTTTCAGCACTTTCTTCCAATCCAACCATATCAGCAAAATGCTTAGGTCGTAATTCACCTTCTGCCATATCAACTGACGCTTTATATTCAGTAGATATTACATCACCAACATTATGACCTTTAAAACTATCCACAACAATACCATTTTTAAATCTATCTAAACCTGTACTTGCGTCCTGGATTTGTGTATTGATTGCTGTTTGTTCCAATAAAGACAATTGAGTATAATATTCAATGTTTTTAATTCTACTTTCCAACTTACCAATATCTCTCATAGTGTATCGTCTATTGTCTATTGTAGTAATGTTAACATCACCTGTATTAAATGTATATGCAGGTAATTCAAGACGGTACAACACCATAGCGTCATCAAGTTTATCTGGTCGTTGAGGATCAACCGCTGCTGTACCTTTTGATTGTTTAAACAATCCATCTTTTGTTAACCATACACTATCAATCCGTGAAAGATAAAATTCAAAATCTGAGGTCAAGTCACTACCAGGTTTTGGCATATTAGAAGCTGAAGAACCGGAACCAGTAAATGCTGTTGCACCAGTAGGATCTTTTACATCATAACCTATAATATCAGTACTATCAGCAGCTCGTGGACGGAAATCCACACATTCTCTTAATTGTAATCGACCTTTTGTAGGACTATCAAATGAAGGTATATTAGAATAATCTACAACACCAGCATAACTGTCTACACTAAAATAATCTCCTGAACCGTGTGAAAGATAATCAAAGTTAATCAGTAATCGTCCAGTTGGTGCTTGAGCACCATCTTTTATATCAATAGATGATACATCATAATAAGCGTCCCTTTGTCCAGTATCTAAAGTAAATCTATCTGTAATATCTGTATGACTTGTTGTTGCTGTTGTACTAAAATCAGGTGCCATATAGACACTATTCAAAGCATAAGCATCCGCCTTAGCTAGATTTATTTTAGGTTCTGTTGCAAGAGCTGAAGTAGCAATAGCAAGAGTTTGACCTTCTATCAAAGTTTTTGTTTTTTCATTCGCAATACTTCTTGTTATTGTTGCTTCAAACTTAACTTTATGTCCATTATATCCTGATCCTAAATCAATTGTAACTTGTCTGCCTGTTGGTGAACCACCAAGAGTAAAAGAACCTGACACACTTATTAAATCACCAACCGCACCAGTACCCCCAGCACCAGTAGTCATTATTTCAAGAGTAAAATCTTTTTCCGCATGAGCGTCAAAAACTTCATTTGCTCCAGCAGAGAAAGTATTTACACCAGCACCTGTTAATGTGGCAACAAATGTTCTTCTTACTTTATGAGTTGTATCTGTAATGCCTAAATTTGCCGTTGTCTTTAATGTTTTAATAACATCTGATGGTAATTTATAAACTAAAGAGTTTTGGTCAATATTACTCATACGAACACGCTTACGAGCAAATGGTGATGTTGTAGTTATATCAGCAGTCGCTACTGCTGTTACAATTGTCATTGCTGTATCACTTGTAATTGTTGCTACAAACGCTGATAATTGTTGACCAGTATCATCTGTAAATGTAATTTCATCACCAGTAATTAATTCAGTTGTAAATCTTGTATTTTGTCCTATGACGGCAGCACCCACAGCAATAGAAATTGATCCAGTAAGAATTTTATAGGAATCATCTGTTGTATCCGTAGCAGAAGTTGATACAACTGTATCAGCAGTAAATGTTGGAGTACCTGTTTGACCAACTTGTTTCACATTAGCAATTGTATATGGTTGAACAGCATTACGAGCAACAGCGTCAGCTGCTAATGTTGCCGTTGTACCTGAACTAGTTGTTGTTTCATCATAAACTTGTTCACCCGCTACAAATGTTCCTTTAACATTTGCTACAATAAACTGTCCTGTAGTTGATGAGTTTTGGTCAATAATTGCCGTAGCACCAGATGTTTTACCTGTAAGTATTTCACCACCTCGAACAGTAATTGATCCTGTTGTAACCAAATGAGTGAACATTGTAACATTAAATAAACCTAACTTATAAACAGAAGTTGTATTACCTGAAGCGGCACCAGCAGTACCAGAAACATATTCAAAATAACGAGGATGTGCTGCACCAATATAATTAAGATTTGCACCAGAACCTGAATTAGCCGTACCTCTAGTAGCAGTTGCTTTACTGAAAAATTCTATTTCTTTAAATGCAGTTGTTTCACCACTAACAGTACCTAAATCAGGCAATCCATAAATTTTTGTAACATTAATAGATGAACCTATGTCTAAACGAGTTGTTGAATTTTGTATTGTATCAAACTCTCTTGCTTTCTCAATCGTTAAAAACTTTTGAGAAGTAGTATCAAGCTCATACCCTTTAACATATGCTTTGCCTGGTGATAAACCAATCGCTAATCTTGCTTCTGAATTAGTAGCTGAAAGTCCATTATATAAACTATCAGCATCAACAGAATAAATACCACGATTTGATCCATCATTTTGATGTTCTCTTACATCTATATCAAAAGGTTTAATTACATAATCACCACTTTCATCAGCTGTTCTTCTTGCTAAGGTATCTTCTAAAATATTATAATCTGTTCTTTTAACTATTTCCTCAATTGTACCAGTCTTAACTCTTAACAACTCCACAAAATTTGTATCGTCTGTTGCAGTTGTTGTTTTCTTTGCAAGTGTTAAAGCAATCTTAAATCTATGAGAACCAGGTGCATTTACATTTGATGAACCTGTCGCATTATCATTAAGCGTAGTATCTGTTTCTGGTGTTACAAAACTTTCTGTAACAGTCCAACCAACTCGATAAGATGGTATGTTTGTATAAGCGTCTAGTATTAAAGTTTGTTCCGTATTTGTTACAAAATATCCATTGATAAAATAAACACCTGCTTGAACATTTACAGCAGACGCTTGACCAGTTGCACCAGTAGTTGTGGGTAAAGTTGTAGATGAACCTACAACAGCACTAGCGCCAGTAAATGTTAGTGTTTCACCGTCTGTAAATCTTTTTGATGAATTGTCTGTACCTGTTTTAGTATAGGTAACATAAAGAGTTGCAGCCGCACTTGAGGATGCTTCTGAACTATTAACAACTGTTGCTTCAACACCAGAGGTTGCACCTGTTAAAGTTAAACCTTCTATATCAGAAGCATCCGTAGTTGTATGTGAAGCTAACTTAACATATTCATATTTTGTATTGAGAGTAACCTCACCAGGAATAACTTGGGAACCATCCTTGAAGACATGTTCACCAAATCGTTCTAGTTGATTTTGTAATATTGTTTGTAATTGTGTAAGCTCTCTTGCCTGAACGGCATAAGCTGGACGAAATAAAACTCTATGAAAATTTTTATCTTCTGAAAAGTCATCATAATATGGTGCTACATTAAAATTAACTGCCATGTTTCACCCCTAAAATTCTACAATCAGCTTTACATTCTCCGTTTGGTCAGATGCCCTTGTTACAGGTTTCCTGTTTTCAATGTATAAGATATCACCACTATCGTGTTGTAATTCAGGAGTTGTATCATGCGTTGTTGGTGTGCCTGTTGCACTAGAAGTTGCACCTGTTACGGTATCTGTTCCGGTAAATGCGGTTAAAGTTCCATTGCTATCAATACCTTGATTTGCAAATTGTGGTTGAATATATCTTAAAGTTTTTGTTCCTGAAGTATAATCAATAACATAACCTACTGCACCAGAACTTGATTGAGTAATTTTTTCATCTGCTACAAATGTTCCGGGTGAACCACTAAACACAATTGACTTTGTGCAATCTAAAGTTGATTCTGTTGCCGTAGCAGAGCTATCGCTATCAATAGGATTTCGTATTAATACAACTCGTCTAAAATCATTGTCTGTATTAAATTCACCACTTTCTGTTTGTGTAAAATTCGTATTTGTCATTACATAAAAACCACCTAACTCAGCAACTACATCTGTAGCGTGACCGCCAGGAGGTGAAATAATAAAGTCAATATCAGCACCTACTACACTACCAATATCACTAGCAAGTACACTTGCGAAAGTATATCCTGTACCTGCTGTTGTAACTGTAACTGAACTTACGGCATTAGCACCAACAACTACTGTACATCTGCCACCTGTACCATCACCACGAATTACCACACTTGTATATGAACCGTTTGTACCACTAGCACCACCTGCAGTAACTTTTACATTTTCAATTGCACCACCAACTGTTGAATAATCTGTTGATTCTGTTGAAACATGCATAAAGTCTGTTGATAAGAAATTCGCCTGTTCAGCAGAAGATAATGAATACATATATTTCCATTTGTATCCATCAGCAGTTGAAAATATAGCTGCTTGTTTAGTAGTTGGTTCAGTTGTTGAAGCAGTATCACCGTCATTGTCTATGCATACGAATACATCAAAACTTGAATTTACCACATAAAATGTAGAATCATATAAAGTTGTCGCATTACTATTAGATGTAATTGTAGCACCAGCAGTATTAATATCTCCATAATCATGTCTATAATAATCGTAAGTAGTGCCAGTTGCCCAATCTCTCCTTGGTATTACTAATGTCGTATCTGAACTTGCTATTTTTTTAGCAGACAATAAATCATCATATGCATAGTATTCTACTTGTCCTACATCATCAACTGGTGTTGGTGGAGATGTATCTGTTCCATCATTAAATGCTTGATTGTCTGCAAATGCTTGAGGTCGTCCTATTGCAAGATAATATGTATCAGCGGCTTCACTAAAACTCTCTTGAAATTGTCTTGCGTTGTGGATTCTAAAATCTTTTGTAATAATTGCTGGCATAATTGTTTCCTATAATCTATTTATACACTCCATTAATATTTATAATCATAAATTAAGCATATGAAGTATTTATTTGTGCTGGGATGGCAAAGTTTGTCTTTAAATCAGAATTAAAAGTCGCAAATGTAGGTGTTTCTCCATTGGGTGGTGTCTTACCTGTACCTGTTATCAATACATTATTTAAAATAACAAGTGTAACTCCACTATCCATATCTCTTAAGCCAAGTTCCTGCTTTATTTCACCATTGTTTAAAATATCTTCTAATATAATATCATCTTTTTCATCTGTAGAAGAACCATCTGAAGCATCCATAAGTAACTTATCTGGCGTATGGTCGAAAGCCGTTGAGGCAAAACGATTAATGGCAGAATATCTAGGACCGCCATAAACGAATCCTTGTATAACATCAACTCCCTGCACGGTCTTTGGTGAAGACCTTGGACCAAGATTAAGTGTTCTTTCTGTTGTTAATGTAACATCTCTAGTGTTTGATGTATATGAAGCAGCAAATTCAATACCTCTTTCGGCGTTTGTTCTTTGCGTTGTACCATCACTTGTTGTTCCTAATCGTCTTCCTATCTTCTCACCAAATATAACTGTATATATTTCAACAACCTCATCAGGTTCAACAACACCAGATGTTCTCACAAATCCAACTTTCATTTTTGCGTCTAAAAGTGTTCGTATACTTACCTCACCAACAACATAAAAACCTGCTGGGTGTACGGCAGATTTGAGATAATCTCTCCAAGCTGCGATACTCTCACCTACTCTTACAACATAAGAATAATCCTGATAATACAAACTGTCTTGTATCTTTTTCGTTGATTCTGAAATTTGTCCATCAACACCTGTGTATGCACCATCTGTTGTAATAACTGTTCCATTCGTTGAGGTCATAATTGCTCTATCAGCATTACGAACTCTTGCAGTTGTACTTGAAGTACCACCTGTAATCGTAACTTTATCATCAAAGGTTCCAGTAGGACTTGTAAGTGTCATAATGTTTGTTGCACCAACAAATGATTCTAATGTACCAGATACACTTCCTGATGTTTCGTGTTGCAATCTGCTTTCAGTTGTTCCATCATGTGTAACAATTAAAAAATCAACTTCATCTGTGTGAGCATAATAAGAATGGATCAACACATCACCATCTTCTGTAATAATACGACCAGGTCCTAATTCTAAAACACCTTCTGTAATGTTTTCTTCCACTTCTAGCACACCAGTATCATCTTCAAGCTCAATATCACCATAACCGTCTTCTTGTCTGAAACGAGGATGCCTGTAATCCTCTAAACTTATGTCACCATCTAAAGCATCTGCACTCTCTAAAATAATATTATCTTCAGCTGTTGCACTAATCGTTTCACCATCCGTAAAATTAGCAGATAGGGTATCAATCTGCATATGCAATCTTGGTGACAAAGTTGGCGCTGTTTCATAACTAAATCCTTGGTCAACATTTTTAACACTTAATACTTTACCTACACCTGATGAAACAGGAAAGACACCTGCACCAGTACCAGTACTTGTACTAATTGTTACTGTAGGTAATGAAGCATATCCATAACCACTATTAGTAATTAATACTTTAACAACATCACCTAAACTTGAATTTGTTGCGTCCTCCATTACAACCATATCATCTGTAGTATCTTCCATAATAATACGACCTTCTTCTAAACTATCTGCCTCTAATCGAAAACCTCCATTGACAACTTCAACTCTACCAGCAAGACCAGAACCATATGTGGGGTTTGTGACAGATAAAGTATCACCAACAACATAACCTGTACCAGGTGTTTCAACAATAATATTTTCAATTGAACCATATGATGTATCTTCAACTTGTGCCGAAGCACCATCTCCACCACCACCTGATATTGCAACAGTTTCACCTACTGTATAATAACGACCTGGTGATGTAACTGTAATATCATCCATTATGGATCCTATAGTACAAGTAATTCTTACGGAACTGTCTTCATTATCTGTAGCATAAAATGTTTGTCCATCCACAAAAGTTCCTGTAACATTATTCAACACAAATGTTCCTACACTTGTTTGAGTACCACTAATATTAATATTAGAAACTGATACGCTATCAACAACAGCAGTAGCTAAATTAATATTAGCATCAGTAATAACATTATCCTGTGTAACTGTTTGACTTGTAAGGCGGGTCATATCACCAGTTGTTGGTGTAAGAAGTGTTGCTCTAATTATTTTTTTTGTTGTCCATTTACCATCTGATACTCGCAACATATCAACAGTTGGATAATATAATTCTGCTTCTTCATTTAGTAATGCACGAAAAAAGATTTGATGTCCTTTCTTTGTACCTTTTCTTTTATACAAGGAAAGAATATTTTTTGTAAGTTGTCTTTTATTTACATTGTCATCCAAATCATTTGGTATTGTTTGGAGAAAAGCGTTTCTAAAACTTGTAAAGAAATCATCTAACGAATCATTGACATCTGCATATTCTAAAAGTTGTGTAAGAACTTCATTTGGATTAGCACGGTATTTTCCAACAATGCCACTACCACCTGAAGTACTACCAGTAATAATTTCACCTGTAATAAATTTTGAGTTAGCAGAAATCCAAATTTTTAAATTGTCAGTATCTTCAGCAAGTATTGTTGCCGTTTCACCTGAAGTGCCACCAGTAATGGTTTCACCTTTTGTAAATTCACCTACAGTCCCTTGTTCACTTAAAAGAAAATCACCTTCATCGCTACCGTGTTCATCAGTAGCATCCATTGCCAAATGACCTTCTGTTTCTGTTTCTAGTAATACTTGGTCAGAAGCAGTTACACTTGATAGTGTAATCTGTGCTGAGTCCATAAACTCATAATATTGTTTAATGAAATCTACTAATAAAGGACTATTAGCTTGGATGTGTTCAGGTAATTGCCTACTTACAAGAGGATTTAATTTCTTTGCAAACTTTGCCATTGATTAGCTCGCATAACTTGTAGCCGTAGTATAACCTATACCTGAAGTTGTTTCAAAAGTATCAGCAGAAACAGTTACCGTTGAATTGGTCTCATCTATCGCTAACAATTGATTACGAACAGGTATTGTATCAACAGAATTTGGTATAATAGTCAGACGGACATCTGTGGAAGTTGCACCATCAACATCACCAACAGAAGTTATATACAATGCATTAAGTACTATTTGTCCAGTTGTATAATTAACTGTACCCAATGTATTGTTTGTATAAATTTTTGTACCAGCACTTAAATAATATATACGGACATTACCATCACCATCATCATTCAAATAATAATCATTTGTTACATCACCATTAATCGTAAATGCACTTGATGATAGAATACCACCAGCAGTTGCATTATGTCCTGAATGTGGATTGTACAATGCATTATTTAAATTGATAGTATAAGTTGTTGCAGCTGTTGTAGTTGCCGTAAATGACTTATGTAATTTAACTGTTGTAATATTTGACAGAATAGAAGTATCAACCTTGTTCATTGTTGATATAAATTTACTGTGCCTAAACATTTGGTCAAACTCTTGTAACTCATCTGAATTATATGTTGTAATTGCACTTGTAACAAGTGACTTAATAGTATCTTTTGATTTGGTTGTAGATTTAGCATCATATTTTACATCTACTACTAACTGTAAATATGTTGTAGTTGGATCCACTATGACAGGTGTAATAGACATTACATTAAAATCTTTCAATTGTAAAATAATATCTGTTTTCTTTGCTTCTGTTAATGATGTACCTACTTTAGGATTAATACTAATATAAACTCGTCCATAAACAGGTGTGTCGTGATCCTCTCCACCCCATACTTGAACAGACTTTGCATTGGTAAATATTTGCTTAACCTTACTTTCATAATCTCTTGCTGTTACTGTTCTGTTTTGTGTTGTCCAACTTTTGGGTGCATTGAAACGAATACTGTTAGCACTTTCCGCTGTAGCACCACCAGCAGAATTGGTCGCTGTTGTAACAGTAACATTTGTAAACCCACCCACATTACCTGACAACGAAAAAGTTGTTGCACCATTACTATCGTCTGCATTAGTTACAATATAAGATAAGGTCACAATGTTTCCTGTTGATAGTGATTTACCTAAAACCCCATCACCAAAAAATACTTCGTGTTGACTATCTTCAGCACCTTCAAGATAATAAACAGTTGAGGTACCTGTTACATCTGCTAAATCTGTAGCAAGTGTATATGTTGCTGTAGTTGAATCAGCAGAAGAATTTTGAACCGTTACTTTTAATGTTGTTGTATCTGCTAATTCATTCGCAATTAAAAATCTTTGGTCTGCATTTGCCGTATCAACAGTATATTTATTTGTAACTAAAGTTCCTTCATAAACAGGTAAACTTGAAAAAGAATAAACACCTGCACTTGGTGTAATTGTTGTATCGTCTTTCACCAAATAATTATAAGTAACGCTATCAACAGTTGTTTGAAAAGTTGTACCTCTTGCCGCTGTAAGAGTATTACCAGTTGCACCAACAACCGTTAAATCTAAATAAGCAATAGGTGATGTAGCACTTTGAGGAGTATAGCCAACATGCTTGGCGTGTGAAACAATACTGTTTCGCAAGTCAGCGCTATCAATAAACATTTCATTTGCTAATACATTGGCATAGACAGCGTTGTAATGTGTGTTGTATGCTAATAAATCTAAAATGTTAGAAAGACCAGAACCTTCAAAATCATAATCTGTAAATTGGTCTTGGTTTCTTAGGAATGTCTTTAAATTACCTTTAATGGTATCAAAATCTAATTCTGTTACATTTAATCTTTTAGCCATCTTATCTACTTCTTTCTAGCATTACATCTAAATTAACTAATTCACCTGGTATATTAATTACATAAAAACTAATTGTTACCTCATAGGCATTATCATCAAAATTAGGTCGAGCATCTACACCCACAAGTCTTGCTCTTGGTTCAAAATTTGCGATAACCTCACCAATCAAACGAGTTAATACACTAGCAGTAATAGGGTTGATAGGCTCAAATAAAATATTCCTAACACTTGATCCTATTTCTGGATGGAAAGGTCGTTCATAATGATTTGTTAATATGAGATTCCTTACTGATTGCTTAACTGCTTCAATGTCAGTCTTTTGGATAATATCTTGTGTGGCTAAATTCCGTTCAAAACTTAAAGAAATATCTTTATA
>MPMA02230116.1_pt1 | contig 11773 bp, 10 predicted proteins | sample 1617361 | NCBI WGS metagenome assembly MPMA02 (sample SAMN05944807, study PRJNA350692) | marine metagenome | biome: marine; feature: ODZ; material: water; isolation source: 180 m water sample filtered on 0.2 um supor filter | place: Pacific Ocean | collected 2012-04-08 | depth 180m m | reverse complement strand
CTCGATTAAGATGCAGCCGCGACGTACCCATATCGTTGGGACCGGAACCTTGAGGGCCCCTGGCTTTGGTAGCCAGAATAACAGAGTGGCGTTTTTCCTTGATGGCATGTCCGACGATGACTTCCGACTGACCAGCCTGATAAACGTTGGCGGTATCGATGAAGTTGTGGCCCTGGCCGAGGAAAGCATCGATAATCCGCTTCGCCTGAGCTTCGTTACAGGGCGCATTTTGCGAGGTACCAAAGTTCATTGCCCCAAGGCATGCCCTGCTGACTTTCAATCCTGACTCACCGAGATTGACGTAGTCCATATCGAATTCCTCTTGCTGCCTGGTATCGTCCGAGCAAAGCACGTTTCCATCAGAGTCTAAGTGTATCGACTGACGATATCAATGCGGTTATAGTCCTGCCCCACACAACAATCGCCTTGCTGTAAGTAAACAACGATTTGTGGAGACGGAACGATGGCAAAACTGAGCAACAGAGTCGCGTGGGTTACCGGCGGCGGTCGGGGTATCGGTCGCGCGATAGCCCTGGCCTTTGCCGAAGAAGGTGGCGCGGTCGCCGTGAGTGCCCGCAGCGATAACGAATTGGATGCAGTCGCAGACGAGATTCGTAACATGGGGAGTCAGGCGCTGGCAGTACACGCGGACGCCATGTCTCTGCAAGACACGCTGACATGCGCAGATCGAATTGCAGATGAGTTGGGACCCATCGACATATTGGTGAACAACGCAGGGGGTGGCGTGGGGCCGAGAACTGACGAGCATCTGTCCCCCGCAGAAATCGATTCGTTCGCGTTCATCGACAATGTCGATCTGAATCTGTTCTCAGCCTACCGGGCTACCCAGAGCGTCCTCGCCGGTATGCGTGAGCGTCGGTACGGTCGCATCATCAATATCGGGTCCGGCTATGCAAAGCGCTCAGGTGGCGCCGCGGCCTATACGGCCGCGAAGCACGGGCTGATCGGAATGACCCGCGCCATGGCAGCCCAGTTCGGGACCGAAGGGGTGAGCATCAACTGCCTGTGTCCGGGATGGACCAACACTCAACTGGTCAACCTCGATGCCATGGCAGCCATGCAGAAGATCGATGTTGCCGAGGTGCGCAGCCGCATCGAATCCGAGAACCTGCAGAAACGTATCCTCGAGCCTGAAGAGTTAGCGCCAATGGCTGTTCTATTGGCTTCCGAGGACGCCGCCGGCATTACCGGCCAAGTGATCAGTGTGGATGGTGGCTATGGCGTATGACGGCTTGCCATCCGCTGAAGTTATGCGAGCTCCAATTCCTGCTGGACGCCGGGAACGATTGCACCCAGTGGACAGAAGGGAACACACTGTTGACAGCCTTTGCACAATTCCGGCTCGATCAGCATTTTCGGGAAGCCCCGGTCGCTAATGCCATCCTTGATACCCGCGAACGGGCAACTTGCCTCGCATAAGCCACAGATGATGCAGGCGTCGGTTACCCGGTACTTCGTCAGTCGTTTGCTCATACTACGTGCGTGTTACCCATAGCCTGATTTGTCCGATCACGCCTCCCGGATCAGGCCATATTCTTGGTATTGGGGTCTGATTCGATCGCTGATCAAACCAACCTTCGCCAGATTGGGCACCATATACTCATGCAGTACAGAGCGTTGCTCCGTCTTAAACGACTGTCCGGTCGCTTCCTTCCTTTCCTTGGCGATGGCATCTCTCATTTCTTGAGGATCGATGCCGGCGTCAATCGCAGCCTGACCGGCATTGGCACCACCGCCGCCGCCACCGCGTCCCTGCAGAATACCGAGTGCGGCCAGAGCAAAGTCCTCCAGTGCGATCCGGTCCTCTTCCGGCATTTTGGGGATTTCTTCCGAAAGGGAGAGGATACCAAAGGCTACGTGCCGGGTCTCATCCTGTGCGGTCAGTCGAACGATGCTCTGCAATATGGGATCTTCCGCCTGGATCATCATGTTACGGAAGGTTCCCATGGCAAGACTCTCCACCATGATCTGCATACCCACGCATTTTGCCTGCCAGGAGTCCGCGGCAAGAATGGCATCCAGAACGTCTTTCAGCCCGCCGGCAATGTCGTAGCTCCTATCCAGCAAGCCGAGGTAGCGGTGAAAGACTTCCACGTGCCTCGCCTCGTCCATAACCTGGGTCGCTGCGTAGAGCTTGCCTTCAATACTGGGAACACAATCGACCAATTGACCACAACACAGCAGGGCTCCCTGCTCGCCGTGCATAAACTGTGACAGCATGAATGCTGCCTGGTTGGCCAGAAGATCGCTTTGGGTTTGTTCCGTCAGCGAGTTGAAGAACTTCGTTTGCGTAATCGCTGTTTCAGCTCGCTTGAACACATCACTGTCTTCTCTGAGCCCCTGATCCCAGGGGATGTCTACCGATACATTCCACTGGTCTTTCTTGGCTCGCTCGTACAGATCATCCAGGGCCGGGTCATTAGACTGATATTCGAACCGCCACTGGGTTGGGCACGTGGTTTCAACTTCCAGTTTCATCTTCTTACCTCCTCTTCTTTTAGAGAGTTGCCTGCAATCATACGTGGGTCGTGTGCATTGTGGTAGCCCTGATTCAGGCCCATCGGCGAAGCTCGTCTTCCATCCCATAGGTTTAGCTGCCGAAACGGTAGCGAAGTTTGACCACAATCAAGTCGACGATAGGATCCGTTACCGCGTCGTGGAATAGATCATCGAATCCATCGCCCCGGCGGTTGGGCAGATTGCTGCCCCGGGTATAGACGATAAACAAGTCCGACAGGGGTGCGATCTCCCAGCGATAGCGGAGCTGGGCAGTGATTCTACTGATGGTGAAGTCATAGGTGGGCACGGTAATACCATCGGTAGTCTGCGTGAGGCTGCCATCGCCGACAGGGATTTGATACAGATCCTGCGCCCTCGCCTTGATGCCGACCCACTGCATGGAGAAGCGTATCTGTTGCTTAGCCGTCAGGAACGCATCCATGACCAATTGCGGCTGGACGTGGATGGCGTCATAGGCGCCCATGGTCGAGCCAATCAAGTGCACCATCCAATGATCGGTGCGTCGATAGGTGTAGTCGAGATCCAAGGAGAGCCTGTCGTTGGGTTTGAATGTGATACCCGCCTTGCCGATATAGGAGATATCCCCCAACGGTTCTTTCATGGCGTTGATACCAATACTGGTGCTCAGGATTCTGCTGGTGTCGGTGCCGTAAGCGAGCTCAACAAGACCGCCCTGCTCGGTCCTGTAGGCACCGTTGCCGTCGCTGTTGCGGTCATCCCATTGTCTGGGTCGCCACATTGCGATGCTGGTCAACTGCTTGCGGTTATTGAAGGTCAGGGTATTGCGGTAAAAGATGGAACTCCTGACGATCTGTCCCGCACTGTTGTATTCGTGGGAAAAGCTTGTGGAATTCTGTACGCGCCTGAACGTTTCCGATCGGGACGTTGATCGACTGAACGTATAGCGCAACGTGGTTACGTCGTTACGCCGAATGAACCCGAAGTCGCTGACGTCCAGCTGATCATCGAAATGATCGAAGCTGAAGCGATGATAGTCCCCTTGTTTGGGGATGTAACTGACATCGATGAATCCCCCGAAACCATCGACTCCATCCACGTGGCTGGAAATCGCCTGTGCATCCCAGAAAAGATTCCCTCGTGGGCTCAGGTAATGCACATCGATGCCATGGGTCATGGCATCCTTACTGGGATGTGCCACCAGCGTGGATATCCACCCCAGTGAACGCCGGCCCTGATCTGCATCCTCATAAAGAACACGCAGCACGCTGAAGTCCCGCCCGTCCTGCATGAGACGGGTCTCACTACCGCCAGGGAGGCTGCCGTAAAACCTGCTCTCCTCCTCGGCCGCGAACATGGCGCCGTATCGAAAGGCGCCGCGCTGACCGGTGACTTTGGCAGCGCCAATCAATTCCGTGGGTTTGCCCAATTCCACGCCGGCAACAGTGACGTCAGGCGGTATGACCGGGTCAGGGGCAGGGCCGCCAATTCGACGCGTATTGACGAGGGTCGTGGGTGGCAGGAAAAACGTGGTGGGAACCGTGCGGGCCCCTGTGGTTTGCGCCGTGGAACGGTTCTGGGAGCGAGGCGAGGTGATGAAGATATCGTTGCCCTCGAGGAAGAACAGCCGTTTCTCGGGAAAAAACGTCTCAAAATCTGTCAGATTGACCACCACATCGTCCGATTCCACGGTTCCGAAATCCGGATTCAAGGTTGCCGTCAGTTGCAGGTCTGTCGATGGCCGCCAAAAAACGTCGAGTCCCAGCCGGTAGTTCGTTTCCTCCCGCATGTTATTGACGGTCGTCGCCGTGAACGGGAAAAAGGCAAGCTGCGGCTTGGGCTGGACATCCTTGAGTTGGATCGGCTGTAAACCCGACATGAAACGAGATTTGCTGAAGGGCAGAGCGGGCCAGCCCCATTCTTCGTCCAGATAAGCCACGCTCCTGGAAACGGAAAAAGCCATCTGCCTGATGTCTGCCCGGTCCGGCATGGAGATCATCGACCAGGGCAGGAACATCTCGGTACTGTAGCCGTCGGACGTGACGGCAGCACTGCCATACCAGGGCCCGTCCCACAGTCTGCTGAATTGTCTTTCCGGCAGTATGGTGCCGTCGATCAGCGTTCCACCGAGGTTGACGCCGAAGAAGAACCCGTACAGCCCCTCGCCGGACGTATCCAGGTAGAGCATGGTTCCGTCCCGAGTGAGGTTGCCGTCACGGGAGCTCAGTCGAGGAATCAGTTTATCGAGGGGTTGCTGTGCCGAGATGCCAATATAGAATCCGTCATCGGTGTAAAAGAGGCGCGTACGGGTTTCGTGGCGAGGTCGATCCAGCAAGTCCGGCTGCACCACGCTCATATTGTCGTAAGGTGCGATGCTCTGCCACAAGGGCTCATTCAGCTTGCCGTCGATGGCGATATCGACTTCAGGGAATTTCGGTATCAAGATGGCTTGGCTGGTTGCATCCACGCCGCCACCGGCAGCCCGTTCGAATGTGGTTGGGGGTAGTGGCGGCGGAGGGTTGGGGCGATCTGATGCTGCCGAAAGAGCCAGCGGATACAACACAAAGAGAGAGACGATGAACTGGCTGTTCTTCAAATTATAGTTTCCAGTTGACGATCTGTAGGTAAGGTAATTGTTCAGACAGATCGAGTCTACTTTTGGCCTCCCCATTAAACCAACCTTGGATGCTACTATAGATTGGCGACAGATTGCGAATAGTGGTGCAAGTCAAACGAGTCGTCCGGTCAGAATCGGGGAAATATGAATCAAGTCAGGAGAGCATCAGGTGCGCTGGACCGCACAACCTGTCGATCTGTAGACCGTGAGGGCATGCATTTCGGCAGGGCTGCCCGTCGCAGTTGAGGCAGGGGCTGGCGAGGGCGCCCAGTCGCCGGTATTCCCCTTTGGCAAAAGCGAGATCACCATAGTCGGTCGCATACATGCGGGTCCTCAGCACATCGGCGATGGCAACTCCATTGGGGCAGGCTCCCTCGCACTCGTTACACGCGTGACGGCAGTAGCTTAGATCCGTCAGTCGGGCGTATTGGTGCAGCAACTCAAGGTCCTCCTCTGTCACCTGTAATCCGCCGGAGCCACCAAGGTATTCATCGATCTGCCTTGTGGAGGTCATGGAGATTATGGCTGCGTCGGTATAGGAATTCTGTAAGACCCAGCGAAAGGCTGCCTGGGAGAAGGTGGCGCCCCCTTGCTCGAAGGGACGCATGTCGTTTAGTCGGGCACCACGAAGCACCTTCATGGCGATGACACCGATGTTCTTGCTCTTCGCCTTGGCAAGAACCCTGGGCAGATCGGGTAATACCGCCACAAGATCCCAGCTGCGCGTGAACCCCTCATAGAAGGCCGGGTCCTGGCCGAAATTGTGGGAGGCCAGCACTACGTCGACCATACCCTCATCGATCGCATAGTCCAGACACTGCACCAGTCGGCCGGCGTGGCCTGACATTCCCGCGAAACGGATCTTGCCCTGCCGTTTGGCAGCTTCGACGAATTCGAACCACTCGGAATTCTTCAGGGTTGCGACGCTGTTCACTGCGTGATTCATGAAGACGTCCACATAGTCCATTTGCAGACGGCGCAGACAATCTTCCAGGGAATTCATCATTCGGTGACTGCTGGTAGCGGGGCCGGTCCCCATCTTGGTTGCGATATAGACCTGATCGCGTTTTCCCTCTAAGGCGTTTCCCAACACCACCTCGGACCTGCCGCGACCGTAGCTCTCAGCTGTATCGAAGTAATTCACGCCCCGGTCCAGGGCATGCCGCACCAGATCTTCATCGCCATCCCGTAAACGGCTGGATCCAAAGGAGATATCGGAGATCTTGAGGCCGGTTCTGCCCAGGGTGACGTAGCGCTGGACCCCTGCTGAAGGCGGGCCAGCTTCTGCAAAACTTGCCTTCGTCCAAGGCAATCCGGATACCATGCCCGTCAGCGCGCCAAAACGCAGCAGGGCTCTCCGCGTGAATGACTTCATTTCTCTCCCCTCCAAACCGTGCATTGGTCTGAAATAGACCGGCCTATCGTTGGTGGCAGTTTCAGCATGTGGTATCACCAATTCACTGCGTGACAGCTTATTGCAGACACCCTATTCTATGCGAAACTCACCCCATTGACCCTATGGACCGAATTCTCGAAATAGGCAGTTTCGCAGCAGGCTTCTGCGGACGACTCTTTGCTCAGGCGGGTTGTGAAGTTGTGCGGGTGGAACCGGCTGTGGCCGAACCCGGTTGGGTCAGCGCTGCTGCATCCGATCTGTTTCTGCATCCTGGTAAGAGGAGGCTGCAGACCAGCGATGCGGAGCTTATTACGAAGCTGGCGAATCGCGCTGACGTGGTCGTCGTCGAAGCGGCAACAGCGGATGCACTGACGGAACTCGGCTTTGATGCATGGGACACGAACGTCAAAGTCGCCATCACGCCTTTCGGGCGCACCGGACCTAAACGCAACTGGCGCGCCACATCCAGCGTCCTGCTGGCCATGGGCGGTTACACCTACATAATGGGTGATCCGGACCGGGCGCCACTGACCCTGCCTGGCCATTACGTCGACTTTCAGAGCGGTCAATTGGCCTATACGGCCGCCAACGCATGTCGTCTCGCCAACGAGAAGAATGTCATCGATGTGGGCATGCTCGAGGTCGTCATGTCCCTCAGTCAGTTCACGACGATTCTCTGGCACTGCACGGGTCAGATTCGACAACGCCATGGCAGTGATTACTGGTCCACAGTTCCCACCAACCTATTTGCCTGCACGGATGGCTGGGTCTACATCAACATCGTACCCACCTTCTGGGATCCTTTTACCGTCTTCCTCGATCGACCCAATCTGGTGATCGATGAGCGGTTCTCCACCAACAACCTGCGCATGGAAAATCGTGATCCCTTACATGAGATTATCGGCGAGGCCATCGCGGTGATGACCAAGGCGCAGGTGCGAGCAAGGGCCACAGCGCACCGTATTCCTGTCGGCGTAGTGCAGACGTTCGACGACGTGCTCGCCGATTCACATCTTGCAGAACGCCAGTTCTGGCAGCGGGTAAACGGGTCGAATGTCTCGGTTCGCTCCCCAAGCCCGGCGTTTCGAATCGACAATGCGGCTCGTCCGGAGTTAACGCTGGCGGAACCGGAGGCAGGGGATGGCTGACGGACCTTTGCGCGGCGTACGCATACTCGATCTGACTCACGTCTGGGCCGGGCCGTTGGGAACGCGCATCCTGGCGGACCTGGGTGCAGAAATGGTGAAGATCGAGGCACCATACGGCCGCGGCCCGCAAAAGGCTGTGTATACACCGATCGGCGGTTGGATAGGTGGCGAAGCCGGCGACGAGCCGTGGAACAGCAACGCCATTTTCGTGAAGCTGGCCCGCAACAGCCGCAGTGTCTGTATCAATCTCAAGTCCGAGGCCGGTCGTGACACGCTACTGAAGCTCGTGCAGGTTGCCGACGTAATCATCGAGAACTTCAGTGCCAGAGCCATGCCATCTCTGGGGCTCGACTACGAAACACTTAAGTCGACAAACCCCCGCATCATCTACGTGACCATGCCAGGCTACGGCAGCTACGGTCCTTACCGAGACTGGGTAGCTTTCGGGCCGAGCGTGGAACCCATGTCGGGCCTTACCAATGTGACCGGTTACAGTAAGGAGCAGCCTTTCAATACGGCGATGGCCTTGATGGACCCCATCGAGGCAGTCAGTTTGACCGCTGCCGTGGTCACCGCGCTGCGCCAGAAAGAACGAACCAACAAAGGTGCACGAGTAGAAATGTCCTTGCACGAGGCCGGCGTGTCTTATAGTGGCCCCTGGTTGATCGAGCACCAGCTTGGCGGAAATATCGAACCCATCGGCAATCGTCATCCGCAGATGGCACCACACGGTGTTTACCCCTGCCGGGGAGAAGATGAATGGATTGCCGTGGCATGTCGCAACGACGCAGAGTGGGCCTCTCTGTGCGCCTCTATCGGCAGTGGTCTTGACCCGGGTGCAAATCTCGAGCAGCGACGCGGCGACCATGAAGCCATTGACGCCGTGATCGCCACCTGGACGCGGAGCAGATTGAAGACCCAAGCGGCCGAAGAACTACAGGCTGCGGGTGTATCGGCAGGGGCGGTCAACACGACGCCCGACATGACGGCGGATCCACAGGTGCGTCATCGCGGCTTTTTCGTTCCACTGGAGGCATTCGACACGCCCATGCCCGGCAGCCCCATCAAACTAAACGGTGCATCCAGCAACGATTGGACGCCCTGCCCCAAGTTGGGTGCTGACAATGCGGGGATACTTAGAGAGTGGCTCGACTACCCGGACGCGGAGATCGGCAAACTCGAGCAAAATGGTGTGCTTTTGAACAAACCACCCACATAGGCCGAGGTGAGATACTTCCTATATCGCAGAGTTCAGGTATTATCCAAGGCCTTAGAGACAGGAGAGCAACATGCCAGGCCTACTTCCAGATATCGATCCCGATGGACTGCTGGAATACTCGGTGGTTTACACAGATCGCGCCCTCAACCACATGTCGCAATCATTCCAAGGGGTGATGAACGATATTTCCACGACTCTAAAAGAGGCTTACAACGCCAGCGCGGTTATCGTCGTTCCCGGCAGTGGTACGTTTGGTATGGAGGCGGTAGCGCGACAATTCGCTACCGGTAAAAAGTGTCTGGTTATCCGTAATGGCTGGTTCAGTTTCCGCTGGAGCCAGATATTCGAAATGGGCAACATTCCGTCCGAATCCATCGTACTGAAAGCACGCAGGGTCGATGACGACAAGCAGGCAGCCTTTGCACCAGCACCAATCGAAGAAGTGGTGGCAACGATTGAAGCGGAAAAACCGGACTTCGTATTTGCACCCCACGTTGAAACTGCGTCCGGCATCATTCTGCCTGACGACTATATTAGGGCGGTGACGGATGCCGTGCATGCAGTCGGTGGTCTGATGATTTTGGATAGTATTGCGTCCGGTGCGATCTGGGTGGACATGCAGGCCAGCGGCGTCGATGTCCTGATCAGTGCGCCCCAAAAAGGTTGGAGCGGTTCGCCCTGCTCTGGTTTGGTCATGCTGGGCCCGCTCGCGCGGGAGAGAATCGAATCCACCACCAGTTCCAGTTTCGCCTGTGATCTGCGTAAGTGGCTGCAGATCATGGAGGCCTATGAGAACGGCGGACATGCCTATCACGCAACGATGCCCACAGATGCTCTCACCAAATTCTGCGCTGCCATGATCGAGACTGAACGATACGGTTTCGACAAGGCGCGCGCCCAACAACAGGCACTTGGCACTGGCGTTAGAGAACTGCTACGGGGAAAGGGAATCAAGAGTGTAGCAGCAAAAGGTTTCGAAGCCCCGGGTGTTGTCGTTAGCTACACCGATGACAGCGACATTCATACCGGCAAGAAATTCCTGCAAGTTGGACTACAGATTGCTGCAGGCGTGCCGCTGCAATGCGATGAACCGGATGACTTCCAGACATTTCGCATTGGATTGTTCGGATTGGACAAACTTCAAAATGTTGATCGTACTGTCGCAGCGCTGGAAAAAGCACTGAACAAGATCCTTTAGACGCAAGAACAAGCTCGCAATCTGACCGCTTGTTCTTGCAGTTCGTTAGTGGGAGACCAGATATTCAGCAATGGCACGCAGATCGTCATCGTTGAGGTGACCGGTATTATCGTCTACTACCTCAGCCATACTGCTGCCGATCACGTCACCGTCAGGTAATACACCTATCTGCAGTAACCAGAACAGATCGTCTGCAGTCCAGTTGGCCTCCGCCAGTGCCAAGGGATCGATGGCGGGCGTAGCTTCGTCGTCTGGGCCAATGGTCGACCCAGTCAACCTGTTGGCGCTATCGATATTACCGAGGGGTCCGCGGGGGCTGTGACATGCTCCGCAGTGTCCGGGTCCTTCGACGATATAGGCGCCGCGTCTCCACGCATCACCCCTGGACTCGTTGGCCTGCGACAAACTCGTCGATAGGAAAAGCGTTTTCCATGCGGCCATGAGCAAGCGCTGATTGAAAGGCCAGCCGATCCGATGGGATTGGGAGGGATTGCCTACAGCCGGCACAGTTTGCATGTAGCTCCAGAGATCGACTATGTCCTGATCGTTGAGTCGCGCGTAGAAGGTGAAGGGGAAAGCCGGATAGTAATGATCACCATTCGGTGCAACGCCATTTATGAGGGCACTCGCGAACTGATCGAGATCCCATTTGCCAATGCCGTAGTCCGGGTCAGAAGTAATATTGGGTCCGAAGAACGTCCCCAACGGTGTTGCTATGGCTTCTCCGCCCGAGAGGAATCCCTCTTCTCCTGCTTCCCTATCTGTATGGCAGCCAACACAATTGGCAAGGCGCAAGACGTACGCGCCACGGACTGCATCACCTTGAATCTGATGCAGCGTTCTCTGCTGCGTCGGCGCGCCAAGAAATAGATAGAGGGCTACTCCAGTTCCACATGTGATCAAGCCTGCAAGCAGCCAAGAGATAAGCCGGATCGAATTCACGCCTGAAACTTGGGCCGGCGTTCAATCCCGATTCTGCTTTTTCCGATATTCTGAATGACAATTCCGGCAGCCACCACCCAGGTTTCTGATATTCTGTTGTAACGCTGCTTTCTGTGCTCCAGCATCGGTACCTGCTGACTGCACCGCGCTCTTGAGCGATTCCACTCTGGTTCGCAGCCCGCCCGCAACCTCAGCGAAGCCATCCCAGTCAGCCCAGATCTTCGAGAGTGCTTCCGATGGAGCTCCGTTGCTGCCCTCAGGAAACAATTTGGTAATGGCCTGGCCCGACTGTTTGTGGATAACGTTTAGGTTGGCCATCACATCCTCGGCATCGAAATCCTTCTGGCCTCGCACCACTGCCATAAGGCCACCCATCGCTTTGCCCATGTTTTCCATGAAGTCCAGGCGCTCTTTGACTACACCCTCGGCTTTTGAGTGATCGTGATCTTTGTGTGCTACGGCGTTGGGCGCCATCATGACAACTGTCAACAGGGATGCAGTTAGAAGCGGATTTCGCTTGGCACTCTTGAACATGCTTTTCTCCTTGTAGTTTCGAATCTTCGGTCGATTGCGCCCGCACTCTTGCATTCGGCTATGCAGGATACGACAGTTCGCTCGACAGGTCAGCCACCGGACATGTCTGCTGGTGAGACATACCCTTTATATGTTTACCACCTGTCAAAAAGGTTCACTGATACTTTGATCATCCGGTGCTGGCAGAGCTTATTCAGGAACTCTACCCATAAGCCTCATT
>MPMA02059230.1_pt1 | contig 11773 bp, 10 predicted proteins | sample 1617361 | NCBI WGS metagenome assembly MPMA02 (sample SAMN05944807, study PRJNA350692) | marine metagenome | biome: marine; feature: ODZ; material: water; isolation source: 180 m water sample filtered on 0.2 um supor filter | place: Pacific Ocean | collected 2012-04-08 | depth 180m m | reverse complement strand
TTTCTTTTGCGCATATTGTGACAACTTCACTTGTATCTGATAACGGATGCACCATAAGTTTCGTCATAGTATTTAATGGTGTATCAATATTATGGCTATAATCTAATCTGTCAATTATGTCTTTGAGGGAATTATGCTTACTTGACATTTCAGTCCGGATTTGCGTTGCCTCTTCTAAAGAGGATGGACCTACCGCCAATTTCCCATTTAAGACACCAAGTTCCTTATTAATCAGGAAAAGCATTGCCCTGTTAAACCCAAACGAGTAATCAGCAGTTATGCACGTTAAAATCAAATGAAGCAGTTTGTCAAGATGAAGAGTTCCCTGGGTTATTTCTCCAAACTGCTGTAACAGTAAGAGTCTATGCACCAGCTTTTCACTTTTAGTTACATCAACCGTAAGCAGTAGGATATTTTCCAGAACACCTTCTTTATTGGTCATAGGCATGGCAATGTGTTGAATGTACATTCTCTTTTCAGTTTTTGTAGTTGTTACCCATGATTCCAGCAAGTGGCCTTCATCTCCTTTGAAAACCCTAACAGCCGGACATTTGTCAGTCCCGGCAACATCACAGTGATAGATGTTAGAACAGTGGCTGCCAATAGGTGATTCTTTCAAGTCCAACCACTCCTTCAAAGTATCATTCGCCCAGACCACTTTTGAATCCTTATCAAGCAGGCATAAACCCGCCCCGATAACCTCCATTATGTTACCGAATATCTTTCTTTCCTCTTGTATTTGTTCTTCTAATGTTTTTGATTCGTCTTCTGTAACACTTTTTTTGGATAACTTAGCAGTCTCGGACTTTTTCTTCTTCAGGTTGGATTCGACACCTTGACATATATTTTCTACGGTATTTAATAAATTCTCATCAAGTACCATGCCCTTGGATTTATTTAATACCTTTCTGATTTTGCCTATTGCTTCTTTGGGATAATAAGTTGTTTGCCTCTTACTCATTTTTTCTCAGGATTTCAGCAGCTTCTTCTGGCGGCATTGGATTAATATAGAATCCCGTGCCCCATTCAAAACCTGCTATGTTTGTAAGCCTTGGTATTATCTCTATATGCCAATGAAAATATTCTGACTTGTGTATGTTAAAGGGAGTGCTGTGTATTATAAAGTTATATGGTGGAAAATCCAGTACAGATTCTAATTTGACAAGTGTATTCTTTAAAATTTCTGCCAGTTCTTCTATTTCACAATCTTTCTGATTTTCATAGTGGGAACCATGTGCTGCAGGAAGAATCCATATTTCAAAAGGAAACCTGGAAGCAAATGGCATAAATGCAATAAATCTCTCTGTTGAGATAACTATTCTTTTCTCCGCAGCAACTTCTTGTTGTATCATGTCACAAAAGATACATTTTCTGCTATTATTAAAAAATGCTTCTGCCCGTTCCATCTCATTTTCAACCAGTTGTGGTACAATTGGTGTCGCAATCAATTGTGAGTGAGTGTGTTCAAGAGATGCACCTGCCGCAACTCCAACATTTTTAAATAATAATCCGTAAACAAATCTTTTGTCCTTTTTTATTTCAAGCAAGCGATCTCTATAACTCCGTAAAACGTCTTCAATATTTCCATTACCAAGTTCAGTTAAGGACACTACATGTCTGGGACTCTCAATTATGACTTCATGTATTCCGATACCATTCATCTTTTCATATATACCTTCTCCATGTATGTTTTGTTCTCCTTCCGCCCTTAATGCCGGAAACTTGTTTGGCACAACCCTGACCCTCCAGCCTTTGGAATCTGCTTTTGATCCGTTTTCTCTATACGCCATAATTTCCGGTGGCGTCTTATCTTCATTACCTTCGCAGAAAGGGCAGAAGTTGTTTTCTGCGGGTTGATGGTTGGTCAGAAAGTCCGTTGGCCTTGCAGCTCTCTCTGAAGCAATTATTACCCAACGTCCTGAAACCGGTTCCCTTCTCAACTCAGGCATCTTTGATTTTTCAAGATGATCGGGTAGTATTTGAGATGTATTTTCAGACATAAGAATAAACTTACCTTATTTTTCTTAGTTGTAGGAATTACGATTTTTGTCTTCTGGTGGATGTATTATCTTCTGCCAATAATCCTTAAATTGGAAGCCTGGGCTGTGTTCATCTTCATGGCAGATTATACAACTATCCGCATCGACCATACCATAATTTTTTGATTGTGTCTCTTTGTGAGCGCTTCCGGGTCCATGACAGCTTTCACAACCGACCCCCTTCAATCCCGGTGTTGATTCCATGGTGACGAAACCTGTAAAATAGTTTAAGCCGGTAGTGTGGCACTCTATGCATTCAGGATCATATTCATGCTCAACTTTCAACAAAGTCTCATATGCTGAGGCGTGACTTGTGTCTTCCCAGTGCTTGAAAATTTTATTGTGACAAGCTGCACAATCATCATTGCCTATATATGTAAGGTTTGATGGGGGATCAGCCTTAAACACACTTTTTAACAGCTCTTCATCCCTGAGCCTCTGCTGATAAATCTTTAACAGCATCTTTATTTCAGGTGAATCCCCAAATCTTTCATCTAATGATATAATTTCAACAGAGGGCAAATTACTATTAGAAGGCCTGTCTTCATTTGTCCTACCGAATTTTGGTGGCATAGTAATTGTTCCCAGATATTTACCCTTTTCCCCTACCGGAATTACATATGTATCTTTCACTTTCTTAAGATAGAGGCCTGGACTGTCAACCCTGTGGCCTGAGATTATTAAGTCTAATTCCGGATAGATTTCTGCAATCTTTATAGAATCCTCTATTTCCGCGTGAGAAAGCAATATTAAGAGGTCTGTCTTATCACTCAATTTGCTTAGTAAAGGTTTAAGCGACTCAATGGGGTCAACAACCTCTATCTCCTGATAGGTATCATCAATAAGTTCTGGCAACACAATGCCTAAAATACCAACCCTTACCGTTGTCTCTTTTATCTTTACCTCTTTGACAATATAAGGTTTTATTTTGAGAATCTGTGGATTAAGATTAACGATATTACTTGAAATAAAATCAACACTACTTATCTGGGACAGATAGCCTAACAAATCAATACCCATGCTGATATCCTTTTCGCCAATATTATGCGCTACATAACCCATCTGGTCTAATGCCTTAAGTGTCGTTTCCATTTTAATTTCGTCTTGCCTGCCGACTTTGCCAGGGAGATCTCCAAGACTTAAGAGAATCCAGTTTTCATCTCTTTCTCGCAGAAGATTGATTAATGAATGTCGCTTTGGAAGTCCGCCAAGCTCTTTTTCAGAGCAACCACAGGGTTCTAAATAGCCATTTTCCTCACCGGTAAAGATAATGTTTATTGTAGTTTCAGATGTTTCATTCAGGCTTTTACCGGTTTCACCTCCATAAAGCCTGGCATTATTCTGATTTGATAAAACCAGCAACATAAAAACTATGATTAAGGTCTTAAAAACTGAATATTGGTTGATAATCCTGATCATTATAGCCTTCCCTGCATACCGTTATGAAGGATTTGCCCAAAATTAAAGTCCGGTTTTTCTCGAAAAAGATTGTCGGGCCTTGTGCAGAGACATTTATATCAGAATCTTTATCGTTACCATGAATAGTTTCTGCACCCTGCAATTCAACGCATATAATGAATTGACAGACTGCAACCATGAAGAGTAAGATTGTTGTGAAGTATGGCCTATTCATTCTAAAAATTATAACAAATGACACAAATCAAAACAACTCAGTTTAAATGTAGAAGGCCTTCAGCTTTTAAAACAATCTTTATTGTAATTGCTATTATGGCAATTACTTACTCTAAGGTGTATATTGTTTGCGCACAGGGGCTAAGTACACCATGGAGTGTCTTCCGCCATGATTCCCTGCATACAGGGCGAAGCACACTACAAGGGCCGGACAGTAATAATCTTAAATGGAGTTTTCGTACTGAGAATATTGTGGATTCTTCTGCAGTACTTGGCCGTGACGGAACAATATACATAGGCTCTCAGGACAAGAGACTTTATGCAATTAAACCGGGCGGAACACTTAAGTGGTCTTACGATGTTGGAAGCAAGATATTCTCAACTCCGGCAATCTCAGAAAATGTCATCTATGTATGCGCCTGGAACGGAAAAATATTTGCCTTAGACTTAGATGGCAAACTTAAGTGGAAAATTCAAATAAAAGGCAGGGTTTCTTCATCACCTGTAATCTCAGCTAATGACAACCTTTTCATAGGTTCAGATAATTACTATCTGTATAAGATAAGCCCTGCAGGAAAAATCCTGTGGGCTTTTGCTACCCGCAAGTATATAGATTCTTCCCCTGCAATAGACAATGAGGGTACTGTATATTTCGGGTCAAATGACAGCCGCATATATGCACTTAATCCTGATGGTAAGTTAAAGTGGCATTCTAAAACTAAAGGTCAGATTACATCATCGCCGACGATTGGACCTGACGGTACGATTTATCAAGGAAGTAATGACGGCAGGTTATATGCTTTAAACCCTGATGGTAAACAAAAGTGGTATTTTCAGACAAAAAAATGGATTGATTCCTCACCGGCCGTCAGCAAGGAGGGCAATGTTTACGTTGGTTCCAATGACGGTAGTCTTTATGCACTTAATCCTGATGGGATTTTGAAATGGACTTTCAAGACTAATGGCGTTATAACATCATCTCCGGCAATTGATTCTGACGGGAATATTTATTTCGGATCCTGGGATAAAAAGCTTTATGCATTAAGTCCTGATGGAACATTCTTATGGAGTTTTACAACCGGTGGTGTAATAAGATCTTCGCCAACAATAGGACCGGACAGGACTATATATTTTGGCTCAAGTGATGGTAATGTTTATGCTATTGGAGAGAAATAAGGAAAGAAATTCTATTTTCAGGGAGCAGTTATGTCTACAAAGACATTCTTAAAAATGTTTAATGTTTTATTGGCTACATTTGTTTTAGTTGCAGGTTTTGGAGTACACTCTTCTAGTGCAGTTTTAGCCGACTCTCCGTGGCAGATGTTTCGGCATGATTTGAGACATACCGGAATCAGCCCTTTTAAAGGAGCACAGACAAACAAACTTAAATGGAAGTTTGGAGTAGAGAAAAGGATTACGTCATCACCTGCAATTGGCCTAGATGGCACAATATATTTTGGTTCGGTAGACGGGAAACTGTATGCGGTCAGCCCTGAGGGTAAACTCGTATGGACTTTTCAGACAGGAGGCGAAGTGACCTCATCCCCTGCCATAGGACCTGATGGTAAAATATACATTGGTTCAAGAGACAAAAAACTTTATGCAATAAGTTCGGATGGCAGTCTCAAATGGACTTATGAAACCGAGGGTGAGATTTATTCATCACCTACTATAGGGAAAGACAATATTGTTTATTTCGGTTCGTCAGATGGTAATCTTTATGCAACGGATTTAAATGGAAAACTGAAGTGGGATTACAAGAACAAGATTTACAGCTCTATAAGTTCTTCACCGTCAATCGGTCCTGACGGAAGCATTTACTTTCTCATAAGCAAAGGTATTATTTATGCGTTAAATCGCGATGGAACATTAAAGTGGAATCTGAGAATTGGCAGCAATGTTTATCAATCTTTTTCTTCTCCCGCTGTAGATAAGGATGGAATTGTTTATGTCGGATCGGAAAACGGCATTGTGTATGCAATCAATCGTGATGGCAAGATAAAGTGGAGAGTCAATTCAGGAAAGACCGTACAGTCATCACCGGCAATAGACAGTGATGGAACAGTGTATTTTGGTTCTTACAGCAAGGAGATATATGCAATCAATGCCAACTGTACACTTAAATGGAACTTCAAGACCAACGGCTGGATTGAGTCATCACCGGCTGTGGATTCTGAAGGGACCGTTTACATCGGCTCAAGCGATGGCAGTCTCTATGCCATAGATTCAAAAGGAGAGCTTAAGTGGAGGTATCAAACAGAGGGCTGGATCGAATCATCACCATTAATAGGCCCGGATGGAACTATATATTTTGGTTCAAATGATAATCATTTGTATGCAATCGGTAATTAAGTAACATAGGATGCAGATTTTCGCAAATGCGCGCAGATAGAAAGTTTTTGTGTGTTATAAAAAGTTAAAAGCGATTAAGTCTTGAAGTAAGCCAAAAGAAAAATCACATTACATTAACTTTAGGCATTTTAGTTCACTTTAGTCACTTCAAACTTGGCTGCGGCTATGCCGCGCTATGAGGTAAATCTATGATAATTGTAATGAAACCAACTGCTGATAAGGGTGAGATTGATCATGTAGTTGAAAAGGTTGAGGAGGTTGGTTGCAAAACTATACTGCTGGAAGGTACCAATAGGAAAGTAATTGCCGTAATTGGTGATAAACGCGACATTCCACCGGAATACTGGGATTCCATACCTGGTGTAGAAAAGGCCGTCCCAATCTTAACTCCGTATAAAATAGCAAGTCGTGAAGTAAAGAAAGCCGATACAGAAATTAAAATAAATGATCAGGTCCTGGGAGGCAAAAAGATAGGCGTTATCGCCGGGCCTTGTGCGGTAGAAGATCAGGATCAAATTAATTATATTGCAGAGAGTGTGAAGAAAGCAGGCGCTATTGCACTCAGGGGAGGCGCTTTTAAACCAAGAACCAGCCCTTATTCCTTCCAGGGTCTGGGAGAGAAAGGGCTTGAATACCTGGCTAAAGCCAGGGAAGCGACAGGACTGGCCATAGTAACAGAAATACTCAGCCCGGAACATATAGAACTGGTAAGCAGCTATGTTGATGTATTACAGGTAGGAACAAGAAATATGGCAAATTTTCTGTTGCTGCAGGCAGTTGGTGAGTGTAAAAAGCCGGTAATCTTAAAAAGGGGAATGTCTGCAACTTTAGATGAGTTTCTACTTGCAGGTGAATATATACTGTCACACGGCAACCCGAATGTTATTTTGTGTGAAAGAGGAATAAGGACATTCGAGACACATACGAGATTTACCCTGTCATTGAGTATTGTTCCTGAGTTGAAACGGTTGACACACCTTCCCATAATTGTAGACCCAAGCCATGGTACCGGTGTGCGTGATCTTGTGTGCCCAATGTCAAAGGGCGCAATTGCAGTTGGTGCTGACGGACTGATATTGGAAGTCCATCAAGACCCGGAAAAGTCATATGTTGACGGCCCCCAGACAATAACACCTGACGCTTTTGAAAATCTGATGAAGGAAGCAGGTGCAGTTGCAAGAGCTGTAGGAAGAGACATTTAAACCTGAATGAAAATAAATTTGAGGAGAAGCGACAAAGAAGTTACGAACCGGGAAGAGGTTGAGGAAATACTGTCAAATGCTTTAGTGGGAAGATTGGGTACGTGTCTCAATAATATACCGTATATAACGCCTGTTAATTTTGTATACGATAAAGATAAAATATATTTTCATAGCGCTTTAGAAGGCCGAAAAATTGAGAATATAACGTCCAACCCGAACATATGCTTTGAAATAGACGAAGTTATGTCAATCATTCCCGGCAGGCAGAGGCCATGTGCTTCCACTACTGAATATAAGAGTATAATAATATTTGGGGATATACAGATTGTAACTGATGTTGAAGAAAAGACCTTCGCTTTAAACAAACTTATAGAGAAATATGCACCCCAATCACCAAAGCTTTCTTCGTCATCCGGTGCTACAGCAGGAACAAACGTCCTTATGATTGGGATTAAAGAGATGACGGCAAAACAAAGTCCTGTTGGGGGGAAAACTGTAATAACTCCATCAGAAAAATAATTTTAACATAGGTGGAAATTTAATGGTAAAAAGAAACGAAAATATAGCAAAATTGCAGGCAGGATATCTGTTTCCTGAAATTGGAAGACGTAAAAAGGCGCTTTTAGAAAAAGAGCCGGATGCTAAATTAATAAGCCTTGGAATCGGAAACACTACCGAACCTCTAAGTACACATATTGTTGAAGGGCTTCATAAAGAGGTAACTAAACTTGGTACACCTGAAGGATACACCGGATATGATGATGGTGCACAAGCCCAAGCGTTCTTAGACAAATTAAAAACCAGAATCTCAAAGAATTGGTATAACGAGATTATAAGTCCTGATGAGATAATTGTTTCAGATGGATCAAAACCTGATTGCGGAAGACTGTTTTTTCTATTTGGCAGTAATGTGTCAATTGCGGTTCAGGATCCTGCGTATCCGGTATATGTAGATGGATCAGTAATGATCGGGGCAACCGGTGAATATAATTCTGATACAGAAGAATTTGATGGTATTGAATATATGAGGTGTACCTCTGAGAATGATTTCTTTCCTGATTTATCAAAAGCAAAAAGAACAGATTTGATTTATTTTTGCTCACCTAACAATCCTACAGGTGCTGTTGCAACAAAAGAGCAACTTAAAGAGATGGTTGATTTTGCAAAAAAGAATAATTCAATAATCATCTTTGATGCTGCATATTCTGAATTTATTAAAGAAAAAGGCTTACCAAGATCAATTTTCGAAATTGAAGGTGCCAGGGAGTGTGCCATTGAGGTCAGTTCCTTATCAAAGCCTGCCGGATTTACCGGTGTCAGGCTTGGCTGGACAATTGTCCCAAAAGAACTAAAATTTGATGATGGAGAAAGCGTAGGCAAAGACTGGCAGAGAGTAATGGGCACACTGTTTAATGGTTCATCAAATATTGCTCAATACGGAGCGATTGCAGCTTTGTCAGACACTGGACTATCTGAAGTAAAGGAAAAAGTGAATTATTATATGGAGAATGCTAAAATAATCAAAGATGGACTAGAGGGATTAGGTATAAAAACTTTTGGAGGAATTAATTCTCCTTATATTTGGGCGGCATTTCCCGGCAAGAAGTCATGGGATGTTTTTGAAGACATACTAACTAAAGCACATGTTGTCACGACACCTGGTGCAGGGTTTGGTATGGCTGGCGAAGGATTTGTTAGGTTTTCAGCATTTGGAAAAACCAGTGACATCAAAGAAGCTGTTAAAAGATTACAGGAAAATTTATGACATTCTTACATTCTGCAAACTACAACGATGAAAAAAAGACTATTCAGTGGTATTCAGCCAAGCGGTGAAGTTCATATAGGAAACTATCTGGGTGCAATCAAGAACTGGATCAGCCTTCTTGATAAATACGATTGTATCTTCTCAATTGTAGACTACCATGCAATAACGATTGAGTACGATCCCGCTGAAATGCAGAAAATGATTATTAACGCCGCCGCCACAAACATTGCCGCAGGCCTTGACCCTGATCGCTGCATTATATTCGTACAGTCTCAAGTACCCGAACATACTGAGTTGACGTGGATACTTAATACTCTTACACCTATGGGGCATCTTGAGAGGATGACTCAGTTTAAGGACAAGGCAGGACAGAATGAAAAGAATGTCAATGTAGGACTGTTTGACTATCCGGTTCTTCAGACGGCCGATATTTTATTGTATAAAGGTTGTGCAGTACCTGTTGGTGATGACCAGGTTCAACACATTGAGCTATCGCGTGAAATAGCAAGAAAGTTTAACTCGAGATATGGAGAACTATTCCCTGAACCGCAGCATATTCTTTCAGACGCCCCAAGGATCATGGGACTGGACGGCAAGAATAAGATGAGCAAGAGCATGAATAATTATATCTCTCTCATCGAAGAACCTGAAGCTATCTGGAAAAAACTATCGAGAGCCGTAACTGATGAAAACAGGAAAAGAAGAGATGACCCGGGAAACCCTGACATTTGCAATGTCTTTACCTTGCACAAATATTTCTCCAAAAAATCAGAGATAGATAGAATAAACAAAGAGTGCAGAACCGCAGAGATAGGGTGTGTTGATTGCAAAAAGATTCTATGGAACAACATGGTTAAAGAACTTGCACCTATCAGAGAAAAAGGCCTTGAATTGATTAACAACCCTGCCAGTGTAATGGACACCCTTAATACCGGCGCTGAGAAATGCAGACAGATAGCTGGAGAAACTATGAAAGATGTAAGATCGTTGATGGGGTTGAGATAGGCTGTTGTTTTAGTTTTTAATACATTGATACCCGGTACTCGATAAAAAGTCTGTGTTTATTAAAAAATTGAATGACAAAAAGCAATGGTAGATTCCTATCTACATCAATAGTCCTGTTAACGTTTGCCCACCTCTTTAATGACTTCTATGCCGGTTTCCTGATTCCGCTTTTGTCCTACTTTCAGACCTCTCTCCATTTAACAATAACACAGGTGTCTGTATTGCCCACAGTATTGGCTGTGTTCGGCTCGGTTCTACAGCCCGTATTCGGCTTTCTTGGTGACAGATTTAATAAGAAACATTTTTTTGTCGTATCCGGTGTCTTATGTTCGGCAGTATTCTTGAGTAGCATTTGCTTCGCACCAAACTTCATTGTCCTGGTCTTAATGCTCATGATCGGAGCATCAGGTGTGGCGGCCTTTCATCCTAATGGCGTAGCGACTGTAGCCGGTTTAAGCCAAAACAGGTCCACATTCCAGATGTCTATCTTCCTCATGGTTGGATGCATTGGACTGGCCGGAGCGCCTTTTGTTATTACGTTAATTGTTTCATTACACGGATTCGGCAAGTTATGGTTATTGTCTCTACCCGGAGTAATCCTGGCATTAATATTGATTAAGATACTGCCCGGAATTCCCGTCAGTAAGAGTAATGCAAGTCTGTCAGGCTTAAAAGTACTTGTTGCCAGAACTTCGCGGCCGCTATGGATAATGTTCCTGATAATGTTTACCCGGTCAATCGTCATTACGAGCTTCATGAGTTTTATGTCTATACTTTTTACGGAAAAAGGAATCTCAATGCAGAAAAGCGGAATCGCTATATCCATTTTCCTGATTAGCGGGAGCATTGGCGGTTTGATAGGAGGATATCTGGCAGATAGAATAAACAGGAAGATAGTAATAGTATGTTCCTCAATCTTTGCGTGTCCGTTACTTTTATGGTTTTTAGATTCAAGCGGGACTCTTTCTATAGTATTATTAGGCGTAAGTGGCATGGTTATATTTGCAGCATCTGCTATTAACATACTAATAGTTCAAAGATTATGCCCGCCGGATATGTCCAGTTCTGTTTCAGGCATTTCGATGGGCCTTGTCTGGGGTTCTGCAGGCCTTATGCTTCCCATAATCGGGTATATTGCTGATCATTATAGTATGGAAACGTCGTTAGTAATTGTAGCCTGTCTGGCGCCCATAGCAGGGCTGTTGGTTTTCCTGCTGCCGGATATCAATAATCCAACCCAACAACCGAGTAATAAGCAATTGTAATTTCGAGTTTTATAGTTTACTATTCTTTGGATAAATATTTGAAATACTAAAATAGATTCAAACGAGAACAAGATGGATATTTTCATTAAGAACATAGTAGATTTATTAAAGGCTGAAATCCCACTGTCTGAGGAAGAGATAAAAGGTTTCATAGAGATTCCTCCTGACTTAAAGATGGGTGATTTTGCATTTCCATGTTTTGCTGTTGCGAAACAATTAAGAAATGCTCCCGGGAAAATATCAAGCGAACTTGCTCAAAAACTGGCCACCGGCGACATAATAACTGACATTAAGGCCCATGGGCCCTATCTAAATTTCTATGTCTCTAAGAAAATGATCTTCAAGATAGTCCTGGATGAAGTCTTTACTGATTCGGATTCTTATGGGAGTTCCGACTCGGGTGTGGGTAAGACGGCAGTAATAGATTACTCTTCCCCAAACATAGCAAAACACCTGGCTGTACATCACCTCCGTTCGGCAGTGATCGGGAATGCTATTTATAACCTTTACAAG
>MPMA02103076.1_pt1 | contig 11888 bp, 10 predicted proteins | sample 1617361 | NCBI WGS metagenome assembly MPMA02 (sample SAMN05944807, study PRJNA350692) | marine metagenome | biome: marine; feature: ODZ; material: water; isolation source: 180 m water sample filtered on 0.2 um supor filter | place: Pacific Ocean | collected 2012-04-08 | depth 180m m | reverse complement strand
CAGAATCCAGGATCCTGGATTCAGAATCGTGAATCCAGAATACAGAATCCAGAACTCAGGATCCTGGCTCCAGGATTCTGAATTCAGGATCCTGAGTTCATAATCCAGAATTCAGAACTCATGATGCTGAATCCAGGATCCAGCTATTGCGGAGAAATTTATCCCGCACAAATAGGATTTCCTGATGTGCTGGACGAGTTGGAAGGGGTGAATTGGAGATCCTTTGAGGAGGATTTAGCATTTGAGCATTTAACAAAACCCGATTCAGGTACGTACAAGCATCGTCAAGGAAAAGTATTGATCCTTGCTGGTTCAAATGGGATGACTGGAGCGGCAGCTCTTTCGACTACAGCAGCATTGCGCAGTGGTGTTGGTTTAACAATGACTTCTGCTCCGGAATCTTTGAATTCTATTTATGAAACAAATCTCATGGAAGGAATGACATTCGCGTGTAAAGATGGTGGAAAAGGATATTTAGCTGAACAGAATTTTGAAGAAATTCATTCACACTTGGATTGGTGTGATGTTATTTTAATTGGGCCGGGATTAGGAGCCAAGGAAACAACCAGACAATTGATTGAAAAAATTATTTTATCTTCAGAGAAGCCCCTGGTTATTGATGCAGACGGCCTTAGGTGTTTTATTAACAATCTGGATTTATTCCAACAAATTTCTGCTCCTTTTGTTATCACACCTCATTATGGCGAGTTGGCTTCCCTTCTTGGAAAAGACATTCAGGAAATTCAAAGCAATTTTCCTGAGACGCTGGAGTCATTTTTAAAGGATTTTCCCGGAGTGATTGTAGCGAAGAATGCTCCCACATGTACGGGATTCGGGAACGAGGTTGTGATGAACACCACCGGGAACCCCGGGCTTGCTACTGCCGGGACAGGTGATGTTTTAGCTGGTATTATTGCATCATTTTTAGCCCAGGGTATCCCAGCTTTTGAAGCGGCGCAGTGTGGAGTGTATATTCATGGACTTGCAGGAGATATAGCTAGTGGAGATTTAGGCTACAGGGGACTTTTAGCAGGTGATCTTCTTGAGACCATTCCGGAAGCTATCAAACAGTATGAGTATTGCTAATTATCGTATACTGTTTGGAGTTTGTTCAGTCTCCATTCTTGCAGTATCAAGTATACCAGGAGGGGCTTTCCCGGATATTGGATTATATAACCTAGATAAATTATTCCATTTTATTGAATATTCCATACTTGGTTTTTTTACTGTGAAATGTGTCCGGAATCCAACCTGGAACTGGATACCCTTAATATTAATCTATGGAATGCTTTTCGCTGGTTTTGACGAATACTGGCAGAGCTTTATTCCAGGGCGGTTATCGAGTCAATTTGATATGTTAGCTGATGTATCGGGGATTATTTTTGGTAGTGTATTAACAGTGTGGATTTCCAGGGAAAATGATTAATCGTTTATATACTCGAGATTTCGCCATTTTGAAAGAATTAGAACTGGAGTTTATGCCCGGGTTCACCATCATAACTGGTGAAACTGGTGCAGGGAAATCAATTCTTTTACAAGCTTTGAGTTTGGCTTTAGGTGCTAAAGGGAATAAGAATATGGTTAAAAGTGGAAAAAGCCGAACAGTGGTTGAAGCTGATATTGATGGGAAGAACTATCGGAGAATTCTTTCAGATAAAGGAAGGATGAAATCATATATCGAAGATGAGCCTGTTAAAGAGATAGACTTTAAATCCCGAACGGCTCCTCTGGCTGATTTTCATGGTCAGCATGAACAGCAATTTATAATGAATCGCGATAAACATATTGATTACTTGGATCGGTATTGTGGTCTGGAAGAAAAAGTGAAAAAGATTACAGATATTTTTCATTCCGTGATATCTACTAAAAACAGATTAAAAACTGCATTGGAGACCCAAGAAAGCAATGAAGAACGAAAAGAACTTTTAGAATTTCAATTAAGAGAGATTGATGGAGTTAACCCTAAAGATGAGGAAGATATCCACCTTACAAATGATTTTAAGATTCTTAACCATATCGATGAATTAGTTGACAGTATTGAAAAAATAACACAGGATTTTACTGAAAGTGATCATTCAATTTATAACCGGTTGTCAGCCACTGCGAAGGAATTGAAAAAACTGGGAGGATATGATGAGCATCTAAATAATTATCTTGAAGGGTTGAGTAATGCTATTACAACAATTCAGGATACTTCAATGAGTTTGTCTGATTATTCTAATTCACTTAATCCTGATAAAGAGAATTTGAATACTATTGAGATTCGTTTACAAGAAATTGAGAGTTTAAAGAGGAAATATGGAGGATCGCTGGAAGCGGTCAGGGCTTATCGAAAAGAAATTAAAGATGAGTTAGACAACCTGATAAATTTCGAATTAGATACAGAAGCGCTCAATAATAAAATTGACGATTTGGAAAAACAATTTCAAAAGCTTTCTGACCATCTACATGAGGTTCGTATTGTTCAAGCTGAAAAACTTTCTAAACATATTGAACAGGAAATGCATAAATTAAGTATGCCCTCTGCCAAGTTCGAAATCAGGGTCAACCAAAAGATTGAAGAGGAATCTTTCATCTCTTTTCATGACAAGCCGGTAAAAATAAATTCCAATGGATATGATTGGGTTGAATTTTATATGAGTGCTAATCCTGGTGAACAGATAAAACCTTTGACTGGTATTGCTTCCGGTGGAGAAATTTCTCGTATAATGCTGGCAATTAAGTCAGTATTTCAAAAAAATGATCCTGTAGAAACATTGGTTTTTGATGAAATTGATTCTGGAATTTCGGGAACTACTGCAGAAACGGTTGCGGAGAGCCTGGTGAAAATATCCAGGAACAGGCAGGTCATTTGTATTACACACCTTCCACAAATTGCTTCGAAAGCAAACCACCATATCCATATTAACAAAACGATCAAGGATTCAGACACTTATATAACCATTCGATATCTCGATAAAAATGAACGATTGGATGTGATTAACCAGCTATTGAGTGTTGGTGATTTACCAGATGGTGATTATCAACCATTTAATTTGTTTACCAAAACAGCTCATGGATAAAATTATCATTCATGGTGGGAAACCACTGAAAGGGGAAGTCACTCTAAGCGGGGCGAAGAATGCTGTTCTTCCGATCATGGCAGCTTCCTTACTGGTTGGTGGTACAACTCATATAAGCAGGGTTCCAGATTTGCGGGATACCCGGACAATGATTAAACTTCTTGAATTAGTTGGGGCGAAGACACATTTAAAAGGAAATGACCTCTGGATTGATAGTGAACATGTCGATACGCCAGTAGCCCCCTATGATTTGGTAAAAACTATGCGTGCCTCGTTTTATGTTTTAGGACCGCTCCTTGCCCGATTCGGCGAAACAAAAGTTTCTTTACCCGGTGGGTGTGCCTGGGGTCCAAGACCGATTGATTTTCATTTGAAAGGCCTGGAACTGCTTGGTGCGAAGGTCACCCTTGATGAAGGATATATCCATGCTAAAGCAAAACGACTGAAAGGAAACCATATCCGTTTTGATTTTCCATCTGTTGGTGCAACAGGGAACATCCTTATGGCTGCTGTCACTGCTCATGGGACCACCGTTATTGAAAATGCAGCTTGTGAGCCGGAAATCGTCCAATTATGTCAGTTCCTCAATTTGATGGGCGGCAAAATAACCGGGATTGGCACACATAAAATTTCGGTAGAAGGAGTAAAAGAGTTATCACCAAGTGATGTCTCTGTCATTCCTGACCGGATCGAAGCAGGGACTTTTCTCATTGCAGGGGCTGCCCTTGGTGAGGTGACAGTTCTCGGTGGAGAGCCAGGTCATCTAAAAGTACTTTTGGAGAAGCTGGAACAAACCGGAGCAAAGATAAAAATATCAGGGAAGAAAATTAGCGTAAGGAAAAGTGATGTCATTTTGCCTGTTGATGTAACAACGGCAGTATTTCCTGGCTATCCAACAGATCTTCAGGCGCAATGGATAGCTCTCATGACTATTGCAAAAGGTGATTCTGTTGTAACCGATACGGTGTATCATGACCGGTTTTCCCATGTACCTGAGTTAAATCGGCTTGGTGCTGAGATACAGGTATCGGATAATGTTGCTTGTATAAAAGGAAGGAAAGATTTGGTTGGTGCGCCGGTTATGTCGACCGATATTCGTGCCAGCGCTTCATTAATAGTTGGAGGACTTATGGCGGAAGGGAAAACTGAAATTAGTCGCGTATACCATATTGACCGTGGCTATGAAAAGATTGAAGAGAAGTTCAGCAGTCTCGGAGCTGATATTACCAGGCTTAATTAAGGGGTTTATTCTTTTACCTTTTTTTCTATGTTTATTGTAGATTTAACAATTGTCCAAATCTGGCGAAAGGATTTTATATGAGAATTATTATTATTGGAGTAGGAGAGGTTGGGTTCCATGTAGCAAAAGCACTCAGTCAGGAGAATTTTGATATTACGATTATTGACATTGATCCATTAAAATGTCGCCGAGCTACTGAACATCTGGATGTAATCGTTGTGGAAGGGAATGGTGCAAGTCCGAAAAACTTATTGAAAGCAAATGTTGAGGGAGCAGATTATGTATTGGCTCTCACAAGATCGGATGAAGTAAACCTGATTTCTTCTCAGCAGGCACATGTCTTGGGAGCTAAAAAAATAATTGCCAGGCTCAGGAACCAACAATATAGTGAGCGTGATTCTATTATTCGTCCCGAGAAATTCGGTGTGGATTTAACTATTCATCCGGAGAAAGTCGTTTGCGAGGAAATTGTCCGGTTGGTATGCCATCCCTACGCAAAACATATAAAGGAATTTGAAGGAGGCAGGCTGTTAATGATAGGGCTCCGGATAAACGCAGATTGTAAAATTGTGGGGAGCTCTGTTCGGTCATTATGTGAAAGCTGTACCGATTTTAAATTCGGTGTTGTATCGGTAAAGAAAAATGGTAATACTGTAATCCCTTGGGGTGATTTTATTTTTGAGGAAAATTCGACAGTTAATTTCATAGTAAAAACAAAGCGATTGGAGAATTTGCTGGAATTAATTGGAATACCTGCAGTGAAAACAAAACGCATCATGATTTCTGGTGGAAGTAAAATTGGGAGGTCTCTTGCAGAAGAATTGCAGGATAAGATGTCAGTCAGAATGGTGGAAAACCGTCGAGATAAAGCCGGAATAATTGCAAATCAACTTCAAGATACAATGGTGATACATGCCGATGGAACTGATGTGGAATTCTTGAAATCAGAAAACGTCCATGAAATTGACAGTTACATTGCTGTGACGGAAAACGAAAGAACAAATCTTCTGTCTGGCTTTTTAGCCCATCATTTAGGAGTAAAACAAGCAATAATGCATATGGTCACCACCGATTATTTACCTATCATTCAGGAAATTGGGATTGGTGCAGTTGTCAGTAAGAATATGTCCACGGTGAATACAATAATTAGGGAAATTCGAAGTGATCAGTCTGAGGTTTCTCTCATTACTTTTGATGAATTGGATGTTGAGGTAATTGAAATTATGCCTGAACCCGGCAGCCGGGTGACACAATTTCCCCTTTCGGAAATTGATTACCCAAAAGAAAGCATTGTCGGTGTAATTAACCACCATGGACATCTTAGTATTGCCCGTGGAGATTCTCAATTGACTCATGAAGATACTGTCCTTGTTTTTGCAAAAAATAAAGCGGTGCCAAAACTTCGGAAACTATTCATTAAACCATGAACATAAGGTTCATCTTAAATATCTTGGCAGCTTTGTTGACCCTGTTGGGAATTTCCATGCTCATTCCAGCGGGCATTGCTTTTGGCTTTGGTGAAAGTGATCTTTCCGGATTTCTTTATTCATTTGCAATATCAATTATTATTGGTTTACCGATCTGGTTTTTTACCAGAAAAGGGTATTCTGTTACAAATAAAGATGGATTTGCCATAGTAACTTTTGCCTGGATTATTACCGGAATCGTCGGTGCGTTACCGTTTTATCTAAGCGGAGCAATCCCAAATATTACGGATGCTTTTTTTGAATCAATGTCTGGGGTGACAACAACAGGTGCCACCATAATCGGGAATCCCGTAACATTACCTCATCTGCCCAATGGAATTGAGAGTTTACCCCATGGGATTCTTTTTTGGCGTTCGTTTATTCAGTGGATTGGAGGGATGGGTATCATTGTTTTTACCATTGCTATTCTTCCGCTTTTAGGAGTGGGTGGAGTACAGCTTTTTAAAGCTGAAGTTCCAGGCCCCGTTTCAGATAAAATTCGCCCCAGGGTTCGTGAAACAGCTAAATATCTATGGATGATTTATATTGGTATCACTATAGCAGAAATTATAATGTTACAGATAGCAGGTATGAATTGGTTTGATGCTGTTTGTCATTCGTTTACCACTATGCCAACCGGGGGATTCTCTACCAAAAATGCCAGTATTGGATTTTATGATAATGTGGGCATTCATTATATAATAATCTTTTTTATGTTCATCGCAGGTGTGAATTTTTCCCTCCATTTCCGGGCAATTACAGGAGATATTAAATCCTATTTCAGGAATAGTGAATTTTTGACCTATTTTGGGTTAATCGCACTTGTCACGGTGGTGTTGACTATCAGCCTTGTGATTAGATCAGGGAATTGGTCACATGCCTGTTTCAGTGATTCATTGTTCCAAACAGTTTCCATTCTCACTACAACCGGATATGGAACCGCAGATTATGAATTATGGGCGTTTTTTGCCCAGTTTCTCATTTTAATACTTATGTTTGTCGGTAGCATGGGTGGATCAACCGGAGGAGGGATGAAGATTGTTCGAGTGATGCTGATACTGAAATATGCAGCGTTGGAAACTCGAAGAATGCTGCATGCTAAAGCAATTATCCCGATTCGGATCGGGAAGGGTTATATCAGTGGAGATGTTATTCGCAACACATTGGGTTTTTTTCTTTTTTATGTCTTTATTTTTGTATTTACCTCATTTTTTCTAACGACTTTAAATATCGATCTTAAATCATCCATGGGGGTTGCAGCATCAGCTTTGGGCAACATTGGTCCTGCATTGGGGGAATTTGGCCCAACTGACAATTATGCTTTGATGCCTGGTGTTGGTAAATGGCTTCTTACTTTTTGTATGTTGCTGGGGAGACTTGAGATTTTTACAGTTGTGGTTCTGTTTAGCCGGACGTTCAGAAGATAAATTAACCTTTATCGTATAAATGGAGACCGGATGAAGTACATTCGAGTAGAGATAAAAGACCATATTGCTATCGTAACCATAGATCGGCAGGATGCCCTCAATGCGATGAATCTGGAAGTAATATCTGAATTGAAGGAAGCGTTTGAATCCTGTATTGCAGATTCACAAGTTGGAGTTATTATCCTGACAGGAGCAGGAGAAAAGGCATTCATCGCCGGGGCGGATATAAAAGCCATGCAAAAGATGAAACCATCCGAAGCACTGGAATTTGGGAAGAGCGGACAGGATTTAACTCGAATCATTGAGAATTCACCAAAGCCGGTCATTGCAGCAGTAAATGGGTTTGCCCTTGGTGGAGGATGTGAAATCAGTTTAGCGTGCCATATTCGTATCGCTGGTGAAAATGCCCGGTTTGCTCAGCCGGAAGTCCGTTTAGGTATTATTCCGGGTTGGGGCGGAACCCAGCGTTTACCGCGATTGGTAGGAAAAGGGAAAGCTGTGGAAATTATCACAGGAGGTGAGATGATCACAGCAAAGGAAGCCCTGGATATTGGCTTGGTAAACCATGTGGCTCCGTTAGATAAATTATTAGATAAATCCTGCGAGGTTGCTCAATCCATCCTGAAAAATGGACCGGAAGCAATTCGTATTTCTTTAGAGTGCATTAACAAAGGAATGGACATAACATTGGATGAGGGATTGGACTTGGAAGTCAAAGCATTCAGTGAACTTTTTGGGAGTGGCGAAACGGATGAAGGTCTCACTGCTTTTGTTGAGAAGCGAAAGCCGGATTTTCGTAATTAAGTGAAGGATAGTCTCACTGAAATAATAATATGTCCAAAGTGAATTGAAGAAAAATTGAAAATATTAGGAATAGAACACATAGGCATTGCTACAGAAAGTATAGATAAAATTGCACCGTTTTGGAGACAGGTGCTGAAGCTAGACCGTACACACAGGGAAATAGTTGAAAGGGAGGGAGTGATCACTGATATTTACGATACCGGAAGGGGTAAGGTGGAATTATTGGAGCAAACCGGTCAAGAATCGTCCATTGCAAAATTTCTCAAAAAAAAGGACCCGGAATTCACCATATCTGTCTGGAAGTAGAAAATATAGAAGAAGCGATATCAGAGTTGAAACAGGCTGATATTCAACTAATCAACGATGTGCCGCTGAAAGGAGCAGAGGAGAATCGGGTCGTTTTTATTCACCCGAAAAGCACGGGTGGTGTCCTTGTGGAATTAGCGCAGAAACCCAAATAAAATGGGGAGAAAAACCGAACGATTTATTTGATTTAATGATTTAGATAAAGGCAGATCATTTTTTTATTTCTTTGAATGGTCTACCTAATTTTACCTTCTTTCCTCTTTCCTTAGATTTCTTTATTTCCCAATTTTACCCATAGAAAATGGATATTACTTCAAAGATAAAGAAACTTCCCACTGATCCAGGTGTCTATCTTTTCAAAAATAAACAGGATAACCTGATCTATATCGGGAAGGCAAAAAATCTCCGAAACCGGGTTCGGTCCTATTTCCAGAAGAATAAGTATCAGACTCCGAAAAACCAATCCATGATCAAACGGATTTCAGACTTGGAGTGGATCGTAGTTTCCAGTGAAGTAGAAGCTCTGTTCACGGAAGCCAATCTTATTAAACAGCACAAACCAAAATATAACATCGATCTGAAAGATGATAAATCCTATCCCTTCATCCGGATCACTAACGAACCTTATCCGCAGGTGTTCTTAACCAGGGATATTGTGCAAGACGGGTCAAAATATTTTGGTCCCTACACAGATATACGCTACCTGCGGCAAATTTTAAAGATGCTTCATAAAATTTATCAGATTCGCAGTTGCAGTTTTTTTATGGATGATGAAATTGTACGACAGCAAAAGATATCTTTATGTCTGGATTACCACATCAAAAAATGCGAAGGTCCTTGCCAAGGCCTGGTAAGCAGGGAGGAATACAACAGGATGATCAAACACGTTATTCAGTTCCTTCATGGTCAGACACAGGAGACAGAAAACTATCTCTTAGATAGGATGGAAGCAGCAGCAGGCACATTGCGTTATGAGGATGCCGGGCGATTCCGGGATCAATTAAAAGCTGTAAAAAGTTTCAAGGAACGGCAGAGAAAATTAACAGCAAAATTCGAAAATAGGGATGTGTTTGCACTTGCACGGGAGAGTGAATTTGGTTTTGTCGTAATTGTTCGGATTCGTCAGGGACGTTTGTTCAGCAGGGAAAAAATCCCTTTAAAGTCTCAGGATGATGACAATGAAGTTCTTCGGTTCGTCATAGGGAGGTTTTATCTGGACAGCGATTTTATTCCAAAGGAAATTTCTCTTCCACTTACACCGGATGATGAAAAGGAGCTCCTTGAATGGTTACGGCAAAAACGCCAGGGTGCCGTTCATTTTACATATCCACAGCGTGGAGAAAAAGCAAAGGAAATACGGATTGCATTCCAAAATGCCAAGCTGCTCTTAGGTGAATGGATCCTGGAACGAAAAAAACGTATGGAGTATATTCCCAATTCTCTCAAACAACTTCAGGATGATCTGCAATTGAAAGCACCGCCGCGGCATATTGAAGCGTTTGATATCTCTCATTTGGGAGGAACCAACACGGTGGGATCCATGGTTTGTTTTATTGATGGAAAATCCCGAAGAAATATGTACCGGAAATTCACTGTAAAAACAGTGGCGGGAATTGATGATTTTGCAGCCATGCGTGAAGTTGTGTTCCGCCGGTATAAGCGTGTGCAAAAAGAAAAGGGAAAGCTTCCTGACCTCATATTGGTCGATGGAGGGAAGGGGCAGCTCTCTATGGCCGTCTCTGCGTTGAGGGAACTTGGGTTGGATTATATTGCTGTTGTGGGATTGGCAAAACGATTGGAGGAGGTATTTTTGCCGGGGTGTTCTGACTCACAGACTATTTCAAAACAATCAGCAGGACTAATATATCTCCGGAAGATTCGTGATGAAGCCCATAGGTTTGCTATTGAATTTCAGCGCCAGAAACGGACCCAAAGCATAACTGACTCAATATTTAAATCAATTCCAGGCATAGGTCCAAAGCGCATGAAAACATTATTTGTTGAGTTTTCAGATATAAAAGGTATAGCAAAAACTAATTATAAAATTGTTTCAGAAAAGGTTCGGATACCGAAGAAAACCGCAAAGGAAGTAATTAAGGCGGCCCAAAATTTTATGAATAATAAATAGGTGCATCAGCTTGCTTTGATTTCCCTGAGTTTTTCTTTTTTCTGTCGAACTTTTTCTTCCTCTTTTTTAATGTCTCTAATCTTTGCAAATATATTTTTTCTCTGTTCATGAATTGTGTTTTTCAGTCCTTTATCGTTATCCTTTTCCTGTATAGAGTTGTCTAATTCAGTTAATTGGCCCTCCAACGATAATTTTTCCTGTCCTAGATGGATTTGCTCCTGGGTGACTGAATTCTCCAGTTCGGAGTGAATAACCTGGATCATTTTTTTGAATTCCTCCGGATCGAACAATCGAGTGAGAAAGACAATTTCTCCTTCTGGATTTATGATGATATTCCGGGTGACACCGCTTTCTTTGTGGGCAAATAATCCGAAAATGTTGGCACCGGGATCCAGGGCAAGGGGATAGGAGATATGAGTCTCCTTTGCAAATTTACGAACCGTTTGTACCGGTTCATCTCTATCAATCCCAATAACCACCAGCCCCAGGTCTTTGTATACCCCCCAGACATCTTTTTCAATATGGGGCATTTCTTTTATGCATACTGAGCACCAGCTGGCAGTGAATTGATACATGATGACTTTACCCTTGAGTTCTTTAGCAGTGGTGTAGGAACCATCGGCAAATTCCAACTTGAAATCCGGGCAGGGGTCACCGATTTTTACGATATACCCGCGCTCATCAGGTGCCTGGGGACGAATGATTGATATCAGGAAAAATGAAAATAGGAGGGACCAAAAGTTGGTCCGGAATAGCTTAATTATTTTGTTCTTAATCATCAAATCCCTGTTTCTTCATCCATTCATCGGAAACGAATTTTCCTAAATAATTCCGGATTCCATCCGCCAGTATCATCAGGCAATTCTGATCTTTATCCAGTTTCTTTGCAGTTTGGAGGGCTGCCCACGCAACCGAACCGCTGGATCCACCAACTAATAAACCTTCCTCACGGATAAGTCTTCTAGCCATGTTAAATGAATCTTCATCGTTTATTTTCACGTACTCATCTACGAGTGAATTGTCGAGCACATCGGGGAAAAAGTCGTACCCGATTCCTTCCACATGGTATGGAAACACTTCATCACCGCCGCCAAGAATCGATCCGTATGGGTCTACACCAATGACCTGGACATTCGGGATTGTCTCCTTCAATCTTTTTGCAACTCCAGTAATTGTACCACCGGTTCCAACTCCTATGACCACCATGTGAAGATCAGCACCAAATTCTTCCAGGATTTCTTCTGCAGTTCCGTAATAATGAGCGTCAGTGTTATTGGGGTTGGCGTATTGGTCAAGAATGTGTGAATTGGGTATTTCCTTATTCAGGCGCTTTGCCACTTCGATAAGACCTTCCGGATCATCATGGGCAGCTTCAGTTGGCGTTCGAACGATTTCTGCGCCAAGCGCTTTCAGGACAACTTCTTTTTCCATGCTCATTTTTTCCGGCATTGTAAT
>MPMA02018261.1_pt1 | contig 11916 bp, 7 predicted proteins | sample 1617361 | NCBI WGS metagenome assembly MPMA02 (sample SAMN05944807, study PRJNA350692) | marine metagenome | biome: marine; feature: ODZ; material: water; isolation source: 180 m water sample filtered on 0.2 um supor filter | place: Pacific Ocean | collected 2012-04-08 | depth 180m m | reverse complement strand
GGCGATGAACTCATCAAGCAACGTGATGATCTTCTCGTGGCTTTTCCCCTGTAGCAGGAATTCCGAGGTTTCCGGCCAAAGCAATGGATCCACTGAATCGCGGCCATGCTCCCGTCCGTCCTCGTCCACCCGCACAAACAACGCTTCGTGCACCCTGTTCCAAAGATGATCGTGGTCCGGGTGATAAATCGCCGTCTTGTCGGGTGTCCCCGTGCTGGCCTTAGCAGCCGTAGACATGACGATGGCCATCCCGGCGGCCACCAGTGTTTTTGCCGGGATGAGGCAAGCCCGTTTCATGTCAAGAGACCGAAGATCAAGCAGAAATACTTGTCAAGCACAGAAAACGACTTTCTATTTTTGCTTGTCAATCAATCTGGGTGCTTGGCTCTTCGTTCAGTAATTTTGCGATGGTTGGTTCCATGGTTTCTGCCCAAGCAGCGTAGCCTTTTTCATTTGGGTGTGTGCCGTCGGGAATGAGGTTTTGGCGAAGCTGCCGCCCATTTAGAAAAGCTTGATTGATGTTCAAATAGTGCACCATATTTCCATCGCCGATGTTGGCGATGAGGTCGTTGACTTTCATGTTGATCTGTCTCGCACCGTCGTCATCTCCCCCGCCTCTTGGAAAAATGGCCAAGACAAGGATTTTTGTACCGGGTAGCTTGGTGTGGAGCTTTTTAACGATCAAACGGATGTCGCGTGCAGTCACTTCGGGTGGGCTGCTCATGTGGTTGTTGGTGCCAATCATGAGGACAGCTAGTTTGGGTGAGATGCCATCTATATTGCCGTTTTCGAGCCGCCATAAAACATGTTCGGTGCGGTCGCCGCTGATGGCCAAATTCACGGCATTGCGATTGGCATAGTAGTGGTTCCAAATTTTTTTGCCGGCTTTGTCCCACCAATGCGTGATGGAATCGCCGATCATGAGCAAATCAACGTTTCCTTTTTTAATTCTTTCGTTGAAAGCATTGTGGCGCTCCAGCCAAGCGGATTTATGCCAACGTGGCTCCGGTCTGGCGGTAATGATCCTGTCGCCGGCGGTCATACGCCAAGTAGGTATGCTGACGTTGTCATAAGTAACGGTAGTCGTGACGTCTTTCAGTTGGGAGCACGCCGGTAATCCGACGTAGAACGTCCGGCTTATTGGGATTTCGATGGAACCAAGCTCCTGCCAATCAAAACCGTCGGGCGACATGTAGCCAATGAACCGATTCCGGAAACGAATGAGCCGTACCCAATAAGGAGTGCTGAGCCTGTTCTTTTTGACGATGTGTTTTTCGTTCAACGGCCTCTCTCCCTGGGTGGTTGTTACGCCTCCGGTTTTCTTTCGGCAGACCATGGCTCCGCTCCAATGTGGCAGTAACAAAACCGAGACATGGCGCGAGTTGGCATCAAGGCTCTCGCGCATCATCACTCCCGGCTTGGTCCATTGCGAACTCATTGGCCGAATGATTCGAGCAGTCATCGTTCCTTCACCGGAAAACGGCGCGTAGGCGAAGTGAAACTCATCACTTGTCCCGCCGATGTCGTGACCTTCGCCTTCGAGAGTAAACTGTTTGCCGTTATACTCCGTAAACCCTGGGATAGTTGCTTTACCGACATTGCTGGAGCGCCACGGACCGGGCAGGTTCGCATTGGCCACGAGTACCGCAGAAGGATTGCTTCTGCCGGCATCGTTCGCAGCTTGGATGGTATAATAGTAGAGATCGCCATTTTTGACGGTTTCATCAAGGAAGGATGATTCTTGGATTTCGGTGGCGATTGTCCTGTAAGGACCCTCTCGTCGTGTGGCACGTTGAATGATATAACTGTTTGCATCAGTGCAACTAACCGGATCGACGGAACCGACCCACTTAAGCTGTAAGCCTTCGACGCTGGACCGGGCCACAAGTCCGGCGGGAACCCCCGGTGCCTTGCTGGGTTTGGATGCCTTTTGAGGGGGTCTCCAGTGAACCAACGTACCCAACCCAACATGATCGTGACTGTGGCCTTCCGGTCGCTTCATTTCAGCCACCCTAGCTGAATAGGGAGCCGGAACTCCCCGGCGATTGAAATAATGATGATAGGTGCGCTCAAAGATAGGCCAAAAGCTTCCTCGACTGACCGTGGAGATTTTGTCGTATTTGTTGTTGCGACCACCGAAGCCATATTTGCCAGTGCGATCGAGATAATGCTGATACGGCACGTCTTCACCGAGACCATACTGTGCGGTATATTCAAATCCCTTTAGTATCCGGTTGCCCCCCCAGGCATAAAGGTCAACACCTTGATTCCAAGCGACCTCTGCGGCACAACCAAGCAGGCCAAGACCAAGTTGAACATAATGTTGGGCGCGGGTCGTCTCCTGACATTGTCCGGTCGGGTAGACAATCATGTGCGGGATGCTGCCGTTGCCGGCTCCATTAACGGCATATCGCACCGTAGCCTCAAATAGTTCGCGATCATTACAAAACACGGCAATCGACATGTTGGTTTGAAGTGCCGCCGTTTCCCAATTCCCGTTTGCGAAATAGGCGTAGTGCTCGATCGTCGGATGCCATGCCTCCATAAACGATTTCTCGCAATGTTTGGCCTCCCTCTCTGTCCAGCCAGAGTTCGTGTAACGTAGAATCTCTGCAGCATTGGCAAATTTAAATCCCTGCAATCCGGCGGCAAGCACACCGTCGATCCCGCTCACTTTCTTCAAGGTTCGAGTCCAAGCGTTCACAATCTCAATCGCCTTTTCGGCATGGGCCTTTTTGCCGGTAATTGCCCACATGAGCGCGTTTTGATAAGCCGCCTTGGCATCACTTTGAGCGATGCCGGTATTGATGTTCGGCGCACGCCCCCATTCCTCAACCGGCCCCCGCATTTTATAGTCTGCCTTCGCGTGGGCACTTTGCTCCAAAATCTTGAACCCATTATATATCGGTCCCTGTTTTTCTTTGACGGCCACTTTCATACGAGCGAAATCCTCTTTGCTATGAAGCAATCCAGGGTGAATGAACCCATCATCAGCCCCCCCCCGAATCGCATAATGCAAAAGGGTATTTCCATCATTGCCTTTAGCGTTCACATCCGCACCAGCAGCCAAGTGTTGTTTTACTGCTTCAATGTTTCCGTCTTTGGCAGCATGAATCAGCGCACGATCTGCTTCTGGATTGCTTACCTTCCCATACCCCACCAACAGCACGGCTACGATTGTTGTGGTTAGTATGTGTTTCATTTCCCTTCAGCTTTCAATTCTGCACTCGTCTTGGCTCCGTGTTTGCGGAGGAGGTCGGCGGTTTCACTTTCGCTTCGTTCAACGGCCTCATCAAGAGGTGTTCCATAAACACTCAAGGCATTCACATTCGCACCATTGGCAATTAGTAGCTCAACGATTTCCCTGTGGCCTTCCTGAACCGCATATTGCAAAGGAGTCTCTCCATTACCAAATACCTTCGCATTCACATTTGCACCATTGGCAATTAACAGTTCAGCAACTTCCTTGTGACCTTCTTGAGCCGCATACTGCAAAGGAGTCTCATTCCGATAATCCTTATCTTTGACATTAACATCAGCACCATTAGCCAGTTGTTGTTTGGCTTCTTCAATGTTTCCATCATAAGCAGCGCTAAGAAGTGCAATATCCACTTCAAGATTTGCTGGAGAAGACGCCTTCTGAGACTTGCCACACCCCACCAACAGCACGGCTGCGATTGTTGCGGTTAGTATGTGTTTCATTTTCCTTCAGCTTTTAATTCTTCACCCGTCTTGCCGCTGTGTTTACGGAGGAGGTCGGCGATCTCTTTGTGTTTTTCTTCTTCGGCCCAATCTAGCGGTGTTTGCCCTTCAACATCCTTCGCATTCACATCCGCATTTTTTACAGTAAGCAATTTGGCGATTTCCACGTGACCTTTCCAAGCAGCATTATGCAAAGGAGTTCCTCCATCCTTATTTTTCGTATTCAAATCCGCGCCTTTAGCAACAAGCAGTTCGGCGATTTCCTTGCGACCTCGCCAAGCTGCCCAATGCAATGGGGTAATTCGATTTTTTGCCTCCTTTGCATTCACATCCGCCCCTTTGGAGATTAGCAGATCGGCGATATCCTTGTGTCCCCCGGTAATCGTCTCATGCAAAGGCGTCGATCCGTACTTATTCATCGCATTCAAATCCGCACCAGCAGCGATGTGTTGTTTAACGGCTTCGATATTTCCGCTAAAGGCAGCATTGTGAATTGGCCCGGCGAAGCCGGTTGTGGCCAGTAGCGAGGTGACGGCGATTGTTGTGAGTAGGAGGCGTTTCATTGGTCTGAAGAGATTCTCAGCAGTTTAGCAGATGATTTCAAGAGCCAAACGCTGTCACTGTGGTGCTTTAATCAGCTTCGGTTGGCAGGGTTTTTCTTTATCTACATGGTTGGCAAGATTTAACCGCTGATCGGCAAAATGCCGTTATCTCCTCAATCAGCAAACAGTCATAATATCTCCGTAGCTAATGCTGTCTGGTTTGATCCAGTGCGTCATAACAGACAACGGGGCATTAGCCAACATGGTGGGTTGACCCCGTCAGCTTCGGCTGGCGGGGTTTTTCTTTTGAGCATTACCACGGGTGTGGTGTGGTGAGAATGTTGAACGCATATTCGCCGTGCTTTTCCTCCGGCAGCCGTCAGGCCCCTGAAACATCATCCGCTGTGTTTTTTGTTGGGGTTGATTTCGGCCGGTAAGATCAAGCATCGTGGTGTTGCGGATGCTCCTTCACGGGGTTTTCAAGGGTGTTGTTCGGCTTGGATGGATTGCAAAGCAGGCGGACCTGCCGCCATATCCTGCATAACGACTTGCTGCCGTGCTTGTTCCGGGAACCGAACCACTAATGTCCTTTGAATTAAGAGCATGCATTTCGAGGCCCGCTATATCATTTAAGTCATATAAGAAACGGATTGAAGCTGGTTTAGAGAGAGCATAGGCGCTGTCTAAGTTGTAACCAATGAAACATTAAGAACGTTTTAAAGGGCGAAATATTTTTGCTGATATGAACAAACTAATTCTCAGATTAATGATGGCCACGTCATGCCTCGGCATGATGACGAGTGATGCAATCGCACAGGAACGTGGAGGGCGCGAGAGCGAAGATCGAAGTAGTGGCGCTCGTCGTGAACGTCCTGAACGCGGGGAGCAGGGCGGAGATCTCGGACGACGTCCTCAATTCGGCGGGCAGGCTGGACGAGGCGGCTTTATGCGAATACTTCCTATCATGACCGCGCTTGACGCTGACGGTGATGGGGAAATCTCCGATGCGGAAATCAAAGGCTCTGTTGCTGCCCTCAGGAAGCTCGACAAAAACAAGGACGACAAACTGAGTGCAGAGGAACTACGCCCGGGCTTTGGTGGCAACCAGAGCGGCAGAGGTGGCAGTGGAATCCCAGATCGCTCCCGTGCCACCGTAACCCAGCCGTTGAAGCCACTTCCGCCGGTTGCAAAGCAAATCGGAGGAGTTTCAACTCGTGAGATTCTTCAACTTTTTGGCGCAAAAGGGCGGCATGGTGGTACCGAACGTGAATTGGCCAACTACCGTCGTGTCTTCGGTTTCACAGATGCTGACCGGGACGGGCGGCATTCAAAAAAGGAATACATTGAGAACGGCGCCTATCTGACCCCCCAGTCAAGACGGGGCATTTTTCAGGCATCGGACTCAAACAACGACGGCTTCGTCTCCGAGGCTGAGTATGTCGAAAATCGACTTATCACTGACGAGGCCAAGGTGATATTCAGTGATATGGATGCCGATGGTAACAACAGGTTGACCGCAAAGGAACTCTTGGCCAGTGGAAAGCTAAAGGACGAGAAATTGGCCAACGGGGTCTTCAAGGCGTTGGACACAAACGAGGACGGGGAACTGGTCATCCCCGAGTATCTGCGCGTTTGGGGCCGCTGGGCCAGGCATTGACCCTTTTGTTTGCATAAACCACGACGCGAAGACATTCTCAGGACGGCGGGGGCAACGCCGGTAGTTCACGCTACAGGTTCCCTGCTTAAATGATGTAAAAGTCATTTGGGGTCGTTAGTTCGTGGTCGAACCGGCGACCCTTTTTTTCGTTTGTGAAAAAGTTTCTTGGTTATGCGGTTGATGGTAGCTCTTGAACTTCTTTGCGGAGCATTGCACGGGCGCTCTGGAAGTCCTTGGCCCGGTGGATAACGACAACGCCGGTGGGGAAACAACACCCTGCCTCACCGGAACAGATGTCCGCTTCACTGGCGGCGAGTCGAATCAGCGGCACCTGTTTCGCCGCGGCTTTGGCATAGATCGCGTCCAAATCGTTCAATTCCGGCTGCCCCAGATCAAGAGACTGAATCGACGGAAGTCCAAGCCATTCGTCGACCAGGTGTTCCACCGTGCCGCAACTGTGAATGCCGCCACCGCCCAGTTCTCGCAGAACGCGTTCATCGTGGGGAGCAATCTGCTGCCGGTACATCGTGGGTGAGACCATAATGCAGGAGTCGTTGCGCAGCAAGATATTGCCTTTCAACATGACCGCATGCTGATGACAGTAACCCTCTTCCGGCTCGGTCGTCCACTGTCCGAAGTACCGAGCCAGACCGATCTGAGCGGTGGCCATCGCGGTCATCGCCCGATCCACGGCCTCCGGCGTGTCGGCCAGGTCCAAGAACACGTCGCTGCCGCGGATCAGTTCCAGGTTGTCGAAGGGACCCTGCAGGTCCGGGAGTACGATGCGGATCTTCGCTCCCAGTGCCGGATACTCGTCGAACAATTGAAGGTAGACCCGCATGGTTTCCAGCGCGCGCGGAATCCAGCCGCGGGCGAAGTCGAGCGGGTCGGTGTCGGCAATCTGTTCGAGAGAGAAACTATGCGATTCACGATGCACGATCCAGGGCGGATTGTCGCCCGTCTGTTCGACCGGTGCGCCGAACATGGACGCAATCAGAATCGTGCCGAAGTTGGCACGAACGGTCAACGGCAGATCGTCGCCCAGCCCGGAGTGCAGAGCAATACTTGTATCGAAAGCATGCACCAACTCGTTGTAGAGCATCTTCTCCGGATCGTCGAAGGTCTCGCGGTGCGGATACGGCTGAAACCTAGCGTCGCCCGGAAGCGGATAGGTCGCGACCAGCGGCGGCCGCTCAACCGGCTCCCAGTCCAGGGCGTGCCGATAGAGTGCATCTGTCTCCATCTGGCGCTTGGTAAGCGTCTCGCAGAGATGGTTCAGAACTTGCCGAAGACGTGTGTTCATTGCTTGATTTCAGGATTCCCGGGCAGCATTTCATCGCAAAACATCGCTATTCTTCCAGGAAATCGGGGGACAATAACTTATTCTTTCCTTGGTCCTGGTCTTTTCTTTTTTAACGTTCTTCCGAGTGTGTTCTCAGCTCTTACAACAAAGTGCTTCTCGCCAAATGGACGGTCGAAAAGTGGCAAAGCCACGCAATTTCTAACTTGATACGGTGAAATCCAGCCTTCAGTCTACTCCGCGAATCAAATCGGAACAATTGAATTTCCTATCAACAACCTGCCCCTCCAATCTTTCGGCCTTGTTCTCCCAAAAGAGGATCCGACCGATGATTGGTGGCTCGGATTCTTGTGTATAGTCCGCACCAGAATGGTCAATTTGTCACGTTTCGCTCCCCGATTGCGGGGAGTGCCCTGTTCAAAACACTGGCAACATAAGACGCAAGGCAAACACTCGACCATGAGAACCGCGATGATACGATCGCTTGCAACACTGGCCATCGCCTGTCTGGTCTTCGCTAACGAAGGTAGGGCGGCGGAGACCGAGGATCCGTTGCCTCAACTGCCCGACGGCAAGAGCTGGAAGCTCGTCTGGCACGACGAATTCGACGGCGAGAAGTTAGACGAAACGAAATGGGACGTGCCCGAAGGAAGACGACGAGATGGATGGTGGTCCAGAAAGGCGATTAGTCTGGATGGCAAGGGCAATCTGGTGATCAGTACGCTGAAAGACGGCGACAAGTATCTGGACGCCTGCGTCCGCACCCGAGGCAAGTTCGAGCACGCCCACGGATATTATGTGGCTCGTATCAAGCTACAGGAGCAGCCAGGCCACTGGTCGGCCTTTTGGATGCACGGTAACGGGGTTGGTAGTATAGGGAAAGACGGAAAGGACGGAACCGAGATCGATATCATGGAGAAACCGTGGTTGGACACACGCGTGCAGCATGCCCTTCACTGGGATGGGTACGGAGAACATCACAAATCGAAAGGCAAGGTATCCAAGGCTCCCGGCGTGATGGACGGGTTCCACACCTTTTCTCTTTGGTGGAAGCTGGACGAATACATCTTTTACATCGATGGCAAAGAGACTTGGCGAACGAATGCCGGCGGTGTCTGCCAAGTGCCGCTGTATATCAAGCTGAGTGACGAAATCGGCAAATGGGCCGGGGATATCTCGAAGACGAAGCTGCCGGATCGGTTCCTGGTCGATTACGTTCGCGTGTACGACGTGGTCAACGCCAAGTGATTGCCGACTTTCGATATTCACTGGCCTTTGACGCCTGCTAGCCCTCGGGGTGATGTCATGGAAGGTCTTGTTCCTCACGACGGAGACCGTCGCAGGCTGGCGCATCGCGAGAAGTATCGCGAGTACGAGCGCCGAGTGCGGAAGGCCATCCGCGAGGGTCGCCAGTTGCGCGACTCCGATTTGGTCAAGTGAGAGGCGTGAAGCGAATTCTCTCAGAGGTACCCGTGGAGTCCGACGGATCGGTACATTTCAAAACTCCGGCGGGGCGTGTGCTGTATGTCCAACTCTTGGACACAGATCGCCGCTGCCTGCCGACGATGCGAAGTTTCACAGGCGTGATGTCCGGCTAAAATCCTGGTGTCGGCGGTTTTTGTTTGCTGGCACCGAAATCCTGATATACAGACATCAGGGATCGGATGATCCGCTGGATGGAGCAACCAACACTCCTGGAGCGAAAATCGATGGCAATCGAGACGACCAAACAGAGCAGTTTGTACACGATATTGACGGCGACTGTTTTCGTGCTTGTTGGATCAGCGTCGATTCGAGGACTGGCTGCGGATGATGTCGACTTCCTCAGCGACCGGGACACCGGCATTCAAATGCGACATCATCAGCGGTGGGGCGATCTCGGCTTCGACACGGCGGCGGCTCGGGGCCGTGGCACAGGTACTCCGTTGCGGATCGGTGAGAAGACGTATGCGAAGGGCATGGGGCATCATGCCAACGGCGAGATCGTGATCGATCTGAACGGACGATACAGCCGCTTTCGCACGGGCGTGGGCGTGCAGTGGCAAGGAGGAAAGAAGGGCAGCGTCATCTTCCGCGTTGTTGTCGACGGGAAAAACAAATTCCAGACAGGCCCGATGTCCGACAGCGATCCCGTCCGGCAGGTGGACGTGTCGCTGGTCGGGGCTCGGGAATTGCGTTTGACAGCGGACGATGCCGGCGACGGCATCGCCTGCGACATGGCCAATTGGGTCGAGGCTTGCCTGGTCCAAGATCCGAGGATTCCGTTTTTCGGAAACCATGCGGTCAGTTTCGACGGTGAAGCAGCCCCGGCACGGACCGCCGCGGCGGGCGGTTTTGCCTTGATCGCCCGCGGAAGCGGGCCGCAAGTGGCCGTCATGGAAACGGCGAGGACGATGACGGTCAGTGTCGAGAGGGACGAGCAGGTCCGTTGGACGATCCAGGTTAAGAGCGTGGTGAAGCCCGTACGCATCATGGCGGATGTGCGTGTCATCGGGGGCGGGCAGGCCCAAGTGGGATTGTCGCTGGGTCCGGAGCGTGTGACCCGTTCGGTTCGCCACGGCGAACGTGTGGTGCTCGCAACTGAACCGGTTGGTGCCGGCTCGAAGAGTGAAATCGTTGTGGTGACGCGGGGCGGAGACGAAGAAACGGGCGTTCGCTGGAGTAATCTGCGCTATGCGTTGGGCGATCAGGTGTTTCCCATTCCAATGGTACTTCCGCAAGCGGCCGAGAGTTTTCCACTTCCGGTCTTGCCCGACCTGCGACCGTTGATCGAGCAGGAGTTGGTCGAATGGGACTGGCGGATGCAGGACGGGATCGGCACGGTTCAAGAACCTCGTACCTGGCAACAGACGATCGAGACGGTCTTACAGCGCGGTGATCGGCTTATCGCACATCTCGTATCGACGGGTGTATCATTGGAGAAACTCGCAGCCCAATGGGAGGCGGCACGCCAGCGTCATTTGACGATGTCCCGAGCCGATGGAGTGAGGGAATTGGAGAGGGAGGCGTTGTGGCGCGAGGTTCATGCACTCCGGCGTCAGATTGCGTTGGCGAATCCATTGGTGGACCTGGGGCCGCTGCTGTTTGTTAAACGGGTGCCCAGCGGATTCAGCCATCAGTTGACGCAGTATGCCGGGCGGCATGCCCGTGCGGGCGGAGGAGTGTTTGTGCTCGATGCTCCGGGGCGATCAATGCGGGCTCGCCGGATCGATTCGCTGCCGTCGGGCAGTTTCTTGCATCCGGAAGTTTCTTGGGACGGAAAGCGCGTGCTGGTCGCGTTCTGCGAGACGGATCCGGGCGGTGTCAGGCCGTCCGCCCAGACGAATCAGTACTATCACCTGTTCGAAATGTCGGCGGACGGTTCGAACCTGCGGCAACTGACCGAAGGGCCCTTCGACGATTTTTCGGCGCGATATCTCCCGAACGGGAAGATCATGTTTATCTCGACGCGCCGCGGCGGATATCACCGCTGCGGACGGGGGCCGTGTCCCACGCATACGCTGGCTTTGGCCAGCAAAGACGGCTCGGATCCACGCGTGATTTCGTTTCACGAAACGCACGAATGGGATCCTTCGGTGTTGAACGACGGGCGCGTCATCTACACGCGTTGGGATTATGTGGACCGCCACGCCGTGCACTATCAGCAATTGTGGACTGTGCGGCAGGACGGCAGCGCGGTCGAGTCATTTTATGGGAACAATACGCTCAATCCGGTCGGCGTCTGGGAGGCCCGCGCGATTCCGGGCTCGCAACGCGTGATGGCGACGGCGGCCGCCCACCACGCGATGACGTCCGGTTCAATCATTCTGCTGGACATCAAGAAGAAAAGTGACGGTCTGCAGCCGGTCACGCGACTGACGCCCGACGCGCTGTTCCCCGAGAGTGAGTTTCCCGTCGGACACTGGCACGCCAAAGCAGGCGTTCCAGTGCAACCGGAGGTGCCTGTCGAAGAGAAACGCTGGCCGGGACATTCCTATCGCACGCCGCATCCGCTGTCGGAAGATTTCTTCCTGGCTGCCTACAGCTTCGATCCGCTGATTGGCGAACCGTTGGCCAATGCGGCGAACATGTTCGGCGTCTATCTGGTTGACCGCTTCGGGAACAAGGAACTGATCTATCGCGACGTCAGCATCGGCAGTCTCTGGCCGACTCCGTTGCGGCCCCGCCGCCGTCCACCCGCATTGGCGTCGCTGCTGGTGAAGGGACAGCCGAATGAAGGCACGTTCTTTATGCAGAACGTCTACGCGAGTTGGCCGCGACTCAAGAAGACCGAGGGCGTTGTTAGACATCTTCGCATCGTGCAGGTGCTACCCAAGACAACGCCGCACTCGAACACGCCCCGTGTGGGGTTGGCAAATGCGTCGCCGGGCAAGCAGGTGTTGGGGACGGTGCCGGTCGAGTCGGATGGGTCGGCCTACTTCCGGGCGCCGGCGAGAATTCCACTGAACTTTCAGGCGATCGACGATCGCGGGATGGCCATTCAGACGATGCGAAGCCTGACTTATCTGCAGCCTGGCGAGCAGGCGCGTTGCGTTGGCTGTCACGCGCATCACAATGCGGCGCCTCCCGTGGCGAACGCAACACTGGCCAGCCGCCGTGAACCGTCCCGAATCACTCCTGGGCCGGACGGCTCGAAACCGCTCAACTACGCGATCCTGGTGCAGCCGATCCTAGACAAACACTGCATCAAATGTCACGGCGACAAGAATCCCGAT
>MPMA02226953.1_pt1 | contig 11927 bp, 8 predicted proteins | sample 1617361 | NCBI WGS metagenome assembly MPMA02 (sample SAMN05944807, study PRJNA350692) | marine metagenome | biome: marine; feature: ODZ; material: water; isolation source: 180 m water sample filtered on 0.2 um supor filter | place: Pacific Ocean | collected 2012-04-08 | depth 180m m | reverse complement strand
TTATGAACGAAGGGCAACGTACGATTATCGAGCTTGCCTGCAAAGCGGTTATGACCGACGCGCTGGCAATGGGCGAGTCAATGCAGTTCGATACCATGAAAGAGAATGCGGCAGCCGGTACGGTAAACAAGTACTGGTCAGACGAGATGTTGGCTACATTCGCATCAAAGTGGGATGAGGTCGTTGCCGAGGCAATTGCCGAAGATCCAGCTTTCAAAGTAGTGTGGGATGATCTCCAAGAGTTCCGTGCGAACTATGCAATCTGGAATAAGTGGGCATACTTGCCGCGTCCAGGAACCTCACGCGATTAAGCCGTAACGGTTTGTCGGTCTAATAGCAGCCCGCGGCAGGGAGTCAATCGTTGCCGCGGGCTTGCCTTTTGGAGCAGGCCTTTTTCGGCTTGAAGCAACCATTTTTCGAGTAGGTTATAGTGTCTCAATTCCCACACCAGAAAGAGGTGTTTTATGGCGAATGTCATTAGTGGCGAGACCCATCAGGTACCGATCACCGTACTCCTCAATAGATTTATAAAGCGGGTTGTTGAGGCTGCTGCATGGCTGAACGTCGTCCTGATAATCGTTATTCTGACGACAGTTATCCTGCGTTATGGATTTCATCGCAACGGACTGCTTCTGGGATGGGGACTGGTGCCAATGGAGGAACTCGAGTGGCACCTGTATTCGGTACCGTTCATGTTCGGATTGGCTTACGCCATCACTAATGACAGTCATATCCGCATCGACATCCTCCACATGAATTTGTCGAAACGGCTCCAGCATTTTTTTGAAATCTTCGGTATTGTTTTCTTGCTGATGCCGTTTCTTTTGATCCTGCTGGATTTTGGCTTTGATTATGCGATGTATTCCTTTACCCACAACGAATCCTCGCAAAGCCCCAGCGGCCTGCCCTACCGCTGGATTGTCAAATCGGTGATTCCGTTGTCAATGTTGCTGATGATCATTGCCACGCTAGCCCGCCTCATCCAGGAGACGGTACTGCTGTTGTATTACGGCAAGGAAGCTAACGAGACGATTCCTACCGGCGTATCAATCCTGCGCCGGATGTTTACTCCCCAATTAAAGGACTCAGGCTCATGAATCTTGCCGCAGAAAATTTCCTTGTGATCGGCATGTTTGTGTCATTCATCGCCCTGTTGTTCACAGGATTCCCGGTCGCCTGGGTGCTGGCCGGAGTCGGCATCCTTTTTGGTGGGGTTGCCTGGTGGACCGACAACGTCATGGACTGGACCATGACAGGTCTGGACTACAACACGCTGGGTCTGCTGGTAGGCCGAATCTTCGGCATCATGTACAACTGGGTATTGATTGCATTGCCGATGTTTATCTTCATGGGCCTGATGCTCGACAAGTCCGGCATTGCTCACAAAATGCTGCATTCGATGCAAAAACTTTTCGGGAACATAAAGGGCGGGCTTGCGGTCACAGTCACATTGATCGGCATCATTCTGGCCGCTTCCACCGGAATTATCGGCGCCTCGGTGGTGTTGCTGGGCGTAATGTCGGTGCCGATCATGCTCAAACAGAACTACCATAAACCCCTGGCGCTGGGAACCGTAGCCGCCTCGGGCTGCCTTGGAATTCTTATCCCGCCTTCGATCATGTTGGTCATTATGGGGGATCAACTGGCAATCCCGATCCTTGACTTGTTCATGGGTGCGGTTTTTCCGGGGCTGATTCTTGGCGGGCTGTACATCCTGTATATCCTGGGTTACTGCAAGATTTTTCCGGATAAAGCGCCACTGGCTGCAGATCACAAAGAAGTGAATCTGAAAGACGTCGTGCAGGCCTTAATCGATATCCTTCCGCCCGCTGCGCTGATCTTGATGGTGCTGGGGTCGATTTTTATGGGTGTCGCAACCGTGACCGAAGCTTCCGGGGTTGGTGCACTGGGGGCGACGTTGATTGCCGCCTTTTACAAGAAATTAAGTTGGCAAGTTCTTAAAGATGTGGTGATTAGCACCATGAATACGGCCGGCTATATTTTTGCGATTTTTGTCGGCGCGACGATATTTGCACTGGTGCTGCGCGAGTGCGGTGGTGATGAACTGATTGAAACCGCATTAACAGGATTAGGGCTTGGCCCTTATGGGTTGATTATCTTTGTTCTGGTTGTGATTTTCATTCTGGGCTTTTTTCTCGACTGGATCGAAATCAGCTTGATCATATTGCCCCTTCTGGGGCCGGTGATTGCGGGCCTTGACCTACCGGTCAGTGGGTACGGTGTTGTTGATTATCCCAGCTTGACCTGGTTTGCGCTGTTGGTTGCGGTCACCTTACAGACCTCATTTCTAACTCCGCCGGTGGGTTTTGCACTCTTCTATCTCAAAGGGGTATGCCCACCAGAAGTGAAATTGGTGGATATTTATCGCGGCGTAGTGCCTTTTATCGTGCTGCAATTAATCGCCCTGGTCTTGGTGTTTTCTTTCCCGGCATTAGTGACCTGGTTGCCGGCACAGGCCTTCCAACCACTTTGAGAATATCTTTTTGCGAAGTCGGGTAGGCGGCGAACTTCCAGGCAGCTGACTTCGGGCCGGGTGAAGGTTGCAACGTCTCGATCCGATATAGCGCAGGCGATAGCCGCGTAGTCGACATCCGTGGGTGCCGGATTGCTGCTCGAAATATTCCGCCGCTTTATGGAAGTTGTTCAGCGGAACCTTCGAAGAGCGCGTCAGCCCTTTCTTCCCACCTGCTCTGCAGCCGGATGCAAGCTCGCCTTAGCACTTGGACGTGCATCTATTCGTGCGAACCACGCGCTGATGTTCCGCAAGCTCGAGTCGATACTCTGGCCAACCCCAGCGGCGAAATCCGTACAGCAATAGAGCACGAGGTCACCGTCCGGGTACTGCTCGGATGGTGCAAAGCCGTGGGTCACGGTCTGGAAGAAACTGAAGCGGTCCGGGTCCAGACTCATTCAAATATCAGCAACAAGTCTTTCACGTCGACCTGCTGGCCCGGTTGCACTTTAACTTCTCTGACTGTACCGTCACGCTCTGCACGAACACTGGTCTGCATCTTCATCGCCTCGATGGTCACCAGCCCATCGCCCCGCTTGACTTCTTCGGCTGCCCGCACATTGATCTGCGCGATGAGACCCGGCATTGGCGCACCAACGTGGCAGGGGTTGCCCGAATCGGCCTTGGGCTGTACCACCCGGGTGACTTGGTGGGTCTGGTCGCTTACTTTTATCTGCCGAGGCTGGCCGTTCACCTCAAAGAACACTGTACGCATACCGTCATCATGGTGATCGCTGACCCCAAGATAGCGAATGATCTGGGTATGCCCGGAGTCCAACTTGACACTGATCTCCTGACCGGATTCCATACCATAGAAAAAGACCGCCGTCGGTACCATCGTCAGGTCACCAAACTGTTGTCGTGCCTTCGCGTATTTGACGAATACATCCGGGTACATCAAGTATGATGCCAGCTCCTGCTCGGAGACACGTCGCTCTACCCGGCGTTCAACCTCTTCGCGGGCAGCATCAAGGTCTGTTGGCGGTAGTATCGCCCCGGGTCGTTCAGTCAGTGGTGCATTACCACCCAGTATCTTTTTTTGCAGGCCAGCAGGAAACCCACCGTACGGCTGACCCATGTCCCCCCGGAAAAGAGAGATCACTGATTCGGGAAAGGCCACGTCAAATTCGGGGTCTTCAACTTTTTCACGCGTCAGGCTGCTTGTCACCATCATCAGTGCCATATCGCCCACCACTTTGGAACTTGGGGTGACCTTGATCAGGTCACCGAACATATCGTTGACCTCGGCGTAGGCAGTGGCGACCTCCGGCCAGCTGTCTCCTAGGCCCAGCGAGCGCGCCTGCTCCCGTAAATTGGTGAATTGCCCACCAGGCATTCCGTGCAGGTATACCTCAGAGGCCCCTGAGCGCTCTTCACTTTCAAAAGCGGCATAACCCTCCCGAACGGTCTCCCAGTAGCGGGATAGCGTTCGGATCGCGCTGCCTTCAAGCCCCGTTTCCCGGGGACCATGGCGAAGTGCTTCAACAATGGAACCAAGATTGGGTTGCGAGGTCATCCCGCTCATAGAATCTATCGCACAGTCAACAGCATCGACACCAGCCTCGCACGCACTCATGATACTCGCTGCAGCAATACCACTGGTGTCATGCGTATGAAAGTGAATAGGAAGGCCGATCTCGTTTTTCAGCGCCGTCACCAGTTCGCGTGCCGCCTGTGGACGGCACAGGCCGCCCATGTCCTTGATTCCCAGAATGTGTACGCCGGCGGACTCCAACTGACGGGCAAGATCGAGGTAGTATTTCAGATCGTACTTAGTACACCCCGGATCACTTAGGTTACCGGTAAAGCAGATCGCACCTTCCACAAGCTTGCCTGCTTCTCGCACAGCATCGATAGAGACACGCATGTTCTCGACCCAGTTCAATGAATCAAAAATGCGAAAAATGTCGATATCTGCCGCGGCTTGCTGCACAAAATATCTCACCACATTGTCTGGATAATTGGTGTAGCCAACCGCATTGGATGCGCGCAGCAGCATCTGGGTCAGTATGTTGGGCATACCCTGCCGGATCGTGCTCAACCGCTGCCAGGGGCATTCGTTCAAGAATCGCATCGCAACGTCGAAAGTCGCCCCACCCCAGCACTCCACCGAAAACAGTTCCGGCAGCAACCGTGCATAGGCATCACTCACCCTGATAATGTCGTAACTTCGAACTCTTGTCGCAAGCAACGACTGGTGGGCATCACGAAAGGTCGTATCTGTAACCAGCACCCGAGGCTGATCCAGCATCCACTGAGAAAACCCATCAGCCCCAAGCTTCACTAAACGGTCCCGCGTCCCGACTGGCATCGACAGATCGCCCACCTCCGGCACCTCGGCCACCTTCATCACATTCGGTCGACGACGTCCCGCAACTACCTCATTGCCATTGACTGTCACGTCTCCGATAAAGCGAAGCAGGCGAGTGACTCGATCGCGCCGGCGTGGGAAGAGCAACAGCTCTGGAGTCTCATCGATAAACCGCGTGGTGTACTCTGCCTGCTGGAATTGGTCGTTTTGTAACAAGCCGACCAGAAACGGCATATTCGTGTTGACGCCACGGACGCGAAACTCACGTAATGCCCGAAGCATGCGCTGGATTACTTCTCCCGATGTGTTGCCCCACGCCGTTACTTTCACCAGTAATGAGTCGTAATGACGGGTTACACGCGCACCAGCATAAGCAGTGCCTGCATCGAGCCGGATACCGAATCCCGCCGGACTGCGGTATGTGTCCACCTCACCGTAATCGGGTATGAAGTTGTTCTCCGGATCCTCTGTCGTGATACGACACTGCATGGCATAGCCGCGCATTGTTATTCCAGACTGCTCCGGCACCCCGGAAGAATCGCTGCCGATCGCACATCCTTCGGCGATTCGGATCTGGGCCTTGACGATATCTATTCCAGTGATAGCCTCCGTCACCGTGTGTTCAACCTGGATTCTCGGGTTGACCTCTATAAAATAAAACTCACCACTGACTGAATCCTGGAGAAACTCCACCGTGCCAGCATTGCGGTAGCCAGCGGCCCGGCACACGGTGAGCGCGGCCTCGCACAACAACTGGCGCTGTTCACTGGAAAGATATTGCGCAGGCGCCCGTTCAACGATTTTCTGGTTGCGCCTTTGTACAGTGCAATCTCGTTCGAACAGGTGCACCAGATTGTTGTGGGCATCACCCAGCACCTGCACCTCGACATGCCGCGCCTGGCGCACCAGCTTTTCAAGATAGACCTCGTCATTACCGAAGGCAGTCTTAGCTTCCCTGCGGCCACTGGTCACCATCTCGGAGAGCGCACCGGGCTCGTCGATAACCCGCATGCCTCTACCACCACCACCCCAGGATGCCTTCAACATCAGTGGGTAGCCAATCTGGTCGGCAAGCTCCGCGACTTTTGCCGGATCGTCGGGCAAAGCACCAGTTGCCGGCATTACTGACACATCGTTAGCGAGGGCCAATGCACGGGCCGCGACCTTGTTGCCCAGTCGGCGCATGACCTCGGGCGGTGGCCCAATAAAGATCAGGCCCGAATCCAGGCAGGCCTGGGCAAATTCGGGACTCTCAGACAAGAACCCATAACCAGGATGCACTGCGTCAACTCCAGCATCAATTGCAGTGCGTACAATCTCATCGATCTGCAGGTAAGCCTGTACCGGGCTGCAACCCTGTCCGATCAGGTATGCCTCAGGAACCTTGAACCGATGCAGGGAAAATCGATCTTCCTCCGAATAAACAGCGACACTGGCGATACCGAGTTCAGAAGCAGCACGAATCACACGAATCGCGATCTCACTGCGATTAGCGACCAGAAGTTTGCGGATCTTTTTCATAAGAAATACGTGTTCCTGAGAATCACCAGGCAAACGAGCGACGCCCATCGATAAAAGATACCGTGCAGGTTCACACCTGCGTCTCGATAAGCGCAGTTCAACCACGTATTAAAGCAGTAATACCCTCTCGAATACAGTTAATGCTGGCTCTAAGGGCGCCAGAACCGATGACAGAGGAACAGGTGCTGATGCCCTGATCGAGCACTGAATGAGACCAGTGCTAGCTGCGATAAAGGGCTTTACCGACAGATCCCGGGCATTGATTCTCTGTGAAAAGCAACTGAAGCTGGAAAGAGAACATCGTGCGACACGATATGATGCCACGAGTTTTGAACTCCTTTGATAGGCCGGCATTTCTTGAAGTTCATTGAAACCGATCAGGGTAGTGCCCGGGAAGTTACCATGTAGGAGACGGCATAATTAGAGGGTGGTCGTCCCGTTGCGAGCAGACATCGGCCAGCATCTGTGCCAGGCTAAAGTAGTCAACTCGCCCAGCGTCGAGCTGACGCTTGTCATCGCTGGTTGAAAAAACCAGTTCGCCCAGCATCTCCAGGCCCCCTATCAGTCGCTTGCGTAGGAGGTTTTGGCCAGTGTTATTCGACCGCGAGCGTGGCACGAAGTACAAGCTAACGGCTCCTGTTTCCACATCCGCTACTGCCATGATGTTTGCAGTCAGCTCCATCTTTCGGGTGTCGTTCTTTTCGATCCAGGTGTTAGCCCATTGACTCACGCGCAGCTCGACATCCATTCTCTCGCCACGCCAGAAAGCGAAGTGAACCGGGTAGCCATGGGTCACCAACTCCGCAGCGGCACCAGAACCCTCTGTCAGGCGTTCTATCGGAAAACGTGCATGACGGACCGGACGGCGAAAGGCATGGTAGTGCAGATGACCTGGAATCGAAGCGCCGGCATCGATGCCATTGTAGAAAGTCAGGTACCCCGGAAGCCGTCGCGCAAGGGTAACCAAGTCCATGATCAGATCGGCGATATAGAGCTTCTTGTCGCCAACACCGTCGACCACCCATGCCTGGGACAGGTGGTCGCGACTGGCGATGACAGAATGTACGGGGGCCAGCGGGTAAGGGTTTATCCAGGCGATGTAGTCGCGCCCATTCAGTTCGACGTCGTAACCCAGTTGCAACTCACCCTGCTGCCAGAGGATGTTAGCGGGGCACAGGAAACAACCGTCATGTTCGGCAACTTGCCCAGGACCAGGTGACGAGTGCCCCCTCCCGTCGAAGCGCTCAGCACGTCGCGGGTTGAACTGCACTAGGAAGATCTGGTCCGGATCAGCAGGATGGGCAACCGAATAGCGCTCGACCCGAGACAGGTCATCGCAGACAAAGCCGCTTGTGAACTGATGACTGTAAAGTGCCTCCAGCGCACCACCCAAGTCGCCTTGTTTGTGTTCAAGGCCTCGCAGGTCCTGGTTGAGGATTTGCCAGGAGTGTTGATACTGATTCTGGTCAGACATCGTTGATGTGTGTTGCACCGCTTAAATGGCGTGCGATTATACTGCAAGGTCGGATTTGGAATATTTACCAATTACTGTTAAAAGAGCCCACGTAGTCACTGGCTATCGGGGCGGATAATACACGGGGAGAAAACCTATGCGCGGCGACGCTATCATTGTAGAACAGCAGCACCGCCAAGCCGGCAGAGGTGTGGCCGACCACGTCCTACCCAAGTTGCAAAAAACGAACACGCGCTACACCCTATCGGTGGCGGGCGAGTCGGGTAGCGGCAAGTCCGAGACAGCCCAGGCCTTAGCTGAGCAACTGGGGGAAGCGGGTATAAATTGCACTATCCTGCAGCAGGACGATTATTTTGTTTATCCACCGCGTTCCAACGACCGGGCCAGACGCGAGGACATTGGCTGGGTGGGGCCTCAGGAGGTTCACCTGGGTGTGCTCGACTCCAACCTGCAGGCGTTCCACAATGGTGCAACCAACCTTGTCAAACCATTGGTTCTCTACGAACAGGACCAGATCACCGAGGAGACACTGGATGTCGCTGGATCACGGGTGCTGATCGCTGAGGGGACCTACACCACACTGCTGGAGAACGTGGACACCCGAACATTTATCGATCGCAGCTACATTGATACCCGCGGCCATCGGGAAAAGCGTGCCAGACACGAGTCCGAACTCGACCCGTTCATCGACCAGGTCCTGGCCATAGAACACGGAATCATCTCTGCTCACAAGGCCAGGGCTGATCTCGTTATTGCATCGGACTACACGGTGAGCATTCCTGCCTGATGCGTATTGGCTTTCTGAACCCCCAGGGTAATTTCGACCCGACAGATTCACACTGGACCGAGCATCCGGATTTCGGAGGCCAGTTGGTTTACGTCAAAGAAGTCGGCCTGGCACTGGCACGCCTCGGGATCGAGGTCGATATCCTGACACGGCGTATTAAGGATCCGGACTGGCCCGAATTTTCTGAACCAGTCACGCATTACGATAGCGAACGCGAACGCTTGCGCATTGTCCGCATCCCATGTGGTGGTGACTCCTTTCTGGCCAAGGAAGCCCTGTGGCCGCACCTCAGGGAATGGGTGACTGGAATAATGAGGTTTTATGACAACCGACTCCCGGATTTTTTTACCAGCCATTATGCCGATGGTGGCTATGCCGGGGTAGTGCTCAAACAGGAGTCCTCTTCCGGCTTTACCTTCACCGGGCACTCGCTCGGCGCCCAGAAGCTGGACAAGCTGGATATGAACCCGGCCAATTCAAAATCACTGGACGCACGTTTTCATTTCTCGCGACGGATAGCAGCTGAACGGCTCAGTATGCGTGAGGCGTCGCGAATCATCACCTCCACCGGCCAGGAACGCATGGAGCAGTACGCTCATCCCCTGTATGCCTCCGCCGTAGAAAGCGGAGACGATGAACGATTTGCGGTCATCCCCCCAGGTGTTAACACCCGGATCTTCGGTGCCGAACCAGGTCCTGTTGACGAGGCCGTGACAGCATCCCTCACCGAACGCCTGCCTGACCTCGAACGGCCACGTATCGTGATATCGAGCCGGCTGGACGAGAAGAAAAACATCCTCGGCGCGGTGCGCGCCTATTGCGGTTCACCGGTACTGCGCCAACGGGCCCGGCTGGCCTTGTACCTGCGGGATGTGAATGACCCATTTGAGCAGATCAAGAACTTACCACCGGGTGAACGGTCGGTGCTCGAACCAATCCTGCACCTGATCGATAGTTCCGGCGCCCGCAGTTATGTCGACTTTGTTAATGCCACGTCACAGCAGGTACTGGCTGCAAGTTACCGTTTTTTCGCTCAGCGGGCTTCAGTGTTTGTCCTCAGTTCACTCTACGAGCCCTTCGGCCTTGCCCCGATCGAGGCAGGTGCTTGCGGACTGGCGGTAGTGGCAACTCGGAACGGCGGGCCAAGCGAGATATTCGCCGACGGCTCCGGGGTGCTGGTTGACCCGGCCAACCCCGCCGCTATTGCCGAGGGTATCGCCCGGGCACTGGCGGATCAAGGTGACTATGCCGAACGCATCCGCCAACGTGTGCACTCAACCTATACCTGGGAGCGTACCGCAGAGTCTTATCTGGCAGTCATCGAGGCAGGTCGCCGTAACACCAATACAATGCGCAGCAATTCCATCGAACTCGATGCATCGGTGCAGCTTAAGCGTTACCTCGCCAGACGCGGAGAATAATTACCGCATTGTCACTGCGGGGCGGTATTCGCGATCCTGACCGAACATACGCCGGTTCGCCACCACAATCCCATCACTGGTGCGGTGATAACGCAGCGCGTCATTGTCGGGATCCTCGCCGATCACCGTACCGGCCGGTATCTCGCAGCCATTGTCCAAAATCACTTTACTGAGCCTGCAATCAGAACCAATGATGCAGTTCGGCAACACCAGGGCCCCCGTCAGCACACAACCTGGTGCGACCTTGACATTTGAAAAAAGCAGGGTCCGCGTGAGTTGCGACGAATCGATGACACAACCACCACTCACCATCGAGCCGCTGACACTATACGCACCCGGGGCGCCTGCGCCGATGAACCTTGCCGGCGGCAACTGCGCCTGATATGTCCAGACCGGCCAACGTGGATCGTACAGATCCAGCGATGGTTCGGCGCCGGTGAGCTCAATATTGGCCTGGTAGTATGAATCAATGGTGCCCACGTCACGCCAATAGCTATCGCGTCCGACGCTCGCGACCATAGAGAACGCCTGTACCTGATCACCGGCTTCGATCGCACGGGGAATGATGTCGTGGCCGAAGTCGTGGCTAGAAGCGACATCTTCAGCATCGTGATGCAATTGGTCCGCCAGGTACTCGAGCGAGAAGATGTAGATTCCCATGCTGACTAGCGCATTCGCTGGATCCGCTACCAGCGGCTGGGGATTATCGGGCTTTTCCTGAAACGAGACGATCCTGTTGTTGTCGTCAACGCTCATCACACCAAAGTTTGATGCCGATGCCAGGGGCACGGTGTTACAGGCTACGGTGAGGTCTGCTTTGGCGGCGACATGGGCCGCCAGCATCTCGCCGTAGTCCATTTTGTAGACATGATCACCTGGCAGGACCAGCACGTACTCTGGATGGTGGCTGGCGATGATATCGAGGCACTGGTAGACAGCGTCCGCGGTACCCTGGTACCAGGCGTCCTCCTCGACCCACTGTTGCGCGGGCAGTAGTTCTACAAACTCACCGTACTCACTACGCAGGTTGTTCCAGCCCTCCATGATGTGCCGAATCAGAGAATGAGACTTGTACTGTGTCAACACGCTGATACGACGGATTCCGGAATTAAGGCAGTTCGACAAGGCGAAGTCGACAATCCGGTACTTGCCACCGAAGGGCACAGCAGGCTTGGCCCGCCAGTCGGTCAGCATCTTCAGACGGCTGCCGCGTCCCCCGGACAGAACCAGGGCGAGCGTATCCCGCGTGAGGCGACTGACGAACCGGCTGCTGGGTGAGACGTTCATGGTGACTCCATGGGTACGGGTGACCAATTGAAACCAGGAAACGCAGCTAAAGGGCTGATTGGAATCAGGCTCCACCAGAGCCTGGCATCTACAAAGGTATGAATCCAGATTGCGAGTCTCGCCGGTCGCACAGCAACTTCATTTATGTCAACACCATAGATAGATCGGCGAGCAATTTGACAGCGTTGCCAGAGCAGCATCATGTCCGTACCACCGGCCCAGAATTTCGCTTGAGCCCATCGCCTATTCCCACCGATGAACCAATAGCCATCATACGTTTCATACGCCTATATTACGCCTATAAAACAGCTGTGTTAATTCGCGCGTGGGTCCCGATAGCAGGAGCGGGGCCAGTTAATCGTTCCACTGAAAACTGGGATCGATCCTTGGAGATTAGGGGTTCCTTTTTGATCCCTGCGAGAAATTGTCAGAATTTGGTTTGGATTGATTTAGCCTTGATCCAAGGGTCAAATCTTCGTGCGCTGAAAACGTGCTGAAACTGGGTCCATTCCTGTCCTCTCCAGTCCGTTCAGGTCCGTTAGCGTGGAGTCGGAGCCTGTTATTTAAGGGGTTTTAGGACTGTTAGTTGGTAG
>MPMA02067411.1_pt1 | contig 11952 bp, 6 predicted proteins | sample 1617361 | NCBI WGS metagenome assembly MPMA02 (sample SAMN05944807, study PRJNA350692) | marine metagenome | biome: marine; feature: ODZ; material: water; isolation source: 180 m water sample filtered on 0.2 um supor filter | place: Pacific Ocean | collected 2012-04-08 | depth 180m m | reverse complement strand
TGGTGCACCCGAGCGATGCGAAGCAAGATCGAACCGATGAAGAGAATGGCCAAGACGCTTCGCAAAAAACGCGAGCTGTTACTGAACTGGTTTCGTGCCGACGGAGCGTTATCATCGGGAGTTGTTGAAGGATTCAACAATAAACTAAAACTGATCACCAGAAAATCCTACGGATTTCGTACCCAAGAAGCCTACGAGACCGCGCTCTATCACAATCTCGGCGCGCTCCCGGAACCCAACTTCACCCACAGATTCTTCTAACGAAGCTCATAAATAGTAGCGGCACAAACAACGGAAAGATTCACTTCGAAACAGGGAATGGCTCTGCCGGCAACGCCGCCCAGACCGCCACTGGCGTAATCAATTTCGATCAATGGAACCACGCCGCGGTGGAGGTCGATCGGGCCAGTGGGTTAGCCACGATCTATCACAATGGTGTTGATGTCACGGTTGACGGCACCATCAGAACTGATTTCAACACCTCCAGCGACTGGGAAATCGGGAAAATGGAGGCGGGCGACCTTTGGTTCAAAGGCGTGATCGACGAATTTCGAATTGGCAACGTCGACCGCTCGGCCGACTGGGTCGAAGCCTCTTACCTGTCACAGAACGGCGCGTTCACCTTCAACACCTACGCTGCAGAAGAATCGTCGGCGACGGGGGTGGAGTCCACGGATATGGCCGCGCCGGTGGCGGCCATCACCCGTGACGATGCCAATCCCACCACGGCCAGTACGGTCGTCTTCAGCGATAGCTCCGGTGCGACAGGCAATGATTTTCAGGCGACCTTCAATATTGGTGGCGGTGCGGTCAGCGTGGCCGACGCGATCGACGCTACCCTAACGGATAACACCACCAACCTGGCATCGCTGTTGGTGACCGTCACTGATATCCAGGGCGGCGCTTTGGAAGTTCTGGCAGCCGACACGTCGGGCACCAGCATCGGCGCTGTATGGGATAGCGGGACGGGCGTGCTGACCCTATCGGGTGCGGACACGGTGGCGAACTACCCGCAGGTCTTGCGGACGGGCACCTACAATCACACCGGCGCGAATCCGATCAACGCCTCTCACAGCATCACGTTCGTGGCCAACGACGGCACGAACAGCGGGAATACCGCCACCACCAGCTTGTCGATTGTCCAGTCGGTGAGGCGTTTGTGGCTCTCGACCGAAGGTGACGTGGGTTCGCCGAGCGGTGCGCCGGACCTCGATTCTTGGACCGACGCCGAAGCCTTAGAATTCTCCGGGATAGGGCAAACCTTCGAGCCAACCGTCACCTCCGGCAGCTTCAGTTCGATGTTCAATATCGATGATTTCGCATCGGCGGCCACCGATGTTCAGGGCCTGCACATCGTCGGGCGCGACATCACCGTGGGCGGTGGCGCGAACACCTTTGACCTCAAAGCGGGCGACGTGATTGCGGCGGTGGCCGATAACGTCACGTTGACCAGTACCGATTCTCAGGACGTACAAAAACGCGACGTCTTCGTCTACCGGCCCGATGCCGTCGACGACTATTCGTCTGGAACATTTTGGCTGCTGCTGGACGACCCGTTCAACGACAATACAAGCGTCAGCGGGATCTCGCTGGTCGAGCAAGACACGACCGTGGGTGGAATCCTGCTGAAAGAGGGCGAGTTCCTGTTATCCGAGACGGGTAAAGCGGGCGACGATATCTACCTGTTCACCGCCGATGCGGTGGGTGAGGGCACGACCAGCGGCACGGAGTCTACACGATCGACAACACGGTCCCGACCGTGGCGATCACGCGCGACGATGCCAATCCGACTAACGCCAATACGGTCACATTCAGTGTCGACTTCAGCGAAGATGTGACCAATGTCGACGCGGCCAACTTTGCCCTGGCCCTCTCCGGACTTACCGCCAAAGCCACCGTCACTGTCGGCAACGCGGGTGACGCGGATGCCTCGACCTACACGGTCACTGTCGGCACGATTGCCGGCGACGGGACGCTGGGACTGGACATTGCCGGTGGCAACAACATCACCGACCTGGTCACCAACGCGGTCAACACGACGCCCACGACCGATGATGCCTACACGATCGTCAACAATGCCCCGAATATCACGTCGTCGAATAGTCCGAACGTGCCGGAAAATACGATGACCGTAATCACGGTTACGATCAATGACATCGACGGAGATACTCCCACGTTCTCGATCACGGGCGGTGCCGATCAAGGCAAGTTCTCGATCAACGCCACATCCGGTGACCTCACATTCGACGCGGCTCCGAACTACGAGAGTCCCACCGACGTTGATACGAACAACGTCTACCTAGTAGAAGTTACCACCGCCGACGGATTTGGAAAAACCGATGTCCAACTGATCAGTGTTACGGTTGCCGACGTGGACGAGTTTGACGTGGGGGCGATCAGCGACAACGACGCAGCAGCCAATCAGGTCGCTGAAAATGCGGCCAACGGAACCGCGGTCGGCGTTACGGCCCTGGCCGGCGACGCGGACGGCACGACCAACACAATCACTTACAGCCTCGACGACAGTGCGAGTGCCCGTTTCGCAATCGATTCGAGTACTGGCGTGATCACGGTGGCCGACGGGTCGCAGCTGAACTACGAAGCGGCTACCAGCCATGACATTACCATCCGAGCTACCAGCGCCGACGCGTCCATCAGTACGCAATCGTTGACTATCAATTTGAGCGACATCGATGAGTTCGACATTGGAGCAATCAGCGACGGCAACACCTCAGCCGACCAGGTCGCCGAGAATGCGGCCAACGGAACCGCGGTCGGCGTCACGGCCCTGGCCAGCGACGCGGACGGCACGACCAACACCATCACCTACAGCTTGGACGACAATGCGGGCGGACGATTTGCTATCGACGCAACCACCGGCGTGGTGACCGTGGTCGACGGGTCGCTGCTCGACTACGATGCCGCCGCCAGCCACGACATCACCATCCGAGCTACCAGCGCCGACACGTCCTTCAACACAGAGTCGCTAACCATCAACCTGACAGAAGTCAACAAGGTGTATGGCCCGCCACCTGTCAGCGACCCGCCACCTGCCAGCGACCCGCCGCCTGAAAGCGATTTGCCATCCGACAGCGGAAGTGACGACGCGGAGACGCAATCCGAAGAGGCTACGGGTCCGTCGATCGCCGTGCCGGCCGAAACGCCGACGACTTACGTGCCACTGGCCCCCGCGCCACGGACTGAATCACGGCAAAGCGAACAACAGGTCGCCATGCAAATCATGGTCCTTCCAACGGTGTTACAGGTCGAGTCAAACAGTGATGCAAAGCTTGCATTCTCCGCCACGATTGGCGGATTCTCGGCACAGCATTTTGAGCAAGCGCTCCAAGTGGTGGCGGAAGTCGCTCCACAACTTATCGCCTATGTCGATCCACAGCTGTTCTGGGAGAAACTGGATGATTTCCAAGAAGAACTGCAGGACGACTATGCACTGCAGTTCAGCGCGGGCACCGTCGCGGTTGCCTCGCTGGCAGCGACCGTCGGCTATCTGTTCTGGATGATCAAGGGGGGCTACCTGCTGGCCGGCATAATATCGCAATTGCCGGCGTGGCAGTTCATGGACCCGCTGCCGATCTATGACGCTGTGGCGGGTGGTTACTGGGAAGACGAGGAAGAACAAGATCTTGGATTATGAAGATCTTCCCGGCAACAATGCGCATAGCGTTGGGCTTGGATTGCGCTTCAAGCTTCCTAGCTTGGCGTAAAATCCCGTCACTACTTGTCTGAGATCGGCCTACCGGGCGGCGGAGGTGGCGGCTGCTGCCAATTCCAATCGGTTTGGTACTTTACGTTCAGCCACGGTGTCTTCAGAAGCTCACCACCCTCTCGCTTGGAAATCAGCACGGCGTCGAGGATCCCGCTGGTCAGCAGTGTCCGTTCGACGGGCCATGTCGGCCTGCCCGTGTGCATCATGCGCTCGACGCCCATCAGTAGATAGGTGAAGTGGTTGAACGGTCTCGCTTCCTGCGTCCAAAAGACCGTTGAATCGATTTCTCCTTCCGCGTTGCTCCAGGCAGTTGCCCATTCGACGACGGCTCCGTTAAGTGTGAAGATGCAGCAGCGCAGGCCGTCCTTGTAGTCAATCACGAAAAGCACGGGTGATTTCGCTAGATCTTCGACACGCTTACCCGGTGGAATCGGACGAACTTTGAGTCGCGAAAGGGCCGCATCCAGCAACGCGCGATCGTAAACTCCGTCGGCTTCGGCCTCCCAGACGGCGGCTCCAGTCAGACAGCGTACACCAACGACACCCGTTTCACCGCCCGCTCGACGCTCTACCAATGACTGCACCATCTCGACTGCATGAAATCCGTACGCGTCCAGCGTGTGGTAGGAAACCGCGACGATCTGTTTCAGCTTCGCCCCGCGAGGTACATCCGTCGGCGGGTACCGCCACAAGACGGGGAGCGACGAACCGGCCATCATTGGGATGTTGTGCTCTTTCGCGGTGTCATAGATCCACTTGGCATCCGCCCAATTGTCCGCCAGGTGCTTGTCGCAGAACACGGGCACCACACGATCAGCGCGTTGGAATTCCGCCAAGATCTCGCCGAACAGGCGTCGCTTGGGAAAGACTGTCTGCCCCGTGTCGGATTTCGGATACTTGCCGTGTTCGGCGACCAGCAACACACCGTCAGCGATATTCGGTTTTCCATCCTTGGCACGGCCGGCGGACACGGCTTTGCCGACAGTGCTTCGAATGGGAACTCCAAACTCGGCTGCCAGCGAACGGCTAATGTCATTGTTCGGAACTTGATCGGTGTACAGAGACGCCAGTTGCAACGACGCGCGTTGCCCAGTGCCGTTCAATCCATCGGTTTCCAGCAGACGGCTTAGAATCACATCCGCGTGAGCATTGTGATAATACGTAGTCGTAACACCGGAGACCTTGGGAAGGCGAATCCGGTGGACGGTAAACGGATACAATGTCGTCACGTAAATTGAATTGTCACGCGCCGCACAGATACCCATGATCACGTAACGCGGCAGAAGCGTCTCGTCCTTCAATCGGTAGACACCATGATGATGGTGGCGCGGCTTGCCCGCTTGATCGACGTACGTGGTGTAGTCCGGGTTTCCAATCGCGATAGGTCCGTGATCGACGGGGGCGGCCGCTTCGGGCTGATAGCTGACCACGTGCAAGAACTGGCCACGCTGGGGAAACGTGGCAGCCACTCCAGCCCAGACAGTGCCATCGGGGCCCACGCACATCGCCCGGCAATCGGTCTTTTCGGCACCGTCCACGAGCGGTCCGAGACTGCGGCCTGCCAAGCGGATTCCCGTTCCGGCAAGGTCGTAAGAAAATAGCTGATTACCGCTCATCGCCACGGCGTACAGCGTCTGGCGATCTGGCGAAATGGCCCAATTGATCGGATGACTTTTCGGATCGGCCAACAGTGACGATTTGGTCGGCGGCTGACCGTCAATCGTCTGCGTCAATTGGTCGAGCTGATCAGAACGTGGGTCGTAACGCGCAATGTTACCTCCCAGAATCGGATGATAAGCACGGCCCTGGGAATCGACCACGATAAACGCGTACATGTGGCGACAATCGATCAGATCGCGGTACTTTCCAGTCTCAAGATCAAGCACCATGAAGTGGGTGCTTTCGATCGGCCGCTCGTCCGAGCACGTGGACACATACGCCACTCCACGCGGTTCGTCGGGGGTGACGCTAATGATGCCCTGTCCCGCAACGGGAATATCGTAGACGCGGGTCTTGCCCGTGGCCGGGTCGAAGACCATCGGGTATCCACCCAGGTAATCCGATCGCTTTTCGCCTTCCTTCGGATAGCCCTGTTTGGTGCCGAAGTAGATCTTCCCGCTCCGACCAACATTGTTACGTGTGTGAATTTTCGCCTGGGCCGCGAAACCGCTGGCAGTCGTGCCAATCTCCTTGTGCGCATCGACGACAACGTTCATCTGCTCGGTCTTTGGATCGAAGTCGACCAGAAAAGCGTTGTGGCCGTACTTTGCCGTGCCTACATAGAGGTGCCCGTCGTGGCCTTCAACGATCGAGAAGTAGCCACTCTGTTCGCTGGTGGTTTCTTCGGGAATGACGTGCGCCTTCGACCACAGCCAATGGCGCGTGATCGCACTTTCTTCACCCACGACGTGAGCGTTTCCAATTGACAGACACACGACAAGCCAACAGGTCAGGCAAAGGTCACGTTTCCAATTCATTTTGTGCTCGCTTCCAACAAATGCTGTTATCGCAATATCAATACGTCGGCCACATCGAGGTCAAAGGTAAGAACACGACCGCTGTCGGTTTGCTGAACGCCCACGCTACGGCCGCTGGCCAATGAGACTTTGGCGGTGGGCGTGCGGATCGAGATGGTCACTTGCAACGCCTTGATCGGCTGTTGCGTCCAGTTGACTAAGGGAATGACGGCGCCGTGTGTCGATTCGATCACGGTGGTCTCCACAAGCGGATTGCTGCAGACGACGGGCCGCGCCACATTGGTGGCGGCGGACGCGATCAACTCTGCGGCATGCGTGTTGAATTCCGTCGGCAGAAAGTGGATCATCGCATCGTCGGTGGCACCACGATCGACCGGCCGTTTCGGAACTGCCGGATGATAATAACTGAGTCCCGGCAAGAATCCACAGTAGGTTGTCACTCCACGACCGACTTTGTTGCGGGCTACCGCAGGCGAGCCATCGGAAAACGTGTACCGCACTTCGGCATCGTCAGTTTGGAAACGACTGCGAGCGCCGACGACCGGTATCGCGACCGTCTCGCTTGGTTCGGGCGAGGTTGAAACCGTTGGAGACGCCTGCAGTGTGGCCCTGTCGAAAACGCGGGCGAATGGCAAGTCCTGTTTCGTAAAGACGACGCGCGATTCGGGGGGCGCGTCCATCGATTTCGGCACGACACCCAGTACCTTGCGCAACGACTCGTTTGGCCCGCTCAATTCGTCAAACATTCCGGCGCCCGCCGTTGCGAACAGGTTTCCACCGGCTTTGACCCAGGAGGCGATCTTGGCAGAGGCCGCGCGACTCACATGGGCATCGGTCAGATATAGCGTCTTGTATTGCGCCAGTGTGCCGTCGAGCGCGTCTTGCTCGATGACAATGTCGAGCGGAATCTGCTGATGACGAATCGCCGCGTACAGTGTTCGCTTGGCGGGTGCGAACGAATCGTGGCTATCGCCCCAGATATCTCCCGTTTCACTGAACCACAGCGCCGTCTGGCCTGCACGGACCTGACCGTCCTGAACGATATCCTCGAACAGCCCGAGTTCGCGAAAGCTCCCCAACACCATTTTATACATCGCTGGGTCGTCGACGTGATTCTCCGTGTAAGCGACGTGCACTGGACGAAATTCGAACAGATCGACGATCTTCATACCGTGACCGAGTGCCCCGAAAAACAGCCGGCGCCACTGATTCGGCGTGTTGTTCGGCATGTGCGGCATCACGTAGTAGATGATCTTGCGATCGGGGTGATGCCGGTTCGCGGCGCGAAAGAGATCGAGATTGATGTTGTTCAATTGCGGCGTGGCGACGGGAACTTGCCAGATGTAATCTTCGCTCCACGGCAACGTCATGCCACTGTCACGAAAGACGGAGATCCATTTGAAGACTTCACCCAGGAACATATGTTCCTGCGGGTTGTGCGGCGAGAAATTCGCGCCGATGCCGGCGTTGGGTAAGTGATTCCGCAGGATGTCAGTTCGTTGTTTGATCGTCTGGATACCAAAGTGATACTGAAATCGCTTCGACCAGTAGAAAACGCCGGGTTGAGTTTCTCTTGACATAGGGTCGATGTCAAAGACAACTTTGGTCCAATCGTTACCGGCATTCGGGCGAACGTCGGCCGGCTTCATGCCGCGAGCTTGGAGCCATGCGCGAAATCCATCGTTGGCTTCCGTACCGCGTGGTGAGGGCAAACCGATTTCATCGCCCAAGCTGACGACCGCAATGTTCTTGGCATTATCACCGAGTTTTTCACAATACTCGGCCAACTTTGGTGTCGCGACGCCGCGCACATCGACGTAGCCGCGGCCACGGGCCGAATCGCTGTTGGTGTCGGACAAGGCGAACATCTGTTTGAACTGGCCAACGGCAGTTGCATGTTTGCTTTGGTCGAGCGGTTTGAAAGTCGACGCGTAGATAATCGTCTTTTCTGGCGTACGACCATGCCGTGCGGGGTTTTCCATCTTGAGATAGTCGAGCAGGTCGTACAGTACCTGGTCTTGCTTACGCAGCCGTCTTGAATAGCGGGTGTCACCATCCGCAGCGAGAGCGAGATCACCGTTGCCGGCGAATTTGCCGAGCGAGTCGATCTTCCCTGCGGCGTTCTTCAATCCAAACTCGGCCTCGTAGTCGCCGTTGCCGGTCCAAAACCACTGACCGTCGGCCAACGCATCCATGGTACCACCCACTTCGACCCAGTCGCTGGTTTTACCGGGTAGCAGATCGACGATCGACGGCGTCTTCCACGTGCGAAGGTGCACCCAGTAGGGTGAATGCTGTTGCCAGTTCCCGCCACCGATCGCCTTCTTGCCGGAAAATGTGAGTGGTTTGCTGCCACGATTTGTGACGCGCAGGTAGACATCGCCCGACTGTGTGAGCATTCCATCCAAGGGGAGGTAGTTCTCCTTTTCGATCCGCATCTGGATCTGTTCCGTGTCGGTGGTCAGCATGACCAGATCGATGTTGCGCCGAGCGGCGGGCTCGGGTTGCTTGCCGGCGATCAGACGGATCTGCGCGCGTCCTGGCTTCAGATTCGCAAAGGCATCGTGTCCTTCCCAAACGGTGTTCTCAACCGCGCCCCAGCTCCAGCCGACTTCTTTTTTCAGTTTCTGGCTAAAGGCCCAGATCTTCAGTTGGTCGCGCGAACCGTAAGGTCGGTCCAACACCGTCTTGCCGGCCTGTTCGACTTGCACACGAAACTGAGTTTCAAAGCGATAGGCCGCTTCATAACGCACCAGCACCAGGTATCGACCAGATTCCCTGATATCCACGTTGATCGTCGCGATGGTCTGATCACACTGCTCGGGCGCGCCGAGAAAAGCCTGACGGCTGAGAAATGAGTTGGCAAACGTGGCCGCGTAATAGTTTTCGCCAAACCGTTTCGCCTGCCAGCCCGTGGCGGACGACGGCGAGGCTTGAAACTCCTCCGCTTCGCAGATATATAGACCGTCGGGTTGTATTGAGACCGCGGCCCGGGAACGGCCTAGCGCCTGCGCCGCACTGGGCGTGTCAGTTTCGGCGGCCTGGCTGACAGCTGCGGTAAGCAACCACGCGTACAGCATCCACGGGCACGGCATCCAGGGACGCAGCAACCACGGGCAAGGGCCCAACTTCGAGAGGATTCTCATGCGTGTACTCCAAGTGGCGTTCAAGGGCCGGAAGCATGATTGCATCGTGCGTTGTCGATGTATAATCTACCTGCGAGCAGCGTCGATCGCTACAACCTACGGTTGGGGGCGGAAAGCCGGACATTTGCGGTTCGCTTTCGTGAGGGAACATCGGCGTTGAAAAAAGAGTACGATAACCAGCGATAGGCCCTGCCTGGCAGCGAAAGGAAACTGATGAGTGACGTTGTGAATGTAGCGATGGTCGGACTGGGTTTTGGTGCCGAGTTCATTCCCATTTATCAAAGCCATCCGAATGCGGCGGTTACTGCCATTTGTCGACGCAACGAAACCGAATTGAACAAAGTCGGCGATGCGCTCGGAATCGACAAACGGTACACAAACTACGACGACGTGTTGGCGGATTCCGACATCGACTTCGTGCACATCAACAGTCCCATCCCCGATCACGCCTGGATGTCACTGAAGGCGTTGGATGCCGGCAAACACGTCATGTGTACCGTGCCAATGGCGACGACGATCGACGAGTGTCGACAGATTGTCGAAAAGGCCCGCGAGACAGGCCTCAAATACATGATGGCGGAGACCGTGGTTTACAGTCGCGAGTACCTGTTCATCAAGGAAATGTACGAAAAGGGTGAACTCGGCAAGGTGCAGTACATGCAGGCCTCGCATCCCCAAGACATGGACGGATGGCCCGACTATTGGGAACGCATGATCCCGATGCACTACGCCACACACGTCGTCAGCCCGGTGCTGGGTCTGATCGACGGTCGGGCCGAACAAGTCTCCTGTTACGGATCCGGCAGGGTGCGTGACGACATTGCCGAAAAGTCTGGCAACAAATTTGCCGTCGAGTCATGCCAGATCAAGATCGCCAATAGCGACGTCGCAGCGCACATATGGCGAACCCTTTACGACACCGCCCGCCAATATCGCGAGAGCTTCGACGTTTACGGGACCAAGAAGAGTTTTGAATGGACGCTCTCCGAAGGCCAGCCACACGTGTTGCACACGGCCAAGAGACCGGAACCGGAAATCGCCCAACCAGTCGACGTGCCCGATTACGCGCATTTGCTGCCTGAGCCAATTCAAAAATTCACTCAGTCAATCGAAGACGCCGATCATCTGTCGTTCGTCCAAGGCGGCGGGCATGGTGGTTCCCATCCCCACTTAGTCCACGAGTTTGTCAGCGCTTTGCTCGAGGATCGTCAACCGCGACCGGACGCAACAACCAGTGCCAACTGGACGTGCGTCGGTATTTGTGCACACGAATCGGCACTCAAAGGCGGCGAGATTGTCAAGCTTCCCGAGTTTACGTTGGGCTAATCCGTGACATCATGAGAGTCAGTGGCTGCACGCCCATTAGTCGGCCAGCGCCTGACGCCAGACTTTTGTCAGGTTGTCGGCAACAGCGCGGGGAGTGAAGTCGCTGGTCACACGTTGCCGAGCGGCGTCGGCAAGTCGATCTCGGAGTCTCTTGTCGGTCGCCAGTCCGATGACCGCGCCAGCCAATTGAACGTGATTGTTGGGCGCGACCAAGCGTGCTGACGTACCGTCAGTCACAATCTCCGTCGTACCTCCGACATTGGTGGCGACAATCGGCAGCCCGGAAGCTGCTGCCTCCAGAAGGACTCGGCCAAGCGGCTCTTGTTTGGCCGGATGGACCAAGAGATCGGCTTCGTTCATCAGATGATCAACATCGTCTCGATAGCCCAATTGGTGGAGCCGGTCGCCGAGGCACGCACGAGCAAACTCGGATTCCATATTCGCCTCGTATGCAATCGTCTCGTCTTTCGAAGAATTACGCTCGCCAACGATCACAAATTGAACTTGTGATAACCCTTCGGCAATCGCGAGAGCCGCGGCGGCCAGAACGTCTTGGCCCTTGCGCAGACCGATCTGACCGATCGTGATAACAATGAAACTAGTTTCTGGAACCTTCAATTCGTGGCACAGAGAGAGTGTCTTCGGTCGAGGTTGAAATCGATCGGCATCTACGCCGTTGTGCATCACCCGCGTTCGCGCGGCGGACAGTCCTTGAGCAATGTGAAATTCGCGTGTTGCGTGCGAAACCGCAATGAGAGTGCGATTCCGGTTTAGATCGTCGATCGCCGTTCGGCTGAGCCCGATGATGTCTCGTAAATGAGCGACGCAGGGGATCGCTAGCTTTTCCGCCGCGGCGCCCGTTATGCGGCCCATCGACAGACTGTTGGCGTGCAGCAGATCCGGCGCTTGGTTGCGAATTGACTCGACAAGTTGTTCGCAAGCCTGCTCGCGCGGCAAGCGAACGTCATCGGCGTCGCGCAGGTCGAACGGAACATGCTGGATCGATCTGGTACGCAAGGCCTCGGCTAGTCGACCGACCGATGGTGCCAGCGCGATGATTTCGAACTCTCTTGAGTCGAGCAGTTCAAGCGTCTGCAACATCGAACGTTCGCCACCGTTGAGTGTCGGGTATTCGAATAGAAGTGCGATTCGTCTAGACATCAATGTCGTATCGTAGGTTCGAGGGTGGCAACCTGGCGCCGGTGTCGGAAGTGACAATAAGCAGTGTTCGATCTTTTATTGTCGTCTTTCGCTCCGCGAAAGCACGTTCCTTTCG